>OGXX01004486.1_pt1 | contig 10762 bp, 9 predicted proteins | sample 1576301 | NCBI WGS metagenome assembly OGXX01 (sample SAMEA3541469, study PRJEB24748) | human gut metagenome | biome: human gut; feature: human-associated habitat; material: faeces | place: China | collected 2012 | reverse complement strand
CTGCTGTATCAGTTGAATCTGAACTGGGTGGACATTCCCGATTATCTGCATATCAGCCACGAGGCCAGCCGTGCGCGCTTAAGCCGCGCCAAACAGCATTACGTCCATCTGCTTGCGAAGGAACGGCTGATGTGAGTTTCCCATCCTGCCGAATAGTTCCGCTGTGTGTATGCTGCGGGCAGCAGAACTGCACTATACAGGAAAAGTCAGCCGTTTTGGGCTGACTTTCCTTTATATAGTATTCTTTCTGCGCTTCTGCTCCTATTTCCGCGAGGATTTGACAAACCGCTCCAGCGTTTCCACCATCTCCGAGCCTTCCAGCGGCTTTGCAATATGCATATCCATGCCCGCAGCAAAGGCACGCTGACGGTCCTCTGCGAAAGCGTTTGCTGTCATGGCGATGATTGGAATGGTTCTCGCATCCGGACGCTTCATCGCGCGAATACGCCGCGTCGCTTCCAGACCGTCCATCACCGGCATGACAACATCCATCAGGATCGCATCAAGCAGCGGGGCCTCCCCCTTACCGGTTGCCAAAAAGGCATCGAGTGCCGCCTGACCGTTTTCGGCCACCGTCACCGCAGCCCCGGCGTTTTCCAGCAGGTAGCAGGCGACCTCGGCGTTCAGTGCGTTATCCTCGGCCAGCAGCAGCTTCATCCCGTTCAGGCTGGGCAGCGGCTTGCACGCGGCAGGCTGCTTCGGCGCGCTCAGATCCAGTTCAAGGGGCAGCTCAATGACAAAGGTCGTGCCCTCGCCCAGCGTGCTGCTTACCGTGATCGTGCCGCCCATCAGGTCCACAAGCTCTTTCGCAATGGCCAGCCCCAGCCCGGTGCCCTTCAGCTCACTGCGCAGGGCTTCATTCTCCTGCATAAAGGGCTCATAGATATGGCGCTGGAACTCCTCGCTCATGCCGATGCCGGTATCCTGCACCGTAAAGCGGTAGACAGCGTGGTTCTCGTCCTTGGGGATCTCGTCCAGCGTGTAGTTGATCGTGCCGCCCACCCGGTTGTACTTGACCGCGTTGCTGGAGATATTCGCTATGATGCGCTGCACATGCAACGGGCTGCCGATAACATGGCTATGCCGGTGGTTGAAATGCACATGGCAGGTCAGCTGCATCCTTACCACCTGGGTGTGCAGCGTGTCCCCGCAGCGGGCCAGCAGCTCATACAGGTCAAAGGGCTCATGGGTGATCCGCATACGGCCGCTCTCCATACGGCTTATATCCAGCACATCATTGATGAGCGTTTCCAGCTGCTGCCCGGCGGCGGTCAGCTTCTCCATCGTGTCGCGGACCTTTTCAGGGTTCTCCGCGTTGTCGTAGGCGATCTTAGCCATGCCCAAAATGCCGTTGAGCGGCGAGCGTATGTCGTGGCTCATCCGGGAGAGGAAGGATGATTTTGCCCTGTTGGCAGCCTCGGCGCTGTTGCGCGCCTCGACCAGCCATTTCTCGCGCTTGTGCAGGGCGTTGCAGTCGCAAAGGGTCAGCAGCCACATAACGCGGCCGTCCGGCAGCTGCTTTTCGTCCTTGCAGAGGTAAAACCAGCGCCAGCCCCCATCCCGGGTGTGCAGGCAGAGGGTACGCTTGCCCTTGAACTGACGGAAATTCTCAAGGTCACGCAGGTCGCAGTCCTCGGCAAAGCAGTCAGCAAACTGCATCGTGTAGCCGCTGCCGAACACCTCGTCCCTATGGCAGCCGAGGGATCGCAGCGCCAGCTCACTGATGATGCCGACCGGCAGCCCCGGCGTGTAGAAGCCGCCTACAACGCCGACGCCGTTATTTTTATCCAGCAGCTGCTGGATGGATTTGTCGATTACCTGCAGATCCTTCCGCTGAAAATCGCTGCTGAAAATTGGCTCCTCGTAAAAGCTTTTGATCATGCAATGCTCCCTGTTCTCCTGTTGCGGTTTGCGCTCAATTAGTTACATTGTAATTGTTTTGCGGTTAAATTGCAAGCGTTATTTGTTTTATTGCAACAAATACAGCGATTCTGTCCATTTGCCGCACCAAAAACACCAAGGGGGGCAGGCCTACAGGCCTGCCCCCTTGCAGCGAAAAGCTATGGCAACACCGCACAATTCCCGCCTGACGGCTTAAGCACCGCTCCGGCGGATCTCCGCGCCAAGAGCCGCCGCAAGCGGCGGTTGCGCTCCGAAGCGCCTCGCTGCGGCTCGGTGTGCGGCACGGCATCTGCGTTGCCAAAATGCTCGATAATACACAAAGTATTATCTGCGCTTTTGGCTTAGCAGCTGCCGTACCTCGCTCGCCGTATCGGCACTTAGAATTATGCGGTATTGCCTTATGTTACTTTGTCAGACTGACTGCGGCACTCTGCAATGAGATAATGCGCTTTTCAGTCGTTGGTCGAGATGTCCGTGCCGAAATATTTCTCGCTCAGCGCCTTGAGCGTGCCGTCGGCGCGCAGTTCCTCAATGGCGGTGTCGATGGCGGCGCGCAGGGTTGCGGTCTCCTCGCCCTTGCGCATCGGGATCGCAACCTCGTTGGCATCATCGGTCAGCACAGCGATCTTGACATTGGCATCGGGATGCTCCTTCGTGTAGTCGTAGAAGGTCACCTCGGCGTTGAGGGTCGCATCGATCCGGCCGCTGTTCAGCAGCTCAAAGGTCTGGTTCAGGTCATCGACCGCCGTGACGGTCGCGCCGTACTGCTCGGCCAGCTGGGCATAGGTGCTGGAGATCGTGTTTGCGGTCGTCTTGCCGTTCAGATCCCCCAGCGTCTGGATGCTGTCATCGTCCGCCCGGGTGATGACAGCCGTTCGGTTGTAGGCGTAGGGGGTGGAGAAATCGTATTTTGCGGCGCGGTCGGGGGTGATGTCAACGCCGTTGACCATAATGTCATAGCGCCCGGCGTCAAGACCGGCCAGCAGGCCGTCCCACTCACCCTCAACAAACTGCGGCTCCACGCCGAGCTTTTCGGCGATTTTGGTGCCGACCTCAACATCGTAGCCCACAAGGGTATCGCTCTCATCGTGGTAGGTCCAGGGCGCCCAGGTGCCCTCCATTGCGATGGTGATGGTGCCGCGGGTCTGGATCTCGCTCAGCAGGTCGGCGGCGGTGGCATCGGCAGACGCTGCCGTGCCGGAGGATGCTGCAGCCGTGCCGCCGCAGGCAGTCAGCGCAGCGGTCAGGGCGGCGGTCAGGGTCAGGGCGGTCAGCCTGTTCAGGTTTTTCATTACAAAAGGCTCCTTTGCTTGTAGGTCTGTAAAAATTCTTGGGTGCGGGGCTGCTGCGGGTCGTTGAAGAACGCCTCGGCGGTGTTCTGCTCCACAATGACGCCCTGCTCCATAAACACCACGCGGTTGGCCACATGGCGGGCAAAATCCATCTCATGGGTGACGACCAGCATCGTGCGGCCCTCCCGCGCAAGCTGGCGCATAACGGCCAGCACCTCGCCGGTCAGCTCAGGGTCAAGCGCAGAGGTCGGCTCGTCAAAATAGAGGATCTCGGGGTCGGCCGCCATGGCGCGGGCGATGGCTACCCGCTGCTGCTGCCCGCCGGAAAGCTGGCTGGGGTAGTAGTCGGCGCGGTCATCCATGCCGACCTTGACAAGCTGCGCATGGGCCAGCTCCTCGGCCGTGCGGCGGGGCATCTTGCGGGCAATGATAAGCCCCTCGGTCACATTCTGCAGCGCGGTCTTATTTGCAAACAGGTTGTAGTTCTGAAAGACAAAGCCCGTGCGGCGGCGCAGGGCGTTGATCTCGGCATGGGTGGCGCGGTGCAGCTCGATGCGGCGGCCGTCAAAATCCATCGTGCCGGCATCTGCCCTCTCAAGAAAATTCAGGCAGCGCAGCATGGTGGTCTTGCCGCTGCCGCTTGAGCCGAGGATGGCCACCACATCGCCCTTGTTCACATCCAGATCAATGCCCTTGAGCACCTGCAGCGGGCCGAAGGCCTTACGCAGGTTTCTGATTTCCAGCATAGCTTCAACTCCTTTGTGCGCCGCGGCTGTTGAGGTAGCGCTCGCCCACGGCCTGCAGGCGGGTCAGCACTGTGCAGAACAGCAGGTAAACCAGACCGACTTCGATATACAGCGCCAGCGGCTCATAGGTGCGGGCCACAATGCGCTGGGTCGTCATAAACATTTCGGTCACGGTGATGTTGGCCGCCAGCGAGGTATCCTTGATCATGGCGATCAGCGAGCTTGCCAGCGTGGGGAACGCCGTGCGCAGTGCCTGCGGCAGGATGATGCGGCGGATGATCTGCAGATAGCTCATGCCAACGCACTGCCCGGCCTCCATCTGGCCCCGGGGGACCGACTCGAGCGCGGCGCGGATCGTCTCGGCGCAGTACGCACCCTCGTTGATTGAAAAGACGAGGACCGCCGCGGGGAACGGCTCGATCAGGATGCCGACACCCGGCAGGCCGTAAAAGACGACAAAAAGCTGCACCAGCACCGGCGTGCCGCGGATGACCCAGATGTAAAACCGGGCGATGCGCTGCAGCACCGGCACCTGCGCAAACTGGACCAGCGCCACCGCCACGGCGATGATGAGCGCCAGTGTGAAGGAAATGGCGGTCAGCGGGATCGTAACGGTCAGACCCGGCAGCAGGATTTTACCAAAGGAATCCAGAAGGATGCCGACAAGGCGTTCGGACATGGGGCGGTTCTCTCCTTTATATACGGGGGCGGTTGTATTTCCCACCAAAACAGTATGCTATGAAATTGTAGCACATCCGCCCGCATTTTGCAAGAGCCGCCGGGGCTATGGTATTTTTGCCGGTGGTGTGCTATACTGTTGAGATAGAAAAGGTACACTGCTTCCACAGAAAAGAGAAACATCATGAACACTACCGAAGAAAAACGCGAATCCATCCCGAACAGTGTCAACCGGATGCTGTTTGCCGGTATCGGCGTCATCCTGCAGGTCGCGTGGATCTGCTGGCTGGCCATCAAGCTGAACGACTACTCGACCGCCATTCAGGTCTGCACCTCGGTGCTGGCCTTCCTGATCACGCTGCGCATATACGGGCTGCATATCAACTCTGCGTATAAAATATCGTGGATCATCCTGATCCTGCTGTTCCCGGTGTTCGGGCTGACGATCTACCTGCTGTTCGGCCGCGCCGGCGCGGTCAGCGTCATGCGCAAGCGGTTCAACAGCAACCTTGCGCTGCTGCGCAGCTACCACGCGCCCCTGCTGGCCCAGCGCCGGGCGCTGCCCTACCCCGACCGCACCGCGCGCAACCACGCCCACTACCTGCAGACGCGGGCAGGCTACCCGGCCTATGACAACACCGATGTGACCTTCTACGGCGACACCTGCGCCGCGCTGGAGGCACAGAAGGAGGCACTGCGCAGCGCCAAGCATTTTATTTTTATGGAGTACCACGCCATTGAGGACGCCTCCGCCTGGCAGGAGCTGGAGGACATCCTTGCCGAGCGCGCCGCCCACGGTGTCGAGGTCCGCGTTTTTTACGATGATGTGGGCAGCATCGGCTTTATCACGAGCGCCTTTGTCAAAAAGCTGGAGAGCCGCGGCATCCAGTGCCGCCAGTTCAACCCGGTCATTCCGATCCTGAATGTTTTCATGAACAACCGCGACCACCGCAAGATCACAGTCGTGGACGGGCGCATCGGCTTTACCGGCGGCTACAATCTGGCCGAGGAATATTTTAACCGCACCCACCCCTACGGCCGGTGGAAGGACACCGGCATCCGGCTGGAGGGTGACGCTGTGCGCAGCCTGACGCTGATCTTTTTGGAGCTGTGGGGCGCGACCCAGAAGGAGCCGCCCGAGATCGAGCGCTACCTGCCCGAGGTCCCCTACACCGCGCGTGAGAACGCCGTAGTGCTGCCCTACGCCGACAACCCGCTGGATGATGAGGCCACCGGCGAGAATGTCTACCTGAACATGATCCGCAGCGCGAAGGAATATGTCTACATCACCACGCCCTACCTGATCCTGAGCGATGAGATGCAGCGTACCCTGCGGCTTGCAGCCTCCAGCGGCGTTGATGTGCGCATCATCACGCCGGGTATCCCCGACAAAAAGCTGATCTTCTCGGTGACGCGCAGCTACTATGCGGCGCTGGCCAAGAGCGGCGTGCGCATTTATGAGTACACGCCCGGGTTCATCCACGCAAAGCAGTGCGTCGCAGACGGCGCAGAGGCCGTTGTGGGCACGATCAATTTTGACTTCCGCAGCCTGTATCTGCATTTTGAGAATGCGTGCTGGTTCTGCGGCTGCCGGGCCGTGGCCGAGGTGCGCCGTGATTTTGACGAGCTGTTTCCCCTCTGCCATGAGGTGACCGAGGAGTACGCCGCCCGCCGCAGCGTTGCCCTGCGCGGTCTGGACTGCGTGCTGCGCCTGTTCAGCCCGCTGATGTGAGCCTGTATACAAAAGCCGCCCGTGTGGGACCCACACAGGCGGCTTTTCCTCATTTCAGGGCAGGTTATGCGCCGAACACCTTGGTGTAGTCGGCCTTGAACTTCTCAATGCCGGCATCGGTCAGGGGGTGATGCAGCATCTGCTCAATGACCTTGTAGGGCACGGTGGCGATGTCGGCACCGGCCAGCGCGCAATCGGTCACATGGATGGGGTTGCGGACGCTGGCGGCGATGATCTGGGTGTTGATGTCGGGGTAGTTCAGGAACATATCATGGATGGTCTCGATCAGGTCGATGCCGGGCTGGCCGATGTCATCCAGACGGCCGAGGAAGGGGCTGACATAGGTAGCACCGGCGCGGGCGGCCAGCAATGCCTGATTGGCGCTGAAAATCAGGGTGCAGTTGGTGGGGATACCCTCCGCGGAGAGGACCTTGATGGCTTTGAGGCCTTCGGCCGTCATGGGGATCTTGACGACCATGTGCTTGGGATCAAGCGCGTAGATGGCGCGGCCCTCGGCGATCATTCCCTCGGCGTCTGCGGTCGTGGCCTTGACCTCACCGGAGATGGGGCCGTCCACGATCGTGGTGATCTCCTTCAGGGTCTCGGCATAGTCGCGGCCCTCCTTTGCGATCAGGCTGGGGTTGGTGGTCACGCCTGCGATAATGCCCATGTCATTTGCCTTGCGGATCTCGTCCACATTGGCGGTGTCGATATAGAACTTCATAGAACGCTCCTCCTGTAAAAAATGTGCTTTACTGTCAACATTATTGTACACGGCAGACCGTGCCCGGGCAAGAAAGTGTGTGATAAAAACCGGACAGAAGTTTGGATTTTGCGCACCGCTTACCCCTGCCCGTAGTAGGCGTTGGGGCCGTGCTTGCGCAGGAAGTGCTTTTCCAGCACATGCCGGGGCGCCGGCTCTGCGTTGGGGTCCAGCGTCAGGGTCAGGATGCCCATTTTGGCGACCTCCTCCAGCACTGCGGCGTGGTAGACGGCCTCGGCGGCCGTTTTGCCCCATGTAAAGGGGCCGTGGCTTGCGCAGAGCACGGCGGGAAGATGCACCGGGTCGATGCCGCGCTCACGGAAGGTCTCTATGATGACCTTGCCGGTGTTCAGTTCGTAGTCCTCCTCGATCTCTGCGGGGGTCAATTCCCGGGTGCAGGGCACCGGGCCGTAAAAGTAGTCCGCGTGGGTCGTGCCGAAGGCGGGCAGGTCCCGCCGGGCCTGCGCAAACGCCACCGCATGGGTGGAATGGGTGTGGACGATGCCGCCCAACGCCGGAAATGCCCGGTACAGCGCAAGATGGGTCTTTGTATCGCTGCTGGGGTTGAGGTCTCCCTCGACCTTGTTGCCGTCCAGATCCATGACGACGAGCTGCTCCGGCGTCAGCGCGTCATAAGCGACACCGGACGGCTTGATGACGAAAAGGCCGCGCTCCCGGTCGATGCCCGACACATTGCCCCATGTGTAGGTGACAAGCCCGCGGCGGGGCAGCTCCATATTGGCCTCATAGACCTGCTGCTTGAGTTTTTCCAGCATTCTGATCGCTCCTTGTTGGCTTTTGCCTTCATTATAGCAGACCCGGTGAAAAAAAACAGGCCCCAGAGTCAAAAACACTGGATTTTTGTTCAAATATTTGCAGCGGCGCGGCCGGAATTGTGCCGTGCATAACACCAAAACCTGCATACAGACAGGATTTTTGGCGTTGCCTTGCGTTTTGCTGCGGCACAGCGCACCAGATATGGTGGCGCAGGCAGGATTTTGCAGCGGGGTGTTGTAATAAAGCGCACAATAGAATACCCCGCTGCCACACCACTTTACCTTGACAAACACGCGCTTTGTTGTATCATAAGGGTAGGAGGAAGAGCCTATGCTGACTTGTAACATGGACGTGGAGGAGCGCAGCGTCTGGCTGCGGGCCACCCCCGGCGCCGCTGCCATGGCGCAGCCCTTTTACTGCACCGAGGCCGGCAACTTTTACGGCCGCGCCCACTTTGCCACAGCCCGCACCGACAAGGATAGCTATATCCTGTTTTACACCCTGTCCGGCAGCGGTCTGATTGAGCAGAACGACCAGCGCATCGAGCTGCCTGCGGGCAGTGCCCTGCTGCTGAACTGCCGCACCCCGCAAAGCTACTGCACGGCCCCCGGGCAGGACCACTGGCACCACTACTGGGTGCATCTGGACGGCGCGGGCGTTGCCAACCTCGCCGAGGTGCTGCTGCCGCTGGGGCGGCTTTCCGCCGTGCCGGTCAGCCGGCTGGAGATGCAGCCCCTGTTTGAATCGCTGACCAGCGAGTGGGAGCATGGCACCACCGCCGCCCAGATCGAGACCGGGCTGCTGCTGCACAGGATGCTGGCGCTGATGGCGCGCCAGCTGCTGGCCGGGGACGAGAGCCGCTCCAACCGCACCCTGATTGAGCATGCGGCAGAGTTTATCCGCCAGCACTACGCCGAGCCGCTCTCGCTTGACCGGCTGCTGGCCCAGACGCCGGTGAGCAAAAGCTGGTTTTTGCGGCTGTTCCGCCAGTATATGGGCACAACGCCCTATAATTTTTTGTTGTCCACACGCATCACCCGCGCCAAGGAGCTGCTGGTGCTGACGGATTTTTCCATCAGCGAGATCGCGCATCAGGTCGGCTTCGGGGACGAGAGCAATTTCTCGACCCGCTTTGCCGCCATGGTGGGGCAAAGCCCCCAGCAGTACCGCAAAAGTGCGATGAAGCCCGCCGGGGCCGAGTGACTGCGCTTTGAAGATTTTGGGTTTTGGGAAAGAAGGCATTTTTCATGAAAACCGAACGCATTGACCGTGTGCGCACCGCCCTGCGCGCAGCGGGGCTGACACAGATGATCGTCTGCGACCCGAAGAGCATCTGGTACCTGACCGGGGTCTCCGTTGACCCCTATGAGCGGCTGCTGGCACTCTATCTGCCGGTGGACGGCGAGCCGGTGCTGTTTTTGAACCGGCTGTTCCATCTGCCGGAGGTCCCCTGCCGGGCCATCTGGCATACCGACACCGATGCCCCGGTGGCACAGATCGCCGCCGTGGTGGACCCCGCCGCCCCGCTGGGCATCGACAAGGAGTGGCCGGCGCGGTTTCTGATCCCGTTGATGGAGGCGCACCCCGGTATGCGGGTCGTGCTGTCCAGCGATTGCGTGGATGACTGCCGCGCCTGCAAGGACGCCGAGGAGCAGGCGCTGATGCGCACCGCCTCCCGCATCAATGACGCTGTGAACGAGGCTGCCAAGCAGTATGTAAAGGCCGGCATGACCGAGCGCGAGGTTGCCTCCTTCATTGACAGCCAGTACCGCGCCCACGGCTGCGAAGGGCCGAGCTTTACCACGATCGTTTCCTTCGGTGCCAATGCCGCCGACCCCCACCACGAGCCGGATGATACGGTGCTGAAGCCCGGCGATTGTGTGCTGTTCGACATGGGCTGCATCAAGGACCGCTACTGCAGCGATATGACCCGTACATGGTTCTGCGGGCAGCCCACGGAGAAGCAGGCCGCCGTGCATGACCTTGTGCGCCGCGCCAACGAGGCCGCCGAGGCGCTTATCAAGCCCGGCGTGCGGCTCTGCGACCTTGACGCTGCCGCCCGCAGCCTGATCACGGCGGCCGGCTATGGTGAATACTTCAACCACCGGCTGGGCCATTTCATCGGCCAGACCGACCACGAAAAGGGCGATGTAAGCAGCGCCAACACAGCCGTTGCCAAGCCCGGCATGATCTTTTCCATTGAGCCGGGCATCTACCTGCCCGGTGAGTTCGGCGTCCGCATTGAGGATCTCGTCCTTGTGACCGAGACCGGCTGCGAGGTGCTGAACCACAATGACAAGCACTGGGCGCTTGTAGGTCAATAACGCCCAGCATAGACAAACAGCTCCCCCGCCCGCACTGCTGCGGACGGGGGAGCTGTTTGTCTATTGCGGAATTGCTTAGTCGAGGAAGTTCTCGTTCAGGGTGACGCCGAAGTCGCGGGCGATGGCGCGCAGATCATCATCGGTGATGGTCTGGCGGATCAGTCCGCCGCCCATCGACAGCACCTTGACATAGATCTCGGCGCTCTTTTCGATGGTGTGCGCCAGACCGAAGGTGATGTCAAAGTCCGGGCCGGAGGCAAACAGGCCGTGCTGCGCCCAGACGGCAGCCTGATAGGTCTTCATCTTCTCGGAGGTGGCCATGGCGATGTCCGCACCGCCCGGCACCATCCACGGGCAGACGCCGACGCCCTCGGGGAAGACAACGGGGCACTCGGTAGCGCTCTGCCACAGTGCGCGGGTGAAGTCGCGGTCGGTCAGCGGCAGGATATAGGTCAGCGCAATGACATTGGTGGCGTGGCAGTGGTAGATCACACGGTTGGCGCCGTTGGTGGCCGCCTTGCGGACGCTGTGGTTCATGAAGTGGCTCG
>OGXX01004484.1_pt1 | contig 10769 bp, 10 predicted proteins | sample 1576301 | NCBI WGS metagenome assembly OGXX01 (sample SAMEA3541469, study PRJEB24748) | human gut metagenome | biome: human gut; feature: human-associated habitat; material: faeces | place: China | collected 2012 | reverse complement strand
ACGTATGTCTCATTTTCAAACCCGCGTCAAGAACTTTTTTGCCATCCGGGAAAATCTCCTTCCCCGTCGCCCTTGCGGACATGGCCAGTTCGTTGGCGCGGACGGCTTTATGCGCCTTTTCGACCACACCGTCAAGCATTTTTCCGCAAAAAATCAAAAAAATGCTGCCGAACCGTCGAAAAGGCGCTCCCGCGTCATATGGCTCCGTTTTTCAACCAGCTGTCTGTGACGATACTTCTTCCCCCACAAAATGTAAAGCATTTCATGCCATTTTTCATGCGATCCTGTTACAGTACAGATAAAGTAAATAAAAACATCATGATATGATACAAGTCCCAAGCCTTCTGCAAGCAGCGGAAGGCCCGCCGGCAAAAGCCCGCACCAGTGCAGCAGCCCCCTTCCGGCTGCCGGGGAGGCACGGCCACAGCCACAAAGCCCCCTGCTGCCACAGGCCCCCCGTATCCTGCCTGTATGGACAGCCGCCCCGGCTGAGTTTCCCAGGCCCCTTATATCCTGACCTGTGCGACATTGCCCCCGAAGCACTGCAAACCCACTGGAACACATGGATTTTTTTGACGATATCACAGTTTTTCCGGGCACTTTCGGCCATATGGAAAAGGCGCCCTGCCGTACGACAGGGCGCCTTCATCAGTTTCTACAAGGCAGGATCTATTGCGCGGGGCTTTCATCCATGTCGATGACACGGCCCTGCAGCCAGACATAGGCGTCCACTTCGTCGCCTTCCTGGGGTTCGTAATCCCGCAGGACCATCTTGCTGGCGTAGATGGGCAGCACCATGTCCGGGCGCTGGTCGAAGGGGAAGCGCACATAGAGGACCTTGATGTCCATCTTTTCCAGCTTCACGTCGTCCACGCGCTCCACCCTGGTGCGCACCTGATACTCGGCAAAGCGGCGGCCGGGCATGATGAGCTGGCGGCCGGTCATGGAGATCTTCAGGGGCGGCACGTCCAGGCGGGTCTTGCCGGGATTCCCGGCCAGCCATTGGGCGGCCCAGGCTTCGTACTGGGGCCCCTGGGTGATGTTCACGTCATCCAGCAGGGCCTTGCGCAGGGCGATGGCCAGAGCGGACAGCAGGAAGGTCTGGGTGACGCCGGGGGTCAGGTCGTCCTTGTCGCGCAGATACAGGGGGTCATAGAACCACATGGGATTCTTGCCCTCGATCATGCTCACGGCCACGTTGGCGCCGCCCCCCTGGCTCCAGGGGTGGATGCTTTCCACGGTCAGGTCGTTGGGCAGGCCTTCCAGGAAAGGAACGGCGGACAGGGGCTTGAACTTTTCCCCTTCGTCAGCCTGCATGAGCACGGCAGCGCGCGACGGCTGGTCCTTGGGCCAGGCCATGAGCACATATTCCTTGCCGCCGCGCTTCCACTGCCAGGCAGGACGGGTGCCGCCATCGTGCAGCACCGTGCCCACCACCTGCGGCATGACGGTCATGGGGTTCTGTCCCAGCAGCACGGCCCAGGCATCGCCCAGGGCCTCGTCGTGCTGGCGGTTCTCGCCGCGCAGCATGGCCTTCAGCTCTTCTTCCGAGGGCTGGCGGGCAGCGTCGGCGCTTTCCATCTGTTCCGCCTGCTGGGCGGCGGGAGCAGTGTCCTGCACTTTTTTCTCGACCTGTTCAGCCTTGCTCTTCTTGGTCATGGCTCGTGCCTCCGGTTAACGACGGTCGCCCCTGCCGCCGCGGTCGCCGCGGTCACGACGGCCGCCGCGGTCACCGCGATTGCCGCGGTCGCGCTGGGGACGGGCGGTCTCTTCGGGGTTCCAGGGATGGCCCTGTTCTTCCAGCAGCACGGCCTTGCGGCTGGCGCGGATGCGGTCACCGTTGATCTCGATGACCTTGACCACCATGTCTTCACCCAGATGGGCCACATCGCCGGGCTGCTCCACGCGGTTCACGTCCAGCTGGGAGACGTGCACCAGGGCTTCCACATTGGGCAGCACTTCCACGATGACGCCGATCTCCATGATCTTCTTGACCTTGGCGGTGTAGTTCTTGCCCAGTTCGGGGCGCTGGTCATAGTAGGTGACCATCTCGCGGGCCTTTTCCAGGGCATCGGCCGTGGGGGCGAAGATGGACACGCGGCCGGAATCTTCGATGTCCACGGAAGCGCCGGTGGCGGTGGTGATGGCCTTGATGTTCTTGCCGCCGGGGCCGATGATCAGGCGGATGATGTCGGGATTGACGAAGATCTCGGCATGCTGGGGCGCGTAGCGCGACAGTTCCTTGCGCGGCTCGGGCAGGGCCTTGGCCATCTCGGCCAGGATGTGCAGGCGGCCTTCGTGGGCCTGCTGCATGGCCTGGCGCATGATGTCGGTGGTCAGGCCGGTGATCTTGATGTCCATCTGCACGCCGGTGACGCCTTCCGCGGTACCGGCGATCTTGAAGTCCATGTCGCCCAAGGCGTCTTCATCGCCCAGGATGTCGGTGAGCACGATGAACTTGTCGCCTTCCTTGATGAGGCCCATGGCCACACCGGCCACCGGGGCGCTGATGGGGATGCCCGCATCCATGAGGGAGAGGCAGCCGCCGCACACGGCAGCCATGGAAGAGGAGCCGTTGGATTCCACGGTCTCGGAGACCACGCGCACGGTGAAGGGGAAGTCGGCGTCGGCCGGCATGACGGGCCGCAGGGACTTTTCGGCCAGGGCGCCGTGGCCGATCTCGCGGCGGGAGACGCGCACGGGCTTCACCTCGCCCACGCTGAAGGGCGGGAAGTTGTAATGCAGCATGAAGCGCTTGGTCACGTCGCCGCTCAGGCTGTCCATGCGCTGTTCATCGGTGGAGGAACCCAGGGTGGTCACCACCAGGGACTTGGTCTCGCCGCGGCGGAAGATGGCCGAGCCGTGGGCGCGGGGCAGCACGCTGGTCTGGATCTGGATGGGACGCACGGTCCTGGTGTCGCGGCCGTCGATGCGCACGCCTTCGTTGACGATGCGGGCACGCACGATCTTCTTTTCCAGATCGCCGATGATCTCGCCCACTTCCTTCAGGGCGTCGCTCTCGGCCCAGGCGGGGTCATTGAGCAGGGCTTCCATGACCTTGTCCTTGACGGCCTTGCGGGCGTCCTTGCGGGCCAGCTTCTCGGGCACGCGCATGGCCTCCTCAAGGCCGGCCTCGCGGGCCAGTTCCTGCACGCGGGCCACCAGCACCGGATCGTCCTGATGGGGGGTGAAGGGCATCTTTTCCTTGCCGGCCAGTTCGCGCAGCTTGAGCTGGGCGTCGATGAGCGGCTGGATCTCCTTGCGGCCCCATTCCAGGGCGTCGATGATGACGTCCTCGGGCACGAAGGTGGCCTCGCCTTCCACCATGGTCAGGGCATCGCGGGAAGCGGCGAACACGATGTTCAGGTCGCTGCGCGCCTGCTCCTCGAAGGTGGGGTTGAGCACGAACCGGCCGTCGATACGGCCGATGCGGCCACCGGCCACCGGACCTTCGAACGGCAGGGGCGAGAGCATGACGGCGGCGGAAGCGCCGGTCAGGGCCAGCACGTCGGATTCGTTCTCCTGGTCGGCGGAGATGACGCTGGCCAGCACCTGCACGTCTTCGTTCAGGCCCTTGGGGAACAGGGGACGGATGGGACGATCGATGAGGCGGGAGACCAGGGTCTCACGCTCGGAGGGACGGCCGATCTCGCGGCGGAAGAAGCTGCCGGGGATGCGGCCGGCGGCGTACATCTTTTCGGAATATTCCACGGTGAGGGGGAAGAATCCCTTGTCGAACTCCAGAGCCTGGGAGCAGACGGTCACCAGCACCACCGTGCCGCCGCACTGCATCCAGACGGCGCCGTGGGCCTGGTTGGCCAGACGGCCGGTCTCGAAAATGATTTCCTTGCCGCCCACGGTGGCCGTGACGCGGGTAGGATTGAAGATATCCTGGTTCATGTGGACCTCGTATGAAGGGGATTCCGGCAAAAACGGGCAACAGCGCCCCGCCGCGGGCCTGGGGCCACGGGTGCTGCCCGGTCTTCCCGGACCCCCCTTCCTGCTAGATGTTGTCGTGAGGTAGTGGATTGCAAAAAGGGGGGGCTTGGCCCCCCCTCTCAAACCATCGTCATTACTTGCGCAGGCCGAGCTTGGCGATCAGCGCACGGTAACGCTGAATGTCCTTCTTCTTCAGGTAGTTCAGCAGCTTGCGGCGCTGGCCCACCAGCTTCAGCAGACCGGTGCGGGAGTGGAAGTCCTTCTTGTGCACCTTGAAGTGGCCGGTGAGGCCTTCGATGCGGGCGGTCAGCAGGGCCACCTGCACTTCCGGGGAGCCGGTGTCGCCTTCGTGTTTGGCGTGAGCGTCAATAACCACTTTCTTCTGTTCAGCGTCCATAGCCACAGCAGTTCTCCTTTACGGATGTAAGTTAATTCCAGAGGCCCCGTAGCACGGTCCAGCAGGGGCCCTGGGGCGTGTCGGAACGGCGGGCCAGGGCCAGGGGCATGCCCTGACGCTGCAAAAGCGCCTTGTCGCCCACATCGTCGCGGCAGGGGATGGCCATGCCGTTACGGATGCGGGCCTCGGCGGCTTCGTCCAGCTCCAGCACCGGCCAGTGGGGCAGCGCCTCGGCAAGGGGGCGCAGATGCTTCACCAGCAGGCCCGGATCGGCCGACAGTTCGTCCAGTCCGCAGGCCACTTCGAGACCGAAGGGGTGACTGTACTCCCGGGTCAGTTCCGTGAGCACGGCTCCGCATCCCAGTCGCATCCCCAAGCTGTGGGCCAGGGAGCGTATATAGGTGCCGGAACTGCATGCGACCCGAAAGCGTACAAACGGCAGCTCGACCTCGAGCACGTCCGCTTGCGAAATTTCCATGCTTTTGACCTTCTTGGGCACTTCCTTGCCCTTGCGCGCCAGCTTGTACAGGGACTGGCCCTCGTGCTTGGCCGCGGAATAGGCGGGCACTTCCTGCTCGTGCAGGGTCAGCCAGTGGGCCACTTCGGCGCGCACATCGGCTTCGGTCACCTGCTGCCACGGGGATTCCGTCAGCACCTCGCCCTGGATGTCCCAGGTATCGGTGGTGAGGCCCAGGCGCAGCTGGCCGCTGTAGACCTTGCCGCCGTCGGCCAAAAGGTGCGGGGCGATCTTGGTGCCCTGTCCCAGCAGCACCAGCAGCACGCCGGAAGCCAGGGGATCCAGGGTGCCCGCGTGGCCGATCTTGCGCTGGCCCAGGCGCTTGAGCGCCGAGAGGCAGCGGGCCGACGTGGGGCCGGAAGGCTTGTTGAGCACCAGGACGCCGTCCAGCTGGGGCAGCGGCGCCGCTTTGCGTGCGGCAGGGGAAGTCTGTTCGGTCATACGCAACAAATAATGATAGCAGGCCTGCGGCATGAAGTCAAAAGCGCAGGCATATGGCGGCAGGCAATAGCCTGTTGCGGGCCAAAGGTCAAGCGATTTGTGGGAAGGCAGCGCGGCAGCGGCGGCAACCTGTCCGGGAACGCCCTGCCTTGGCTGCCCTGCCCTGCGTCCTGCCTGTGAAGACGGCCTCCGGCAACCGTTGCCGGCCCGTGCGCACGGCCTGCCGAAAAGCCTGTACCCGCCATCCGCCCTGGTGTAGCATCCGGTATCCCAAGCACAGACGGGGGCAGACCATGAACAACTACAGACAGATAGTCAGCATCGTCCTTCTCATCACGTCCGCCGTGCTCATCCTGACCGGGGGGCTGATCCTGCTCCACCTTGATTCGCGCACCGTCATGCATCTGCACAAATATTTCGGCATGGCTTTCATGGTGGCGGCCCTGCTGCACATGGGCATCAACAGCAGGCCCCTGCGCCATTACCTGGGCATGCGCTCGCTGGTCGTCCCCCTGCTGGTGGCGGCTGTTTTGCTGGTGGCGGCCATCGCGGCATACGACATGACGCGGCACCACGGCTACGGGAGATATGCCCGCGACACCACGTTCTTCTGCCGCTAGGGCGGGCATCCGCAATGGCCCAGGACATGCCGCGGCCGGGAGCCCTGTCCTGCCCTGATTTATCCAGCAGGACCTGTCCGGGCATGCCGCCACGCCGGGAGCTCCGGCGCAAGGCCTGTCTGCCAGCAACGGCCCGCCGGAAAACATCCGACGGGCCGTCCTCTCTTTTCGGAAAATCGTCTGCCGGTCTAGGCGTCGGCCTCGGCCTTGAGGGCCTCGGTCTGGGCGGCGGTGGCCAGGGCCTCGAACAGGGGATCCACTTCACCTTCCATGATGCGGTCCAGAGAGTACAGGGTCAGGTTGATGCGGTGGTCCGTGCAGCGGCCCTGGGGGAAGTTGTAGGTACGGATGCGCTCGGAGCGGTCACCGGAGCCCACCTGGGCCTTGCGGTCGGCGGAAAGTTCGCTGTTCTGGCGCTCGCGCTCGGCGGCCAGGATGCGGGAGGCCAGCACCTTCATGGCGCGGGCCTTGTTCTTGTGCTGCGAGCGTTCGTCCTGGCAGGTCACCACGGTACCGGTGGGGATGTGGGTGATGCGCACGGCGGACTCGGTCTTGTTGACGTGCTGGCCGCCGGCACCGGAAGCGCGGTAGATGTCGATGCGCAGGTCTTCGGGGCGGATCTCCACGTCCACTTCCTCGGCTTCGGGCATCACGGCCACGGTGGCGGCGGAAGTATGGATGCGGCCCTGGGTCTCGGTGGCGGGCACGCGCTGCACGCGGTGGGTACCGGCCTCGAACTTGAGGTGGCTGTACACGCGGTCACCGGAGATGAGGCAGATGATTTCCTTGTAGCCGCCGCTGTCGGAAGGGGATTCGCTCATGATCTCCACCTTCCAGCCCTTGATCTCGGCATAGCGGGTGTACATGCGGAAAAGGTCGGCGGCGAACAGGGCCGCTTCCTCACCGCCGGTACCGGCGCGGATTTCAAGGATGGTGTTCTTTTCGTCCAGGGGGTCCTTGGGCAGCAGCAGCACCTTGATCTTGTGCTCCAGCTCGGGCAGCTCGGCTTCGGCGGCGGCGATCTCTTCCTGCGCCATGGCCTTGATGTCGGGGTCGCTGTCGTGCAGGAGCTGCTTGTTCTCTTCCATCTCCTGCGTGAGGCTGCGATGGCGGCGGAACAGCTCCACCACATCGTGCAGGTCCGCATGCGCCTTGGTCAACTTGCGGTACTGATCCTGGTCGTTATAGACCTCAGGCTGGGCAAGCGCCTGTTCAAGCTCCATATACTTTTTTTCAAGACCTTCCAGCTTGGCAAACATGCGAACTCCAGAAAATGTATGGTCCCGCCGGGGCGACTAGGCGTCGCGCCGGTAGGGAGCCGTGATGATATTGTCGCCCGCCTGGGCGCCCAGGGCCTCGCGCAGGGCCACCACCGCCACGTCGAGCTGGCGCTCGTCGGGCTCGGCCGTGGTCATGCGCTGCAGGGTCAGGCCGGGGGCCCGCAGCAGCGTGGCCATGAAGCCGTCGGGCATGCGGGCAGCGTAACGGATCAGCTCATAGGCCAGCGCGCTGATGGGCACCATGAGCAGCAGTTTGAACACGATGGTCAATGCCTGCTTGGCCACCGCCCCTTCCGGGCAGTAGAAGAACAGCAGCAGGGGCACCAGCACCGCATGCAGGATGATGGAGATGCCGATGACGAACAGCAGGAACGTGGTGCCGCAGCGGGGGTGCAGGCGGCTCATGCGGGCCGCCGTGGCGGCGTCCACGTCGCCCCCGGCCTCGAAGGCATGGATGACCTTGTGCTCCGCGCCGTGATACTGGAACACGCGCCGGATATCGGGCACGAAGGAGATGGCCCAGATATAGCCCATGAAGATCAGGCACTTGAACAGACCGTCCCACAGATGGAAGGTGAGCCCTTCCACCCCGCCGCCCAGATCCAGCCACTGCATGAGCAGCGACAGCAGGTGCGGCACGACCACGAACAGGCCCACGGCCACGGCCAGGGAAAGCAGCAGGGTCAGCACCAGATGCCAGCCCTTGAGCTCCTCTTCACTGCCTTCGGCCTGCTGCTCCGCGGAACGGTTGAGCGCCTTGATGCCGTTGACCAGGGTCTCGATGAGCACGGGGAAGCCGCGCACGAAAGGCTTTTTCAGCCAGGGATGCCGTGTCAGCGAGAACCAGGGCAGGCGCCGGGCCACGATCTCGCCGTCGGGGCGGCGCAGGGCCAGCGCGTAGGCGTCACCATTGCGCATCATGACGCCTTCCAGAACGGCCTGCCCGCCCACGGTGGGGCAGCCGGCCGTCAGCATCAGGGAAACAAGACGGGAAAGGCGCATAGACTCCCTCAAAAAAACGCCAAGCCTCCGGCGGGAGCGTGAAACCAAAGATTCCAACGCCTCCGCCAGAGGTGGGATAACGTTCGCGTCCGGCAGACGCGGGGCAGCACACCGCTTGCGCGGCAGCGCCTACTTCTTTTCAAATTTGGCGTACTTCTTGCGGAAGCGGTCGATACGGCCGGCCGTATCCAGGAAGCGCTGCTTGCCGGTGAAGAAGGGATGGCAGGCGGAGCACACTTCGACGTGCACTTCTTCGCCCTTCGTGGAGAGCACCTGTTCCTGATTACCGCAAGCGCAGGTAATGGTGGCGTTGAACACCTTGGGATGGATATCTTTCTTCATGATCCTTACCTCGTATGGCAACGGCATATGCCGTCAATAGTCGTCTTCTGCGCGGCTTTTGCGCATCAGGGCCCAAACCAATAGCCCATAAACGCAGCTTTGGCAAGCCCCCCGCCCCGGCGGAAGGCCGTTTTCCCGGAGATTTTTCCCGCTCCGCCCGGACCGCTCCGCCCGGACCGGGCCGCCCTTCACGGCAGGCGCCGGAGATACGGGCCCGGCGGACGGCGGGCCGGTTGCCAGCGCCGGGCCGACAGGCTACAGTGCGGCCATGTGTGCAAAAATCGCCCGCCAGCGCGCGGATCAACTGGTCTTCATGCAGGGCCTGGCCGAAAGCCGTGAACAGGCCCGCCGTCTCATCATGGCCGGCAAGGTGGCGCTCTCCTCCGCAGGACTGCCCCCCGGCGCCCCGCCCCAAAAGGTGGACAAGCCCGGGCATCCCTATCCCGAAGGCACGATCTTCGAACTGCTGGGGCAGGAGCGCTTCGTCAGCCGCGGCGCCTACAAGCTGCTGACCATCCTGGACAATTTCGGGCTCGATGTGGGCGGCATGGTCTGCCTGGACGCCGGTGCCTCCACCGGCGGCTTCACGGACTGCCTGCTCCAGCACGGCGCCGCGCGCGTCTACGCCGTGGACGTGGGCAAGAACCAGCTGCACGAGAAACTGCGTGCCGACGGGCGCGTCATCAACCTCGAAGGCGTCAACCTGCGCGCCGCCGCTCCCGAGCTCATCCCCGAGCCCGTGGACCTGGTGGTGGCCGACGTGTCCTTCATCTCCCTGACGCTCATCCTGCCGCCCTGCATGACCTGGCTCAAGCCCGGCGGTCTGGCCGCCGTGCTCATCAAACCCCAGTTCGAACTGGGCCCCGGCGAGACCGTCAAGGGCGTGGTGCGCGACGAGGCCGCCCGCCAGCGCGCCGTGGACAAGATCGTCCGCTTCTGTACCGGGAACCTGCGCCTGGAGAACCGGGGCGTGCTGCCCGCCGCCATCAAGGGGCCCAAGGGCAACCAGGAATACATGGCCCTTTTCGCCCGGCCCTGACCGGCAAAGGGCAGAAAGACGGTCGGAACCGTTGCCGTTCCTGGGATACGATGGTGAAGTGCCGGCATCCTCTCTTCCTCCCCTTTGAAAAGATTGGCGTGATTATAGCACGGCCCTTGGGCGGTGTCAATCGGATGGGAGAAGCCAGAACACAGTTAGTACAAAGCCTTTCGGAAAGCCGGACGGAAATGGCCAATTCGGCGGAAAAAAGGTGGTCAGATCAAAATGCCGCTGCAATGGTCGATCTCGTGCTGGGCGATCTGAGCCGTCCAGCCTTCCAGCGTGCGGAAACGGACGCGGAAATGCTCGTCCTGATAGCGAACCTTGATTTTGCGGAAACGCCGGGCCTTGCGGGTTCCCGTCAGGGAAAGACAGCCTTCTTCGGCCTCGTAAGGGCCGGAGCACTGGACGATCTCCGGGTTGAACATCAGGCAGAGCTTGCCGCCGTCGTCAAAGACGATGATCCGGCGGCTGATGCCGATCATGTTGGCGGCCAGTCCCACGCAGGTCTCCCGGTGGGCACTGAGCGTTCCCCCTCAGCTTCGCTTACGCTCAGCAGCTCCCCCGCGCGCGGTGGCGCCTGTGGAAAGGTCGGCCTCCGTGGCGGGAAGGGACTTCTGCTGCAAAAAAACGGGGTCTTTGACAATCTCACGAATCATGGCTTGCTCTCCTTTGATGTTGGGTCGCTCTTGGGCAGTGGAAAAGGAAAAAACGAAGGATCCGCACTGCCGCCGGACAGCGCCTCCGCCGCCTGCTTCCGGTAACAGCCTGGCGAACAGCCGAACCGGCTTTTGAAGCAGCGGAAGAAATGGGGCAGGGAGGAAAAACCGGATTCGTAGGCCGCTTCGGTCACGGAGACAGGGGAGGAAGAAAGCAGCGCGCAGGCGTGGCGCAGACGGCATTCGGTGACGTAATCGGTAAAACGGTATCCGACGGCCTGCGAAAACAGGGCGCTGAAATAGCAGACGGACAGTCCGCAGGCCCGGGCCGCGTCCTCCAGACGAAGGCCGGGCTCGGCATGGTGGGCCTGTACGTATTTCAGCCCCGCCTGAAAGCGTTTCTCCGGCTTGCTCAGCCGCCGGGAACGGCCTTCCAGCAAAAGCCGCAGCAGCAGGGGCAATAGGGGGATCAGCAGCTCCTGCACATGATAGGCCTGCCCGGCGGCGGATGGCTCCGTCAACGAAAGGAGCTT
>OGXX01004478.1_pt1 | contig 10785 bp, 10 predicted proteins | sample 1576301 | NCBI WGS metagenome assembly OGXX01 (sample SAMEA3541469, study PRJEB24748) | human gut metagenome | biome: human gut; feature: human-associated habitat; material: faeces | place: China | collected 2012 | reverse complement strand
TGCGTGATATCTGCCAGTGTGAAGCCCTGTGGACGCCAGCGAAAATTATCGACGACGCTGTAGCCCGCATCCGCGAGCACTACGTTGTCTGCCATTACCTCGTTTGCCGAGAAAACATACGCCGCGAAACGCCATGTACCAAGCGCACGACACTGTTCGATCCGCTTGATCTGTGTTTCCAGCATGCTCAGCATGTGCCTGACCTCATAGTTTGTATAGGTCATAGTTCTGCCGTTACTTGTTCCGAATGTCTCGGAAGCACCCTGATATCTTCCAAGTGTGACACTTGCAACGAGCGAAAGTCCGCCGCTGATATTGACGCCCTGCATGGCGGTGGAAGAGTCTGAAATGCTCTGCTGGCACTGCACTGACGCAAAGGGGCTGATGGCCGTATAGCGGTCATAGAGTGCCTGAAGCTCCGCTTCGCAGTCAGACATTGGCGATCCAAGGAGCACCAGCGTATATTCCTCGCTCGGCTTAGAGGGCACGAAGCCATCTAACAGCTTTTCGATACCCTGACTGATGAACTTTTCCGATTTCTCCGTTGCTGTATTCGTCACAACGGAAACATAGACCGGGTCTTCCTTTGGCTCCAGTTCGGAATTTTCCGCATTTTTCTGTGGGTCAACTTCAAAATCTCGCAGGATACCTGTTGAGACCCGTGTGTATTCCGAACCAGGGAAATTGCCGCGCAGCGCGCTGCGAAGCCGGTCGTTCAGACCCTGAACAACGGTTACAGCGCCTTCCTTCGAGTGATTTGCAATAGCCAGTGTCGCCTGGCATGTTTCTATGTGTCTGCGATAAATCAGCGCTGCTGCGCATTGCTCATTACAAAGTGACTGATAGACATTGCTCAGCTTTTCGATGCTGTTTTCCTGCGGTTCGGACACCCATTTCGTAATGTCAAACCACGTTATACGGTTATTTGCTTCCGCACTCAGCGCTTCTTCGTCCTGCACCCGTGAATCTTCCTTCGGCGGTTCGTAGCAGCTATTTACATGGGGCAGATAGGAGTGGAAGATGCTGCACCGGGTCGCCAGTAAATTTCGCTCCAGCGCGATCAAGTCCTTGTTTTCGGTCACATGCTTCGCAGACAAATATTCCTCTTTTTTATCTTTGATTGCATTCAATTGTTCCTGCGCCGCATGGCCGTTGATAAAATCCCAAGTGTTTTTAGCGGATGCCATGGCTCTGGCAGCGATTTGCTTCGGCGTTTCCATGGTTATTTTCTCACCAACTTCCAAATCAGCGCAAATACTGCGGCGCATAGAGCCAGCAGCAGTGCCGCATATGCGACCACGCGCCTCAGCCGTTTTGCTCGGTACACATCTTCACTGACCTCTGTCATGTACTCCAGAAATTCCCGCGAGGCTGCACCGCTGTAAAACAGCATTTCCAGCTCCTTGAGATACGCCAGATCCCATGGCTTTTCCTTCCGTGCAACGGGATACACCATGTAGGTTTCTTCGGGGTACGCGCGTTCCAACGCATCAAGTTTGTTTTTGACATCCTTGCGGGTATATGTGCCGTTTGCGATTCTGGCAGCAATTCCGCACAGCTCATTTGTAAATTGGCTCATTTCATACCTCCTGCTTTCTCATCAGTGCTTCTACTTCGGCTTTTTTCTGATTCAAGTCTTTCTGTTTCGCGCACAGCTGATCGATCGTACGTTGGACCCTGTCAAGTTGCTGTGCAAATGCCGCAAGCTCGGGATTCCATTTTTCAAGGTTCCTTGGATTTTCCAGACGCGTTTTCAAGGCGGCACAGCATTGCTCGTACGTCCCGCCATAACTGCGCTGTGCTTCTTCGGCAGCATTGAATCGAGTGGTTGACGACCAGTCGATCACCGCCTCCACGCATTTTTTCTCGCTTGCTGTTTCCCAATCCCACATTAAGAACTTATGCCCTTTGATGAGTCCGAGCTTTCGAATACTGAATTGAACCGACGGCGGAGTCAGCGGCATCTGCTTAACCACGGCCTGTAAGGACTGCTTTTCGTCCATGGTGGTTGCCGCATCTGCATCAATTGCCTGAAGCAAAGCGGCGCGCAGTTTTTCATATTCCGTGCCGTAAAGATTTTTTAGTTCCTTGGTGCATTTTTCCATGTATTCTTTGGAAAGCCTTTCAGTGCCAACCTGAATCTGGCAGTCCAGCCCCGTTTTGTATTTCTCTTTCCGGGAATTCCGGCAGCACGTCAAAACGAGCTCCTTTGCCCGGTTGGGGAAATTCAGATTTTCGTCAGCCATCATGCGATTGAAATCGTTTGTGATTGGCTGTCCGATTTCTTTCAAAGAGGATGCGTTGAAGCAAGCATCAATTTCCTTTAACAGGGATCCATACCTGCTTTGATAGGCATCATGTATCTGTTTCCGCGTATCTTCCATCTCTGCCTGCTGATTCTTCAGTTCGTCGTTTGTCAGTTGGATCGCATCCGTTAGATACTCGGTTGCCTTGCGGCACTTGTGATAGCTGGCATATCGCCGTGCAAACCGTGTTATGGCTGCCTCTACGGCAGGAAGACCACTGTTTTGCAGCGCCAACTCGTCTGGATTTTCCTCTGCTGCCTGCACAGCAGCAAGTGCCGCGTCCGCCTGAGCCTTCGGCAGCAAGCCATATTGCGGCAGCGAACAATAAAATTCACCTGGATTTCGGAATGCACTTTCTGTCCGCGAGAAACTAAGACGATAATGCAGAAAACGCGCACATTTCCATTTTGGGTCAATCCGGGACAGGAAAAACGTACTTGATCTCACGGTTGGCAAAAGAAGCCTGCAGGCAAGGATTCAACGTCGTGATTCCGGATTATTCTGATTCTTTTCTGCAAATGCAGGATTCCTGTGTTCTACATACTGATATCCGCAAAATCAATTTGGATATCCTGTCGAACTCAAAAGGACGTGATGTTGAAGCGCGCGCAGAAGAACTGATATCTTCCATCAGGCTTTTTGTAAAATTGGGATTGTCAAGCAAGATACAATTCGCCAGCTTGCTGTTTCGTTTTTACAAGAAAACAGCACGAACGAAACGGTTCCCGAACTGATTTCTTACTGTGAAAAGCAGCTAAAAGCATCATCAGAGATTGAGATGATTCGGAATTATCTTGGATTGATTGTCCCAATATCGGCGGATGCTTATACTCACGTTTCTATTTGCCAGCCGGGCATGATTCATATTATCCGGTTTCCATACTGGATGGGATCGGATCAGCGCTTGAAGTACACAGAAATGATTTTGGCGCAAGTTTGGAATGAACAGATTTGTCCATGTATGGCATCTAAACCTGTGATTTTCGTCTTAGACGAAGCGCATGGTCTTCACCTTGGCTCTCAGAATATGAGCACTCGAATTTTACGGGAGGGACGAAAATTTGGCATTTCCGGATGGTTCATAACGCAATGGGCAGATGATATCAAGATGTTAAACACCTTGTCACAGGCAGCTTTACGCATTTTCTTTCGTCCCGGTACGGAGAATATCAAGTCCTTGGCAAAAGCGCTTGCGCATGGGAACCTCAAAAGTGCTCTGCAATATCGACAGATGATTGCTGGTATGCGTGTTGGAGATTTTTTCTTCTTCAATACATCTGGGAATGCCGTCTATGTAAAAAACACCGATACCAATCAAATCCAAGAAGGGGGAAATTACAATGGTTTATAATCTGAATGATCTTCCATTGACGTTGCGTGTGGAAGAAGTTGCGGAAATCTTGCGCATTGGGCGTGGCAGCGCATATGAGCTGATCCGCTGCGGGAAGCTGCATGCAATCAGAATGGGACGCAGAATTCTTGTTCCGCGCTCTTCTCTGGAATCTTTTTTGACAAACGCCGCATAAGCGACAGCTCCCGCAGGCATTGCCTGCGGGAGTAACATTTAGAGGGAGACTACGATATGAAAAGAAATGCAAATGGAAACGGCTCTGTGCGGAAAATTTCTGTTGCACGGGACGGTAAAACATATACTTACTGGCAGGCCCGCTACTCAGCCGGATTTGATCCCGGTACCGGGAAGCAGAAGCAGCACTCCATCACCGGGAAAACGCAAAAGGAAGTGCTGCAAAAGCTGAAAGCGGCAACTGCGGCGATTGACAGCGGTTCATATATTGAGCCGTCTGCCATGACCGTTGCGCAGTGGCTTCAGAGCTGGTCGGACAATTATCTGGAGGGCATTAAGCCCTCCACGGCCTATCTTTACCGCCGCAGTATCGAGCTATATCTGACGCCAAACCTCGGCGCAGTCAAGCTGTGTGCGCTGAAGACGCAGCAGATCCAGTCGTTCTACAACGATCTGCTGCGGCCAGGCAAAAAGAATGCAGAGCCACTCTCGCCGAAGACAATCAAGAACATCCACGGAATTCTGCATAAAGCGCTTCAGCAGGCGGTTGCGAATGGAGATATTCGGCAGAATCCTGCTGACGCATGCAGTCTGCCGAAGGTCATCAGGAAAGAGATGACGGTTTTCGATGATGATGCCGCAGCTGCATTCCTTCGCGCAATCGACGGACATCCGCATGAACTGCTTTATAAAATTGCCCTCTTTACGGGTATGCGGGAGGGTGAATTGCTCGGCCTGACTTGGGATTGCATTGATTTTACGAATGGAACGATTTCCGTTCGCCAGCAGGCGCGGCAAGAGCAGAAGAAGGGAGGACAGTATTATTTTTCCACACCGAAAAACGGAAAGGGGCGCGTCCTGGCCGTCCCGCAGAGTGTGCTTACCCTGTTCCGTGCGCAGCAGGACAAGCAGAAAGAAATGGCTGCCTATGCCGGGACTGCTTGGGACAATGTACACAATCTGGTGTTTACCAATGCGGCGGGCAGCTTTCTGTCACACCGCACTGTTTATGACTGCTTCAAGCGAATCGTCAAGTCAATCGGCATGGAAACCATGCGCTTCCATGATCTTCGCCATAGCTACGCTGTTGCCTCTATCAAAAATGGCGACGATATCAAAACGGTTCAGGAAAACCTCGGCCATGCGACGGCAGCGTTTACCTTGGACGTGTACGTACATGCGACAAATCAGATGAAGAAGGCCAGCGCCGACCGAATGGAACAGTACATTCAAAATCTACAGGGAGAGTAAAACCTTGCGATTGATTTTCTCATCCGATTCTGCTATACTGATAACACAGCATAAAAACAATCTTGGTTTTTAACGGACCGGTGCCTGCACTGGTCCGTGTTTTTTGTGCCGTAAGGCTAAAAATAAGGCTAAACATTGCTTTGGGGATAAAGAAAAACCCTGAAACCATTGCGGTTTCAGGGCTTTTATATGGTGGAGACTGGCGGACTCGAACCGTCGACCTCTTGCGTGTGAAGCAAGCGCTCTAACCAGCTGAGCTAAGCCTCCATTGCTGGACTATTATAGCAGATGGAAGGGGGAAAAGTCAACCTTGGATTTTGTTTTCTTCCTGCCAAAGCGACGGAGCGGCGGCGAGGAGCTGCGTTTTGGTGTTCTGATCGGGGTGCTCCAGCGCATATACTAGCAGCAGGTGCAGCATCCGGCCCACGTCTTTGCCGCAAAGCGTGGGAAAATCCGCGCCGGTGACGGCGAGCTGGCGCAGCGTGACGCAGTCGCCGCGCAGCTCGATCTGCCGGACGGCGTCCGTGCGCTGCAGGTCCGCCTGCAGATGCGCCGTTTCCCAGCCGTGCTCCGCGATCAGGCGCTTCCATTCCGCCTCCGTCCGGCCCTCGCGCCATGTCTGCGCCGTCAACTCAATCAAACGGCAGAGCTTCGCGGGCAGGTGGAACGCCGCCGGGTCGAACGCCGGACAGCGCAGCTTTGCGGCTGTCCATCTGGCCTCCGGCGTTTTTGGCAGGGCGGAAAGCCCGGAAAAATCGGCATTTTCCGCCCGTATGCAGGCGCCCAGAAGTCCTTCGGCCAGCATACGGCCAAAATATTCGGGCCGGTCGGACAGAAGCGTCTTCTCCGCCTCCTCCCGCACCCGCTCGCGGGAGAGCGACGCGCAGAGCGGCGCGCAGCGTCGGATCGCCGCCTGCGTCTGCGCGTCCAGTGAAAAGCCGAGCTGCGCGGCAAAGCGGTACGCGCGCAGCATCCGAAGCGCATCCTCCCGGAAGCGCGTTTCCGGCTCGCCGACGCAGCGGATGACGCGGCGGGAAAGATCCTCCCGGCCCCCAAAGAGGTCGGTGACCGCGCCGCTCTCGTCCATCGCCATGGCGTTGATCGTAAAATCGCGGCGGGCCAGATCCTCCGCGAGACTGCGCACAAAGCGCACCCCATCGGGGTGGCGGCCATCGTGATATGCGCCGTCAAGCCGGTAGGTCGTGACCTCGGCGCTGACGCCGTCCAGAAGGACGGTCACGGTGCCGTGCCGGATGCCGGTGGGGACGCAGTGCGGAAACAGGCGCAGCACGTCCTCCGGCAGCGCCTGCGAGGCGATGTCCCAGTCGTGGATGGGCCGGTCCAGCAGCGTGTCGCGCACGCAGCCGCCGACGTACCGGGCCTCAAACCCGGCGTCCTCCAGTGTTTTGATGATCGCATCCGGCCTCATAGCGTGTCCTCCCGGCAAAAATCCGAAATTCTTCTTGTTTTATTGCCGTCTTCCGTATATAATATAATGCTGTCAGTTTTCATTATACGCGCCCTCCCGCGCGTGCGCAATCCAAATTTTTCGGAGGAACCTTGCATGGAATATCCTTCCTGTCAACATATCGAGCAATATCTGGTCCCCGGCAAGCGCTGCCATCTGGTGGGCATCGGCGGCGTGTCGATGCGGCCGCTGGGGCTTGTCCTGCGGCGCATGGGGATGGAGATCTCCGGCTCCGACATGAACGCGTCCGTTTCGACGGACGAGCTGATCGCCAAGGGCATTCAGGTCTCCATTGGTCACCGGGCCGAGAATATCGAGGGGGCCGACTGCCTCATCCGCACGGCTGCCGCGCACAACGACAACCCCGAGATCGCCGCTGCCCGCGCCAGGGGCATCCCCATTTTCGAGCGGGCGCAGGCCTGGGGCTATATCATGCGGGCCTACAAAAACGCCATCTGCGTTTCCGGCACGCACGGCAAGACCACGACGACCTCAATGCTGACGCACATTTTCATGCAGGCCAACCGCGATCCCACGATCATGATCGGCGGCTTCCTGCCGCTGCTCGGCGCGGGGCATCGCGTCGGCAAGGGCGACACGATCATTCTCGAAAGCTGCGAATACTGCAATTCGTTCCTGAACTTCTTCCCGACCGCTGCGGTCATTCTCGACGTGGACGCCGATCATCTGGACTTTTTCAAGGATCTTCAGGACGTGGAGCGGTCGTTCCGGAAATTTGCCTCCCTCGTCCCGGCAGACGGTCTGATCGTCGCCAACGGCGACGACAAAAACACCCGCGACACGCTGGCCGGGATGCCGTATCTGTCATTCGGCTTCGATGCGAAAAACGACGTGTACGGGAAGAACTTCTCTGAAGATTTCAGCGAATTTGACGTTTTCTGCGGCGGGCAGCCGTATGCGCACCTGCATCTGGGCGTCATTGGCCGTCACAACGCGCTGAACGCGCTGGCCGCCTGCGCGGTGGCATGGAAATTCGGCATTTCCGGCGAAACCGCAGCCGCAGCGCTCGCAGAGTTCCACGGCGCGGGCCGCAGGCTCGAATACAAGGGCAGCTTCCACGGCGCAGACGTCTACGACGACTATGCCCACCATCCCAACGAGCTCCACGCGCTTTTGCAGGCTGTCCGGCTGATGCATTACCGGCGTGTGATCTGCGCGTTCCAGCCGCACACGTATTCGCGTACGAAGGCGCTGTTCCAGAGCTTTGTCGACGAGCTGCGCACGGCCGACCAGGTCGTTCTGGCCGATATTTACGCCGCGCGTGAACAGAACACCGTCGGTGTCAGCTCGCAGGAGCTGGCCGCGGAGATCCCCGGCGCGGTCTACTGTCCGAGCCTGCAGGGCGTGACGGCCTATCTGCGCGAGAATGCGCAGCCGGGCGATATCATCCTGACCGTCGGCGCAGGCGATATCTACAAGGCCGGAGAGGCGCTTTTTACAGAATAACGGAACTTTTCTCAAAAACCGGCGTCTGAACTCCCAGACGCTGGTTTTTTGATTGACAGCCTGTTCCAGTATCCTGTATAATAAAGTCGAAGAAACAAGAATAAAGGAGGATTCTTATGGTCTCAAGCATTTACAAAAAAACATTTTCCGTTTTGATGAAGCGCCCCTTCCGGCTTTGGGGCATATCCCTGCTTGCAGAGTTCCTGTGTCTGGTGGCCTACGCCGGGTTCATCGGCGTTCCGGCTGCCGCGTTCTGCGCTGCGCTTCTGCTGTCGGCTTCCATGTCGATGATCTTCCTCAACAGCTACCGCACGGGACTTGAGCCGAAGACGACCTATCTGTTCGCCTCATTCAAAAAGGACCGGATCCTTCGCGTTCTGGGCGGCATGGCGTGGATGCAGCTCTGGATCTTCCTGTGGTCGCTCATTCCGATCGTCGGGATCGTGTTCGGCATCATCCGTATGTATGAATACCGCTTCGTGCCCTACATCCTTATGACGCGCGACGACGTCAAGCCCACCGACGCCATCAAGATCTCCAAGCAGGAGACGATGGGCTACAAGGGCAAGATGTTCGGCGCGGATATCCTGCTCGGCGCAGTCTATTTGGGCGCATTTCTCGTTTTTGCCCTGCTGGGGGAAATCCCGTATCTCGGCGTGCTGTTCCGCATCCTGTGGGTCCTGATCGCCATCGCATACGGCCTGCTTGCGCCGCTGTTCAGCGGGATCATGCAGGCGGCGTTCTATGTGGAAATTCAGAACCGCCGCGCGGCAGGCTCCTGGCACCCCGCTGCGCCCGCACGGCCCGACTGGCCCACTCCGCCGGTGCAGCCTGTGCAGCCGTCCGCTCCCGTTCAGCCCGAGCGGCCCATTCCGCCCACACAGCCCGTGCAGTCCGCTGCTCCCGAACAGCCTGTATGCCCTGTCCCGCCTGTTGTGCAGCCTTCGTTTACCGAAGCTGTGACGCAGCCCGCTTCGCAGGGAGCGCCGGTCGTCTTCTCCCCGGAGCCTGAACCGCAGCAGCCGCCGGAGGAGCCGGTCCAGACGCAGCCGTCTGACCTCCGCTGCCCGCGCTGCGGCGCAGCCGTCAAAATTCCCGGCGCCATGTTCTGCACCATATGTGGAGAGCGGCTGAAATGAGCATCGTTCTGTTTATTCTGGCGCTTGCCGCTGCATTTATCGGAACAATTTTCGCCTTCCGCGCCATCAGCCGCATTCACAGCGGCGAAAGCTATACCTACGAAGCCGCAGCCTGTGCTGTCTGCGTGACGCTGATCGTGCTTGCGCTGATGCTTCGGTAAGAAATTCTGCGTGCCATCGTCTCCCGGCAGACCGGCAGGGGGCTGCCTCAAACAGGATCAGTATAAAAACCAGCGTTTGGATTTGCTGTCCCCTGACAGGGGTAACAATGGCGGCGGGGATTACCCGGCTGGTGTTTCAGGCACCAGCCGGGTTTTCCATTGGCGTATAGCTGGGAATGATTCAGGATACCTTCGGGATCTCTTTGTGCTGTTCGGGTTCGGCCGTTTGTCTGTTCTCCATGCAGCCAATGTCGGCGTAGTGAATTTCCACAGTCTGTGGTGCGTGTTTGGACCATTTTACTTCCTTTTCATTCTCGTTCCGCGCAGAATTTGAAGAACACGCGCAATCCCCGGATGCGTGAATTCAGGGACGTGGTTTTCTTGCCTGCGTCTAACTCTGAGACAATGAAGTTTTCAAAAACGTCCTGACTGACTTCGTCGACATACTGAACCGGCACACACGCATGAAAATACTTCAAATCCTCCGCATAATAGCGCATGGTTTGAGGGCTCAAATTCTTTAGTTTACAGTGTTTCATGAACAGTTGTTCCGCTTCTGAAAAGGACGTTCGTTTGACCTGTCTTGCGTTCAAAATTGTGGTTCTGCGCATAAAAAATCCTCCATTTTCACAGCAAAAAATCTGGCATCAAAATGGGGATAAAAATCTGGTATCGCGATTTTCAAACGCGGAAAAACCCGAATTTTTGATAAAGAAAAACTCCTCAAATTCCGAAGAATCTGAGGAGTTGGTGCGCGAGGCGGGACTTGAATTAGCGACGGCGTGTAAAATGGTGTAAAAGCACGTTGCAAAAGTCCAGTGTTTTCAATGCTTTTTAATATCGTGTAAAATGTTGTAAAGCGCCGAAAAAGTTGTAAGGGGAAAACTAAGGGGAAAATTTCAGCACAAGCAAAGAGCCGCAGGTGATGCCCTGCGGCTCTTTGCTATTCTGCTGTGTCGGTGCTACTTGAGTTATCCCGCTCCATCTGGTTTGTAATTGCTCGGTTGATAAAAGCGTTCACGCTGCCCCCGTCGTGTTTGTCTGCATGGGCTTTAACCACTTCCTTCTGACCTTTGGGCATTCTCACCTTTACTTCGTCGTAATTCTCTTTCATATATTTGGTGACTGCTTTTTGTTGGGCTTTTGAAATTGTCATTTGTCCACCTCCCTTGTAGATATTATACCACAATACCATATCGGGGACAATATACAATATAGACATATCGGGTACGATATATTTGTACATTATTAGGTCTTGCTATATCGTACCCGATATATTATAATAAAGCCAGTCAAGGGGAACAAACGAAAACAGTTCAGCCACCGGCAGAAGATGGGTGAAGAACATCTACAAGAGTTGGGAAGGAACAGCAAAGTGCAGCAAGGCTCACGAGATCAGTTGAAAGCCCCCAGCCGCCGGAGTTCCCAAGAGCAAAGAAAAAGCGTCCTGCACGCCGTAGGAAGCACA
>OGXX01004472.1_pt1 | contig 10796 bp, 9 predicted proteins | sample 1576301 | NCBI WGS metagenome assembly OGXX01 (sample SAMEA3541469, study PRJEB24748) | human gut metagenome | biome: human gut; feature: human-associated habitat; material: faeces | place: China | collected 2012 | reverse complement strand
GAAACGGGAACGTAGCGGTCTTGCCGCTTTCCTCATCATCTTCCTCGCCCTCGTCCACCGGCGCATCCAGCTCCTCCGCGCCGCCGAAGGCCTGCATCATCTCACTGTTGATGTTCTCCAGGTCCTCCGGTGTGATACCCATACGCTTCATCATGTCCTCCACCTGGGGCAGACCCAGCTGGGCGGCACACTTAAGGCACAGGCCCTCGTTGACCATCTCGTTCTTCTCATTCATCCGAGAGATGAACACGACGGCCACATTTTTCTTACATTTGGAACAAAGAGTCGGTTGCATGGTTTTCCTCCGTTATCTCTTATCAAAAAAGCATATCCATTATAGCCGCTTTCACAGCTTTGCGATCAGATCGATGGGGCTGTTCTGGGCGAAAAATTTGAGCAGCACCGTTTTGTTCACCAGCTCCGGCGTCACCAGCAGCTGCAGCTTCTGCAGCACCCAGACCGCCAGGAACAGCAGCAGCGCGCATTTCACCAAGCCCAGCACGCCGCCCAGCAGGGCGTTGACGCCATGTACCACCGGCAGTTTTGTGAACAGATGCAGCGGTGTCAGTACCAGCCGCAGCAAAAGCAGCAGCAGCAAAAACGACACCACATACACCACCGCGTAGGCCGCAGACTTCAGCGCGGTGGACACCACAGCGCTCAGCAGCGTCTCGCCCGCCTGCTGGGCCTTCTCCACAGCGTTGTCCACCAGCTCTGACAGTGTATCGCCCTCAAAGCCGAAGGCCGCCAGCATCTCGCCGGCGTCATCGGTGTTGCCCTGGGCCGTCAGCCGCTGCTCCAGCTTCTCCGAAAGGATCGGTTCCAGCCATCTGGCCGCCGGCTCCGCCAGCTTTCCGGCGATCCAGCTGGCCAGCAGCAGTGCCGCCACCACTACGATGATACGCGTCAGCGCCTGCACGAACCCCTGCCGCCAGCCCAGCACCAAGCCGATCAGCAGCAGTGCCAGTAAAATCAGATCCACAAATATCCCAACATTTCCACTCATTGGTGATCACCTCACATAGGGCCTCGCCCCGTCACACCTTACGGCAGATACAGGCTTGCAGCGGTGCTCCCCGCCAGCACAGCCGAGCCGTCGCTCCGCATCAGCACCTCCCGTGCCTGGCTGACCTCCTCCAGGTCGGCCACCGGTAGCAGCTGCTTATCATAGATCGTCAGATGGTCGCTGCACAGCACAGCCACGTATCGTCCCGCAGCGGATAGACTGCTGACCTCCGCGTCCAGCTCCAGCGAGGCCAGCTCCTGGCCGTCGCTGTTCACCGTCACCACTCGGTGCTGCGTGCCGGTACGGTACCGGCCCAGCAACAGGGCAGCATAGCCGTCGCCGCTGATGCTGACCCGCCGTAGATAGTCTCCGCCGTAATCATAGGCGGCAGTCATCACGCCGCTGCCGTCAATGAAGCACAACTGCTCCTCCGTCACGGCGCAGAATCCGGTTCCCGCAGCCATCAGATCATAGACCACGCTGCCCCGCAGGGTGCAGCGTCCGGCCTCCTGATCACTGTTCACCCGGTAGAAGATCACATAGCTGGCAAACGTGCCGTTTTCCTGCCCCATGGTCACCGCCGCCAAGGTACGGCTGTCGGCGGACAGCGCCGCCGTCATCACAAAGCGGTCCGACGACTTGAAGGCGAACACCGCTTCTCCGTTGCCGTCATAGACCCGTACCGCGGCCTTGCAGCCGCTTTCACTGCACACCACAGTCAGCCAGCCCTTGGTATTCAACGATGCACTGAGCACCTCTCCGGCGCAGTCCAGTGTGTACATCAGGCCCTTATCCGACAGGACGTATACCACCGTTCCGCCCACGTCATAAGCCGCGGCACGTCCGCCGCCGACGGACAACGCCGGTGATTGGAACTTCACCGCCTCGTCATACAGCGTCTTGTTCTGCTCATCCAGCACCGTCAGCTGGTGCATGGACACAGACACAAGGCTGCCCTCCAGCGAGGCAAAATGACCCGACTGGTCGCTGCTGTAACGATACAGCTGGGCGCAGCCGGTCTCATCCTTCACAGCCTTGGCGTAAATGACCTTGCGGCGCAGACCATCAAAACCGCTGCGGTCCAGCAGCACCGCTGCCGTCACCGCCGCTACCGCCAGTACCGCCACGATCAGCAGTACCAGCAGCGGCTTCCGGCTGCGCTTGGCCACACGCCGGGGATGCTCCTCCTGGACGTCGCCCAGGGTAAACTCTTTCCAGTTGTTGGTGTTGTTATCCATTCAACCGTTCATCCTCATACCATACTCGCGTGAGATACAGCCCTCCCGGCGGCGCCGTGGGCCCCGCCAGCGTCCGGTTTCCCGAATTCAGTATCTCCGGGATGTCCTCCGGCATCAGCTTCCCCTCCGCCGCGTACAGCACCGTGCCGGTAATGGCACGTACCATATTATACAAGAAACCGTCCGCGCATACCTTCAGCTCCAGCAGTTCCCCATTCCGCGTCACACGGCAGTAGTGGATAGTCCGCACGGTGCTCCGCACGTTGGTCCCCACACTCCGCACAGCGGCGAAATCGTGGGTCCCCTCGAACATCCGGGCTGCCCGATCCATCAAGTCCTCATCCAATTTCTTGGGATAGAAATACGCCCGGTGAACGTAAAAGGGGTTTTTGATCCGGGAGTTGTAGATACGGTAGGTATACTCCTTTTGGATACACGACCCGATGGCGTTAAAGTCATCGGCCACCTCATAGGCCGCCTTTACCACAATATCCTCCGGGATATGGGTATTCACCGCAAAGGGCAGGCGATCCACCGGTATCCGCGACTCTGTACGGAAATTGGCCACATAGTGCTCCGCGTGGACGCCGGCGTCCGTCCGTCCGCAGCCCGTCACCTTCACCGGATGACCGCACACCATAGACAAGCCCTTTTCCAGCGTCTGCGCCACAGAGGTCTCCGTCTTCTGCACCTGCCAGCCGTGATAGGCGGTGCCGTTGTACATCAATACCAGCGCGATATTCCGCATAGGCCCCGCCTCCTCTCACTCAAAAGCCAAGCTTTTTCAAAACGATAATGCCTGCCGTCAGCGCCAGGAACGCCACCAGCACAAGCCAGTCCGCCGCCTTATACCGCAGCACCCGCAGGGCTGTACGCCCCTCACCACCGTGGTAACAGCGGCACTCCATAGCCGTAGCCAGTTCATCGGCACGGCGGAACGCACTGATGAACAGCGGCACCAAAATGGGAACCAACGCTTTGGCACGCCGGAAGATATTGCCTGTCTCAAAGTCCGCGCCGCGGGCCTTCTGGGCGGACATGATCTTGTCCGTCTCCTCGATGAGCGTGGGGATAAAGCGCAGAGCGATGGACATCATCATGGCCAGCTCATGCACCGGGAACCGCAGCTTTTTCAAAGGAGAGAGCAGATGCTCCAATCCGTCGGTCAGGGCGATGGGGCTGGTGGTGTAGGTCATGAGGAACGTACCCATGATAAGCATGACGATACGCAGCACCATCTGCACGGCGGCGATGATACCCTCCCACGTGATGTGGCGCACCAGCCACACGTCCGCCACCGGCGTACCGTTGGTAAAGAACATATTCATGATGGCGGTGAAGGCCACGATGAAATAGACCGGCTTCAAGCCCCGTGTCAGTGCCTTCCACTCCACACGGGAGATGAGGATGCACACCGCCAGCACGGCGATCATGATCCCGTAGGTCAGGGGGCCTTTTGCGTTGAACAGCGCTACGATGTATAAAATGACGCACAGCAGCTTCGTCCGGGGATCCAGCTTGTGGATAAGGGTGTCGCCGGGGAAATACTGGCCCAGCGTGATATCCTTCAGCATACGTCAGCGCCCCCTTTCAGCCGGAGCAGCGCTTCGCGCAGCGCCTCCACGGTGTAGACCGCCGTGTCCACCGGCAGTCCCCGCTGCCGCAGAGCCAGCGCCACCTTCGTCACCTGCGGGATATCCAGTCCCACCTGCTCCAGCTCATGGGCGCGGGCGAACACCTGACGGGGCGTGCCCTCCATGAGCACGTGGCTGTCGGACAGCACCACAATGCGGTCCACGTTGCGGGCGATCTCCTCCATGCTGTGGCTCACCAGCACCACGGAGGCGTGCTTCGCCCGGTGATAATCCTGTATGCGTGCCAGTATATCGTCCCGGCCGCGGGGGTCAAGACCCGCCGTAGGCTCGTCCAGTACCAGCACCTTCGGCTCCATGGCGATGACGCCGGCAATGGCCACACGGCGCTTCTGGCCGCCGGACAGCTCAAAGGGGGACTTGTCCAGCATGGCCTCCGTCAGCCCCACGAAGGCGGCGGCGGAACAGACGCGGCGGTCGATATCCTCCTCGTCCAGCCCCATGTTCTTCGGGCCGAAGGCGATGTCCTTATACACCGTCTCCTCAAACAGCTGGTATTCCGGGTACTGGAACACCAGTCCCACCTGAAACCGCACGTCCCGGATCTTCTTGGGCTCCGCCCAGATATCCTTGCCCTGTAACAGGATGCGGCCTGATGTGGGCTTGAGCAGTCCGTTGAGATGCTGGATCAGTGTGGACTTGCCGGAGCCGGTGTGACCGATGATGCCGAGGAATTCGCCCTCCATCACGGACAGGTTCATATCGTCCACGGCGCTGCGCTGAAACGGCGTACCCGCCGAATAGGTGTGAGTCAAATGCTCTATCTGTAAGATCGGTTCCAAGGTTACTTCCCTTCCGCCCCGCCCAATGCGCGGCAAATGGTATCGGCACACTGGTCCACCGTCAGGCTGTCCAGCGTTACGGGCAGACCCGCCTGCCCCAGTTCGTATAAAAGCTCCACCGTGTCCGGCGCGGCAAGGCCGAAGCCGTGCAGCTCCTCCACCCGTGCAAAGACCTGCCGGGGCGTACCGTCCATGGCCACGACGCCGTCGTTCATGACGATGACACGGTCGGCGTCCTCCGCCTCCGACATATGGTGGGTGATGAGCACCACGGTGATGCCCATTTCCCGGTTCAGGCGGTGGACGGTGTCCAGCACCTCCCGCCGTCCGGCGGGGTCCAGCATGGCGGTGGCTTCATCCAGCACAATGCACTCCGGCTCCATGGCGATGACGCCGGCGATGGCCACACGCTGCTTCTGTCCGCCGGACAGAAGATGCGGCGCGTGGCGGGCGAATTTCTCCATGCCCACAGCGGCCAGCGCGTCATCCACCCGGCGGCGTATCTCCGCCGTGGGGACGCCCAGATTCTCCGGCCCGAAGGCCACGTCCTCCTCCACCACGTTGGCGACGATCTGGTTATCCGGGTTCTGGAACACCATGCCGGTGCGCCGCCGGATCTCCAGCAGCAGCGACTCGTCACGGGTGTCCATCCCCTCCACATACACGGCGCCGCCGCCGGGCAGCAGCACCGCGTTCATATGCTTGGCAAGGGTGGATTTGCCGGAGCCGTTGTGGCCCAGCACCACCACGAAGCTGCCCTTCTCCACCGTTACGGATACGCCGTTGAGAGCGGGGGGATTCGTCTCCCCCTCCGGCGCGGGGTAGGTGAAGGTCAGGTCTTTTGTTTCGATCATGGTCGACATTCTGTTATATCTCCATTCTTGGTCAGTCGGCGCACCAGCGCCCCGTGGCGCCGCAGGGCAGCGCCATGCCGGAATCGGTGCAGGGCAGCCCCAGCTCGTCCCACGTCACGTGGCCGCCGAATCTGCGCCCTACCAGCATTTGCAGGATATATCCCAGTACCGAGGGGGCAAGCCCCGTCGTATAGCTGTTGAGGATGACGAACAGGGGGTTGTCCGACAGCACCTGCGCGCACAGCCGGACAAAGGGATACAGGTTTTCCTCCAGCTTCCAGACCTCCCCGGAGGGGCCGCGGCCGTAGCTGGGCGGGTCCATGATGATGGCGTCATACGTCTTGCCCCGGCGGATCTCGCGCTCCACGAACTTGGCGCAGTCATCCACGATCCAGCGGATGGGGGCATTGGCAAGGCCGCTGAGCCGTGCGTTGTCCTTGGCCCACGCCACCATACCCTTGGCCGCGTCCACATGGCAGACGCTGGCGCCCGCCTTGGCGCACGCCACCGTGGCGCCGCCGGTGTAGGCGAACAGGTTCAGCACCCGGATGGGGCGCCCCGCCGCGCGGATCTGCTCCATGGCGAAATCCCAATTGGCGGCCTGCTCCGGAAACAATCCGGTGTGTTTGAAGTTCATGGGCTTGACCTGAAACGTCAGCTCCTTATAGTGGATGGGCCAGCTCTCCGGCAGCTTGCTCTTGTCCCAGTGTCCGCCGCCGGTGGAGGAGCGGGAGTACCGGGCGTTGGCGGTCTTCCACCGCCGATCGCGGCGATCCGTCTCCCAGATGGCCTGCGGGTCGGGGCGCACCAATATCTGCTTATCCCAGCGCTCCAGTTTTTCACCGCCTCCGCAGTCCAGCAGCTCGTAATCCTGCCAATCCTTTGCGATCCACATAAAGGCCGTACCCCCGTGTTTTAGATAGTAAATCAGTTTATTATACAACGCGCCGCCGTAGCCGTCAACCATGGAAAATCACAGCGCCCCTCCGTCTGTACGGAGGGGCGCTGCCGGTCATTTATCGGTCTTGTTGCCCTTTGTCAGGCCGGTAATGGCGTGCTTCATGTCGGCCAGACTTTTTTCCGCTGTCTTCAGGCCCTGTCCGGCGGCCTTCTTCAGCTCCGCCTTCACGTCCACCGCCAGACGGCGGAATATCTCGGAGATGATCTTCTTGTCCTCCTCATCCGCGCCATTGTACTGCTTCAGCAGTGCCGCGCCGCCCGCCAGTCCGCCGGCGCGCAGGTCGTCCAGCGTCCGGGCCTTACCGGACAGGCTCAGCACATCGAACAGGGCGTCGGAGAACTGCTCCCGCTCCTGCGGGGTCATGGAGCCGATCCACTGGCGCAGCACGTCGTCGCTGAGCTTGCCCATCTGCGAGCGCTCTCCCAAGTGGATGAACCGCGACCCCAGCACGTTCCACGACAGCGGCTCATGCTGCATGATGGAGCGGTTGCTGCTGTCGATAACGGCGTAATCCTCCGCGTGCTCCAGCAGGACGCCCACGATGGAGGATTCCGGCACATAGGTGTGGAGCTTATCCGCCACCCGGCGGTACGCCTCGGAGTCCACCATATCGTGGGAGAAGCCGGGGCCATCGTTGTTGTAGGCGGCCAGCAGCCGTCTCTTTTGCAGGCCTGCCGGGATATGGATGGCGGCCCATGCCGCCAGATTGCCGCCCTTGCTGTGACCGCCGATCCGCAGCTTACATCTCCGGCAGGCGGCAGCCATCTCCACGGTGTAGGCGGCGGCGCGCTCCTGCGCCGGTACAGCGGAGAGGAAGCTCATGTTGAAGTCCTCCTTCCACCCCACCAGCGAGGTGTCGGTACCCATGAACGCCACGAACAGCGTGTCGTCCGGCAGCAGATAGGATACGGCGTCGAACTGCATCTCCTTCGCCTCGTCCCACTCGTGGGTGAAGCCGAACATCCGCACATCGCGGAAGCGCTCCGTCTCTGCTGCCAGACGCATCAGTGGGATATACGCCAGCTCCGACAGGCCGCGTTGCTCATCCTCCTCCGTCAGGCGGGCGGCTACCTCCGGCAGCGCCACGGCCTTGGCAGGGTCGGTGGTCTTCAGATCGTCAAACCGGCGGAAATTGATATAGGAAATGATGCACAGCACCAGATTGTCCACCTCGTTGAAGCCGTCCCGGCAGAAGGGCAGATCGCCCCGCCAGCGCAGATAGTCCATGACCGTTCCGTTTTTCTCCATATGTACCTCCTGCTGTAGATCCAGTGGGTCGGAATACTGGTATTGTAGCATAGTTTCTCCGGGGAGACAAGCAAAAAGGGACGGCTTTATGCCGTCCCTTTTCTGGTTATCTCAGCCCGGAGGCCACGTCATATCGCGGCCGGCCAGCACATGGAAGTGCAGGTGCTTGACGGTCTGCCCCGCCTGATCGCCGCAGTTGTTGACGATGCGGTAGCTCTCCACGCCCAGCTCCTTGCAGATCTTCACGATGACCTCGAAGCAGTGAGCCACCACGGCGCTGTTGTCCGCCGTAATGGCGTTGGCGCAGCAGATATGCTCCTTGGGTACCACCAGAAAATGGGTGGGCGCCTGAGGGTCGATGTCGTAGAAGGCGTAGCACTGCTCGTCCTCGTAGACCTTGTTGCTGGGGATCTCGCCGTCGATGATGGCGCAGAACAGGCAATCGTTCTTCATGGTCTGTCTCCTTTCGATGGTTTTTTCACGCCGTCCCGCCCCGGTGGAGCGGGACGGCGGTGTTTTTGTTTTCTCAGCCCAGCTTGGAGGACACAAAATCGTCCACCGTGGCCAGCGCATCGTCCACCTTCAGCAGATCGGTGCCGCCGCCCATGGCGCTGTCTGGCTTGCCGCCGCCCTTGCCGCCGCACACGGCGGACACGGACTTCACCAGCTCGCCGGCCTTGATGCCCTTGGCCACGGCCTCCTTGCCGCAGACCGCCAGGAAGCTGACCTTCTCACCGACGATGCTGGCCAGCACCGCCACCACGGCGGGGTCCTTGTCCCGCAGGAAGTCGCCCATGGTACGCAGGGCGTTGGCGTCCAGACCCTGACGGGTGCTGGTGATGATGTGCAGGCCGCCCACGGTCTTGGCGGACGCCATGACCTGCTTGGCCTCGCCCAGAGACGCCTCGGCCTTGAACTTCTCCACGGCCTGACGCAGCTCCTTCATCTCGTTGGCCTGCTGCTCCATGCGCTCCAGAATGCTGCCGGGCGCGGTCTTGAAGAACTGGGCGGCCTTCAGCAGCGTGGTGCGGCCATGGCGAGTCTCCTCCAGAGACACCTTGCCGACGGTGGCCTCGATACGGCGGACGCCGGAGGCCACGCTGCTCTCGGACTTGATGCGGAACATACCGGCCTTGGCGGTGTTGTCCAGATGGGTGCCGCCGCACAGCTCCATGGAGAACTCGCCCATGGTCACCACGCGCACCGTCTCGCCGTACTTCTCGCCGAAGGTGGCCACGGCGCCACGAGCCTTGGCCTCTGCCAGCGGCAGCTCCTCGGTGGTGACGGACAGGCCGTCCAGCACCGCGTCGTTCACCAGATCCTCTACCTCCAGGATCTGCTCGGGGGTGATGGCCTCAAAGTGGGTAAAGTCGAAGCGCAGACGATCCGGCTCCACCAGAGAACCGGCCTGATGGACGTGGTCGCCCAGCACCTTCTTCAGCGCGGCATCCAGCAGGTGGGTGGCGGTATGGGCGCGGCGGACGGCGCTGCGGCGCTCCGTATCAATGGCGGGGGAAACGCTGTCGCCCACATGGAGGGCGCCCCGCAGCAGCTTGCCGTAGTGCATATACTTGCCGCCCTTGTTCTTCTGGACGTCGGTCACCACGAACTCCGCGCCGTCGGCGGTGATAACGCCGTGGTCGGCCACCTGACCGCCCATTTCGGCGTAGAACGGGGTCTGATCCAGCACCACGATGGCGTCCATGCCGCTGACGATCTCCTCCACCAGCTGCCCATCGGTCACGATGGCCAGCACATTGGCATCGTCCAGCTTGTCATACTCGTAGCCGGCAAACACGGTGGCGGGCATATCCTTGCCGAACTCCACACCGGCCCAGCCCAGATCGCCCAGCGCCTTGCGGGCCTCGCGGGCGCGCTCCTTCTGCTCGGTCATCAGGGTCTGGAAGGCCGTCTCGTCCACGGTCATGCCCTCCTCGGCCGCCATCTCCGCCGTCAGGTCGATGGGGAAGCCGAAGGTATCGTACAGCTTGAAGGCATCGCTGCCGGAGAACACCGTCTCGCCCTTCTCCTTGTGAGCCGCCAGCATCTCGCCGTAGATGCGCATACCGCCGTCGATGGTGCGGGCGAAATTCTCCTCCTCGGTGCGGATGACCTTGGTGATATAGCCCTGCTTCTCCCGCAGGTCGCCGTACTGGCACTCGTTCTCATGCACCACCGTGTCCACCACCTGATACAGGAACGGCTCGTTGACGCCCAGCAGCTTGCCGTGGCGGGCGGCGCGGCGCAGCAGGCGGCGCAGCACATAGCCCCGTCCCTCGTTGCTGGGCAGGATGCCGTCGCAGATCATGAACGTGGCGGAGCGGATGTGGTCGGTGATCACACGCAGGCTCACGTCCCGCTTCTCCGTCTCGCCGTAGTGGGCGCCGGTCAGCTCGCTGACCTTGTGGGTGATGTTCATCACGGTGTCCACGTCGAACAGCTCCCATTCGCTTGAAACCTCAATGGTTCGAACGCATTCCGCATGCATTTTCGCTACGAATCCGCCGCCCTTACCACGGGGAAGAGAACGAAGCTCGTCGAACGCCCATGAAGGAAAAAGCACGGGCGCGCCCGGCACGCCATCGAAACTGGTGCGCCAAATGCGCGCAACACCGCTCTCCGCGACATTGCACCCCACGGCGTCATGTTTCGCGGCACCGGCGACATCGGATTCTGCAGCATCACACCCAGCAGCAGCGTCAACGTCGCACTTCACAGCATCGAGCCCCGTGGCGTGGTCCTCCGCAACGCCGCCTTCCGCAGTGTCGGCCAGCGCTGCACCGACAGCATCGCATCCCGCAACATCCGCAACGCCGCGCCCCGCAGCATCGCGTCTCGCGGCACCAGCAGCATCGCGCTCGGCAGCACAAAGAAGCGCGACGATGCTCGCTGGACGAATAAGCGGCTGGTCGCCCTGGACAAACGTGACCGTATCGCACCCGTCCATGGCCTCCATGCCCAGGCGCACCGTGTCATTTCTGCAAGGCTCGTCGTGCAAAATCACCTGCGCGCCCAGCGTCTCGCACAACGCAGCCACGTCAGCATGGCGCGTGAC
>OGXX01004471.1_pt1 | contig 10796 bp, 6 predicted proteins | sample 1576301 | NCBI WGS metagenome assembly OGXX01 (sample SAMEA3541469, study PRJEB24748) | human gut metagenome | biome: human gut; feature: human-associated habitat; material: faeces | place: China | collected 2012 | reverse complement strand
CATCACCTTTGTCTATGTCACCCACGATCAGGAGGAGGCCCTTACCATGTCGGACACCGTTGTGGTCATGTCCGGCGGCAAAATTCAGCAGATCGGTTCCCCGCAAGACATTTACAACGAGCCTAAAAACGCTTTTGTCGCGCGCTTTATCGGTGATTCCAACATCGTGGACGGCGTCATGCTCAAGGACTTTCTTGTCAACTTCGGCGGGTATGATTTCACCTGTGTGGACCGCGGCTTCAAGCCGAACGAGCCTGTGCAGGTCGTTATCCGCCCCGAGGATGTGCAAATTGTGCCGCCCTCTGTCGGTATGCTGACCGGCCTTGTGCGTGAGGTCATCTTCAAGGGCGTTCACTTTGAAATGCATGTTGATGTCGAAGGCTATGAGTGGATCATCCACTCCACGCAGGCCAGCCAGCCCGGTGAGCTTATCGGCATGAACATCGGCCCGGACGAAATTCATATCATGAAGCGTTCGGAGGTGTAAGCAATGCTCAAATCCAAGTCCTCCCGCTGGCTGGCAGGACCGTATCTGCTCTGGATGGCCGTTTTCACTGTCGTGCCGCTGGTCATCGTCGTCTGGTACGCCATGACGAACGCCGACGGGCAGTTCACCCTTGACAACCTGACCCAGATTGGCCGGTATTCCAGTGTGTTTGCCCGCAGCCTGATTCTGGCCGCCATTTCCACAGTAGTCTGCCTGGTCATGGCGTTCCCGGTCGGGTATTTTCTCTCCCGCCTGCGCGCCAACAAGCAGCATATCATGCTCATGCTTATTATGCTGCCCATGTGGATGAACTTTCTGCTGCGCACCTACGCATGGATGACCCTGCTTGAGAAAAACGGCCTCATCAACAAATTCTTCGGCCTGTTCGGCCTTGGTCCCTTCAACATGATCAACACCTCCGGTGCCGTTGTGCTGGGTATGGTGTACAACTATCTGCCCTTTATGATCCTGCCCATCTATACCTCGATGACCAAGATCGATGATTCGATCATTGAGGCAGCACAGGATCTCGGCTGCAATGTCTGGCACATTTTGTTCCGCGTGCTGGTGCCGCTGACCGGCCCCGGCATTGCCACCGGCATTACGCAGGTATTTGTTCCGGCTGTTTCCACCTTTATTATCAGCCGTATGCTGGGCGGCGGCTCCAACCTGCTGATTGGCGACTTGATTGAGCTGCAGTTCCTCGGCAACTCCTACAACCTGAACCTCGGCTCTGCCATGAGTCTGGTGCTGATGGTTATCGTCCTGCTCTGCATGAGCTTCACTTCGAGCTTTGACGAGTCCGAGATGGAAGGAGTGATGTGAGATGGCAAAGAAACATTCCGCGCTGCTCATGCGCACCTACGTCATTCTGGTGTTCTGCTTCATGTACCTGCCCATCGCAGTCATGATTGCCTTCAGCTTCAACGAGAGCAAGTCCCGTTCCAACTTTACGGGCTTTACCCTCGGCTGGTACAAGAGTCTGTTCCACAACGAGATGATCCTCTCGGCGCTGGGGCTCAGCCTTGTGCTGGCGCTGGTTTCTAGCGTCATTGCCACGGTGCTGGGCACGCTGGCGACCATCGGCATCAACTCGATGTCCCGCAAGAGCCAACTCATCGTCAACAACATCAGCTATGTGCCCGTCGTCAACCCGGAGATCATCACCGGCGTTTCGCTGATGCTTCTCTTTGTCATGGCACAGAACTTCGGCATCGGCGGCGAGAGCGGCATCTTCGGCTGGACAACACTGCTGATCGCGCACATCACCTTCAACATTCCCTATGTTATCTTTAACGTAGGCCCCAAGCTGCGCCAGCTCGATCCCAGCCTGTACAATGCAGCGCTGGATCTGGGCTGCACACCGCGCCAGGCTTTCACCAAAGTCATCATGCCACAGCTGTCCCCGGCCATCTTGTCGGCATTCCTCATTTGCCTGACCTACTCTATTGACGACTTCATGATTTCCTACTTCAACTCCGGCACAATGCAGACACTGCCTATCGCCATCTACTCGATGACCCGCAAGAAGGTCAGCCCCGAAATCAACGCGCTGTCGGCGGTCATCTTCTGCGTCATTCTGGCAATCATCCTGATTTCCAACGCCGCAGACTCCCGCGCCTACCGCCGCAACCAGAAGGCCATCCGCAAAGCCATGCTGGACGAAGGGGGGCGCTGAAGATGAAGCTGAAAAAGTTTTCCGCTGCAGCGCTGGCCGCACTGACTGTCACCATGATGAGCGCCGCGCCGGTGCTGGCCGCCGATGACATCGAGGTCAACGAGGATATTTCCGTCTCCGGCGACTACGATTGGAAGCGCTTTGCCAACGACCATATCACGCTGAATGTCTACAACAACGGCCTGTACATCTCCGATGGTTCTGACGAGAGCATCAACGTTCTGTCCGCCTTTGAGGATTTGACCGGCATCAAGGTCAACTACACGACCTACGACTCCAACGAGAGCCTGTATGCCAAGCTGAAATCCGGCGGCGTATCCTATGATGTTATCTTCCCGTCGGATTACATGGTGGGCAAGATGGCCAAGGAGGGCATGCTGTCCGAGCTGAACATGGACAACATTCCGAACTTTGCCGGCATCGGTGAAACATATCTGGACCGCAGCTTCGACCCAGGCAACAAGTACAGCGTGCCCTACATGTGGGGCACAACGGGCCTGATCTACAACACGACGATGGTCGAGGAGCCGCCCACGAAATGGGCGGACATGTGGGATGTTGCGTACACAAACAATGTGCTGATGTTCAACAATTCCCGCGACGCTTACGCGATTGCAGCCAAGACGATTGGTCTGTCGATGAATCCGCAGTCGGTGGACGAGATCACCGCCATCACCGATGCGCTGAAGGCCCAGAAGAACATCGTGCAGGCCTACGTCATGGACGAGGTCTTTGACAAGATGGAGGGTGGCGAGGCCGCCATGGCGCCCTACTATGCGGGCGATGCCATCACGATGATCGACGAAAACCCAGACCTTGCTTTCGTCCACCCGGAGGAAGGCGTCAACTTCTTCATCGACAGCATGTGCATTCCGGCCAACGCCAAGAACAAGGAAGCCGCCGAAATGTTCATCAACTACCTGTGTGAGCCGGACGTCGGCCTTGCCAACGCGGACTTCATCGGCTATTCCACCCCCATCACCGCCGTGTGGGAGATGCTGGACGACGATTTGAAGTACAGCGAAATCGCCTACCCGAGCGCGGAGGTTCTGGACAAGGCGGAGGTCTTTGAGACGCTGCCCGATGACATCAACGCCGCCATGGATGCCCAGTGGAGCGAGATGAAGAGCTTTGAGGATGGCGGCAGCGGCTGGATGGTCGTTGTGCTGCTGATGCTCGCGCTCCTCATTTCCGCATTCAACATCTGGCGCAAGCTCCGCAAGAAATCGCGCGACAATTACTGACCCCCTGCAGTGCATCGCTTCATGATGCACTGCATTTTTATTTTCACTGCGCTGGCACGCCGCTTTGCATTTTTGCTCTGACTGTGCTATACTCCATTTGAGCATTTGTAATTTTTGATTTGATTGGTAAGGAGGGCGCATCTATGCCCGAAAAGCAAACCACCTATACAGAGAAATTCACCGTCTACCGCACGGACGGCGACCACCTCGGCAATGTCAAGCTGGGAGCCCTGCTGCGCTATGCCCAGCAGGTCGCTACCGCCCACGCCGAGGCCGTAGGGCTGAACGATGCCCTGTACCGCAAGACCCACACCGCCTATGTGCTGGCCAAGCTGGCCCTGCACATTGAGCGCCTGCCCCGCGTTGATGAGGAGCTGACCCTGCTCACCCAGCCGGAAAACTGCAAGCGGGCTGTCAACAAGCGCATCACTCATTTTTATGATGCCTCCGGCGCAGAGGCCGCCGTCATGGACAGCCGCTGGGTGCTCATTGATACGGAAAAGCGCATCATCCTGCGCAAGCACCCCGAACAGTTCAATGACCAGTGGGCCGCCGATGTCCCGTTTGAGCTGCCGATCAAACTGCCCCGCATCGCCCCTGAGGACTGCGAGGTGCTGGGGGAGCAGCAGGCTGTCTACTCCCGCTGCGATATGAACGGGCATCTGAACAATACCCGATATGCCGACATCGTCTGCGACGCCGTGCCATGGGAGGTGTGGGATACCGCGCAAATCCGCGATTTTACGATCAGCTACCACCGTGAGGTTCCCCGCGGGGAGTGCTTCACCCTGCGCCGCGCCAGACCGGCAGAGGACACCTTCTATTTTGAAGGCGAGCGGGAAGGCAAATCCGCCTTTGAGGCACAGCTGATTTTCAAACGCTTATAATTTCTACACAAACCCCTGTTACACTGTTTACATCGACAATGTAAAGGGGTTATTATTATGACAAAGCAAAAATTCGGCCTGACCGGCACGGCGCTCAAAACCATTGCGCTGGTGCTCATGGTGATGGATCACATTCACTACTTTTTTGAATTTACGGGCGTTGTGCCGGAATGGTTCAGTATGCTGGCACGGCTGTCCGCGCCGCTGTTCCTGTTCTGCACCGTGGAGGGCTTCGCCCACACCCATGACCGCAGGCGCTACTTTCTGCGCATCTGGGCCATCGGTACTGCGATGGGCACGGTGGAATTTTTCATGCTCTATGCAGGGGCCTTCCGCCGCGGGGACGGCTTCTACCCGATGAATGCCATTTTTCAGGATCTGATGCTGCTCTGCATCATCTGGCAGGGCATTGACTGGCTGCGTCAGCGCCGGTTTGTGCGGGGCGCACTGGCTGCTGCCATGCCGATTCTCTGGCCGTTTTGCATCGTAGCGCTACTGACGCTTTTTCCCAAAATTCAGGACGCACCGATTGGCTCTGCCGTGTTGGCGTGGGTCATCACCGCGCCGCTGCCTTTGTGGACATCCATCACCGATGGCGGCTGGTCTTTTCTGGCCGGCGGCATCGCGCTGTATGCGCTGTATAACCACAAGCGCCTGCGGCTGGTCGTTTGGGCGGCTATGACCTTCCTGTGTGATTTTGTTCTGGTCTTTCTGCAGGTTCGCGGTCTGCCGGATTTTGCCTTTTCCCAGATGTTCACAGTCTACTATGAGTGGCTCGGCGTTTTTGCCGTTATCGGCATGGCGCTGTACAACGGCCAGCGCGGCAGCGGCCACAAGCAGCTGTTCTACCGGTTCTACCCGGCACATGTCTACCTGCTTTACGGTGCATCCTGTCTTGTTTACAGCTTACTGCAATAAAAGGGGCTATTATGGCAAACATTCTGGCGGTCGATGATGACCGTGACCTTTGTACGCTGCTAAAAACAGCGCTTGAGCGTGACGGCCACACCGTAGAAACGCGCACCTCCGGCACGCAGCTGACCGATACGCTCTGCCGCTGGGCAGACTGCATCCTGCTGGATGTGATGATGCCCGGCGAGGATGGCTTCGCCGTCTGCAGGCGCATCCGCGCCGAGACAGACGCGCCGATCTTATTTTTGACCGCGCGTACCGATGAGCCGTCGGTGCTGACAGGCCTTGGCCTTGGCGCGGACGATTACCTGACCAAGCCGTTCCGCATAGCGGAGCTGCGTGCGCGTGTTGCAGCACACCTGCGGCGGCAGAACCGCACACCGTCCCATAAGATCACCCGCGGCGGGGTGGCGCTGGATCTTTCCGCCAAGGAAGCCAGCGTTGGCGGCACGCCTTTGCACCTGACAAAATCCGAGTACGCTATCTGCGAGCTGCTGACCCTCCATGCAGGGCAGACCTTTTCCAAAGAACAAATCTATGAAGCGGTGTTCGGTTACGATGGTACAGCGGATGACACGGCCATCACCCAGCACATCAAGAACATCCGCGCCAAGCTGCGCGCGGCCGGGGCAGGGGAGGTGCTGCAAACGATATGGGGAGTAGGCTACCAATGGCAAAACGAAAACTGACATCCCTGCGCAGTGTTCTGCTGCGGTATCTCCTTTTGTGCGGCGGCGGGTGCGCTCTGATTCTGGTGCTCTGGTGGGGCATTTTTATGCAGCTGATAAACATCGGTTTTCTGCTGCCTGCCGTGGCGTCTGCCCAGGCCTGTGCCGAGGCCCGGGAGACCGTGGCCTCGATGACGGCAGACACCTTCGATTCCCTGCAGATCAGCGACTTATGCCGCTGGGCTGTGGTGCAGAATGACGCAGTGCTGCAGACCAACATGGATGACCGGCATCTGAAAATTGCCCTCAACGCCTTTCACGGCGGCAGCGGCAATCTGGTGCTGATGCAGTACCAGTACGATGTTAAAATGGCGGACGGAAGCTTTTGCCTTTTACAGTACGACTATGCCTTGCCCTACGCTGACCCGGCCCTGCGGGACACGCTGCCGGATTTCCAGACCTGCTATATTTTGCTGCTGGCGGTGCTCATCCTCGTTTGGCTGGGCTGGCAGACCCACTGCACCGTGCGCGCCTTTGCCGCAGAGACTGCCCGGCTGAACGCGGCCGTAGATGCTATTGCCGCCCGGCAGCTGGAGCAAATTGACACGGACGGCGTGCGCATCCGGGAATTTGCCGCCACCTTACAGGCCTTACAGACGATGGGCCGCGAACTGACGGACAGCCTGCAAAGCCAGTGGCGGATGGAGCAGCAGCGCACCGAGCAGATCGCCGCATTAGCCCATGACTTAAAAACACCGCTGACCGTCATACAAGGCAACGCCGACCTGCTGGCCGAGGATGCTCTGTCCGCCGACCAGCAGACACAGGTCGAAGCCATCCTGCGCGGCACAGAGCGCGCACGCCACTATTTGGCCGCTCTGCGCACAGCCGGCGCAGCACCTGCCGTACAAACATCGCTGGCCAGCCACGCCCTCACGGAACGGCTGGCGCAGACAGCCCGCGCCCTCTGCGCGCCTGCCGGAATCCAATTTATACTACAGGAGGAATGGCAGGGGACGATCCGTGCTGCAGAAAACGACCTGTTGCGTGCTGCGGAAAACCTTTTGGACAACGCCGCCGCCCACACTCCGCGCGGCGGAACCGTCACCCTGACCGTTGCAAGGGAAAACAACCGCTTTATTTTGCGCGTGACCGATACCGGCCCCGGCTTTACCGCCGCAGCACTGGCCCGGGCGGGGGAGATGTTCTACACAGATGCCGCGCGCAGCGACAGTGCCCATCAGGGCTTGGGACTGTATTCTGCACGCAGGACCGCTGCAGCCCATGGCGGTACCCTGCGGGTATCCAACACACCCGGCGGCTGCGCCGAGCTTTGCCTGCCCATTTGTGAATAAATTGAGAAATTACAAAAAAATGACAAAACACTCTTGACATTCGGTGACAAAACAGTTACAATTTAGTTGCAAGCTAAATGAACCCCAAGTCAAATAGCTTTAACCACATTTTTCATGTGTTCTTCTCCTCCTTTCTTGTAAATCCCCGCCCATCCCTCAGGGCGGGGATTTCTTTTTTTGTATCTCCATTTCACATTCTTAAGACAGCATTTCACTTTACAAGGTTTTTCAATCGTGATAAAATAAAAGTCGTATGTCCTTATCCGCCTGTATATGCAGGCTGTATTATTATAAACTGTATGCATATCGTTTTTTGAGAAAGCAAGAGAGGGAAAAGCAATACCATGGCACAATCTCGTTCCGGCAAAAAATCCACAAAGAGCTCCGGCACCAAAAAGCGCTCCGGCTCTGCCAAAGGTACCTCCCGCAGCAATGCGGGGCGCACTGCGTCCGCACGCAGCAGTGCCGGGCATGAACGGCAGCCGTCCCGCCGCGCCCAGCGCCGTGCGCAGACCCCGAACCTTACCCGCAGTGTTCTGCTGGTAGGCCTTGGCCTGCTGTGCGTAGCGCTTGTGCTGGTGCCCGGCCAGAATTTCTGGAGCACGCTGCGCAGTTGGTATTTTGGCATCTTCGGCATCACGACCTATCTGGTCGGGCCGTTTCTGCTGTATCTTGCCTATCTGCTGGCCTCCGGCTACCGCGTAGCGCTCTTTGCGGGGAAGGTCTCCCTGATGGGGATTCTCTGCGCCAGCGTGCCGGTCATCTTCTCCAAGCTGAATGTGGAAAGCCTCAAGGTAGGGGAGATCATCAAGATGCTCTTCACCCGCGGCGGCACCTATTTCTGGGAGGGCGGCGTTCTGGGTGCCCCCATCGGCGCCACCCTGCTGGCGCTGTTCGGCCGTCCGGCTTCCAATATTATTATGCTGCTCGTCCTTCTGCTGGGTGTGATGTTCTTTTTTGCCATCACCCCGGTCGATATTGTCCTCTTTCTGGACGCGCGGTATAAAGCCTTTCAAACGCGCCAGCAGGAGCGCGCTGCCGCTGAAACAGCCTACGACACCCGGCTTTTCAACGCTGCACCGGAGGAGGAGAGCGTTGAGAACCTGACCGGTGCGCTGCCCGATTCCGCCACCCGGCCGCACCATCCTGTCTATGATGTCATTGCTGACACCAGCCGCTTCCCGAAGCAGCAGGCTGCACCGTCCCGGCAGCCGTACACAGCCCCCGTCACACCGGTCACGCCCGAAGCCCCCTTTACTGCGCAGTCTGCCGCAGCACGCCCGGGCTTTGATGTAGACCTCGGCCCGTCCAGCACCGAAAGCGCCCGCCGCAAGGCGGAGGCCAACGACCCGCTTGAGCCGGTCAGCATCGGGCCGGGCGGCACCTTCGGCATGGACCCCCTGTCCGGCAAGGCCAGCGGCCCGCTCCATTACGCCCAGCCGCCGCAGCCCGCGCCTGCCCCGCAGGAGGATTTTGAGCTGCAGCTAGAGCCTGCCGAGGAACCGGCATCGCCCGCTGCTGCACCGGCTGCCCAGCAGCCCATTGATGAGCTGGACGCACTGATCAACCGTGCCGTCAGCGGACATGCCCCCTACTACACCCCGCAGGAGGTCAGCGCCGAGACAACCCTTGAACTGCCTGTGCCTGCAGAGTTTGAGACCCCGCTGACCCCGGTGCCGCAGGAGCCGCGCTTTGACACACCGCTTATCCCTGTGGAGGAGGAGCCGGAGCAGACCCCCGTACAGCTGCCGCAGCTCGACATGACCGGGCGGGTACAGGGCGATACCGTAGTGCTCTCTCCGGCGGATCTTGCCGCCGGTATGGCTGCAAAGGACATGCCCCCGCTGGGTACGCCCGCTCCCGCAGCCCCGGCAGCCCCCATTGCCGCACCGATTCCGACGCTGGGCGGCAGCTTCAGTGATACGGGCAGCGCAGTCAGCGCCGCCTGGGAATCCGGCCGCTCGGTGTCCGAGATGCTGGACGCTATGGCGGCAGAGCCTGCAGCGGCTCCCGCTGCCAACAGCACATCCGCAGCACAGCCCATGACCCGCCCGGCTGCCGAGACGACCCAGAGCAGCTTTACCGTACCTCAGCAGGGGCAGGCTGCCCGCGTGCAGGTCAGCACTGCCGTCGGCAACTCGGCCGGTGCGCCGGTCCATACACCGCCCTGTGCGGCGAAGGCTGACCCGAACGCCATGCGCCTGCCCACCTCCGTGGAACAGCCGCCTGAGCCCTACTGCTATCCGTCGCTGAATCTCTTCAACGCGACCCGCCCCGATGACGAGGCCGGAGCCGCCCGCGAGATGAAGAAAAACGCTGATATTCTGGTAAATACGCTGGACAGCTTCGGCGTCAAGACCACGATGCTCGACATCTGCCGCGGCCCCTCTGTCACCCGGTATGAGCTGCAGCCCCAGGCGGGCATCAAGGTCAGCCGCATCACCAGCCTTTCCGATGATATTGCACTGAATCTTGCCACGGCAGGCGTGCGCATCGAGGCCCCCATCCCCGGCAAGCCCGCAGTCGGCATCGAGGTTCCCAATAAGATCCGCTCCACGGTCAACATCCGCGCGGTTTTTGAATCCCAGAATTATATCAATATGCGCAGCCCCCTCACGATGGCGCTTGGCAAGGATATTGCCGGCACGGCGCAGGTTGCTGACCTGTGCAAAATGCCACACCTGCTGATTGCAGGCTCTACCGGCAGCGGTAAATCTGTCTGTGTCAACTCTATCATCATCAGCTTCCTGTTCCGCTCCGGCCCGGAGGATGTCAAGCTCATCCTCATCGACCCGAAGGTCGTTGAGCTTGCGGAGTACAACGGCATCCCGCATCTTTTGATGCCCGTTGTGACCGAGCCGCGCAAGGCAGCCGGTGCGCTGGGTGCAAGCGTAGCTGAAATGGAGCGCCGCTACAAGCTTTTTGCCGAGAACAATGTCCGTGAGATCAAGGCCTACAACAAGCTGGCTGCCCAAACGGGCATGGAGCATCTGCCCTATATCGCCATCGTCATTGACGAGCTGGCGGATCTGATGATGGTTGCCGGCAAGGAGGTCGAGGATTATATCTGCCGCATTGCGCAGAAGGCTCGTGCCGCCGGTATCCACCTGATCGTTGCGACCCAGCGCCCCAGTGTCGATGTCATCACCGGCCTTATCAAGGCCAACATCCCCAGCCGTATTGCGTTTGCCGTTTCCAGCCAGATCGACAGCCGTACCATTCTGGACTCCGGCGGTGCCGAAAAGCTGCTGGGCAACGGTGACATGCTCTTCCTGCCGGTCGGCGCATCGAAGCCGGTCCGCGTGCAGGGCACCTTTGTCACTGATGAGGAGATCGGTGCCGTGCTGAGCTTTATCAAGTCCACCTCCACCGCACAGTACGATGAGGAAATGATAGCCGAGATGGAGCGCCGTGCCGTTGCCGAAAAGGGCAGCAAGCGGGGCGGGGACGATGACGGCGAGGCAGGCGGCGCACTGGATGCCATGTTTGAGCAGGCTGTTGAGTGCGTCATCGAGGCCGGACAGGCCAGCACCAGCCTTTTGCAGCGCCGCTGCAAGCTGGGCTA
>OGXX01004461.1_pt1 | contig 10824 bp, 12 predicted proteins | sample 1576301 | NCBI WGS metagenome assembly OGXX01 (sample SAMEA3541469, study PRJEB24748) | human gut metagenome | biome: human gut; feature: human-associated habitat; material: faeces | place: China | collected 2012 | reverse complement strand
CGCCGCCGTTGGAGGTGCGGCAGAGCACGAACATGCCCTTGCCCTGCTTTTCGGCATAGGGCAGGTAGGGGCTGATGGAGTCCAGACCCATATAGGGTGCCAGCGTAACGAAGTCGCTCTCGAAATCGCCGGTGAAGTGACCCATGGCGTACATCTCGGCGGTCTTGGCAATATCGCCGCGCTTGATGTCTGCGATCACCGGCACACCGGCCTCGCGCACAGCCTTCAGGGTGTCGGCGTAGGCCTTCATGCCCTCCATGCCCAGAGACTCATAATAAGCGATCTGCACCTTGTAGCAGCCAGCCACAGCCTTGGTGGCATCGATGAGCTTCTTGTTGAAGCGGACGATGTTCTCCCCCTTGGTCAGGGTGGTGTCCACAAAGTCAGCGGGCAGGTAGCTGAAATCAGTGTCCAGACCCACACACACCGGGCCGCGGGCTGCAACTGCTTCGTAAAGCTTGTCCATGTTTGTCATTGTCGGGTTCCTCCATACTCTCTTATTACGAATTAAACCTCTCAGTCAGCGCTGACGCGCTGCCAGCTCCCCTAGTAGGGGAGCCCTTGGCAAAGAGGTGAAGTGATACGTTCTGACTTTTACTCCTCAGCCTGATAGGTCAGCTTGCCGCCCTTGATGGTGGCATAGACCCTGCCGTAGAGCTGTGCACCATCAAAGGGGCAGTTATGGCTCTTGGAGTGCAGCTTTTCTTTGTCCACGGTGTAGGGGGTGTCGAGATCCACCAGCACGAAGTCTGCATCGTAGCCGGGCTCCAGCTGGCCCTTGGCAAGGCCCAGGATCTCTGCCGGGCGGGTGCTCATCAGGTGCACCAGCAGTTCCAGCGGCAGGCCCTCTTCCCTGCAGAGCTTGGTGTAGCAGACCCCAAAGGCGGTCTCGCTGCCCACCATACCGGCCATGCCCTTCAGCTTGTCTTCCTCGGAGTGGGGAGCGTGGTCGGTGGCAATGGCATCCACCACACCGGAACGGATGCCATCAATGAGCGCCTGCACATCATCCGCGGTGCGGATGGGCGGGTTGACCCGGTAATCGCAGGTCTCATTGTTGAACCACAGGTGATGCGGGGTCACCTCGCAGGTCACAGGTGCGCCGCGCAGCTTGGCCATCTGGATGGCCTCCAGCGCACCCCGGGTGGAAACGTGGCACATGTGCAGCCTGGTCTGGTAGTACTCGCTCAGCCAGCAGTTGCGCACGGTCTCCAGATCCTCGGCCAGCCGGTAATCCCAGGGGCTGATCTCCATATCCTCGGCGTGGCTCATCACGGTGATGTCCCGCTGGGTGCAGATGGCGAAGGCCCGCGCCATGGTGGCGTTGTCCTGCACACCGTGGCCGTCCTCGGTGATGAACCGGACGCTGGCGGGCAGGGTCTTGAGGTGGTCCAGCGTCTTGCCATCAAAGTTCTCAGTGATGGAGACGGTCTGGTTCACATCGCACAGGCCCACCTCTGCGGCCTTCTGCTCCACCATTGCGGCCTGCGCAGCCGAAGAGCAGACGGGCTTGGTGTTGGGCATCAGGTTGACGAAGGTGTAGCCGCCCGCAGCCGCCGCACGGCTGCCCGTCTCGATGTCCTCCTTATATTCAAAGCCCGGTGTGCGCCAGTGGCAGTGCAGATCGACGAAGGCGGGCAGCACGGTAAGCCCCCCGGCATCCAGAACGACCTCGTTCTCCCCGGCCAGAGCCTCCAGATCCTGGCCGACCGCCGCGATCTTTCCGTCCCTGACGAACAGCTCCACGGGGCGTCCTTCCGTGTTGACAGCGTTTACAAGCAGCATGGTACGATACCTCCCTGTTTTTGGTGTGCGCTCGATTGGGCAAAAAAAAGAACTTTTCCTCAAATGGAAAAGTTCGAATCACGCAAAAAAGGAAACACGGAACCCACTGCAAAAAAGGCAGCAAACTGATTTTCCAGTTTTGCGTTCATTTTTGACAGCATGTCGGCGTCTCCTTTGTTCGTGCATTTGTTTCGTTATATTTTAGCATAGAAGCGCGAAATGTGTCAATGCTTCCGGGCTTTTTTCTTTGTAAAAAGGTTTCGGGCCGAACTCAGCAAATTTTAGCTACTCTACCGAAAAACCAAAATCCCCCCTCCGAACCGGAAATCTGAGGCCGCAATCCCTAGCAAAATGCTGTACATTAAAGTTCAGATGTGTTATCATAATACTCAAACGAGAAAGCCGCCGCGGGCGGCATTGGAAAAGGGAGGGTTCCCCACATGGGTTTATTGGAGGACGCACGGAACATCCAGCGCAAGGACCCCGCCGCGCGCAGCGTGCTGGAGGTCATTCTGCTGTACCCCGGCTTTCACATTCTGGTCTATCACCGCATCGCGCACTGGCTGTATGAGCGCGGGCACTTTTTTCTGGCGCGATGGGTCAGCCAGCGCGGCCGGCATAAGACCGGCATCGAGATCCACCCCGGTGCCCGGATCGGCAGGTGCCTGTTCATCGACCACGGCATGGGCATCGTCTTCGGCGAGACGACTGAGATCGGTGACAACTGCACCATCTACCACGGCGTCACGCTGGGCGGCACCGGCAAGGACACCGGCAAGCGCCACCCCACGCTGGGCAACAACGTGCTGATCGGCGCAGGCACCAAGGTGCTGGGCCCGGTCTACATCGGCGACAACGCCCGCATCGGCGCGGGCAGCGTGGTGCTGAAGAACCTGCCCGCCAACTGCACCGCCGTCGGCGTACCCGCCGCGGTGGTCCGCATCAACAACAAGGCCGTCAACCCCGCCGACGACCTCGACCAGCAGGATCTGCCCGATGTGGTCGCCCAGCGCATCACCGACCTCGACCGCCGCATCAGTGCCATGGAGAAGGCCGCGCAGGGCGATGTTCCGCCGACCATCCACGACATCCGGAAATGCAGCCCGAAATGACCGGCATCCTGCCGCAGCAAAAAAACATCCTGACCGGACGAATCCGGTCAGGATGTTTTTTTCAGTCAAGATGTGTTTTCAAGCGCCGACATGGGAACTCATTCCGCACGGCGGCGGGCTTTGTCCGCATACCCCTGATCGTGCCGTTGCAATTTCCCGTATGTGAGCCGTGTCATCAGATACAGCGGCACCCGGAACCGGAAAAAGAACAGTGGGACATAACGCTTCCGGTTGTTCCAAAATTCCTTGAGGGGCGCTTTCGAAAGGCGCCGGAGCGTCGGGCAGTCGCCGATCATCTTCCGCCAGGCGCGCCAGGCCTGGAGCGGGCCGTCCGGATTTGCGGGGTTGAAATAGCACTTGTCCAACAGACGAACATACGTCTTCATGAGCCAGATATCGTAGGCCGCCCAGAAGTCTGCGTCCTTCTTTTCCCGCTGGCCAAATTCCACGACCCGCTGATCGACTGTATCCAGATAGCCCGGCAGCCGCTTGTCGTGAATATGGCACATGGAGTCCGGACGCAGCCGATAATCGTAAAGGTCTTTGTCCAGAAGCCCCACGGAATGCGCCCGCTCCAGCAGATTCAGGTTCCAGATCATGTCTTCGCACTGCTTCAGGCTCTCATCAAAATAGAGATGGTTCTCTTCCAGAAAGTCTCTCCGTACCAGTTCGATCCAGCAGGCTCCGAAATAATACGGCACGGCGCGGTGATATTCATCCAGCAGACCGAGCTGCAGCGCGTTCAGCAGTTCCCGTTTGCCGGTGCGGTAGGTCCCCGTGCGAAGCGGGCTGGGCTGCGGCAGCGGCTGTCCTTCCGGATACGGCATATAGCTGAAGGCGATCAGATCCACCGCATCGCTCGCAACCGCCATGACCGATTCCAGCAGATCGGACTTCCACAGATCATCCGAATCCACACAGATGATCCACTCCCCGCTTGCTGCCCGCAGGCCCGTGTTCCGCGCCCCAGGCAGACCCCGGTTCTCCTGATGGATCACCCGGATACGCGGGTCTTTTTTCGCATACTCTTCGCAGATCATCGGGCAGCGGTCCGGCGAACCATCGTCCACAAGAATGATCTCGATATTCTCATACGGTTGTTCCAGAATGCTGTCCACACAGGTTTGAAGATAGGCTTCCACCTTGTAGACCGGAACGATGACGCTGACCAGCGGCTGCTTCGCACACTTTGTTTTCATCCGCATTTCCTCCAGAGCTTTTTGGCCCTTATTTTAACATGCGGCCTTCCCTGTTTCAAGAAGTTTGAAAAAAGTCCGCTCAACCGATCGCGGAACAAAGTTCCTGCACTTTCTGGGCCGCAGCCGCCACAAGCTGGCTGACGGGCTGATCCGGCACACCGACCACGTAGTTCTCGCAGTGGTTGATGGGCACGAGCACCCTTCTGGCCCCGCTCTGGCAGACCGCAGCCGCCATGGCCGGGGTGATCTCGCCCAGAAGGGCATCCGCAATGACGATGCCGATGGGCCCCACGATGACGTCTGCACGGCGGCAGTTGACCACCACCGCGTTCTCGCCGGTGGCAGCGCGGGAAGCCCCCGCCTTGAGCATGGCGTTCGCGGCCAGGCTGTTGGTGCCCACAGCAGTCAGTTCTGCCTCCGGGCAGGCCGCTGCCAGGGCAGACACCAGCTGCCGGCCCAGACCGCCGCCCTGCCCGTCGATGACAAGCACCTTCGCCGCCATCAGAAGTCGATCTCCTCAAGGCGCAGCAGCGCCACGATGTAGATCTTCATGGCCTCCAGCAGCTTGTCGATGGGAGCCGACTCGTTGGCACCGTGCATCGGGCCGCCGAAAGCAGGCAGCTTGACGTCGTTGTGCTCCGGGCCAAAGCTGACCGCATAGGGGAAGTGGCGGGCGTAGGTGCCGCCGCCCATGGTGAACGGGGTGGCGTTCTCCCCGGTGACCTCGTTGTAGGTGTCGATGCAGGCCTTGATGGCAGGGGTGTCGGCCCCGATGTAGAACGGCTCCGCGCTCTCGACGTTTTCGAGGGAAGCGCCCTCGCCGATGGCCGCACGGATCTGCTCTGCCATCCGGTCGCCGGTGGTGCAGGTGGGATAGCGGCTGTCCAGCGTCTGCACGAATCTGCCCTCCCGCATGAAGATGCGTCCGCCGATGACGGTCAGCGGGCCGAAGGGGCCGTCGGCACAGGCGACACCGATGCCCTCACCGGCCGTGGAAGAGTGCAGCTTTTTCAGCGCTTCCAGATAGGCGCGCTCGGCCTCGTTGCACAGGCCGTTGTCCAGCAGGTAGTCCACCACCAGACCGATGGCATTGACGGTGCCCTGCGGGGTCGCTGCATGGCCGGACTTGCCCCAGCCGCGGATGCGCACGCCGTTGCCTTCCGGCTCCAGCGTGATGTTGGGGGCGTTCTTCAGCTTGGTGATGTCAGTCTCGACCAGCGCGCTGGCACGGTCCGGCACGGCATTGTTGGCCACGCCGCCCACGAAATCCTTGATCTCACCGTTGCAGACCGGGCTGACCAGCTCAGCGCCGAAGTGTCCCTTTTCGCCGTTGCAGACCGGGAACTCCGCATCCGGGGTGAAGCAGAAGACCGGGGCCGGGTAATGCTTGAGGTAATACTTCACATCGGCCATGCTGGTCTCCTCGTTGTCGCCGACGAGAGCGCGGATGGGGTACTTGAGCGAATAGCCCTGCTCCTTGAGGAACTTCAGGGCATACAGGATGGTGATCATGGGGCCTTTGTCGTCGGCCACACCGCGGCCAATGAGCCAGCCGTCCCGGACCTCCATCTGGAACGGGTCGCCCGTCCAGCCGTTGCCTTCGGGCACGACGTCCACATGGCAGATGGTGGCCAGATACTTCTCGGCGTCTGCGCCGGGCAGCTCTGCATAACCGATGTAGTTTTCGCAGTTGCGGGTGGCAAAGCCCATGCCTGCGGCCAGTTCCAGCGTCTTATCCAGCGCTGCGCGTGCACCCTGGCCAAAGGGTGCGCCCTCTGCGGGGGTGCTCTCCACACTGTTGATGGAAACAAGCGCCTCAATATCCTTGAGCCACTGCTCCTTGTTCGCCGCAATGAATGCGTCGATCTTCTGGTTCAAAGCCTGATCCATGGTTGGTTCGTCCTTTCTTTTGTCTTAACAGACACATTGCTGTTTATTCTAACACATTTCGCGCAAGATTGCCAGCCCGGCAGCCGCCGTCATACCGCAAACAGGCTGCTGGCCGCGCCCAGAACGCCCATGCTGGCCAGACCCATGATGATACCGGCCAGCAGCACACCGCCCATGCAGGCGATGAGGACATCCTTGAACTTCATGTCGAGGATGGACGCCGCCAGCGTACCGGTCCAGGCACCGGTGCCGGGCAGCGGGATGCCCACGAAGAGCAGCAGCGCCACGGTCAGACCTTTGCCGGCCTTCTCTTCCAGCTTGCGGCCGCCCTTTTCGCCCTTGACGATGAAGAATCGGCAGATGGGGCCGATGACCGGCTTATTGTAGCCCCAGATGAGGAACCGCCGGGCGAACAGATAGATGAACGGCACCGGCAGCATATTGCCCAGCACACAGATGACGTAGGTGGGCAGCACCGGCAGGCCCAGACCCAGGCCGATGGGGATGGCACCGCGCAGCTCCACCACGGGCACCATCGAGACGAAGAAGACGAGCAGATAGTTCTTGAGCATGGATACTCTCCTTTGTTGATTCAAAATGAATGGAAGCTCACAGGTCGATGACCAGTTCCACCGGGCAGTGGTCAGAGCCGAAGATCTCGTTGTGGATCTCCGCCGCGCGAATCTTGTCGGCAATGCGGCGGGAAACGATAAAGTAGTCGATGCGCCAGCCTGCGTTCTTCTCGCGGGCATGGAAGCGGTAGCTCCACCAGCTGTATTTCACCTCATCCGGGTGAATGACCCGGAAGCTGTCGGTAAACCCGGCCTCCAGCAGCTCGGTCATCTTGGCCCGCTCCTGGTCGGTGAAACCCGCGCTCATCCGGTTGGTCTTTGCGTTCTTGATGTCCTGTTCGGTGTGGGCGACATTCAGGTCGCCGCAGAGGATGACCGGCTTTTTCGCATCCAGCGCCAGCAGATAGGCCCGGAACGCATCCTCCCAGGTCATCCGGTAATCCAGCCGCTTCAGGCCGTCCTGGCTGTTGGGGGTGTAGCAGTTGACGAGGTAGAACGCCGGATATTCCAGCGTCAGGACCCGGCCCTCATGGTCGTGCTCCTCGATGCCGATGCCGGTCGTCACCGCCAGCGGCGGCTGTCTGCACCAGCAGGCCGTGCCGGAGTAGCCCTTCTTCTCGGCGGAATACCAGTACTGCCGGTAGCCCGGCAGATCCAGCTCGACCTGAAGCGGCTGCGCCTTCGTCTCCTGCAGGCAGAAGAAATCGGCGTTCAGCGTATGAAAGGCGTCCTCAAAGCCCTTCTGCAGGCAGGCGCGGATGCCGTTGACGTTCCACGAGATCAGTTTCATAGGCAGTTCCCTTCATCTTTTTCTCTATGGTAACAAATTATTACAAAAATTACAACCGTTTCCCGCAAAAAAGAGCGCCCCGCCGCGAAAAAAAATCCGGCGGGGCGGTACGGGTTCAGGCATTCGGCAGCGGGCCGAGCGTCCGCACGGCCTCGCGCAGCGTCAGCAGGTCCGTGTATGTCTCCGGGCGGCGCGCCGGGTCCCGCAGCAGAGCGGAGGGATGATACATGGCAAGACAGCGCACGCCGTTCCGCTCGAACCACTGGCCATGCTCCCGCGTGATGCGGAAATCCGGCCGGATGAGCCGCATGGCCGCAATGCGCCCGAGGCAGACGATGATGCTCGGCTGCAGCAGCCGGAGCTGCCGCTCGAGCCAGCCGAAGCAGGCATCCTGCTCCTGCGGCTGCGGGTCGCGGTTTCCGGGCGGGCGGCATTTGACGATATTGCAGATATAGCAGTTGTGCCGCCCGAGGTCGATGATGCGCAGCATATCGTCCAGCAGCTTTCCGGCTGGACCGACAAACTACATAGAAATTGAGATTGAGCGTCTTCGACCGTTCAAAGAGCATCCGTTTCAGGTGAAAGATGATAAGGAAATGTTTCTTCTGCAGGAAAGCATTGAGAAGTATGGAATATTAAATCCGCTGATCGTCAGACCGGTACCGGATGGATACTATGAGATCATATCCGGTCACAGAAGAAAACATGCTGCGGAGAAACTGGGATATCGTAAAGTACCGGTGATTATCCGGGTATTAAGTGAAGATGATTCCATTTTAAGTATGGTGGATTCTAATCTTCACAGAGAACGGATCAGCTACAGCGAAAAAGCTTTTGCTTACAAACTGAAGAATGACGTACTAAAAAGAAAAAGTGGTCGAAAAAAGAGCCAAGTTGACCACAAAACACCAAGAAAGCGGGCAATAGAAATCATCAGTGAAGATTGTGGTGATAGCCCAAAACAAGTGCAGCGTTATATCTCACTGACAAAACTGATACCGGAAATGTTGCAGAAACTGGATGATGAGATCATTTCTTTTTGTCCGGCTGTAGAGATAGCTGCATTAAGTGAAAAAGAACAAAGAGAACTGCTTGTAGCAATGGAGTATGCACAGGCAATCCCATCACTCTCACAGGCCCAGAGGATCCGGCAACTGAGTAAAGAAAAACAGTTGTCACTGGAAAAGATGGAAGAAATCATGTGTGAAGTGAAAAAGGGTGAGATCACAAGAGTGGCATTCACAAACGAGCAGTTACACAAGTATTTTCCAAATTCTTATACACCGGCAATGATGAAACGGGAAATACTGGCACTGTTGAAATTATGGAAAAAAGAATCATGGGAAAGTTAAAGGAGGAAGAAATCATGTGTAAAGTTATATCCGTAGTAAACCAGAAAGGTGGCGTTGGAAAGACCACCACAACCGTAAATGTAGGCATTGGACTGGCAAGAGAAGGTAAGAAAGTGTTGCTGATCGACGCGGATCCACAGGGAAGTTTAACCGCAAGTCTTGGATATGAGGAACCGGATGATCTTCGCATCACACTGGCAACGATCATGATGGATGTCATCAACGAAGAAGAAATCTCTCTGGAAGATGGTATCTTACATCACCAGGAAAATGTAGATCTACTTCCGGCAAATATTGAGCTTTCTGCCCTGGAAGTAACGATGGGAAATGTTATGAGCAGAGAAATGATCATGAAGGAATATATCGATGCGATAAGATGCCGATACGATTATATCCTGATCGACTGTATGCCGAGCCTTGGTATGATGACAATCAATGCACTGGTCTCTTCCGATTCCGTGCTGATACCTGTACAGGCCGCATATCTGCCTGTTAAAGGACTTCAGCAGCTGATTAAGACCATTCTTACAGTAAAGAAAAGACTGAACCGAAAACTGGCGATTGAGGGCATTCTGTTGACTATGGTTGATTTCAGAACCAATTACGCAAGGGACATTGCATCGAGAGTACATACAACATACGGAAGCCAGATAGAAGTATTTGAAAATGTGATTCCGATGTCTGTAAAAGCAGCTGAGACCAGTGCAGAGGGAAAAAGCATCTACATGCACTGCCCGAAAGGAAAAGTTGCCGAAGCATATAAGAACTTAACACAGGAGGTTTTGAAAAATGAAAAATAGAAGTGGCGAAAAGATTAAACTGGCAAGCATTGATGAACTGCTTGGTGTGGTAAATGAAGAATCTGCAATGGAGATAGAGATCAGTAAGATCCATCCGTTTAAGAATCATCCGTTCAAGGTGCTGGATGATGAAAAGATGCAGGATCTGGTTGAAAGTGTAAGGATCAATGGAGTACTGACACCGGTACTGCTTCGAATGGATGATAATGAAGAATATGAAATGGTATCCGGTCACAGAAGAATGCATGCAGCACAGCTTGCAGGACTTACAACTATTCCGGCAATCGTAAGAGAATTATCAGATGATGATGCCATTGTGGCTATGGTGGACGCTAACATTCAGCGAGAGGAACTGTTGCCGAGTGAGAAAGCTTTTGCTTACAAAATGAAACAAGAGGCCATGAAACACCAAGGTTCTCGGACAGACTTGACTTTGGGACAAAATGTCCCAAAGTTCAAAAGAACAACGGAAGCAATTGCGGATGGGACAGGTGAAAGTTATAAACAGATTCAGCGTTACATTCGACTGACAGAGTTAATTCCGGAACTTCTTGATCTGGTAGATAACAAAAAGCTTCAGTTCACGGTTGCTGTTAATATCTCCTATATCGATAAGGAAGTACAGGAATGGATTTACGAATATATCAGCGACACCGGATTTATCAAGCCAAAACAGATTGCAGCACTCAGAAATCAGCTGAATGATGGACCAATCAATCAGATCCAGATGTTATCAATTTTCAATAACTGTGTGATGGCAAAGAAAGTATCCCGGTCTCTCACTTTCTCAGAAAAGAAACTGACAAAGTACTTTCCGGATGATTATACAGCCAAAGATATGGAGCAGGTGATTGAATCATTATTAGAAAAATGGATGCAGGAACAGTCCTGTTAAGGATAGAAAAAGCTAAGAAAACAAAGTCAAAGAAGTTTAAAAAGAGGACTTCTTAGCAGAAAATGAAAGGAGGAAATTATGGAGAAAAAAATGACATTTAATTATTTTTACGGTACCGAAGCTGATCAGTTCAGCTTCTACCGCATACCAAAAGCATTATTTACAGACAGCTATTTTAAAGATTTATCAAGCGATGCTAAAATTTTATATGGACTGATGTTGGATCGAATGTCTCTTTCCATCAAGAATCAGTGGTTTGACGACAAAAACAGAGCATATATCTACTTTTCCATCGAAGATATCATGGAATTACTGAACTGTGGCAGAAATAAAGCCATCAAATCCATGAGAGAACTGGATGACGAAACAGGAATTGGTCTGATTGAGAAACGCAGACAGGGATTTGGAAAGGTGAACGTTATCTACGTG
>OGXX01004458.1_pt1 | contig 10828 bp, 12 predicted proteins | sample 1576301 | NCBI WGS metagenome assembly OGXX01 (sample SAMEA3541469, study PRJEB24748) | human gut metagenome | biome: human gut; feature: human-associated habitat; material: faeces | place: China | collected 2012 | reverse complement strand
TTGTGCCAGACGTTCTGGACGTCGTCGTCCTCTTCGAACAGGTCGAGCATTTTTTCCATGTTGTCGCGGTCTTCCTGCTTGTCGAGCTTCTGGTAGGACTGCGGGACCATCTCGATCTGTGCCGAATCGAACTTGTAGCCCTTGTCTTCGAGCGCCTTGGCGACGGTGTTGATGTCGTCGGGGTCAGTGTAGACGGTGAAGCAGCCTTCCTCGGGCTGGAAATCGGCCGCGCCTGCGTCGAGCGCGTCCATCATGACGGTGTCCTCGTCCAGCTCCTCGTCCTCGTTGTCGATGACGATAACGCCCTTGCGGTCGAACGACCAGCTGACGCAGCCGGTGGTGCCGAGACTGCCGCCGTATTTGTCAAAATGGTGGCGGACACTGCCTGCGGTGCGGTTGCGGTTGTCGGTCATCGTCTCGACGATGACAGCAACGCCGCAGGGGCCGTGGCCCTCATAGGTGATGGTTTCGTAGTTGTCGCCGCTGCCGGATGCCGCTGCTTTTTCCAGCACGCGCTTGATGTTGTCGTTCGGCATATTGGCGGCCTTGGCCTTGGTGATGACGGTCGCGAGGCGGGAGTTATACGCGGGGTCGGCGATGCCGCCGCCCTCCTTGACGGCTACGATCATTTCCTTGGAGATCTTCGTAAAGGCAGCCGCGCGCTTTGCGTCCTGCGCGCCCTTGGTTTTCTGAATGTTATGCCACTTGGAATGTCCGGACATGAGGTGTTCTTCCCTTCGTTACAATATCTCTTGTCATTTTATCACAGAGAACGGGCAGAGGTCAACTGTTTCATAGAAATTGCGTCTCATCTTTATGCGCCTTCGCCCGCAGAACGGTCAGCTCCGGCAGCGCCTCGCGCACAACGCGCTCCAGAACGGCGCAGACGGGGTTCTCCGTCTCAAAATGGCCCGCGTCGATGAGATTGAGGCCGCGATATTTTGCCTCTTCAAAGTGGTTGTATTTGAGATCTGCCGTCACGAGCGTATCGCAGCCCGCTGCCAGCACGTCGTCGATCGCGCCGCCGCAGCTCCCGCCGCCGACAGCCACGCGCCGCACAGGCTTTCCTGCGTCCGCAAACCGGAGTCCGGGGCAGGAGAGTGCCGACTTTACAAACGCGGCAAATTCGGCAAGACGCTGCTCCCGCACCATGCCGGTGCGGATGAGGCCGTAGGGCCTGCCCTGTGCGTCCGTTCCGACGGGATTCAGAACCGACACCTCCGTCAGCCCCAGTGTTTCTGCCAGTACGTCGTTGACCCCGCCGGGGCAGACGTCGAGATTCGTGTGCAGATTGATCGCGGCGATCTTCGCTTCGGCCAGTTCCAGAAGGCACCGCCCCTCGTAGCTTGCATCGTTGACGGCTCTGGGCGCGTCAAAAAACAGCGGGTGGTGCGTCACGATGCACTGTGCGCCGGTTTTCTTCGCCTCGTCGATCACATCCGGCATCGGGTCGAGCGCAACAAGGACGGTATCGATCGGCGCGTCGAACCGCCCGCAGAGCAGACCGACGTTGTCCCAGTCCATTTTCATGGACGCGGGCGCAAAGGCAAACAGGGCGTTATAAATGTCACGAACAGTCGTCATGCTGCTTCCTCATTTCTCTGATTTCCGCAAGCGCGGTTTCGTAATAGCGGAGCTTTTCCGGCTCGTCGGCTCTTCGCAGGCCCAGGACTGTGCCCGCGAGGGCTGTTTCGATCCGGGCCAGATACGGCCCCAGAAGCGGCCCGCCCTCCCGCAGCAGCTGCGGCGAGGCGTATTGCTGCCCCGGCGAAAGCGGGGGCATATGTCCCTTTTTTGCGCGCAGGACGGTATAGAAGAAGTGGCCGTCTTTTGCAAGCGCTTCGCGCTCGATCGCAAAGCTGTGCTCCGCCAGATACTGCCGCAGCGCCTGCCCGGCGCTCTGCGGCTGCAAAATGAGCGTATAGCGGTCATCGCAGACCCATGGCGCGGCCTCTAAAATGCGCACCATCAGATCGCCGCCCATTCCGGCCATAATGATCGTATCCGCCGCATCGGGCGGGATGCCCTGCAGGCCGTCCGACAGGAAAAACCGCATTTTTTCGGACACGCCGAAGCGCGCGGCGTTTTCGCGGGCCTTCTGCAGCGGCTGCTCGCGCAGGTCTGCCGCCGTGACGAACGGGCAGATGCCCTCGCGCAGCAGGTATATGGAAAGATACCCGTGATCCGTGCCGATATCGGCGGCGCGGGAACCGCGCGGGACAAATTCGGCGCACAGCAGCAGCCGGTTGGAGATCGGAACCTTCATCACTTCACGCAAAAGGGCGGCCATCAGGCCGCCCTTTCCTTTCGGTTTGTTACTTGGCCTTCTCGGCTTCCTCGGAAGCCTCGATAAAGCGGTTGACCTGCGCCAGGAACGCGTCGGCATCAACGCCGTGCACCATGCAGGCCTCCTCGACCGTCTCGCCGCGCGAGGACGGGCAGCCCAGGCAGTGCATACCGATGGCCATGAACAGCGGAGCAGTCTCGGGCGCGATATCCAGAACATCGCCGATGATGGTGGTCTTTTCGATCTTTGCAGCCATAAAAATGACCTCCTGTGTGTATTTTATAATCGTATTATACCCAACTGCGTCACAGTTTGCAACAGAAATTATAGCGACGCGGCCAGCTGCGCGGCCTCCTGCATGGCGCGGCGCAGGGACGCTTCCGCGTCAAAGCCCGCGACATTCATGCCGTCTGCGGCGATGCAGGTATATGCTCCGATGCCGAAGAACGTGTGAAGCGCCTCCAGATACCGGCTGCCCATCTCCATGGCGTCTCCGGTATAGAACCCGCCGCGCGTAGTGAGAAAAATCATATGAGACGCGCGGCAGAGCCCCTTGAGCCCTTCCTCCGTGGAGCCGAACGTGATCCCGTCGACGGACACCTGTTCAATATAGACCTTCAAAAGCGCCGGGAAGGACAGATCCCAGAACGGAGCGGCGATCACGATCAGATCGGCCTGCGCAAACTGGTGCGCGTAGCGGAAGCGCGGATGATCGCGCCGGTTTTCCGCCAGCAGCGCCTCGCGCTGGTCAAAATAGCTGTCCTTGAAGTAGGAAAGATCCTCCGCCATCAGATCCAGCCGCGTCACAGCGCAGTCGGACGGCAGCGCGGACAAAAACGCCTCGGCCAGCTTTTTCGTGTTCGACGCTTCGCGCCGGATGCAGCAGTCGACAAACAGAACGTTTTTCACCGCGTCCGCTCCTGTTCCAGCCGGTAAAAGGCTTCGAGCGCGGTCAGAATTTCATTGCGCTCGCCGATGGCGGTCAGGCTTTCGCCATTTACATAGCCGCCGATGGCGTTCGCGGTATCCTCGCCATATACGACGACGTTATTGAGAATGGAAGCTGTCTTCATCCCGCGCAGACGGCCGATGGTAAACAGCGCGGCGGATTCCATATCCGCGCCCAGCGCGCCCTTGCGCGACCAGTAGGCGCTCTCCGCGTCGTTTTCCTCGTGATAAAAGCTTTCGTGGCTGTGGATGATGCCGACATGATACGGGCAGTCGAGCGCCTTCGCGGCCTCCACGCACAGTCCCAGCAGCTGATAGTCGGCGACTGCCGGATATTCCGGATAGACATACGCTTTGGAAGCTCCGTCGTCGCGGATCGCGCCGCAGCCGAGGATCAGATCGCCCAGCGCAATGCCTTTTTGCAAGGCTCCGCAGGAGCCGATGCGGATGGCGGCCTCCACGCCGATGTTGTGCAGCTCCTCCACGCAGATCCCGGCGGACGAGCCGCCGATGCCCGTGGAGACGGCCAGAACGGGCACGCCCTTATAGGTGCCGGTCAGACTGCGGAACTCGCGGTTGTACGCAAGCTCCCGCACGGATTCCAGCTGCGCGGCCACGCGGTCAAGCCGGGCCGGGTCGCCGGGCAGGATCGCATAACGCACGCCAAGCGTTTCGTCCAGACAAATATGCGCCTGTTTCATCTGCATATGCTCCTTTTATCATTATATCGTCTGAATTTCAATATGGTAACGGTTCCGGCTGCAAAGCGCGCGCTCGACCTCCACGCGGTAGTCCAGATCGAGAACGCCCCCGTGCTCGTTGAGCAGGACGGTCATATCCTCCGTCACGACGCTGATCATCATCGCGCCGAAGCCGACGTCGTACAGCGATTCATGCGCCTGTCTGCGGTCGAAGACCATTTCGGCGTTGACCTTTCCGCTGCGCCGCAGCGTGACGGTCTTCCCGTCTTCGATCTGAAAGGAGGTCACAACGCCCTCAAGCCCGGTCATTTCCGACTCGACATAGGACAAAAGCGCAAAGCCCGGCTCATAGCAGTACGAGCCGTCTGTCACCAGCTCGAGCGTCTGCGGCCCGCCGTCCTCCATGGTCTGCGTGCCGGTGATGGAAATTCTTGCGGCCTGTACCATCACGCCTCCAGCGCAAGCGCGATCAGATCGTCCAAGAGCTCACCGTAGGGGATGCCGCTGGCCTCAAAGAGCTTGGGGTACATGGAAATGGACGTGAAGCCCGGAATGGTGTTGATCTCGTTGAAGACGACTTCACCGTCGGATTTTACAAAGAAGTCGACACGGGACAGGCCGCGGCAGCCCATGGCCTTGTAGACGCGGACGGCAAGCTCGCGCACCTGCTCGGCGGTTTGCTCGGAAATGCGGGCCGGGATGTACAGGTGTGCGCAGTCGGAGATATATTTTGCGTCGTAGTCATAGAATTCCGCGCCGGAGTCGATCTCGCCGCAGACGGAGGCAAACGGATTGTCGTTGCCGAGCACGGCGACCTCGACCTCCTGCCCGCAGATGAATTCCTCGACCAGAACCTTGCGGTCGTATTTCAGCGCCGCCTCAATTGCCGTTTCCAGCGCGGCGCGGTCCTTTGCCTTTGCAACGCCGACGGACGAGCCGGTTCCGGCGGGCTTGACGAAGACGGGATAGGCGAAGCGCGCCTCAACGGCGCTCAGCGCCGCTTCCCGGCTGCGGGCAAAGCCCTCGCGCGTGACGAGCTGCCACGCTGCCTGCCGGACGCCTGCGGCGTCGGCGATCAGCTTTGTGATGGTCTTATCCATACAGGCGGCGGAGGCCGCGACGCGCGGGCCGACATAGGGAATGCCCGCGATCTGGAGTAAACCCTGGATCGCGCCGTCCTCGCAGTTTTCGCCGTGCATCACGGGGAAGACCACGTCGATGCGCTCGCGCACAACGCAGTCGTTTTCAAAGCTCAAAAGCCCCTGTCCGCGCACGGGGGAAAGCGCCGCGCGGCGGTTCTCCTCGCAGTTCTGCCACGTTCCGGCGGGAAGCATCCCGTAATCCTTGCCGCCGAACAGGATCCAGTCGCCGTCCTTCGTGATGCCGACCGGGAAAATATGATATTTATCTTTGTCCAGGCGGTTCAGCACAGATTCTGCTGACCGCAGCGAGACCTCATGCTCCGACGAAACGCCGCCGAACAGCACACAAACGCTCAGTTTTTTCAAAACAGGCTCCTCTTTTCCGCCGCCGCAGATCAAAAAGCGGTCAGCATACATATCATATGCGAAACTGCCCCAGAACACAAGCATCTTTTTCCGAAATCCGGTGATTTTGCCTATGCTGCCTTTGACTTCTCTGCGCAGGACGGATAAAATAGGGGCAGAAACGGGGGCAGAGCCTATGCAGGAGCGTGTACGCATCTGTGATATTGCAGAGGAGCTGGGCCTGAGCACGGCGACCGTCTCCAACGTGATCCACGGGAAGACGAACAAGGTCTCGGACGAGACGGTGCAGCGCGTGACGGCGCTGCTCGAAAAGCGGCAGTATATTCCCAGCATGGCGGGCATTCTGCTGGCCCAGAACAGCTCCGGGATCATCGGCGTGTTCGTCAACGACCATCCGAAGTACGAGGGGCATACGCTGCGCGACGGCTTTCTCGCGTCCGCGCTGCTGCCGCTGTTCGTCTGTGAGGCGAGCTGGAGTCTGGGCGAGAACGTCTACGCGGCCATCTATGGCCGCATGGGCACGGAGCAAAGCGCCGCCATGACGCTGACCGCGCCCATACAGGGACTGGCGATCGGCGCGCTGTGCGGCCTGTCGCAGGCTGCGGGCGTGATCGTCGGAAAGCGTCTTGGCGGCGAGGATTACGATGGGGCTTACCGGGCGGCGAAGCGGCTGATGGTCTATGGCGCGGTCGGAGCCTCCGTGCTCTGCGCCGCGAGGTGCCGCGCGACATAGACGCCGCTGGCGGAGGCGTGGGACAGGGAATGCGTGATGCCGCTGCCGTCGCCGATGATGAACAGGCCCTTGTGCGCCGTCTCCAGATTCTCGTCGACGGAGACCTCCATGTTGTAGAATTTGACCTCAACGCCGTAAAGCAGCGTATCGTCGTTCGCCGTACCGGGGGCGATCTTGTCAAGCGCGTAGATCATCTCGATGATGCCGTCGAGAATGCGCTTCGGGATGACCAGCGACAGATCGCCCGGCGTAGCCGTCAGCGTGGGGGTGACGAAGGATTTGTCGATGCGCTTCTGCGTCGAGCGCTGGCCGCGGATGAGATCGCCGAAGCGCTGCACCATCACGCCGCCGCCCAGCATATTCGAAAGCCGTGCAATGGACTCGCCGTAGCCGTTGGAATCCTTGAACGGCTCGGTAAAGTGCTTGGAGACGAGCAGGGCGAAGTTCGTGTTCTCGGTCTGCTTGGCCGGGTCCTCATAGCTGTGGCCGTTGACGGTCACGATGCCGTTCGTGTTTTCGGTCACGACCGCGCCCTTCGGGTTCATGCAGAACGTGCGCACGAGATCCTGATATTTTTCGGTCTTGTAGACGATCTTGCTCTCATAAAGCTCGTCAGTCAGGTGCTTGAAGATCTCGGCGGGCAGCTCGACGCGCACGCCGATGTCGACGCGGTTGGACTTCGTCTCGATGTTCAGCTCGCGGCACACGCTCTCCATCCATTTGCTGCCGCTGCGGCCGACGGAGACGATGCACTGCTTGCAGGAGAAGCTTCCGTTATCGGTCACGATCTCATATCCGCCGTCCGTTGCCAGCACCTGCCGCACGGGCGTGCGGAAGTAAAAGTCGACCTTCGGCTCCAGCTCGGCAAAGAGATTTTTCAGCACGACAAAATTGATATCCGTCCCGAGGTGCCGGACGGACGCGTCGAGCAGGTGCAGATTGCACTGCAGACAGCGGGTCTTGAACGCGCTGTTGGCCGTGGAATACAGCTTCGTGTTCTCGCCGCCGTGGCTGACGTTGATCTCGTCGACGTAGTGCATCAGCTCCATGGCCTGCTTCTTGCCGATATATTCATAGAGCGTGCCGCCGAAGTCATTCGTCAGGTTATATTTTCCGTCGGAAAACGCGCCCGCGCCGCCGAAGCCGTTCATGATCGCGCACGTCGGACAGCCGACGCAGTGCTTGACAGTCTTCCCGTCAATGGGACATCTGCGCTTTTCGAGCGGCTGGCCCTCTTCAAATACGGCGATCCTCTTCTCCGGACAGAGCTTCGACAGCTCATACGCCGAGAAAATTCCGCCGGGGCCTGCGCCGATGATAATGACATCATACTGCATGAAAAATCATCCTTTCTGTAGGGGATATCCTGAATCCGCTTATCCGCATTCCAAAACACGCACGATCCCGGCAGGCAGCTGTAAATCTGCGCAGTATTTCTGTAGGGGCCGACGACTCTGTCGGCCCTTAAAATGTTGCGAATTTATCGGAGATTTCTGAGAAACCACCGCATTCTGCGGGCGGACAGAGTCGTCCGCCCTTGCGGGTCGCCCGCCGGTGCATTATATCATACCGCCGTCCGCATCTGCAAGCGAAACGGCCATAGAAAGCGCGAATGGCCGTTATAAGCGCATAAAAGATCCGCACCCGGTCAGGTGCGGATCTCTGGTTGACAGATGGAGCTTAGCCCTGAGCCTTCATGCGGGCGAAGCAATCGCTGCAGTAAACCGGGCGATCGGACTTCGGCTCGAACGGGACGCGTGCCTCGCCGCCGCAGGCAGCACAGGTAGCGGTGTAGTACTCTCTGGGGCCGCGGGTTGCGTTCTTGCGGGCGTCACGGCAGGCCTTGCAGCGCTGCGGCTCATTCTGGAAGCCACGCTCTGCGTAGAATTCCTGCTCACCGGCGGTGAAAACGAACTCCTTGCCACACTCTTTGCAGACCAACGTCTTGTCTTCGAACATTTTTGTTACCTCTCTTTTGCGATAAAAAATGGATTTGCCCTGCAATTGCGGCTTGCGCTCGTATGCGATCGGGCTGTATATGCGATCAGGCCGTGCCTGATTTCGCCGGGAAAAGCGCCAGTCAATCTTGCCAGGGTCCATACACGAAGAGAGGGTGCAACGGAGTGATGAAAGATCTGCGTGGCTCTGGTTGGAAATTTTTATTACCCAACACTAGCGATTATATGCGATATTTTTCCGGTTGTCAATAGTAAATAAAACTTATTTTATTTCTCTGATGATTTTTGTAGATTTTCGACGTGCTGCACAAGCGCCTGCGTGACCGCCTGCGCCTGCTGCTCCGTCCCGGCCTCGACCATCACGCGGATGAGCGGCTCCGTGCCGGACGGGCGGATAAGCACGCGGCCGTTTTCCCCAAGTTCAGCCTCTGCCTTTTGGATCGCTTCGCGAAGGGAATCCGACTGCATGATGGCCGTCTTCTGCTCGTTGGAGGTCACGCGGACATTTTGCAGCAGCTGCGGGTACTGCCGCACGGAGGCGGACAGTTCGCTGGCCTTTTTGCCGCTGTGGGAAAGGATATCGAGGAATTGCAGCGCGGCCAGCTGGCCGTCGCCGGTTGGCATGTAGTCCAGGAAGATGATATGGCCCGACTGCTCGCCGCCGAGGCGCATCCCCTCCTTCTGCATGAGCTCCAATACGTTCCGGTCGCCGACCGACGCGCACAAAAGCCGCAGGCCGTGCTCTGCGCAGTATTTGTGCAGGCCGATGTTCGACATGACCGTCGCGACGAAGCCGCCGCCGTGCAGGCGGCCCTTTTTCTCCATCTCTGCGGCGCAGATGGCCATCATCTTGTCGCCGTCAATGACGCAGCCCTGCTCGTCGACGGTCAGGCAGCGGTCGGCGTCGCCGTCGAACGCGATGCCGAGGTCATAGCCGCCGGCTTTGACCGCGTCACAGAGCGCTTCCAGATGCGTTGAGCCGCAGCCGCTATTGATGTTGACGCCGTTCGGCTTGTCGTTCAGATACTCCGCTTCCAGCGGGAAGCGGCCGAATAAGTACCGTGCCGTGGTCGAAGCCGCGCCGTTGGCGCAGTCGATGAGCACGCGCAGCGGCTCAAGCCCCTCGACGGTCGAGGCCAGATGGTCGAGATAATATTCCGCCGCAAAGCTGCCGGACATGACCTGCCCGATCTCCCCGTGCGTTTTGACGGGCAGCTCCCCGTCCTGCAAAATCAGCTCCTCGATGCGCGCTTCGAGCGCGTCGTTCAGCTTGAAGCCCTCTGACGAGAACATTTTGATGCCGTTGTGCTCATACGGGTTGTGCGAGGCGGAAATGACGACGCCTGCGTCCGCGTGCAGATAGATTGTCAGATATGCGACGGCAGGCGTTGGAACCACGCCGAGCAAAATCGTGTTGCAGCCGCAGGCCGTCAGACCCGCGACGAGCGCGCCCTCCAGCATATCCGAGGAAATGCGCGTGTCCTTGCCGATGACGACGGTCGGCTTCGTGCCGGGATCGTCGCACAGCGAGATCGCCGCCGCCTGTCCCACGCGGTAGGCAAGCTTCGCGTCCAGCGTTTCATTGGCAACGCCGCGGATGCCGTCAGTTCCAAATAATTTACCCATATGATATATCGCTCCTCAAAAACTCAGAATGAAAGCTGCGTCCCGGCAGGCTGCACGGGAGACGGCAGATGCAGGTGCTCATAGGCCAGCTGCGTAACGCAGCGGCCGCGCGGCGTGCGTGTCAAAAAACCAATCTGCAAAAGATACGGTTCATAAACGTCTTCCAGCGTGACGGCCTCCTCGCCGATGGTCGCGGCCAATGTCTCAAGGCCCACAGGGCCGCCGCCGTAGTTTTTCACAATGGCGGTGAGCATACGGCGGTCGATGGCGTCAAGGCCCAGACGGTCGACCTCGAGCTTGCCGAGCGCGTGGTCGGCAGCCTCGGACGTAATCACACCGTCGTGGCAGACCTGTGCAAAATCGCGTACACGGCGCAGCAGGGAGTTGGCTATTCGGGGAGTGCCGCGCGAACGCAGCGCTATCTCAAGGGCGGCCTCGGGCGAAATTGATGTGTTAAGCAGTCGCGCCGACCGGTGTATGATGCCCTGAAGCACCTCGTGCCCGTAGTATTCCAGATGGCAGTTGATGCCGAAGCGGGCACGGAGCGGCGCCGTCAGCAGACCGGAGCGTGTGGTGGCGCCTATCAGAGTGAACGGCGAGAGGGTGAGCTGCACGCTTTTGGCTCCGGGACCCTTGTCGAGAAGGATATCGATGCGGTAATCTTCCATGGCCGAATAGAGATATTCTTCCACTACGGGTGACAAACGATGAATTTCATCAATAAAAAGCACGTCGTTCGGTTCGAGGCTGGTCAATACACCAGCCAGGTCACCCGGTTTATCTAGCACCGGACCGGAAGTTACTTTAAAGCCGACTCCCAATTCGTTGGCGATAATATTTGAAAGAGTTGTTTTTCCTAATCCGGGAGGACCATGCAACAGCACATGGTCGAGTGCTTCGCCACGCAGACGTGCCGCCTTCACAAAAATGCGAAGGTTTTCCACTACCTTGTCCTGGCCGCTAAAGTCTTCAAAGCTTAACGGACGGAGTGCATTCTCGAAATCCCGTTCTTTTGAAGTAAGCTGATGTTCGCGTATGTTAAAATCTTCCTGTTCCATTTATTTCTT
>OGXX01004457.1_pt1 | contig 10832 bp, 11 predicted proteins | sample 1576301 | NCBI WGS metagenome assembly OGXX01 (sample SAMEA3541469, study PRJEB24748) | human gut metagenome | biome: human gut; feature: human-associated habitat; material: faeces | place: China | collected 2012 | reverse complement strand
GGGCAAAGGGCAGTGCTTTACCAAACGCCTATCAGCTGGTGGCTGTCTGTCATGCACTTGATCTGGATGTGGATGTTTCTTATTTTTGCAGCAGTCATACACCGGTGCTTAATGATACAGGCTTGGCAAAAGTCAGGGAGTACAAGGATGACCTGATTGCGTCAGGGAAGTATAAGCCGTAACCAAAGGTGGTCAGTATTCTCAAGTACATAGAGATGCCTGTGAGTAATCTTGCAGTATCCGCTGGTACCAGCGAATTCCTCAATGAGGGCAACTTTGAGATGGTTAGCTTCCCTGAGAAGTCAGTACCAAAGGGTGCTGATTTTGGCGTACGTGTTTCTGGCGATAGTATGGAGCCTGTTTATCAAGACGGTCAGATCGTCTGGGGCGAGGAGTGCGAGACCTTGGCCGTTGGAGAGTTCGGCATCTTTGTCTATGATGGCGATGGCTACTTGAAGGTATACAGTGAGCAGGAGCCAAGTGAACAACAAAAGGATGCATTCACCGATAGCTATGGTTGCCTGCACATGCAGCCTGTGATGCTGTCCTACTGATATTTAAAGGACACTTTGTTGTAGGAAGAATTTAATTTGCAACTTTATAAGTGAGGAAATCATTATGGGGAATAAGGCTAAATGGATTACGTGTCCACTTGTGGAAATATGCTCCACGGCTGATGTTTATTTTGCTGAAAATATGATATGGCTTGATCAAAAAGGTATCAGTATGATTACAGGGCGAAATATCAGAACCATCAGTGATCATCTGATGCGTGTGCCAGAAGAAATGAAAACTTTCCGTAAAATACGGAAAGTTCAAATGGAGGGTATGCGCACAGTAAAGAGAAATATAAACTGCTATTCTTATGATACCTTCAAAATAATTGCATCAAGGATGCAGAATATTAAATGCGCTTCATTTTTTGGTTGGGCGGAACGAATTTTAAGAAGGAATACTCTTTCGGAAGATCATTCCATTTCACATATAGAGGCAGATCAGGGGTATATGCCGGATACATTGAGGAATAATTTGGCATCTCTGCCGAACTGGAGAGAATTACGAGACTACCTTGCCGAGAATCACCTGGGGGAAATAAAAAAATATCAAAAAGGGGAGTTCCTTTATCAGCAGGGAGAGCCGGCTAAGTTTATTCTTTTGATTATTAAAGGAAAGCTGAAAATTAACTATGTGTCAGATACAGGAAAACAGTTTGTACAGAGAATTTTTAATACAGGAAGTATTACCGGGATTGTGCCGCTTCTGCTACAGAGCAATCACGAATCCAGTTGTGAAGCTGTTGGAAACACAGAGGTAATTCAATTGCGCATTGAGGAACTGTTGCACCTTCTAACGGATCGGCCTAATATCAGCATCGAACTTATGCGACAATTATCTTTTTCGGTTCGGTACTACGCTTGGACGAGCCGGATTTTAAGTGACACAAATATGAAAAACAGAATGATGGAGTGCCTCCATCGAATTGCCTACGAATACGGAGAACGGACCCCTCAGGGGACAATTAAAATTGCCATTCGTTTGACACAGGAAACTATGGCAGAAATGATTAGTGTGTCCCGTCAAAACGTTTCTACCTTCTTGAATCGGCTGCAAAGTGAAGGCATAATTGACAAGACGAGCAAAGAGATTGTAATTATACAGCCCTGGTTCTGATAAAATTTTGCCGTGTGTCTCCTCCAAGACAGAATTTCCTGTTTCATTTGGTCAAAATGAACACATAAGGAGAAACTCTTTGTGATTATAATGGGAAGTTCGCACTATTGAGAAGCTTTAATTCTTGGAGGATGACTATGGATCGCGAGAAAATGCTGGACAAAATTGCAGGGTGTCTTTTGGGTATGGCGGTAGGAGATGCAATGGGAATGCCGGGGCTTTTTTCAGCTCAGGCTACCCAAGAATTGCATGGAGGATTGCTGACAGATTTTGTAGATGCTTCCAAAGATCCGGAGATTGACGAAGTACATTATGGGTTGCCTGCTGGGATGGTAACAGATGATACATTGGCGGGTTTTTCTATTGTTAAATCATACATTGCAAACGGATTGGATGCGCAAGCGTTTGCAAATGGATATGTAGAGTGGGTCAAGGAAAGTGACAAGCAAATGGAAGCGATGAATAGAAGAAGCTTGGCAGGACCCAATACGCAGATTGCGTTGAAACGAATTCGGGATGGGGAATCTATTTGGGAAACTGGAAAATTTGGAACAACAAATGGAGCCTGCATGCGAATTGCTCCGGTAGGATTTCTTTATCCTGGCAATTATGAGAAGACAGTGGATGCAGTTTATCAGACATGCATTTCTACACATAATACGAATGTTGCTATTTCAGCAGCAGGAGCAATTGCCTGCGCTGTATCTGCCTGTGCGGCGGGAGAGGCGCAGATCCCTAAAATTGTAAACGCAGCAATTGAAGGAGCAAGACTGGGAGAGCAAAAGGGACGAAAGGTATACTGCCCTTCCATTCCACGCAGATGTGAGGTTGCTATCCAAATTGCACAGTCTGATTTGCCGGAAGAAAAGCGAAGACAAGAGCTGTATGATATCCTTGGTAACGACATGCCATCCTATGAAATTGTGCCTGTGTGCATGGGGGTGTTGTACCTCAGCGGAGGAGATTTTATAAAGGGCATCCGACAGGCCATTAATGTTGGCGGCGACAACGATACTCAGGGTTGCATCACGGGAGGAATCTTAGGGGCGTTGAATGGTTTCCGCAAAATTCCTACCCAATACTATGAGAAAATTGAACAAGTGAATCACCTCGGGATTTTAGAAACAGCGGAGGCTTACTTGCAAGCAATTGAGGGGAATGCAAAATAATTTCCTGCATTCCAAAAGAAAGGACCATAGGAAGAATGAATGAGATTTGTATTGCTGGTGGCCAAATTGTTTTAGACCATATCGCTTTACTTGAAGAGCCTTTTAAGCAGAATAGCGTATTTTTACAGGAGAATTTCCATCAAGATATTACTCGCCCTTACTTAGGCGGTTGTACTTGTAATATAGCCGCAGTTATGTATCGGCTTGGATTTGATGTTCATCTTTCTTGTTTAACTGGAAATTGGCAAAAGGATGCCGATGTAGATAGGTTGCTTCGTAGCCGCATCTCTTCATTGGATCGACTTGTTGTTCATTCTCAAAAGGAAATGTGTCATTGTTATCAGATTTATGATAGCAATCAGGATAAATTTTCGGTTATGACTGGAATTTTAGAACCAGAAACAGAGGATCCCTATTGTATAAATGATGGCAAGAGCCCCTTGATTTGTTTGGCTCTTCCGGAAAATAATCTTCAGACTGCGTCTTTGATTCGTTTGGTTCGTCGGACAAAAGCCTGCGGATATCCGGTTGCTTTGTCTATGATTAGTTCTCCAGGGCACTATCCGGAAGAACTGATTTCTTCTGCTGATTATATTTTTTTGAACACCTTTGAGAGAGATCTTTTATGTAAGCAGTATGGAAAACATACGCAGGCGATATCTTTTCTTCTGGAACTTGGAGTGAGGGCAGTCTTCATGACCATGGGAAAATCAGGAAGCCGAATTTTTGAGAAAAATACACCTGATGGGGTTTGGGTTCCAGCAGCAAAACCAAAGCAGGTATGTGATACTACAGGGGCGGGCGATGGATACGCAGCAGGAACTATGGCTGGTATTCTGAAAGGCTATTCTTATGCTGCGGCAGCTTGTATTGGATCAGTTGTTTCCTCGTATATAGTAGAGCAACCCGGTGCCCAAGAAAACTGCCCAACGTGGGAAATGGTACAAACTCGAAGAAAAGAGCAATTTTCAAATTTGGGAGAGAACTATGGAGAGAACTATGGAATGTAATTCGCATCTCTTATTAAAAAATGCAGTCATATTTACAGTTGATGCAGAAAATAGAAAATATCGTCAGGGAGACATCCTGATTCGGGGGAATGAGATTGTTGCAATTGGGGACACAGGCACATTAACTGTTCCATCAGGAGCAAAAATAAAAGACTGCTCCGGATATTTGCTGATGCCGGGCTTGGTAAATGCCCATAGCCACTCACAATCTGCCTTGACTAAGATGATGGGATCTGGGGATCGGACCAATACCATTACCGCATTATGGTACGGATTTGCGCATGGGGAAAACCGTACCTTACAGGATATTACATTAAGCGCGCAGGTTCATGCTATTCAGATGATTGAAAGCGGTTGCACACTTTGTATAGACCAATTCAACTACGGAGGAACGCCACGACTGGAGCAAGTGTCCGCCGCGATTGAGGGATATCGCTCTACGGGGATGCGCTGTAAATTGGTCTATGACATGATTGACCGGACTCAGGATTATATTCTTCCAGAAACGGACACCCCTATTCCAGAATTGGCCAGACAGTTAGCATCTGGAAAAAAAGCGCTTTCTTTGAATGAGCTCATAGAGGGATTTCGCAAAGCGGCAGCGCTGTGTCCGGAGAGAGAGGGACGTATCACAGTAGTACCCGGAACGCCTGTCCCCAGTATGTGTACAGATCAACTGTTGGAAATGTTTCCACAACTGGCAAAAGAATACAATACCATTTTCACTTGCCATATGCTGGAGCATTTTAAAGAACGCGGATTGACACAGGCTAGATGGAATATGCCGGAAATCGCATTTTTGAAAAAAATTGATTTTTTAAGACCTGAGCTGAATATAGCCCATTGCATCTGGGCGACTGACGATGAGATCCGTACTTTGGCGCAGTGCGGTGTGTCAGTGACCCATTGTCCGGAATTGAATATTAAATTAGGCGGGGGGGTTGCTAAGATCAGGAAAATGTTAAATAGCGGAATCAATGTTGCTCTGGGAGCTGACAGTGCCACCAACCAGATTATGTTTGATGTTATGAAGCTGACAGCCCTGATTCACAGGATCCATCAGTTGAATCCGGAGGATTGGATCTTTGCAGATGAAATTATCCGCATGGCGACGATCGGAGGGGCAAAAGCCCTGGGGATGGATCATGAAGTGGGATCGTTGGAACCGGGAAAACGCGCTGATATTATTTTCTTGGATTTGACGACCTCCAGGTTGTGCCCAACGACAGATTTGCCGTGTAGATTAGTCTATACTGAAAATGGAGCCTCCGTGGATGCTGTCATGGTGGATGGAGAAATGATCATGGAGGGAAGGAGACTTCTAAGGCTGGATGCAACGGAAACCCTGCGCAGGGCGCAACTTGCCAGCGACCGGCTGGAGCAGAAAAACCAGGAGCTTTTCAGAGTAGCGGATCAGATGACAGAAATTTTGAATCCCGAAGTGAGAAAATTGGTCAATTCAGAGGAAGTATCTCATTTTTGAGAAGAATTTTATGGCTGAAATTGGAGGGAACAAAATGAAAAAAATGATGCGGCAAATAACGTTGTGGTTGATGGTGATTGGGTTGGTACTTTCTGCTACGGGCTGCGCAGGGCCGGAAGGGAACGAGGGAGAGGTCACGATTACGGTCTCTCAGTGGCACACCGCGGAAGAACAATTTAAGCAACCCTTTGCAGAACTGGTGGCAGCGTTTGAAAAAGAGAATCCCGGGATTAAAGTGGAAGTAGAAAGTATTCCTTGGAGTGATACATTGGATCAATTGACCATTCGCGCCAACAGCGGGACAGCCCCTGATCTGATGCTCCTGTGTAGTGATTGGGTAGCGCCATTGGCCGCTATGGGTGCGCTGGCAGATTTGAATACCCTTGTGTCCGACGAGACCGTCCAAGCGCTTTCCTGGTCAAAAGAGAGCCTGTTGAATCCCTATACGGTTGAAGGATCCCTTTACGGTTTGACTTGGTATACGTTTACATTCCCTCTGCTCTATAATAAGAACGCCCTTGCGCAGGTTGGGTTGACCGAAAACGATATCCCTGATGATTGGGGAAGTTTTGAGAACCAGCTGAAGGAAATTGCCGCGGCCGGGAATAACGTTTATGCCTTTACCCGCGATTTTACACAGGGCGCTGATGGAGGCAGAACCTTTATTCCGTGGTTGTGGGCGTACAGCGGGGATATCTTTGACGAAGACGGAAATGTGCGCTATGACGATGCGCGAGGTGTACAGGCTTTGACGGCAATGGTTGAGGTGGCAAAAGCGGGGCAGCCTTATCCGATTGGAGTGGGTCAGTACGCGGCACGGGAAGTATTTGCACAGAATAAGATTTGCTATATGCAGGAATCCTCTTGGATGCGCGCCATTCTCCAGGATCTGTCCGGAGAAGGAGAAGCCTATGACAATCAGTGGGGGACTGCGCCTTGGCCTAAGTCTTCTGCCACCGGGAATAGAGATACCCTGATTGACGCTCACGTCTGGGGGGTTTCTGCGGATAGTGAACACCCAGAAGAAGCGATGAAATTTGCTGAATTTTTGGTGACGAATCGGGAAGCGCAGGAATTGTTCCTTTCTATATTTGGAGCCATTACGCCTGTTCAGGAGTATTTTGATTTTGAGATGTATCAGGATCCGTATTATAGCACGTTCGTTGAGGCTATGAGCGAGAGCCGTGCTTTGCCGTTCCATCCTCAGATCAACGCGATCTTGACGGATATTTCGGTTGCTATGTTGGACGCTCTTAACGGGGGAGATCCTGCAGAGGCACTGAGAAAGTCTGCAAATACCACTAGATCTATGTTGGGACAAAGCGTTGTAGAATGATTAGATGACTTGCTGTTTTTCGGCGGTAGCAATTGCGCTGCCGCCGAAAAATCAAAAAGGGGAATACAAATGAAAAAGACGCGAAGAATTCCCAACCGTTTCTATGGCTGGCTGTATATTGCGCCTGCGTTCCTGCTAGTGATCTTTTTGATCGCTTATCCCCTCTGCAAAACAATTGACATGAGTTTGCGGAATGTGGTTTTAACCAATATGGGCAGCGGCACGCCGTATAACAAGTTCGGGAATTATATCAAACTTTTGAACGATTCTGATTTGGGCCGTGTATTACTCAATACTATCGGCTTCGTGGTGATTGGTACAGGACTTTCTTTTTTAATTGGCCTGGGACTTGCCTTGATGGTAAATCACTTGACTGGCGGATGGAGACGTTTATTCAGCAGCTACTTTCTGATTCCATACATTGTTCCGTCTATTGTGTTGACGCTTTTGTGGATGTGGCTGTTTAATCCGTCATATGGTGTTATAGACTATCTCCTCTCTAATGCTGGGATTCTTTCCCCAGGGGCTCCGTGGTTCACAGATCCTGTACGTTCACCTGTAGCGATTTTAATCCTCTACATCTATAAGAGTGCGCCCTTTCATATGATGATGATTTACGCAGCCCTTCAGACCGTGAACAAAGAATTGTACGAGGCTGCGGCGATTGACGGAGGTAGGGCATGGCATGGCTTTTGGTACGTTACATTGCCGGCGATTCGGAAAGTGGTTGTGACGCTGCTGAGCCTTTCTGCCATGCACTGTATGAACTTCTTTTCTCCTATCTGGTTGCTTTCACAGGGCGGCCCCGGGGTATCCTCTATGCCAATTTCTGTGTATCTCTATACGGTAGCATTCAAACGGTACGATTTCGGTTATGCGTCTAGTGTTTCTGTTGTATGGATGCTGCTTGTAGGGTTAGCCGCCGGAACAATCCTCCTGGTAACCAAAAATGGTGTGAAGAGAAGGAGATATAGCAGATGAGAAAAAATCGAAATCTTTTGCTGATCCCAGTCTTTATTGCTGCTGTGATTATGGCGCTGCCTTTGCTGTGGATGTTGCTTACCTCTTTGAAGGGCAATGAAGAGATTGTTTCCGGAATTCCATCCCTGCTGCCTCAAACGGTTACGCTGGAACAATACGATGCGGTCTTATTTCAAGATGTTCCCTTTTTTACACTGTTGAAAAACAGTCTAATCGTTGCGTGCGGCAGCAGCCTGATTGCCATTTTGTTCGGGAATTTAGCAGCGTACGGTTTTTCTAGATATATGCCAAAACATGGGAACGGTATTTTGACGCTGTTTCTTATTGCACAGCTGTTTCCCTCTGTGATGTTGACGGTTCCCTTTTATTCGCTTATGGCAGATGCGAAGCTGCTCAATAGCTATTTTTCTCTGATTGTGGCGAACACAAGTCTGGCTCTGCCCTATGCAACCTATATGATGAAGGGCTATTATGACAATTTACCAAAAGACCTAGAAAATGCAGCTTGTCTAGACGGATGTACGCGGTTTCAGGCGTATTATAGGATTTGTGTGCCGCTTTGCTCTACAGGTTCCATAGCTACGTTCTTTATGGCGTTTATTATTTCATGGGATGAGTATGTTCTTGCGTTGTCTTTGGTTACAAAGGAGCATCTAACCACCCTTCCTATTGGAATTGTTAAGGCGTTTGTTGGGCAATTTTCGATTCGGTGGGGTGAGCTGATGGCCTCGGGAGTGCTTTTAGCAGTACCTCCTCTGGTTATTTTCACTTTGCTCAACAAGTATTTCGTTGCGGGGCAGGTATCTGGCGCAATAAAAGAGTGATAAATTAGTGGTACAATTTCAACAAAAGGCCGTCGCCTAGGGTTTGCGTTAGGCGGCGGTCTTTGATGTTAAATTTCGTATTTGAGATTCGACGATGCACCATCATCTGCGGTCAAGCTGCACTTTTTGAGCGGCGTACGCACAGATCCGCATTGATCTCCCTCTGGAAGCTTGCGTTCCGCCGCTCGTGGGCGATGGTATCCCGCAGCCGCTGTGTTTCCGCCTGAAAGGATTCCACCTCCGGCAGCAGCTGCGCCAGCAGCGCAACGGCCTCCTCCCGCTTCTTGCCCGCGTTGAACACGTTGATGTTGTTCAGCGTGGCCTCCAGCTGCTCCAGTTTGGCGTCCATCGCCGTGACCTTCTTGTACCACTGGGGTGTCAGGTGCCTGCGTTTGGTCTCCACGGCGGGCGTACCACGCTCCAGCTCCGGCCACCGTTCCGCCATGCAGGCATAGAAATCATCCTGCCAGCGGATCATGCTCTTCTTGTTGCCGAGGATCTCCTTTGCGGACAGCCGCTTGTCCCTGGTCAGCGGGACAAAGCAGAGGTGCATGTGCGGCGTGGTTTCGTCCATGTGTACCACGGCGGAGAAAATATTTTCCTCGCCTACACGCTCCTTCAGAAAGTCAAAGGCCCGCCGGAAATACTCCGGCATTTCCGCTTCGTGGGCCTTGGCAAACTCCGGGCTGACCGTTACCAGTGTATCCACGAATTTCACGCTGTCCTTCCGCACCCGGCAGCCTGCCGTCTGGATGCGGTGCCTGATCTCCTGCTCATAGCTCCACCGGGGCGTCACCAGATGGAAGTTCAGGTGGCTGCGGGACGTGTCCACGTCGGGATTGCTGGCGTATTTCTCCTTGGTGCGCTCGTTGTGGGACTCGATGTGCCCGATCTCCGGCCCCTTGTACTTGGCAAAGCGGAGAATGGCGTACTGTGCTTTCATCGGCGCTCCCCTCGCTTCACCCACACGATGTCGCAGTCCAGCACGTCGGCCAGCTCCACGACTTCCTTGTAGCGGATGCTCTCCCTTTGCAGCTTGGCGGACAGATTGGAGACGCTGTCGCTCCAATCATGTTCCTCGGCCAAGCGGTCAACGACCTCCTGCATGGTAAAACCGGCGCGGACGATCTGCGCCTTGATCTCATTTCTGATGCTCATAAAAACCTCCAATTTTTCGTTATGAAAACAGCGAAGCGGGGTTCTATTTCCGAAAACCCGCTTCGCTGTTTGGCGTAATATCTTGTTTTCCCCAAATCCGCTGGAAGCGCGGCGGTCGATACCCGCTTCATAAGCGAGGGGTATCGACTTTCCGAAGCCGCGTGACTTCGCTCTAAACCGTGCAGACCCACGCGCATCCGTGAAGCCGGTGCGCGGTTCCGAGCAGCGCGGTTTCGCGAAATCCTTTCGCCACCGCGCGGATTTCTTTCCGGTTTTCATCTGTCTTGCAGATACCCCTTCCGTTTCAGCGCTGCCAGATCGGTAGCCACGTCCTCCGGGCGCATCCGCGCAAGGCAGCTCAGCTCGTAAATGTCGTACCGATCCACCAGAAGCAGCGTCATCAGCAGCTTCTGCGTGCCGGTCAAATCGCTGTCGTACAAGTGAAACAGCGGCAGTTCCTTAAAATAAATTCTTCCCATTGCATCCTCCTTCGCGGATAAACTGAAAAATCTCCATCCCATCCGCCCATCTATCCCACATGGGATGCTTGGGATGGATGGGATGGTGTTTTCTGTGTTTGATCTCATAAAATAGGCGGTGTCACCAAAGCTTCGATGCCCCAGAAGCCGTTGACTCGTTTGCCGAGCCGATTTGTGATGTGGTTATCATGTTCGATGCCAAATTCGTCGGCGTGCTTTTTCAAGGTCATACTTACTGTTCGTACCGCCAGCGGTTTATAGGTGTTGTCGTTGCACCACATGGTATAGATGGCGTACAGATCGGCAGAGGTAATGGTGCTGTCGGATTTTAGCTGGATGTACCCCTCTGAACGCATGAACAGCAGCACATTGTCGGCCTCTCGCTTGGCTTCCACACGGTTACCCTTGGTGCGGTCACTTTCAGTGAAATGATAATTGTTTCCAATCAGCCTCCGCAGACCATCCAGACACCAAAGAAAAATGCCCTCGATTTCGGCACAGAGCTTGTCCGCAAGGAAAGGGTCATCCTCACGGTCAAGCGGTTTCTTCTTAACTGACAGGATCAGCTGTCTGCGGTAGAAGCCATCCGAATGGTCGTAGAGAGATTCCAGATCGCCATTGGAGAACGCCAGAAAGCGGACGTACATTTCTCCCTGATAGCTCTGCTCGCCCTTGCGCTCCAAATCCATGGGCATTTCAGCCGTAATCAGCGACTTGAGAT
>OGXX01004449.1_pt1 | contig 10848 bp, 6 predicted proteins | sample 1576301 | NCBI WGS metagenome assembly OGXX01 (sample SAMEA3541469, study PRJEB24748) | human gut metagenome | biome: human gut; feature: human-associated habitat; material: faeces | place: China | collected 2012 | reverse complement strand
GCGGGACTTCGATCGTTTCGCCGCCGCGGTACACGGTCAGCGTCACGGTGTCGCCCGCGCTGTAGCTCTTTTTAGCGGCGACGAGGTCTTCATAGGAGGAGATCGTTTTGTCGTCCATCTTCGTGATGACATCGCCCAGCTTGAGCCCCGCCTTGGCGGCGGCGCTGTCCGGGTCAACGGAGCAGACGAATACGCCCTCCGTCACGTCGTAGCGATACTGCTGCGCCATCTGCGCGGTCATCGTCTGCGGGGTGATACCCATGTAGGCCTTGTTGGTCACATAGCCGTTGGTCATGATGTCCTTGACGAGAGAGACCACGTCGTTGATGGGAATGGCAAAGCCGATGCCCTCCACGGTGGTGTTCGAGTAGCTCGAATACTTGGCCGACACGATGCCGATGACCTCGCCGTAGCTATTGAAGAGCGGGCCGCCGGAGTTGCCGGGGTTGATGGAGCAGTCGACCTGGATCATGTTGAACGGCGTGCCGTCAACATTGATGGCGCGGTTGACGCAGGAAACGATGCCCTCGCTCATCGAGAACGTCAGCTCGCCGAGGGGATTGCCCACGGCGGCAACGGATTCGCCGATGGCGACCTTGCTCGAATCGCCCAGCACCACGGGCGTTGCGCCCGTCACGTCGATCTTGAGAACGGCGATGTCGTAGTCCTCATCGCTGCCGATGACCTTGGCGTCGTAGGTCTCGCCGTTGTAAAGCGTTACCTTCACGCTGCTTGCGTCAGAGATGACGTGGTGGTTCGTCAGGATGTAGCCGTCCTCCGTGATGAAAAAGCCCGTGCCGCTCGCGGCGGTCTGCACGGTCTGGCCGAAGTAGTTGGTCGTGGCGGAAACGTTGATGGACACCACACTGTTGACGTTCGAGGCGTAGACCTCCGGCATCGTCATCTGTGTCTTGCCGTCCACCTTGACGGTCTGCACCTGTGCAACCTCGCGGTCGCTGATCTGTATGCTCGTGTGGTTCACCTTGGCGGCGGCGCTGCTTGCGCCCGCGCCGACAAGCCCGCCGACGAGCGCGCACACCAGCGCAAGTGCGACGATCTTGGCGGCGCCCTTCTTCTTTCCACTGCCGCTGCCGCGGTTCTGATCCGACGGCTCGTCGGCATAGTTCTTTGTGTCGATGGGGACGTTGGGATCGTGCTCGTTCCCCTTGCGATAGCTGTAATGATACAGGTTGTTTTCGTCTTCGTACATGGTTCTGACCTCCTGTGAAACGGTTTCCGCGTCAGCGGTCCTTTGCCTTTCGATGCTGCTATCATAGGGGATATTTATGTATAATTCTTGAACGGTATTTGGCAATTTCTTAAATTCCGGCGCGCAAATTTTAAGTTTCTGTGATATTCACACGATTTCCCTTGCGATTTGCGCCCCGCCATACTAAAATGAGAGCCATCTGAGAAAAAGGAGGCGGCGCAAGATGCTTCGCATCGACAATTTGAAGCTCCCTGTGGGTGCAGACGAGAAGGCTCTGCGCGCAGCCTGCGAGCGCGCGCTGCACGTGAGCGCGGCGGAAATTTCCTCCGTGCAGCTCCTGCGCCGCTCGATCGACGCGCGCGAGGGCGTGAAGCTCGTCTGCTCCTGCGCGGTCGAGGTCAAAAACGAAACGGCGGCCTTGAAGCGCTGCAAGAATAAAAATGTGCAGTCCTACGCGCCCAGGCGCTATGCCCCGCCCGCGCCCATTGGCGCGCCGGCGGTCTCCCCCGTCGTTGTCGGCGCGGGGCCTGCGGGACTTTTCTGTGCGCTGCTGCTTGCCCGCTGCGGTGCAAGACCCATTTTATTGGAGCGCGGGCGCGCCGTCGAGCAGCGAAAGCAGGACGTTGAGCGCTTCTGGCACACGGGAGAGCTCGACCTATCGTCGAACGTGCAGTTCGGCGAGGGCGGCGCGGGTGCATTTTCCGACGGCAAGCTCAACACCGGCACAAAAGATCTGCGCCACGGATTTATTTTAGAAGAATTTGTCCGCTTCGGCGCGAGCGGGGATATTTTGCTCGACGCCAAGCCCCACGTCGGCACGGACAGGCTCTATGTCGTGCTGCAAAACCTCCGCCGCGAGATCATCGACCGCGGCGGCGAGGTGCGCTTTTCCCATAGGGTTACGGATATTGACATGGACGGCGGCAGCGTCCGCGCGCTGCGCGTTTCCTCCCCAGAGGGGGACTATGTTCTCCCTGTGCGCCATGTTGTCCTTGCCCCCGGTCACAGCGCGCGCGATACGTTCGAGATGCTGCGCGAGCGGGGCGTACCGATGGAGCCGAAACCCTTCGCTGTCGGCGTGCGCATCGAGCACCGCCAGCGCGACATGGACGCAGCGCAGTATAAGGCGGCGGCGGGCACGCCCGGCCTTCCGCCCACATCGTATAAGCTTTCCTGCCACACAGGGAAAGGGCGCGGCGTGTTCTCCTTCTGCGTCTGTCCCGGCGGCGAGGTCGTCGCCGCGGCATCGGAGGAAAACCGCGTCGTGACGAACGGCATGAGCGAGTTCGCGCGCGACGGCGTGAACATCAACGGCGGCCTTCTCGTCTCCGTCACGCCCGAGGATTTTCCCTCGGACGATACCCTTGCGGGCGTTTCCTTCCAGCGCGCGCTGGAGGACGCGGCCTACCGCCTTGGCGGAGGCGGCTATCGCGCGCCCGCGCAGCGGGTGGAGGATTTCCTTGCCCATCGCGCGTCCACGGGCGCAGGAAGCGTCGCGCCGACCTATCGGCCCGATGTTCGCTGGTGCGACCTGCACGACTGTCTCCCGCCCTTTGTCTGCGAGGCGCTTGAGGAGGGGATCCCCCTGCTGGGGAAAAAGCTCCGGGGCTTTGATGCGCCCGACGCCGTGCTGACGGCGGTGGAGACGCGCTCTTCGTCCCCCGTGCGCATCGTGCGCGAAAGCGAAAGCTATCAGTCCGCCTTGCGGGGGCTCTATCCCTGCGGCGAGGGCGCGGGCTACGCCGGCGGCATCATGAGCGCCGCGGCCGACGGCCTGCGCGTTGCGGAACGAATTTTGGAGGAATTGCAGCATGAGTGAAAAAATCGGCGTCATCATCGACTTTCTGACCCCCGCATACGAAAAGACCCTGCGCGACACTGCCGCGCGCTGCGGCTATGACATCGTATTCTTCCCCTCGTCCAAGGCGGCGGCGGGCAACGTGGACGACTGCACCATTCTCTACGGCCACCCTTCGCAGAGGGTCATCGCGGGGGCAAAGAATCTCAAGTGGTACGCAAGCTGCTGGGCGGGCATCGACCGTTTCTGCCGCGACGAGCTCTATCAGAATCCCGACTGCCTGCTCACCAACGCCTCCGGCGCTTACGGTACGACCATCGCCGAGCATTCGGTCATGGTCTCGCTGATGCTGCTGCGCCGCGAGCTTGAATACACCGAGGTGATCCGCGAGGGTGACTGGCGCGTGCTGCCCGGCGGCATCCGCTCGCTCCACGGCGCGCGCGTCACCTGCCTCGGCGCGGGCGACATCGGCACGGAATTTGCCCGCCGTGTGCGTGCGTTCCACCCGGCAAGTCTCATCGGCGTGAGCCGCAGCGGCCGCGCGAATGAGGACTTTGACAAGGTTTATCCCGTCACGGAGCTTGATAAGCTCCTGCCGGAGACCGACCTTCTCTTCATGTCGCTGCCCTCGGTGAGCGACACGGTGAATATCCTGGACGCAGCGCGCATGGCGCTGCTGCCCGAGGGCGCGTACGTCGTCAATGTCGGGCGCGGCACGGCGATCGATCAGGAGGCGCTCATCGCCTCCCTCGATTCCGGCCACCTTGCCGGCGCGGCGCTCGACGTGGTCGTGCCCGAGCCGCTGCCCGCCGATCACCCGCTGCGAAAGGCAAAAAATCTCCTGCTCACGCCGCACGTCGCGGGCAACATGACCCTTGGCTACACCTGCGAGCGCAATGTCGCGCTCTTCTGCGAGAACCTCGAGAATTACGCCGCGGGCCGTCCGCTGCACCACCTTGTCGACCGCAAAAAGGGCTACTGAGCCGCGCTGCATTTTTTCGAATGCTCCCTTGAGCGCAGAAACGAAACAGACGATCTTATGAAAAATACCCAGACAAAAAACTGCATTCTCCGCGTGCTGCAAGGCGCCATCATCGGCGCGGGCGCGATCTTGCCGGGCATTTCCGGCGGGGTGCTCGCGGTCATCTTCGGCATCTACCGCCCCGCGATGGAGCTTCTCACGCACCCGAAGCGCGCTTTTCCGCGCTACTGGCACATGCTCCTCGCCGTCGGCATCGGTTGGGTGCTCGGTTTCTTAGGCGGCGGGGGCGCGATCCTCGCGCTGTTTCACCAGTCGGAAACCGTCGCAACCTGCCTGTTCATCGGTCTCATTCTCGGCACGCTGCCCGAGCTTTGGCGAGAGGCGGGCGCGCAGGGACGGCGCAGGGGGGCGTATCTGTCGCTCTCGGTCAGCTTTCTCGCGCTGTTTGCCGTGCTGATGGCTGTCCGCTTCGGCTCCTTTTCCGAGATGCCGGCGAATTTCGGCGGCTTCCTCTTCTGCGGCGTGCTGTGGGGCTTCAGCTTCATTATCCCCGGCATGACCTCGTCCTCTATTTTAATGGCCGTGGGACTGCTCACGCCGATGGTCGACGGCATCACGCACTTTGATCTTTCCGTTCTCCTTCCGTGGACGATCGGCATGTGCGGCGTGGTCGCGCTGTTTGCGCGCCTTGTGAGCAAGCTCTTCGATGCGCACTATCCCCTCGCCTATCACGCTGTCATCGGCGTTGTGCTTGCCTCCACGCTTGCCATTATTCCGACGGGCTTTGCCTCTTCGGGGGAGATGATCTGGAGCGCGGTGTGCGCCGTCTTAGGCGCGGTGCTTGCCGCTCTCGGCGGTAAGATCCGCCCGCAGGAGGACGCGGAGCCATAAGCAGAAACAAAAAAAGAGTTCAGGTAAAAACCTGAACTCTTTTTTGCCTTGTTTCAGTCGGCGGTGGCCTGCACCGCGTCTTTGAGCTTTCGCTTGTAGTGATACATCATCTGGTCGGCGCGCGCGATCACATCTTCGATGCTGTCGCGCTCGGGGTGATAGCAGGCATAGCCCACCGATACATGCGGCAGGCGCTCGCATTGCTCGCGCTGCGCCGCCAGTTCGCGCAGGAATTCAGAGAGCTGGGCTTCTGCGGCCATGTCGGAAATGCGCGCAATGACGCAGAATTCGTCGCCGCCGATGCGGTAGCAGTGTCCCACGTGGGAAAACGACGCATAGATCACGCCGCCCACCTCGGAGAGCATGCTGTCGCCCTCACCGTGGCCGTAGGTGTCGTTGATGCTCTTGAATTCGTCCACGTCAAAGTAGTAGATCACAGCATGCTCGCGCAGCGCGGCGAGCCTGCTTTCATAGCTGCTGCGGTTCAGAAGATGCGTCAGCGCGTCGGTCTTTTGCCTCAGCTCGGAATAGAGAATGTAGACCATCAAGATCGCCACCGATGCGCACAGCCATGTGATGCGCACCGTCACGGTGTGATACTCAATGAGAAGTCCGCAGAAGAAAAACAGCGGCAGAATGGCGACGAGCGTGCGATGTGTGCCGTAGTGGCGCGTGCTCTCGCTCAGGAGCAGCGCTGTGAAAAACAGCATGCCGCCGATATACGCCAGCGCATAGGCCCAATAAAACGCCCCGCGGTGATAGCAGCTCTGCTCGTCCACCCAGAAGATGTAATCCAGACCCCAAAATGCAAACAGAATTTCGAGCAGCACATGGATCGCGAGCAGACTGTAAATGGCTTTTTTATGGCGCATGGGGCGGATAAGGGAGCTGCACAGCACGGGAATGACAGGCGCTGTGGATAACTCGATGGTCTTGATGATCACATGCAGGAGCCGCAGCGAAGGGTCTGCCCCGTCCATCCACACGCCGAGCCATTCCGATACCGCGCCGGCGATCACCAGCACAGAAATGGTGTAAATGGTCTGCTTTTCGCTGTACTCCACCAGATCGTTGCTCCGCACCAGCAGAACCATGATGATCATAATAAAAGCGGAAAGAAAGACGATTGCTGAGTAAAAATCTGACATTGCGCAGTCCCTCCCTTTCCGATGATCGTTCTTCTATCATACCATAGTTCGGAAAAACTGCAACTGAGAAATGTCGAATTTTGCCGGTTTTACCCCGTTTTTACGCCATCTGCGCAAAAAATTCGCCGTAATGCAGAATCGCCTGATCGGCTTCCTTCTGCATGGCGTCCCAGTCGGCGGCGCCGGTGCTGCCATATACCGCCACCGTGCGGAAGCCTGCCGCCTTGGCCTGTTCAATGCCCGCAAGCGCGCCGGAAAAGACGACCGTGTCCTCCTTCCGTGCGTGCAGACGCTTCATCGCGCGCTCAAACATCGTGCCGCTGTAAACGCCGCACAGGGCGACGGATTCCGTCAGCACGAAGCGGAAATAGGACGAAAGCCCCGCCCGGTCAAGCGCCCTTTGCGCGTCCTCGGCGCGCATGGCCGTCACCGCGCCGAGCCACACGCCCTCCATCTTGAAAAGAGAGAGCGCCTTGTCCAGCCCCTCGCGCGCCGCGCCGCCCGGCGCGAAGAGCGTATCCTCCAAAGTAAAAACAGCGCTTTGCAGCCGCATGCCCTACCCCTCCTGACGATTGATCGTAGTTTTTTTATTATAGCGCGCGGCCGTTTGTTTTTCAATCTTTCTCCGATGTCCACAAAACGCATAAACTCTCTTTCTGACGAACGAAAATGAGAGAAAATACAAGATTTCTTGGCCGTCAAAATGCTACACTGCACAAAATAAATGGAACAATATTCGCTTTTATAAAAACATTTGAGGATTATGCGCAAAATAAACGATTGACTTGATATTTTTATTGAGATACACTATGTACAATCTCTCTCTGCCGGAGACGGAAACGGCGGAAAAACAATACAGGAGGAAGAATTATGACGAAGCATTCCTATGCCGCAAAAGCGTTTTCGCTTTTACTGGCGCTGGTGCTGACACTTTCGCTCGCGGTCAATTCCGCGGCGGCAGTCAGCTTCCAGGACATGAACCCCAAGGACGATGCGCTCCTTGGCACCAAGTTCAATGTGGACGCGACCATCACGCTCGTCACGGGCAAGGATGGGAAGGACGTTTCCCTTTCCATTCCCGTTTCCGGCATGAGCAAAGAAGCGCTTGCCGCGGCGATCACTGCCGGGACGGTCACGCTCGCGCTGGAGCGTGACGATTCCCGCCCCTATGTCAACGAAGAGCTGTTCCCCTACGCCTATGCGGGCGGAGATCTTAACAGCTGGATGATCGAGGGCAAGGACGAACACCAGTTCACAGACATCAAGCTGACGGCGAACGAGAAAAACGGCAAGGCCGTGCTCGATGTCTCCTTCCATGTGAACAACTACTTCTATTCCACCAACCGCAGAACCGGCGAGACGACACCCGACTACAGCGTGCCCCATGTGAACGGCAGCTACTACATCGACCTTTGCGGCTACTTTGACCTGACGGCCAAAAATAGCGGCAAGGCGATCGGCTCCGCACCTGTCAAGGTCGCGCCGTATGAGAACTTCAACACTATGTGGGAGATCTACAAGGAGCTCGATACGATCGCGGCGAACGGTACGAAGAACGGCCTCTATGTGGAAAGATTCTCCATGGGCCAGTCCACCGCGGGGCGCGATATGCCCTATCTGATCGTCGCCGACTCCAAGGCGAGCGTGACGAAGTGGCTCGCCCTCGCCGAGCGGGCCGAGACGGAGCCTGACGCCGTGCTCGCCGACATCAAGTCCGGCAAGCTCGACGAGATCCGCGTGCCCGTGATGTACTCCAACATCCACCCCGACGAGGTCGCCGCGACCGACGGCGTGCTCGATTTCGCCAAGATGATCACGAGCGAGAAGACCATCGACTATAAGACGCTCACCGGCTTCACCGCCGCGGGCGAAAAAGAACTCAAGGAGGAAATGGGTCCTGTCGGCGCGGAGGGCAGCGTTGCCGTTCCCGACCTCGTCAAGGATACGGCCAGCTACCTCGGCTACCTGTCCGCTGACAACAACGGCAAGTCCGGCAAGGTCGACCTTGAAAAGTATTACACCGTGAAGAGCAACACTGTAAACGTCAAGGACGAGCTCCTGTCCGACGTGTTCTTTATCCTTGTTCCCGAGGAAAATGTCGACGGACGTACCTATCTGACGAGACACTCCACCAACGGCTACGACCTCAACCGCGACAACTCCTTCCAGACCACGAGTGAGACGGCCAACATGCAGCAGCTCATCGGCACGTTCAACCCCATATCGCTCGCCGAGTTCCACGGCCGCGTGCAGTCCTTCCAGTGCGAGCCCTGCGATCCCCCGCACGAGCCGAACTTCGAGTATGACCTGCTCGCCAACCACCTCATCACCGGCGGCGAGGCGCTCGGCATCGCGGCGGTCGCCAACAACGATGGCTACAACAGCTATGTGATTCCCCAGCGCGATTACCTCACCTATACCGGCAGCGGCACGGAGACCTACTGGGAAGACCCGTGGGACGATATGTCCACGAGCTACACCCCCCAGTTCGCCATGCTGCAGGGCACCGTTGCCTATACCGTTGAGCTGCCCGCCTACAACGACGATACCGCTCAGGCGGCGCAGTACGGTATCCTCGGCAACGCCGCTTACGTTGCCGCGGAGAAGCTTTCCTATCTCGAATCCCAGGTCACCATCTTCCAGCGCGGCGTGAAGAACTTTAACTCCGATGCCTTTGAGATGGTCGGCCAGTGGCTGTGCGACCAGAACGATGTCGAGGGCGCGGAGATGGATCTCTTCCGTCCCGAGTACACCGGTAAGGGGCAGAACGGCAACTTCTATCCCGAGTGCTACATCATTCCGCTCGACGGCAAGAACCAGACCAACCTTCAGGCCGCGGCCGACATGATGGAGTGGCTCACGAGAAACGACGTCAAGGTCAACGTGACCGAGAAGGACTTCACCTATGACGGCGTCACCTATCCCGCCGGTACGATGATCGTCTCGATGTATCAGGCCAAGCGCTCTGTCGCCAACGGCGCGCTCTATGACGGCACGCTCATCAACAGCTGGACGATCCTCTACTCCGAGGGTATCACCTCCTTCAATGAAACGCGCGGCTTCGACATGGTCACCGTGGCCGAGCCTGCCGCCTACAAGACCATCTCTGCCGTTTGCGGCAGCCCCATGGATCACGATGACACCCTCGCCTATACGAAGGGCCTGACCTCTTACTTCGCGGGCGAGAAGGATAAGGACGTCATCCTCTCCAACGCCTCCGAGGATTCCACCGCCGCCGTCAACGAGCTTCTGAAGGCCGGCAAGACCGTCGGCATGGTCACGAGCGGCGACCACATGGGCGATTTCATCTGCTCCTACACCGATTATCAGACCGTCGCGGGCAAGTATCTGCTCTCTGCCACGGGTGTCGACAAGACGAGCGTGAAGGCGAAGATCATCACCAAGTCCCCGACCGTCTACGTCCCCGGCACGCCTGCTGAAAGCGAGAAGGGCTTTGTCTACGCGCCGCAGATCAGCCAGAGCGCAAGCTGGAACTACGACACCGCCGCGATGAACCTCATGGGCTTTACCACGACCTCCGACGTGGCCAAGGCAGATGCCGCTGCGGGCGCTTCGAAGCTGGATTCCGCCGCAAAGACCGCCGTGAAGAACGGCCTTTCCTACATCGGTTACAGCTATTCCGCGGCGTCCTCCGCCTCCGACCTCATCGCCGGTGTGGAATACACCGAGCTGGACGGCGCGATGGACTGCCTGACGCCTGTCGTCTATCCCAATAAGACCCTTGTGAACGCGAGCTACATTGCTGACGGCGACGGCATTCTCTATGCCTACGGCCTCGGCTACTTCTCCCAGATTCCCGCTGGCGCAGCGGTGCTCGTCAAGAGCGACAAGACCAGAACGCCGACCGAGGGCTTCGTTCCCACGAATACGGCCGAGCGCGCAGCCGGCTTCAAGGCTTACATGAACGGCGGCGTGCAGGGCTTTGCCTACAAGGAAAACGGCATGAACGTTGTCCTCTTCGCCAACTCCCTCACCCACAAGGTGCACCAGAGAGATGAGTATGCCTACATCAGCAACTTCCTCTTCTCCTCCGTCCTGAGCGACAAGAACTACGACGGCTCCGAATCTGTTGCGCTTCCGTTCACCGACGTTGCAGAGGGCGCTTACTACGCCGATGCCGTCGCTTGGGCGATCCAGAACAAGGTCACCTCCGGCGTGAGCGCGACGACCTTCGCCCCGAACGCAAGCTGCACGCGCGGCCAGATGGTCACCTTCCTGTGGAAGGCTGCCGGCAGCCCCGAGCCGAAGTCCCTGACCACGGCCTTTACCGATGTGAAGAGCGGCGCCTACTATGAAAAGGCGGTCGCCTGGGCAGTGGAAAACAAGGTGACCACCGGCACGAGCGCGACGACGTTCTCCCCTGACGCGACCGTCACGCGCGGCCAGAGCGTTACCTTCCTCTGGAAGGCGAACAACAGTCCGGCAGCGGAAGGCACGAGCGCCTTCACCGATGTTGCCGCGAGCGCCTACTATGCCTCCGCCGTCAACTGGGCGGTGGAAAAGGGTGTGACCTCCGGCATGAGCGCGACGACCTTCTCCCCCAACAGCAACTGCACGAGAGCGCAGATCGTCACCTTCCTCTACCGCGCAGCGAGTGCCAAGTAAGCAACCACTATCTGATGAAAAAAGAGGGAACGGTTTTTCCGTTCCCTCTTTTTGTTTTCTTTTCCGAGGAAGACAAGAGGTCTTTCCTTTTGCCAAAAACAAGAAAAACCCTTGAAATCATAGCGATTTCAAGGGTTTTGGTGGAGACTGCTGGACTCGAACCAGTGACCTCCTGCGTGTGAAGCAGGCGCTC
>OGXX01004448.1_pt1 | contig 10850 bp, 9 predicted proteins | sample 1576301 | NCBI WGS metagenome assembly OGXX01 (sample SAMEA3541469, study PRJEB24748) | human gut metagenome | biome: human gut; feature: human-associated habitat; material: faeces | place: China | collected 2012 | reverse complement strand
GTGGAGAAAAAAGAAATATTATTGAAGCTTCGACAGGAAACTGGCATGAACCGCAGAGAATTTGCGGAATATTTCGGGATCCCGTACAGAACAGTGCAGGAATGGGAGCTGGGACATCGGGAAATGCCGGGATATTTGCTGCGATTGATGTATTATCATGAAAAAACAAAAGAAAAAGAACAACTCCTGCCAAAGATGCAGTCGGAGGATGGAAAGATTTCGATTGTCCGGGATGTTGATGGAAAGAATATCGTCATTATAAATGACATTCGGTTTAGGGGGAAAAGGAAAATTAAGTGGGATGAAGTAGAGAAATATTTAAGGGAATATGTGAAAAAATATTATGAAATTGAAGCATATTCGGACAAAATTTACATAGGAAAAGATTTTCCGGATGAATTTGCCCATTCAAGAGATTCTGAAAAATTATCCGGCGCGAATGCAAAGGCAAAAGCAAATGCCGCACAGGCGATTGGGGAATTGATCAGGACGGCAACCAATAAAAGCATGTCAGAAGATCATGAGAATAAGCATGGAACCCGGGCACAAAACGGATGGTATCGTTACGATGTCAGATTTGGAATTCCTGTTTATGACCAGAATGAAGATTTGGAACGGTACAATATTTATACGGCAAAAATGTTAGTACGCCATGATGCAGATGGAAAATTATACTTATATGACATAATCAGAACAAAAAAAGAAACGAGCACCCCGTCTGGACTGCTCTGAGTCAGTCTTACGGTCACAAAACCCGTTTCATATGGTTATGATAAAATAAAAAAATGATCTTGTCAACTATAGAATTATTAATAAATGACAGCAAGGAATTGCAATGATAAAATCAAAACAAAGGATGGATTTCAACATGACTTCAAATCATCAGAAAAATATACCCCCTAAAAAAACGGACTCGGAGCCTTCTAAAGCTACGGAATCCAAATCTGCCAAGGCTCCGGGGACTGCTTCGCCCAAAGAGGCAGACGCCCGGTCTTCCGCAAAGCCTCACCGCCGCCGGGCTTATCTGGACGATTTCAAAAAAACACAAAACGGCGACTATCAATACGAGGGCAGTCGATATGCCTGTGAACTGTCAGAAAAAGAGTGGAAAAAGAAATCCACCGGGATGGCGGCTGCCGGAATCGCAGTCCTCCTGCTGACGATTGCCGCAGGCTGCGTACCGTCGGTGGGACTGCAGGGAAGTGTTTTCGTGCTGCTTCCATATGCAGTGCAGCTGGCGGCAGCCTGCAGCCTCGCGTGGGCATGTGCAAGGCTTTTGGGCAAGGAATATCCGCTTCGGGAATACGTTTATCAGCAGACAGTGTGCAAAATCCCGCTGCGTGGCGGAGTCTGCATTGCGGCAGCCGGAGTGTCCGTCATAGGAGAACTTGCTGAATTAACGCGTCACAGTGACAAACTTTTGTCCTCCATTCCGTTCCTTCTAATAGAAGTAGTTATGGTCGCTGCCACACTTGAACTATTAAAAAACGTTAAAAAATACGCGTGGAAGCGTGTGTGACTGTGACGGAAAAATGTATTTTTGACACGGAATGGGATTGACAGAATGTAAAAAAGATAGTAATATACTTAAACATTGGCTAGTACTTTGACGAAAGGAAAAGGGAATGGGCCGATGTAACCTGCAGGTACGGCGATCACAGGGGCGGAAAAGCTGTGAGAACCGGTATATTCTGCAACAAATATAAGGAGGATTCACATGAAAAAAGCGAACAAGGCTCTTGCAGCTCTGCTTGCGCTTACCATGGTGACCGGTTCTCTGGCTGGCTGCGGAAGCAGCAATGGCTCCGGCAAGACAGAGACAACACCTGCTACGGAAGGCACAACAGAGACAGCAGATGCTGGTGCATCTGCAAGCGGCGCGGATACTCTGGTAGCATCCAGCGCACATTTTGAGGGAAAATTCTCTCCGTTCTTTGCAGCCAGCGCAGAAGATCAGCATATCGTTGATATGACTCAGATCCCTCTGTTAGGCTCTGACAGACAGGGCGCTATTGTTGAGAAAGGTATCGAAGGTGAGACTCGTTCTTACAACGGAACAGACTATACCTATTATACCGCTTCTGATCTGGAGATGACTCAGAACGACGACGGTTCCGTTTATTATGACGTTACCATTCGTGATGATCTGACCTTCTCTGATGGAACACCGATCACAATTGATGATGTAATTTTCAGCATGTATGTATATTGCGATCCTACCTACGACGGCTCTGCAACTCTGTACAGCCAGCCGATCCTTGGCATGGATGAGTACCGGGAAGGTATGGCAACTCTGTCTTCCCTGATCGCAGCAGCAGGCGAAGACAACACAGACTTCTCTCTGTGGACAGAAGATCAGCAGACCGCTTTCTGGGCTGCAGTAAATGACGGTGGTACTGCATTTGCACAGGAAATCGTTGATTATATGGCAGAGAACGGTGCTACTGACGTTACCTCTGCAGCAGCCGGTTGGGGCTTCGAGCTGGCTGACGGCGCTACTGCAAAGGATTTCTTTATGGCCATCGGCGATCAGTATGAATGGAACTTCTCTTCCATGGAAGCTGAGACAGCAGGCTCTGCTCTGTCTGATCTGATTCCGGAAGATGTTTACAATTACTCCACTGTTGGTGTAAAAACCGGCGATTCTGCAGATCATATCGAAGGTATCCAGAAAACCGGCGACTACAGCATGAGAGTTGTAACTACCGAAGTTGCCGCAAACATGATCTATCAGCTTTCTTTTGGGATCGCTCCTCTGAGCTACTACGGCGATGCATCCCTGTATGATTATGACAACAACAAGTTTGGTTTTGAAAAGGGTGACCTTTCCAAGGTTCGTTCCGTAACCACCGCTCCGATGGGTGCTGGTCCTTACACCTTCAAGGAGTTCACCAACGGTGTTGTTTATCTGGATTCCAACCCGAGCTACTTCAAGGGCGAGCCTAAGGTCAAGCATCTGAACTTCCTGGAAACTCAGGAAGACGATAAGGTTGTCGGTGTAGAGTCCGGCACCATCGATATCGCAGATCCTTCCTACTCTACCGAGGTTCGTAACCAGATTACGGAATACAACGGCGGCAGCGAAGATTTCGACGGCGACGTGATCACACTGCGTCTGTATGATTTCCTCGGTTATGGCTATATTGCCATGAGCGCAGACAACATCAAGGTTGGCAGCGATCCTGCATCCGAGCAGTCCAAGGATCTGCGTAAGGCAATTGCAACCATTCTTGCAGTATATCGTGATGAAGGTATTGATTCCTACTACGGCGATTCCGCTTCTGTAATCAACTACCCGATCTCCAATACCTCCTGGGCAGCACCTCAGGTAACAGATGACGGTTACCAGATCGCTTATTCTACTGATGTAGACGGCAATCCGATCTACACTGACGGCATGAGCACAGAAGAGAAATATGAAGCAGCAGCACAGGCAGCACTTGGTTTCTTTGAAGCAGCGGGCTACACCGTAGAAGACGGCAAGCTGACAGCAGCTCCCGAAGGCGCTAAGCTTGGCTATCAGGTAAACATCGGTGCAGGCGGCTCCGGTGATCATCCTTCCTTCCTGCTGTTAAAGAATGCGGCAGACGCGTTTGCAAAGATCGGCTTTACTCTGACTGTAAATGATATCGCAGTTGCATCTGAACTGTATCAGAGCTATCAGTCCGGCGTAGCAGAAATGTGGGTAGCAGCCTGGAGCGCAACTCCTGACCCTGATATGTATCAGCTGTATCACAGCAAGGGCGCGACCAACTACTACAAGATCAATGATTCTGAGCTGGATGAAATGATCGTTGCAGCACGTCAGTCCGTTGACCAGACATATAGAAAGAGCCTGTATAAAGCAGCCATGGAGATTATCATGGACTGGGGCGTTGAAGTTCCTGTTTACCAGAGAAGCGAATGCTACATCTTCTCTAGCGAACGTATCAACATCAGCACTCTGACTCCTGATATGACTCCTTACTGGAGCTGGATGAGCGAAGTTGAAAAGCTGGAGTTAAACTAAACGACGGCGATTCCTGTGCAGCTTAAAACGCACAGACTGCAGGCTTATGCCCCTGATCTTCCTCTAAGGAGGAGATCAGGGGCGATGCTGTATATCAAGGAGCTGCCTGGGGCAGGCGGCCGCTTGATATACAGCGGAAGAAGGGAATCGATAAGAACAAAGGGAGAGTTTTTTATGCGGAAATATATCGTCAAAAGACTGCTTTTGTCAGTCATGATTTTATTTTGCGTATCCTTCATCATTTACACTCTGATGAGATGTCTTCCCGGCTCTTTTGTGGAAACGAGAGCGATGCAGCTTTCGCAGGGAGCGGGTGCAAAGTCCTATGATGAATGGATGGAACAGTTAAATGCATCCTACGGACTGGACAAACCGATCGTACTCGGTTTTGTGACCTGGGCAGGCGATGCACTGAAGGGCAATTTCGGAGACAGCTGGAAATATACGGTACCGGTATTGGATAAATTTAAGGAAGTTATCTGGCTTTCCTTTGTGATGGGTGCGATTTCTTTCGTGCTGGAGCTGATTATTGCGATCCCGCTGGGCGTTATCGCAGCAACCAAGCAGTATTCCAAAGCAGACTACCTGATCACAGCAGGTGCATTGATGGGTATTTCGCTGCCGACCTTCTTTTTCGCAACGCTGTTAAAGCTGCTGTTCTCCGTTAAGCTGGGCTGGTTTGATTTATATGGTCTGGTGGGACGTAACTATGCGCAGCTGGATTCCTGGGGACAGCTTATGGATAAGGCAAACCATCTGGTACTGCCGATCATTACACTGGTGATCGTTTCTGTCGGTTCCCTGATGCGTTATACCAGAACAAATATGCTGGAAGTATTAAATGCGGATTATATCCGTACTGCGCGTGCGAAGGGACTTTCCGAGAAAAAGGTTATTTATCACCATGCGTTTCGTAATACCCTGATTCCCCTGGTTACAGTTGTGGGCGGTTCCTTGCCTGGATTGTTTTCCGGTGCATTGATCACGGAAACACTGTTTGCAATTCCTGGTATCGGCTATACCTCTTATCAGGCGATGGTTTCCGGTGATATTCCGTTTTCCATGTTTTATATGACGTTTCTGGCAATCCTGACCCTTGCCGGAAACCTGATTTCTGATATTTTGTACGCGGTGGTTGATCCCCGTGTCCGGATTGCATAAGAAAGGAGGAGAGCATGGTGCAGGAAGAAAAGAAAGTGACAGAAGAAACAATAGAGCAGGAACTGTCCTTAAATGACGACCGTCGTGTCAAAGTGCTGTCCCCTGGCGCGCTGGTTGCAAAACGGTTTTTCAGAAACAGACTGGCAGTAGTTGGCTTGACTATGCTGGTCGTTATGTTTGTCTTTTCCTTTATCGGCGGTCTGATAAGCCCTTACGGACAGGATGAACAGTTCTATACGTATACCCACATGGACAAAGAGTATGTGGGTGTGGTAAAAAATAACGATCTGCGTTATACGATCAATGACGGACAGGAGTTTGGCTCCATTCTGCAGGCACAGCTGATGCTTGCCATCGGCAAGAATGCGGAAAGCTTTGAGTATAAAGATGTGACCTATGAGGTAGAGAAAGAGGGCGAAGATCTTTATCTGATTTCCAGCAACGGCACAGTGCTGGCAATCGCAGCAAAGGACATCGTAAACGCTGCAGACGGCGCAGAGACTTCTGCATTGACTTTCACAGTCAAACATGAAGCGTTAAAGGCCTATGCAAACGGAGAAACTTCTTTTACTGCGGACGGTCAGGATTATACCATGGACGCAGATGGAAATATTTTATCCGGCAGCGATGAGATTGGTTATGTCAGCCGTTTCGTTGTACAGGCAAAGGAAAACGGCGTTGTCATCAGCCGTGACTTTAAAGAAAAACTGGCAGATGCCATCGACAGCGATACCAAAGAATTTATATACACTGATGCAGACGGTGAGGAATACACCTACACCATCACTTACAAACCGGATTCCAAGACCTGGTCTGTACTGCAGTCGAAGGAAACCTATGTGTATGACCGTTATGCAGGTCCCTCCAAAGCACACTGGCTCGGCACCGATACAAACGGTATGGATATGCTGACCCGTCTGATGTACGGTGGACGTGTATCCCTGGTGATCGGATTTATCGTTGTATTTATTTCAGCGTTCCTGGGTATCCTGCTGGGCGGTATCGCCGGATACTTCGGAAAATGGGTGGATAACCTGATCATGCGTATTGTAGATGTTTTCTACTGTATTCCGTCCACACCCCTGATCATCATTCTGGGTGCTGCAATGGATGCCATGCAGCTCGATCCCCAGATCCGTATGCTTTATCTGATGCTGGTTCTCGGGTTCCTGGGTTGGCCGTCTATCGCACGTCTGGTGCGTGGACAGATCCTTTCCCTGAGAGAGCAGGAATTTATGACGGCTGCGGAAGCCTGCGGTATTCGGGCCTCCAAGCGGATTTTCCGTCACCTGGTTCCGAACGTTATCCCGCAGCTGATCGTAACCTGTACCATGAGCCTTGGCGGAACGATCATTACGGAAGCGACCCTTTCCTTCTTAGGTCTGGGTGTTAAGTTCCCGTTCGCATCCTGGGGTAACATCATTAACGACGTCAACAATGCTTACGTTATGACCAACTACTGGTTTATCTGGATTCCGGCAGGTATCTGTCTGCTGATCACAGTACTGGGCTTTAACTTTGTAGGCGACGGTCTGCGCGATGCGTTTGACCCGAAGATGAAACGATAAGGAGGGAGAACCAGCTATGGCAAAAAAACATCCGGAAGGCTATCTCTCCGCGAAAGAATCCAGAAGGATTTCCAGAGAGAACCGTAAGATTACAGATCAGTATGAAAAACAGTATAGGCGTAAAAATGTTCCGGAGCAGGAATATCTGACACAGATGCACAATCCGGAAAATGCAGTGGAATTTGATAATCTGCACACTTATTTCTTTACAGATGTCGGAACGGTAAAATCTGTTGACGGCGTAAGCTTTGAGGTTCCTGTCGGCAAGACCGTCGGCGTCGTAGGGGAGTCCGGCTGCGGTAAATCCGTAACCAGCTTATCCCTGATGCAGCTGCTGCAGCGTCCCCAGGGTCAGATCGTGGATGGTCAGATCCGCTTAAACCTGGGCGATAAGGCATATGATATTGCAAAGACTCCGATGGAGAAGATGCAGAAGCTGCGCGGCAATTATATGTCCATGATTTTCCAGGAGCCCATGACTTCCCTGAATCCGGTTTTTCGTATCGGGGAACAGGTAGAAGAAGTAATCGAGCTGCATGACGGCGAAGGAAAGAGCAAAGAAGAGATCAAAGCCCGTACCATTGAGCTTTTGGAGATGGTGGGCATTGCAAACAGCGAAGGCGTTTACAAGATGTTTCCTCACGAGCTCTCCGGCGGTATGCGTCAGCGTGTCATGATCGCAATGGCGCTGGCTTGTAACCCGAAGGTCATCATCGCAGACGAGCCGACAACGGCGCTGGACGTAACGATCCAGGCACAGATTCTGGATCTTCTGCGCAACCTGAAAAATAAAATCAATTCCTCTATCATGCTGATCACCCACGATCTGGGCGTTATCGCAGAGATGGCGGATTACGTTGTTGTTATGTATGCAGGGCGCGTTGTGGAAAAAGGTACGGTACAGGAGATTTTTGCAAATCCTTCCCACCCTTACACAATCGGTCTGATGGCTTCCAAACCGGTAATCGGCAAAAAGGTCGATAAGCTTTATTCTATTCCCGGCAAGGTGCCGAACCCGGTCAACATGCCGGATTACTGCTATTTCCGTGACCGCTGCGAAATGCGCTGTCCGGAATGTGATGGAAAATACCCCTGCGAGATCAGCCTGTCCGAGACACACAAGGTCAGCTGCTATCGCTATTACGATAAGAAGGAGGGAAAATAAATGCAGCCAATCGATAAGAATTTCACGCCGGTAGAATATGATCCGCAGTATATTCTGATGGTCAATCAGCTGAAAAAATATTTTCCCATCAAAGGCGGCATGGTCGGTAAAACCGTTGGACAGGTCAAGGCTGTCGACGGCGTAACCTTTAACTTAAAGCGCGGAACCACCATGGGTCTGGTAGGCGAGTCCGGCTGCGGCAAGACGACCACCGGACGCACCATCCTGCGTCTGTCCGGGGAAAAGACCGGCGGACAGGTGCTGTTTAACGGAAAAGAGGTTTATGACCTTTCCGCTAAAGAGATGCGAAAGATGCGTACAAAAATGCAGATCATCTTCCAGGATCCGTTTTCCAGCCTTTCTCCCCGTCTTCCTGTCGGCGAGATCATCGGCGAAGCGGTTCGGGAGCACAATCTGGTTCCCAAGGCAGAATTAAATGACTATATCGATCAGGTTATGGATAACTGTGGCTTACAGCCCTTCCACAAAGACCGGTATCCCCATGAGTTCTCCGGCGGACAGAGACAGCGTATCTGTATCGCAAGAGCACTTGCCTTAAATCCGGAATTTGTTGTCTGTGACGAGCCGGTATCTGCGCTGGACGTATCGATTCAGGCGCAGATCATTAACCTGTTAAAGGAGCTGCAGGAAAAATACAACCTGACCTACCTGTTCATTTCCCATGATCTGTCGGTAGTCGAATATATTTCTGATACTGTCGGTGTTATGTATCTGGGCAATCTGGTAGAGTACGGAACGACAGAGGATATTTTCCGTAATCCGCTGCATCCTTACACGGAAGCCCTGTTCTCTGCAATTCCGATCCCGGATCCGGAAGCGAAGATGAACCGTATCGTGCTGGAAGGCTCGATCCCTTCCCCTGCAAATCCGCCGGAGGGCTGTAAGTTCCACACCCGCTGTGCCCACTGCATGGAGCGCTGCAAGCATGAAGCGCCGGTTCAGAAAGAGGTGGAACCCGGACATTACGTTGTCTGCCATCTCTACGATAAATAATGGGAACGGATAAGCAGGAAGAAGAGGATGACGGCCGCGTGATCGCGGACATGAGCGGTATAGAAACGCCGTCCCTGTTTGCCCCTTTTTCCGGACGTAAAAAAAGACGGGAGGGAGAAGTCCCGGAGGTCAAAAACCACCGCCCGTGGGAAGATTCCCCTCTGAATAAAAAAGAACGCTTTTGGTATGCGATGGGAGCGCTCAAAGCGGCGCTTCTCATCGGACTTGCCTATCTTGTCGGACTGGCGGCGGTGATCCTTTTGCTGTTGCTGCTCTGGAAAGTCCTGTAGGCTGACGGAGCGGCATGGAGGTTCCGTTCACGGTTTACACGCGCCATTCGCAATACAATAGAATGCACACTCTGCGAGCATTCTATTGTTATGAATCGCATCTTGCTTTCTGGAAGCGTTCATGTTATAATCAATGTGTTTCGCATTGAGAGGTATCAATGCAGGGAAAGATGAAATGTGGACGGAGAGCCGGAAAACGGCGGATTGTGAGGAAACATGGAGATTCTGAGAATTATTTTAACTGTGATTTTTATAGTGATGTGTATTGCACTGACAGTTCTTGTACTGATGCAGGAAGGCAAAGATGCAGGACTGGGTGCCATCGCAGGCGGTGCAGAGACCTACTGGGGAAAGAACAAAGGTCGTTCTATGGAAGGACTGCTGGTTAAAATTACCAAATGGCTGGCAATCGGCTTCATGGTAGTTGCAGTAATTCTGAACATCACCAGAATCTGGGGCTGATAAGCGGTATTGTCTGAGCGCATATCGTGGATAAGAAGTACAGAATGTTACGAAAGCACTCCGCACGGCGGGGTGCTTTTTTCACTTACAGCGTAGCAGTAAGTGAAAAAAGCATGAGATCGCACTGCGGCGGAGCGGAAGGCACCGTTTCATTTTATAACAGGTGATATATGGAAGATTTATTGGAAAAGAGAAAAAAACTGATCTGTGAGCTGGTGGAGGATGAAAAGTACGTCCCGATGAAAGAAAAGGAGCTCGCAATCTTCATGCAGGTAAAACCGGAAGACCGGCGCGAGCTAAAACGTATTTTGGAGGAGCTTCTGGAAGAGGGAAAAATAGAGCAGACCAAGCGCGGACGGTATGTGCGCGCAGAAAAGAAGCTCCTGCGTGCAGTTGGTTTGTACCAGTCGAGTGAAAACTTTGGCTTTGTCGTGCCGGACAACAAAAGGCTGCCGGATATTTTTATCCCACGGGAAAAGAAAAAGGATGCCTATGACGGTGCGAAGGTCGTTGCAGAATATATCGAGAGTCGGGAAGAGGGCAAAAGTCCGGAGGGCGAGATCATAGAGGTGCTGGGCGGAAGAGATGAGCCGGGCATCGATATGCTTTCTGTTGTGCGTGCCCTTGGCATTCCGGATGAATTTCCGGAAAAGGTATTGAATCAGGCGCAGCGCGTCTCCAAGCCGGTCAGCAAGACGGATTGCGTGATGCGGCGAGATCTCCGGGCGGTACGGATGGTGACGATCGACGGCGAGGACGCCCGGGACCTGGATGATGCAGTCAGCCTTGAAGAAAAAGACGGCAGATGGCTGCTGGGTGTTCATATTGCGGACGTTGCAGACTATGTGCAGGAAAATTCCGCGCTGGACTGGGAGGCAAAGGAACGGGGAACGAGCGTTTATCTGCCGGATCGCGTGATTCCCATGCTTCCTAAGGAGCTGTCCAACGGGTGCTGCTCGCTAAATGCCGGGGAAGACCGACTGGCACTGTCGTGCCTGATGGAAGTGGACAAGGGCGGAACTATCGGCAATTATGAGATTGTGGAATCGGTGATCCGTGTGGATAAGCGCATGAGCTATACGCAGGTGCAAAAAATTCTGGACGGCGACGAAGCCCTTTGGGAAGCATACTGCGACGAAGCGCCGATGCTTACAGAAATGGCGAAGCTTTCGAAGATGCTT
>OGXX01004446.1_pt1 | contig 10852 bp, 8 predicted proteins | sample 1576301 | NCBI WGS metagenome assembly OGXX01 (sample SAMEA3541469, study PRJEB24748) | human gut metagenome | biome: human gut; feature: human-associated habitat; material: faeces | place: China | collected 2012 | reverse complement strand
GCTTTTGCTACTGAGCCAATTCTTTCGCTCAAAATCGAGTTTTTGGCTTGGTATTGCGCTTACCTTTCGTTAAATTTGCATACGCGGAAAAGTGCGCACTGCACATTCGCCCGGAAGGCCGGCATCACCGGCTGCTGCCCACACCCGGACCTACGTTTTGGAAAGGCAGACATTTACACGTTTAACTACCAATGGCTGTTGACCGCTGCACAGCCCTATTATATTGCATTCATTCATGGGAGAATATATTGTTTCGGCCAGAAAATACCGCCCTTCGACGTTCGACACGGTTGTCGGACAGGAGACGCTGACCACTACGCTGAAAAATGCCATTGCGCAAAACAAACTGGCGCATGCCTATTTGTTCTGCGGCCCTCGCGGAGTGGGCAAAACTACCTGTGCGCGCATCTTTGCCAAAACCATCAACTGCATGAGTCCCACTGCAGAGGGAGAGGCTTGTAACCAATGCGAATCGTGTACAGCATTCAACGAACAGCGCTCATACAATATTCACGAGTTGGATGCTTCATCCAATAATTCCGTAGACGATATCCGGCAATTGGTAGAACAGGTACGTATCCCGCCCCAGATAGGCAAATACAAGGTATACATCATTGACGAGGTGCACATGTTGTCGGCTTCCGCTTTCAACGCTTTTCTGAAAACGCTGGAAGAGCCGCCCGCACACGTCATCTTCATTCTCGCTACGACCGAAAAGCACAAGATTCTGCCCACCATACTCTCGCGTTGTCAGATTTACGACTTCGAGCGTATGTCGGTGTCGGGCATCATCAGCCATCTGAAAGCAGTGGCAGAAAAAGAGGGTATCGCCTACGAAGAGCAGGCATTGAACGTGATTGCCGAGAAAGCCGACGGCGGAATGCGCGACGCACTCTCCATTTTCGACCAGGCAGCGAGCTTCTCGCAGGGCAACATAACCTATCAGAAAGTGATAGAAGACCTTAACGTGCTGGACACTGAAAACTATTTCAACATCGTAGATCTATCGGTTGAAAACAAGGTACCCGAAATAATGGTGCTCCTGAACAATGTCATCAACAAGGGTTTCGATGCAGGCAACCTCGTGAACGGCTTGGCTTCGCACGTGCGCAACGTGCTGATGGCGAAAGACCCACAGACACTTCCGCTGCTCGAAACCAGCCAGCAGCAACGCCAACGCTATCAGGAACAGGCGGCAAAGTGCCCCACACAGTTCCTCTACAAGGCGTTGGAGATTATGAACCGTTGCGATGTGGAATACCGCCAAAGCTCTAACAAGCGTCTTTTGGTGGAACTTACGCTCATACAAGTGGCACAAATCACACAGAAAGACGACGATGTGCCCAGTTCGGGGCGTAGCCCCAAGCAGCTGAAAACCCTGTTCAGAAATCTTATAGTGAAGGCTCAACCGCAAACAGCGCCGCAGGTAGCTGGGGCGAGCCGTAAGCATAATGCCCACGACGATGGGCGCAGCAGCGTGGCAACCCACGTTACCGTCAGCACCACAACCACCCCCGCGAGCACTCCTCCCACCGTTCCCGCCATGCCGAAAGTAAAGCTCGGCGGTCTCGGAATGTCGTTTGCAAACTTGCTGAACGAAGGAAAGAAAGAGGAAAAGCAAGAAGAAGAGGTAGAAATAACCAACAAGGACGAGAACCAAAGCTTCACCCCACAGGAGCTAATCGTGGAATGGAAGGGTATGTGCACCCGCATCGCCAAGACGAACGCAGGCTTGGCGCAGCGTATGAAGTTTATAAAGCCACAGATTCTGCCCGACGGAAAGATAGAAATAGTGGCAGGAAACAAAATCCTACTCGACGAAATGCACGCCATTCAAGGTCGCATACGTGCCACGATGGCGCAGCGTCTGCACAACGGACAAATCGATGTGGTGTTGCGATTGGCAAAGGCAGAGGAGATAAAACCCATTCTCACCCCTCGTCAAGAACTCGAGAAAATGAAGCAGCAGAACAGTTCCATCGCTAAGCTTATTGAGCAGTTGGGGCTCGATTTGGCGTAAAGGGCAGCGCAAAGGCAGCGAGTTCATAAGTAGAAAATCGTACCCATTGGGCTGCAAATACGCAGTTTCTGCACATCAAGGCAAACAAAGTGCTTTGGCTTCGGGAGAGAAAAAGAAAAGAAAGAAATGCTATTGGATAATGAAAAACAAACCATTGCAGTTCGTTATTATGGAATGGAAAATGAATGAAAGTGGGAGTTGTATTGGCTGTTACTTAAAGCATTTGAGTGATAAATAAGAAATCATGGAGGCTTAGAAGAAATCTTATGATAGAAACGAACGATATTGTATTCAACGTATATCTACCTTTAGCTATGTTGGTACTTTTAATAATGATATATATACACAGGCACATTGCGCTTAAATACTTATATATCTTCAATTTTCTTTGTTTTTTTGTAACTACACCATCATATATGATTCTGAGGAAACTCCCTGTAGGAGAGAGGCCTCCTGAGCCTTGGATGGAAGCTCTTCCATTCATCTGTATTTTCGGATTCATTATAGGTTTTTTCTCTTCTATTTTGTCTCTTTCTTATTTTGTACTTGAGTTGGCAAAACACTATGTATGGGCAAAAGCAATAGTTGTGGTTTGTAAAGTTATTCTTTTCCTTATACTTGTATATTCGGTGTACTTTGTTTTGATGGTGGGAATTCCGTCGTTGAAAAGTGGATAATATCCTATCGAGAAGCATAAAATGCACATCTAATTTCTCTTAATTTTGGAAAGTTCATACTTAAAAGCATCAATATGAACTGAAATCAAGACCATAAGCTTGATGCAAAGAGCATTCAAGGAATCTTCCACCAAAAGTATTGGAACGATTGTGAATTAAGTTGTAATACATCTGTTTTATCTTTGCTTTTGTAAAGATAATTCCAACGAAAAACGCTAATTTCGATTTGGCATTGCGAAAGCGGCTCTTTTGCAACGCAAAACCTACGCTTTTACCGTGCAAAACAGCCGCTTTTGGAATGCAAAACAATAGGTTTTGCAATGCGTTGATAATTAAGCCATTACGCAATAGTTACGCTTGTGAAAAATATTTACACTTTTGTCGCTTGCTTTTCGTCCATAAAACGAGTTGTACGGGCGAAAGTTGCGTGGTGGCGCAAAGGGGATTTGCCCATTGGTTGGTGCTTTCAGTGGTGTGTGGAAATGGGGCAAATAGAGTAATAATTGTTACCACTGCCCCCTTATTCCTCAAAGTTTCTTAATTTATTGCGCTTGTCAATCTTTTTTAATATAATTTAGTTGGAAAGCTTACATATTTACGCTTTTAAAGTGTTACTTTTGCGTGAATATTAAAAGAAAGTAGTACAAAATCCAGAATTATGGCAGAAGCTATAGACATTCGCGAACTAAACATAAGGATAGAACAGAAGAGTGCATTCGTAACAAATCTTGTTACAGGAATGAATCAGGTCATCGTGGGGCAGCAGCATCTTATCGACTCGTTGCTCATTGGTCTGCTCAGCGACGGACATATCTTGCTCGAAGGTGTGCCGGGACTGGCAAAGACACTGGCTATAAAAACGCTTTCGCAGCTTATCAGCGCAAAGTACAGCCGTATACAGTTCACCCCCGACCTTCTTCCTGCCGATGTCATAGGTACGCAAATCTATTCGCAGAAAGAAGAAAAGTTCCAAGTAAAGAAGGGACCGGTGTTTGCCAACTTCGTCTTAGCCGACGAAATAAACCGTGCACCGGCGAAGGTTCAGAGTGCGTTGCTCGAAGCGATGCAGGAACACCAAGTAACTATCGGCGAGGAAACCTTCACGCTGCCGACGCCTTTCATGGTAATGGCAACGCAAAACCCGATAGAGCAGGAGGGAACCTATATGCTCCCAGAAGCGCAGGTAGACCGTTTCATGCTGAAAGTAGTTATCGACTACCCAACACTCGAGGAAGAAAAGCGTGTCATTCGTGAAAACCTGAGCGAGCATCTGCCCATCGTAACCCCCGTAACATCGGCAGACGACATACTCGAAGCCCGCAGCGTGGTGCGCGAGGTGTATATCGACGAGAAGATAGAGCAATACATTGCCGACATCGTTTTCGCTACCCGCTACCCCGAACGCTACGATTTGGCGAACCTCCGACAGATGATTACCTTCGGCGGAAGTCCACGTGCCAGCATCAACCTTGCCAAGGCAGCACGTGCATACGCCTTCATAAAGCGTCGCGGATATGTTGTTCCAGAAGATGTTCGCGCCGTGGCACACGATGTTTTGCGCCACCGCATCGGTCTTTCTTACGAGGCTGAGGCCAGCAACGTGAACACCGAAGGCATCGTGAGCGATATTATCAACAAAGTACAAGTTCCCTAAACGCAACAGACGGATAACGTATGAACACCACCGAAATGCTCAGTCGGGTACGAAAGATTGAGATTAAGACGCGTCGTCTTAGTCAGAACATCTTTGCAGGGCAATACCATTCAGCCTTCAAGGGGCGTGGTATGGCTTTCTCGGAGGTGCGCGAATACCAGTACGGCGACGATGTCCGCGATATAGAATGGAACGTTACGGCACGTTTCCATCACCCCTTTGTGAAGGTTTTCGAGGAAGAACGAGAACTTACCGTGATGCTGCTCATCGACGTCAGCGGCTCGTTGGACTTCGGAACAACCCACCAGATGAAGCGCGATATGGCAACCGAGATTGCCGCAACCCTCGCTTTCTCTGCCATACAGAACAACGATAAAATCGGTGTTATCTTCTTTTCCGATCGCATAGAGAAATATATTGCACCCAAGAAGGGGCGCAAGCACATTCTCTACATCATACGCGAGATGCTCAACTTCGAGCCCGAAAGTAAGAAAACCGACGTCAATGCAGCCATAGAGTTCCTCACCCGTGTGGTGAAACGACCTTGCACGGCGTTCGTGCTGAGCGATTTCTACGTGCGTTCCGACTTCGAGCACGTGTTGCAGATAGCCAACCGAAAGCACGACGTCATAGCCGTTCAGGTGTACGACATTCGTGCCAAGGAGTTGCCCGACGTAGGACTGATGAAGGTCAGCGATGCCGAAACAGGGCACGAAATGCTGGTAGATACGGGCAGCGCAAAGTTGCGCAACGCCTATAAAGCCAATTGGCTGAAACGGCAGGACGAATTGCAGGCAGTGTTCTCGAAGAGCAATGTAGACTGTATATCCATTGCAACGAACGACGATTACGTTAAAAAACTAATGGCACTATTTGCCCAACGAAGCTGATGAAGAAGTTTTTCCTTACCATAACCCTCGCCCTCGTGGCTGTACTCGTATCTGCACAGGTGCGTGTGAAAGCCGTGTTGGACTCTGCGAAGATACTTATAGGCGAGCCAACCCACTGGTCTGTCGTGGTAGATGCCCCCAAGGGTGCGAAGGTGGCGTATGCCCACTTTGCCGATACCACCAATGTGCCACGCGGAATAGAGGTTATGGAACAGCACATCGACACCGTTCGCAACGGCAACGCCTACACGCTGGCTTTCCGTCGCACCCTTACGGCGTGGGACGCACGCAACTACGAGCTGTCTGCCGTTACCGTTCAGGTAGACGGAAAGGACTATACCACCGACAAACTCGCCTTCGATGTCGAGGAAGTAAAGGTAGACACCGCTGCCACGGCACCTGCACGACCCAACGACGGCATACAGAAACCACCGTTTCAGCTAAGCGAGTGGTTGCCATATTACGGTCTTTGCGTGCTCGCCTTGCTGCTCTTGGCAGTGGCATACGCCATCAGCTTGCGGTTGAAGAACCAGAAACCGCTCGTGAAACGCAGGCAGCCCGAACGCAAACTGCTGCCACACGAGAAGGCAATGCGTGCCATAGAGCAGGTGAAAACTCAGAACAGCGGTACTGACAACGCCGACGAAAAGGCGTATTACACCGCACTCACCGACATTCTCCGTGAGTATCTGGAAGACCGATTCGGCATTAAGGCAATGGAAATGACGTCGGCAGAAATCGTGGAAACGCTGCGACGCGAGAGCAACAGCGAGACCAACGCCGAGTTGGAGCGTGTGTTTGCCACTGCCGACCTTGTGAAGTTTGCCAAGTATTCCACACAAGACAACGAGAAGAACTACTATCTCGGTAATGTCGTGGACTATATTGAAGAAACCAAGGCAGGCTATCAGCCACCGCAGGAACCCACCCTTTCGGCAGCCGAACAGGAAGACTTGCGCAATCTGCGTATGCGTCGCATCTTGCGTTGGTGCAAGTATGCCGCCATCGTGGCAGCCCTCGCGCTTGCCGCAATCGCAGCGTGGGGCATAACCGAACTGATGAATTAAGAGGAGGACGAAGCGAAAATGGAATTTGCAAACAAAGAATACTTATTGCTGCTTTTGCTCCTTATACCTTATATAATATGGTATTTCCTTTACAGGCACAAAAGCGAGCCCACGCTGCGTATGGGCGATACCTTTACGTTTCGGTATGCACCGAAGAGCTGGAAGGTGCGCCTTGTGCATCTGCCAATGCTCCTGCGCTGTGTGGTATATGCACTGGTGGTCATCGTTCTGGCTCGTCCGCAATCCAATAGCCCCGTTGGCGATGAGCAGGTAGAGGGCATCAACATTATGTTGGCGGTCGATGTGTCTGCCAGTATGCTGTCCGACGATGTGGAACCCAACCGCATCGAAGTGGCAAAAGACGTGGCACGGGAGTTTATTTCCTCACGTCCGAACGACAATATCGGGCTTACCATCTTTGCAGGAGAGGCGTTTACGCAGTGCCCAATGACCACCGACCACGCCTCGTTGCTTAATTTGCTGGCTGGCGTAAGAGCCGATTTGTCGGTGAACAAGCTGATACAAGACGGTACGGCAATCGGTATGGGATTGGCAAATGCCGTCGGACGCCTCAAGAACGTTGAGGCTAAGAGCAAGGTTGTAATACTCTTGACCGACGGAAGCAACAATGTGGGCGACATTTCGCCCCTCACAGCCGCTGCCATAGCAAAGAAGTTCGGTGTGCGTGTCTACACCATCGGACTTGGAACCGACGGTACCGATGCGCAGGGAAGGGTAGTAGGCGAGATAGACTATAAGACCTTGCAGGACATTGCCATGCAAACCGACGGCGAATTCTACCGTGCGCAGAGCCGAAGCGAGCTGTCGCAGATATACAAGGACATCGACAAATTAGAGAAAACAAAGCTCGATGCCACCTCCTACGGCAAGCGATACGAGGCTTATGTGCCTTTCGCAATGTTGGCATTGTTGGTGTTTTTCGTCGAAGTAGTGTTGCGAATAACAGTGTTTAAACGTATTCCTTAACGGGCGCAAGGGCGTTCGGAGAGGACAAGAATAAAAGAAAGAATGTTCAGATTTGCTAATCCCACATACCTATGGTTGCTCCTGCTGATTCCCATATTGGCAGCAGTCTACCATATTTGGGCTTTCAAGCGCAGCAAACGTATGGCTCGTTTCGGCGACAAAACGCTGTTGAGGCAACTCGTGCCGGGCTATTCAAAGCATCGTTCGCTGCTGAAATTCTACCTTATGGAGGTTATCCTGACGCTCTTGGTCGTTATGATAGCACGTCCGCAAATGGGTACGAAGATATCGAAAGACAAGCGTGAGGGCATCGAAGCGATGATTGCGTTGGACATCAGCAACTCTATGCTTGCCGAAGATGTCGCTCCGTCGAGGTTGGAACGCAGCAAACGGCTCGTTGAAGACCTGCTGAACCATTTCACAAACGATAAAATCGGACTGGTAGTCTTCGCTGGCGACGCTTTCGTACAGCTGCCAATTACTGCCGATTACATATCGGCAAAGATGTTCTTGGACAATATCAGTCCTTCGCTCATAGGCTCTCAAGGCACCGATATAGCAAAGGCAATCGAGCTTTCGCAGCATAGCTTCACGCAGAACAGCAAGTTCGGCAAAGCCATCATCATCATTACCGATGGCGAAAACCACGAGGGCGGGGCAGAAGAGATGGCTCGGAAGGCGCAGAAAGCAGGCATTCGGGTCTTCATTCTCGGCATTGGCTCAACGGCAGGAGCACCCATTCCGATGGACGACGGCAGCTATTTGCAGGACAAGAACGGACAAACCGTGATGACAAAGCTCAACGAGGATATGTGCAGAAAGGTTGCCGAGGCTGGAAAAGGTATGTACATACACGTCGATAACACTGCGGCAGCAGAGCAGATGCTCGACAACGAGATTGCAAAAATGCAGCACGGCGAAATTGAAAGCGTGTCGTACAGCGACTATGCCGACCAGTTTCCCGCCCTTGCAGCCATCGTCTTGCTTCTCCTTATCGCAGAGGCATTGCTTATGGAACGCAAGAATCCGCTGCTCAATCGCATAAATCTGTTTACGAAGAAATAAATGATAAGGAAATTATACATATTGCTTTGCCTTGCTTTTGTCGTACTTGCGGCAACGGCACAGACCGATAGGCAGTACATTCGCAAGGGTAATGCAGCCTTTGCAGCCAAGAAGTACGGCGAAGCAGAGGTGAATTACCGCAAGGCTCTCGCTGCCAACGGGCAGAATGCGATAGCCGCTTACGACCTCGGTTGTGCCATGCAGGCGCAGCACAAGGATTCTTTGGCGATACAGAACTACACGTTGGCGACGGAAAACGAGGCGAACAAAGTCCGCCGTGCAAGTGCTTTCCACAATCTGGGAACGGTGTTCCAAGGTAAGAAAGACTATCAGAAAGCGGTGGAAGCCTACAAGAATGCACTGCGCAACAACCCCAAACACACCAACGCACGCTACAATCTGACCCAGTGTATGCGCCTTCTGAAGAAGCAACAGCAGCAACAACAGCAGAACAAGCAGCAGCAAAAGGACGATAAAAAGGATAAGAACAAGAATAAGAACAACGATAAAAACAAGCAGCAGAGCCCTCAAGACAAGAAGAAAGAGGACGATGGAATGAGCAAGGACAACGCCGAGCAGATGCTGAATGCAGCCATGCAGGAAGAAAAAGCAACGTTACAACGGCTCAAGGAACACATGAAGCAGTCTCCAAGCAGACATTTAGAAAAGAACTGGTAACGACATTATGAAACGACATATCAACATACTGCTATCCTTTCTGCTACCGCTTGCAGCGTTGGCACAGCACGTTCGTGTGGCAGCACCGCGACAAGTAGAGGTAGGAGAGCAATTCCAAGTAGAGTATATTATTTATACTGAAGATGTAGAAGGACTGAAATTGGGCAAGATGCCGCACGGTATCGAACTGTTGGCAGGTCCTTATTATACTTCGCAAAGGAACTTACAGATGGTGAACGGCCACATGAGCAGTTCGTCGTCAGAGTCGTACACCTACGTCTTCATGGCAACAAAGCGAGGCAATTTCAACATTCCGCCTGCACGGATTATCGTGAAAGGTCAGACATTGGCGTCTACACCGGTGAAGATAACGGCTGCGGGAAATGCCAATATCAGTCGTTCGGCACAGTCAAGTGGTGGCGGAAGGCAGGACATAGCGATTACCCGCCCTGAAGTAAAGACCATTGGAAGCAAGGATTTGTTCGTCAAGGTAACGGCAAACAAGCGCACCGTGCACGAGCAAGAACCAGTGTTGCTTACTTATAAGGTATATACGAACGTGAACTTGGTGCGTATGGCAGGCAAGATGCCCGATATTAAAGGCTCTCATGTGCAAGAGATAACCCTGCCGCAACAGAAGGTTTTCCGCACTGAAAAGCTGAACGGACGCACCTATCGCACCACAACTTGGAGCCAGTATGTAGTCTATCCGCAGGCAACAGGCAAGCTTCGTGTACCTTCCGTAACCTTTACAGGACTTGTGCGCCCCAATATTGACGACTTTGACCCCTTTGCTTTTATGAACGATGGGGGCGACATACAGAAGCAAGTAGAAGCAGAAGGCATCACCATCGACGTGCTGCCACTGCCCCAAAAGCCCACCGACTTCTCGGGTGCAGTGGGCAAACTCAACATCAAGGCACAGCTGAACAAGACCGATGTAAAGGAGGGCGACCCCGTAAACCTGCGCATCGTCATTGCAGGTGTGGGCAACCTGAAACTTATGCGCCAGCCCACTGTAACGTTTCCCGACGGTTTCGACGTCTACGACCCTAAACTATCGGACAAGACGCACCTCACCGCCAACGGCGTAGAGGGCGGTATGGTCTACGACTTCCTGGCTGTTCCACGCAAGGAAGGCAAATATACAGTGCTGCCTGTAACTTTCGTTTACTTCGACACGGCTACCAAATCGTACAAGACTTTGCGCACGCAAGCGTTCAAAATCAACGTGGCTAAGGGCGACGGAACAACACAAAATGTGGAAGCTTTCACCGGAAACGGCAAGCAGGACATACGCGGACTGAAGACAGGAGCAGAGCAAATGCTGGCTGAAACAAACTTCTTCGGTTCGTTCGGCTATTGGTTTGTGGCACTGTTGCTTGTCGCTGTGTTCGTCGTTGCCCTCATAATGCTGCGCAAACGTGCCAATATCCGTGGCGACATAGCCCGTCTGAAGGGCAAGAACGCCGAGCGTGTGGCACTCAATCGCCTGCATAAAGCCAAGGTATTCCTTGAGATGCGCAAGGCAGAAGACTTCTACGACGAGAACCTGCGGGCACTTTGGGGATACGTCAGCGACAAGTTGAACATTCCCGTAGAGCAGCTCTCGCGCAACAATGTGAAGGAAAACTTTGCCGAATTGGGCATCGATGAGGGCAAGTACAAGAAGTACCCGTCCTCGCGGCGTTTGACCCGCAGCGTCAAAGACGGTTCCACGTATGTGGTGGAGAATGCCCAAGGCCAGATGATCGCCGTGTTCGCCGTGTCCTTCGCGGCGGATAAGAATTACGAGCGCGGCATCAAGGGCGAAT
>OGXX01004439.1_pt1 | contig 10865 bp, 5 predicted proteins | sample 1576301 | NCBI WGS metagenome assembly OGXX01 (sample SAMEA3541469, study PRJEB24748) | human gut metagenome | biome: human gut; feature: human-associated habitat; material: faeces | place: China | collected 2012 | reverse complement strand
AGAGCCTCTTCTATCTCATCACTAGTAAGAGTACTTTTCCCATCACCTATCTTAAGTTTAAGAGTAATACTTTTCTTCGATTCACCTATATTTTCTCCTCTATATTCTTCTACAAATATTACTTCCTTTACTTTAGATTTAATCATTTTATAAATAGTTTCCCATCTAACACTTTCATCTACAACTATAGATAAATCTTTTTCTACATAAGGTATTTCAGGTAAACTAGTATATTTATTAGTTCTAGCATCAAGTGGAATAAGTTTACTTACATTAAGTTCAAATATAGAAACATTTACATGTTTAATCTTACATTCATTCATTACTCTAATTTTAAGTAAACCAAAAGAACCTATTACTTCTTCATTAAGAACTATATCCATACACGCATATTTATCTAAATAGTTTACTTTATTTATAGAAAGAGCTAACTTAAAATTCTCCATATGAGTATAACTACTAATATTTTCAAGAACTCCTTTAAGTTCCAAAAATGCACTTTTAGCATCCTTATCAACTACACACCCACATAAATAATTATTATGTATTGGAAGAGTTTCATCTATACTACTTTCATGATATTCACCCTTAGTAAATACTTCTCCCATTTCATAGACTTTAAATTTATCAAAGTATCTTAAATTCTTAACAATTACTTCTAACATTCCTGGAACTAAACTAGATCTTAAATAAGATTGTTCTGGACTTGGAGGATTTGCTAATTCTACCATTTCTTGTTTATCTAACATACACGCATCTATATATTTAACATTTACCCATGGATAACTAATTACTTCATATAAACCACATCTATTACTTAAATATTCTTTAATTCTTCTTTCTAACAATACTTCTCTTTGAAGAACTGCATGATTTACAGTATAATTAATTCCTTTAGCCTCAAAACTATCAAAACCTAATATTCTAACAATATCTCCCATTACATCATCTTTAATAGTAACGTCTCCAGTACTTCTATAAGTTGGTACTAAAACTTTATATATATCACCATCTATTGTTACTTCATAACCAAGACCTTTAAGTATCTTAGTAATAACTTCTTTACTAACAACTTTACCCATTCTAGTATCTAAAAATTCTTTACTTATTTCTATATAATTACTTTCTGTTTTAACAGGATATATATCATTATAACTAGTTATTAAAGCTTCAGGAAATAACTCCTTAAACATATTAATAATTAAATCCTTAGTACTATCAACTCTTTCAGTATCAAGTCCCTTTTCATACCTAATTGCAGCCTCAGTCTTTTCTGCAAATCTTTTATCAGTTTTTCTAATAGTACTAGGTTCAAAATTAGCAATTTCTACTAGTACTCCAGTAGTACTATCTAGTACAGAATCTTTTTTTCCTCCACGAATACCTGCAAGTGCAAGCACACCTTCTTCATCACTTATTACTAAATCATCACTAGTTAAATCAACCATATTATCATCTAGTAATAATAGTTTTTCTCCTTTTTTAGCATTTCTTACTATTATTTTATTACCACTTACATGTGTCTTATCAAATGCATGTGTAGGGTTCCCTGTTACTATCATGGCATAATTAGTTATGTCAACTATAGCATTAATTGGTCTTAATCCAACATTATATAAAAGTGTTTTAAGCCATATTGGGCTTTCTTTTGTATTAACATTATCTATAACTATTCCAATATATCTATTACACTTACTAGTGTCTTCTATAGTAATATCGTATTTAGGTAGAGGAGGCATACTTACTTCTTCAGTAACACTTTTTAATTCTCTATCATATATAACAGACAACTCTCTGGCAATTCCATAATGCCCCCACAAATCAGGTCTATTACTTAAACTTTTATTATCTATTTCTAAAATTATATCGTTTGAACCTATTACTTCACTAATATTTTGTCCTGGATAACATTCTAATCCCTTTAAATCAACTATCTCATCTTCATCCTTAGGTGGAAACAAACTATCTAAAAAAACTTCTTCAGCACCACATATCATTCCATAAGAATCTACTCCACGCATCTTAGTCTCTTTTATTTTAACTAAGTCTTCTTCTCCATGCCAATGAACCATACTACCTGGTTTAGAAATAACTACATACTCTCCAACATATAAATTACTTCCACCACATACTATTTGTCTAGGACTCTCTTCTCCTATATCAACCATACACACTCTAAGTGTATCAGCATTAGGATGACTATTAACCTCTAATATTTTACCAACTACTATATTTTCATACTTTAAACTAGTATTTTCTATTTTTTCAACCTCAACAGTTTTTAAAGTTAAATCTGTTGCTATTTTCTCATCACTAATATCACTCAAATCAACATATTTTTTTATTAAATTTAAAGATACTCTCATAATTCCTCCTATTTAAATTCACTAATAAACCTTAAGTCACCACTTCTTAAAAGTCTTACATCATCTATTCCATATCTCATCATAACAAGTCTATCAACTCCAATATTGATATAGAATCCTGTCCATTCATTTGGATCTAAATTAGCACTTTTTAATACATTTGGATGTATTACTCCACCAGGCATAACTTCTATCCAACCGCTTTGATGACACACTGGACACCCTTTACCACCGCATACTAAACATTCCATATCTATTTCATAACCTGGTTCAGTAAATGGGAAAAAGCCTTCACGCATTCTAACATTTACTTTTTTACCAAAAACTTTTTCTAAAATAGTCTGTATTAAAACAATACCACTTGAAAAAGAAATATTTTTATCTACTATTAAAGCCTCATATTGATAGAAAGCCCTTTCATGTCTTGCATCAGTATTTTCATTTCTATAAACACGTCCTGGATAAACAAATCTAGCAGGTGCTCCATGTTTAAGTAAGTATCTAACACTTCCTCCAGTTAAATGAGGTCTTAAACATAATCTTTCACTTCCACTTTTATCTTCAGTTCCTTTAAGCCAGTAAGTATCCATACTCTCTCTTGCAGGATGATCCTTAGCAAAATTCAAATTATCAAAAGCATACTTTTCACTACTTATATCATTTTCACTAAAAACTTCAAATCCTAAACTTAAAAAGGCATCATTTAAGTCATAACACATCTGTGTAATTGGATGTATCACTCCTTTATTAACAAAAGTACCTGGTAAACTAGTATCAAACTCATCACTAACTACACTAGTATTATCAATAATACTATTTCTTACACTATTAATCTTTTCACCGAAAGACTTTCTAATTTCATTAGTTACTACTCCTATGTCTTTTCTTTCTTCACTAGATAAACTACCCATATTTTTAAGTATAGAAGTAAGTTCACTATTCTTTCCAGTTAACTCCTTAGTAACTACTTCAAGTTCTGTTAAATCTTTAACATCATCTAACTTTTTTAAACCACTTTCAAGAATTTCATTTAATTTTTCTTTCATTTTCTCCTCCTAAAAATAAAAACTTTACGACTTAAGGACTGCAAGTTAACAGCGGTACCACCTTAATTCATAAAGTATTATGCATCTTTCATAGTTAACGCCTATTATACGTTCTTTTTTAATAGAAGAATGAAACTTCATATATAACATATTAGTTTACACCTACCACTAACTCTCTATAAATTAAATTATATACTACTCTTTCTTCCAAAAGATAATTATATTTTATAACATTTAATATACTTTTTCAAGTAAAAAATCATTATTTCAAAAATAAATGTAAAATCACATATTTTTCTATTAAAACATACTACAATATTTATAAGAAATACAACATTGTTCGCTTGTTTTGAAATTACTTAAGTGGTACAATTAGTACATGAGTAGTACCTAGTGGTTAGGTGTTCTTACCTCAGTCCAAAAATTTATACAAATTTAGGAAAGTGAGGTGGTCTGTATGAGTCATAAGAAAGGTTTTAAACTAACTTATGGAGTATTTAGTTATACTTGTAATAATTTTAGCAGTGCTAGATCATTATACAAACAACAGAGATTAATTGTAGTTTATACTTTTAATTTAAAAAGAATACCGAATCAACTTGATACGGTATTCACCAACACAATATGGACTGAGTGAATACCTAACGAGCAAAGCCAGATACTACTCATTTTTTATGTCCATTAATATTATATGTCTCAATGACAATATAATTATAACAAATTTTGTTAATTAATTCAAGTACTTTATTAAATACTAAGTAATTCATTTTCTTTATCTTTAAACTTTTCTTCAACAACTTGATTATACTTATCAATTAATTTTTGAACTTGATCCATGTTTCTTTTTTCTTCATCCTCACTTACTTCACTTTTCTTAATCATATTATTGAAGTCTTGTCTAACATTTCTTAAAGCAATTTTTGCTTCTTCAGCCATTTCTTTAACTTGTTTAACATAATTTTTTCTGGTTTCTTCAGTAAGTTCTGGAATAGTTAAGAATACAACTTCACCATTATTATTTGGAGTAAGTCCAAGTTCTGCAGCATATATAGCCTTTTCTATTTCCTTAAGTAAACTTTTATCAAATGGTTTAATCATTAATTGTCTAGCTTCAGGAACGCTTATTGTACTAACTGCATTAAGTGGTGTTGGTGCCCCATAATATTCTACCATTACTCCATTTAAAATATTAGGATTTGCTCTTCCTGCTCTTACAGTAGTAAATCTCATTTCCATATTCTCTATAACTTTTTCCATTTTTGTTTTTACATCACTTTCATTAAACATATTCATCTCTCCTACTAAAATAATACCATAACTTCAATTATTAATCAACATCATTTCTTGATAAAATTTCATGTGGTGTTTTCCTTATAGTTTTATATACTGGTAACAAACCAAATAAAGTATTAAACACCAATATAATAACTAAACTAATTAAAACTACATACCAGTTTATTACTATATTTAAAACACTTATCTTAGATAAAGTATACAAAATATAACTCATAACTATAAGTCCAGGAACACTACTTATTAAAGTAATACTAAGTATTTCTCCCATAAACATCTTATAAATATCTTTTCTCTTAACACCAATACTTCTTAAAATACCAACTTCTTTAACTCTACTTAAAAAACTACTTCTAACTATCAAATATATTTCTATTAAACTAATAATAACTATAACACTAGAATAAATTATCTTATTTCTATTAGACTCTTCTATATTTCTTTTATAATCACTTAAACTATTTTTATAAGTATCAACTACATTATATTTACTAACTTTTAATTCATTAATAGTACTATCTTTATCACTACTACTAATAACAAACTTATCACTTGTAAGTATTAAATTATTCTTAATAGTATTTTCACTAACTAATAAACCATTTTCACTTACACTTTTATAGTAACCTACTACTTTTAACTTATTATCTCCTACTTTTTTATCTATAATCTTATCAAGTGGATACATGTCTTTCATGTTCTCATTAACTATAACTTCATAATCATTAACTGGTAAACTACCTTTAGTTAAAGTAATACTTGATCTTTCATAACTCTTAAGTTTATCACTACTCTCTTCTGAATTATCATTTAAACTATTTTCTATAAAATTAACAAACTCACTATCATTTACATATATAGAAGGACTATTAGTATCACTTATTCCTACTATCTTATACATATCATCATTTTTTAAATAAACATATTCATTAATAAAATTATCATAAGTATTAAATCCAGCATTTTTAGCATCACCCATACTTAAAAACTTATCAATTACCATCTTATCAATAATAATCTCTTTCTTACCATTAGTTTTAACTCCATTTATAACTTTATCTACTTTACTATAACTTGCTAAACTACCACTCATACTTTCACTTATACCACTAGTTTGTAAAAACTTATAAAATTTAAAATTAACTTGTACAATACCATTACTAGGTAAAATATATTCCACATTACTTACATTAGTTAAATTATTAAATTCATTAACACTCATATTCTTCTTATTTAATAAAACATAATCTTTATTATAAGAAACAAAGTTTTTTTCATCAACTTTAAAAGTAGACATAATACTACTTACTGAGTACATTACAAATATACTAGATGTAAAAAATCCAATTAAAAGTAACTTCTTAACAAAACTATAATTAAGTACTTTTTTAAACCCTTTCTTAGTACTAGTAACAACATTATAAATACTAGAATACTTTTCTTTAAACTTATTATCTTTTACTTTATTAAAGTCAAAACTAAACTCTTCATAAACTTTTTTATTAATCTTTTCATAATGTGCATCAACTAATTCTATATTACCATTATTAACAACTTCTATTTTCTTTAAACTATCACTTTCTATATAAATATTATCATTTTTTACTACTATCTTAAAACTAACTTTATCAGTAGTATCACTATAATATTCTACTTTAGCACTACCTACTTCTTTATTAGAATAATTTTCTATATCTTTTAAATATATCTTATTATCTAATCTATAATCTAGTTCATGATTATCAACATTTTCATAATCTTTAATAATTTTTCCATCACTTATTTCTATAATTCTATCACTATAAAATTTAGCAAGTTCTCTTTCATGAGTTACAAGAATTACTAATCTATCTCTACTTATACTTTTAATAATATTCATTACTTCTATAGTATTTTTACTATCTAAATTCCCAGTAGGTTCATCTGCTATAATAACTTCTGGATCTTTAACAATAGCCCTTGCAATAGCAACTCTTTGTCTTTCACCCCCACTAAGCATATTAGCATATCTATTTCTATATCTATAAATATTAAGACTTTCTAAACAAAAGTTAACACGTTTTTTAATCTCTTCGTTATCTTTAAGCCCATTAATTTTAAGAACTAAACTAACATTATCAAAAACTGTCTCATCATCAAGTAAATTAAAGTTTTGAAATATATAACCTATTTTTAAGCTTCTTATCTTATCTATCTTATTAACATTTCTCTTAGTAATTCTTTCTCCATCTATATAAATACTTCCCTTATTAATTCTAGACAAACCACCAATACTATTTAAAAGTGTAGTTTTCCCGCATCCACTAGGGCCTAGAAGTGTAACAATTCCTTTATCTGGTAAATCTAAACTAGTATTATCTATTGCTTTAACTTCATTCTTTTTACCCCTATTAAAATATTTATATACATTAACTAGTTTAATCATTACTACACCTCCTCATTATAAGTAGTTATCACACTTCTTTTAAATATCTTTCTAGAATATCTACTACTTGTTAAATAACTCATCACACTAAGTATTAAATAAACTATAACATACTCTTTTAAATTAATATAAAATAACATATTCTTTATACTCTCACTAACTATAATATCATTCTTAATTAATAAACTAATTACTAAGAAAACTAAATAAACTATATTAGTCACATTGAGAAGTTCTATTTGTAAAAGACGTTTTACTTCTATGTAACTACCTCCTAATATTCTAATAGTTGTAAAATACTTATTTCTAGATTTAATAATTAATTTAATAACAAAATAACTTACAAAGAATAATACTATCACTAAAACAGTAATTATTATAGTTTTAACTATTTTTATTACTTGTACCAATGCACCATCTTGTTTAACACTATTTAAACTAAAACTAACATAATCATTTAGTTCATTCATTGTTTTATCAATATTTCTTACATCTTTAACAAATAAACTTACTTGATAAATATTATTATTTTTATATAATTTATCATAATCATTATTACTTAAATAAATAGTATCCATGTCATCATATTCACTACCAAATATCTTTTTAAAATTATTCTTATTATAAACTTTTACATTACTTAAACTTATTTCTTTATTAGTATACATATTACTAAACTTAATATTTAAACTATCTTTCATACAATTGTAACTTTTACAATTTTGTGAATAATTTTCACTTATATATACTTGACCTTCACTTAGTATATCACTAGTTTTTATATTAGGATTTACATTTTGAGAGTTATCACTTATAAATACTTTAGTTGTACCATAAACTTGTTCAACTTTATTTTCTACATAATTATATATTTTATCACTTACATAACTTGTAACCATCCAGTTATATTTATCAAAAACACTTACTCCAACTATCTTAACTTTTATTTCATCACTTCCACTATTAATAGAAACTTCTTTATTAATAAGTTCACTACCCATGTCTTCTATATAATAGTTTTCTTTTGACCCACTTACTATTATTTCATTATCATTTAGAGGCATTCTTCCATACTTTAGTTTACCCTTAAACTCTTCTAATTTCATAAAATTACTATCTAAAAATATATTTTCATAATCTATTAAACTCATATTATAATCATATACATAATCATTAGTAATAACTTTTTCTACATTACTAATACTTTTTAACTTATTAATTTCTTCATTAGTAAAACTAGAATTATCTTTCTTTTTAACTATAACTCTTTTATTTGCATCAGTCTCATTAAAGAAACTATTATATGTATTATTAGCACTCTCTAATTCTAAAAATGCAGAATAAACTCCTACTATACTAATTAATACAAAAAGATAGACAAAAGTAAGTAGTAAAAACTTAGGTACTATATTAAATGTATTTCTAATTCCTAGTCTTAAATTACTTATTACTTTAGTTTTATTAAATTTACTTGTATTTACTTCTTTTACCTCATTTTTATCTTTTAATTTCATGTCTTCAATAACACTACCATCATGCATAGTAATTCTTCTAGTAGCATACTCACTTATTTGTTCAAAGTTATGAGTAACAACTATTACTAATTTATATTTACTAATTTCATAAAGAAGTTTAAGCACACTTTTAGCATTTTTACTATCTAAGTTTCCAGTAGGCTCGTCAGCTATAATAATAGGTGCATCTTTAGCTAAACACCTTGCAATAGCAACTCTTTGTTTCATTCCTCCACTTAACTTACTTACCTTAGTATGTCTATATTTATAAAGATCTACCTTCTTTAATATATCAATTACTTTATGTTTAACACTTCTTCTAGTCTCCCCATTTATTAGAAGTACCAATTCAACATTTTGATATACTGTATAACTATTAACTAAATTAAAACTTTGAAAAACATTACCAATATATTTCTTTCTATATTCTTCATAATCTTCTTCATTATAATGGCTAGTCTCTTCACCATTTACATACATTTCTCCTTCTTCATAAGTATCAAGTCCACTTATAACATTTAAAAGTGTAGATTTACCACTTCCACTTTCTCCTGTAATAGCAATAAATTCACCCATATCAAATTTAAGACTTACTTTACTTATACCACTTGATACAATTCCCTTTTTATAATAAAACTTACTTACATTCTTAAGTTCAAGCATATTATCCCTCCTCATATATAATTTTACACTATAAAGAAAAAAAAGTATACATGCTTTACATTTCTGTATGTATACTTTTGATTGATTTAACATCCACTTGTAGTTTCAACTATTTCATAAGGTGTCTCAGATGACCCATTTCCTGTACTATATTTGATACAAGATTTTAGCGATATGACTGGACGCACGGCACCGTCGATGCCCACATCAACTATGTTCAAGTACGCATTGTCGGAATCCCAACGCCAAACGCACGAGCGAGCCCCATTCCAGCCATCAGGCGACAAGGACCACCAAGAAGATGATACTTGAGAACCAGCACTATTACTTATAAACCATGCATATGAAGTGTTTGTTTTTATATATGCTACTCCTCCAGCAAACGCCATTTCATCTGTTGTCATTAAAGACACAGGATAAGTAAGTTTTGCACTTGTATTATCTACACTGAATGCGTCTCTTCTGTCTGTACAATTATATGATGGATTTGCTTTTGCTCCATTTGTATTATAGTCCATTCTATAGTATGATGCAAATTCGAACAATGAATTTGTACTATATGTTTGGCCTGTTCCTAGACTTCTATCATTACAATATACTGCACTTGTACTTAAATATTTTGTATAGTTTATTAAATTGTTTTTATACCAATTATCTACATATGTTTTTATTTTACTATCTGTTGTATTATTTCTTATCGTATCAAGTGATGTATCTTCTCCATATTTATATCCTACATATTTTGGACTATTATAACTTGTGTTAAATGCACTCTTTCCTAAATGACCCTCAGTTGTATCAGGATTTGTTCCTGAATACAAGAGTCTTATACTTCCATCGTGGTTAGTTCTTATTATTCTCCAATACATTTGGTCACCTTTTCTCCAAGCATAAGAACAATTAGTGTTATAAGAAGATGCTGAATTACATTCTTCTAAAGTAGTATATTCTTTAGAAAGAGTACCTGCTGCATTATAATATCCCCTTATTGGTCCATCAGTTGCAAACGTTCCAAACTTAACCCAGTTATTTGTTGTATTTCCAGCATAATAATATACTTCTTTTGGTGTACCTCCAGCTATACTTTCTGTTGAAGTAAATAATGTTCCTGTTGTAGTTGTAGTTAAAGGTGTTGCAAAGTCATTTGTTCCATTATTATTGCTACTTCTTGTACTTCTTGTTGGATTATCATTTAGTATTTGACTAAGTAATGTAACTGGTTCTTTTGTTCCTTCAGTAATAAATAACTTTCCACTTAGTTTCTTACCCATATCTTCACTTTGGTCTACACTTTCATCGTTTGCATACTTAAATTCAACTGTATAGCTTTGTGTTACTCCTACTGGAATGCTAACACTATAAGCTAGTATTGTATCAGTTGCTACTTCACTCTTTGGTACATCTTTAAACTCAGCCATATTGTATCCACCATTAGTACTAGTTATTTTGTATTGTAAGTATCCTTTAGTTACAAATGTATTTACTAAGTTTTGTATAACTATATTATATTTGTAAGTTTCATTACTTTTATTTTCTATAGTAAATGTTTTGGTATCAC
>OGXX01004436.1_pt1 | contig 10870 bp, 10 predicted proteins | sample 1576301 | NCBI WGS metagenome assembly OGXX01 (sample SAMEA3541469, study PRJEB24748) | human gut metagenome | biome: human gut; feature: human-associated habitat; material: faeces | place: China | collected 2012 | reverse complement strand
CCTCCCGGCCCGATTCGCGGATACGGCTGGCCAGGCGCGTGTAGTCGCTGTCGCTCGACACGATGCAGAACCCGTCCACGCCCTCCTTGTGCAGAATGTCCATCGCGTCGATTATCAGCGCCGAATCCGTCGCGTTCTTGCCTGTCGTGTAGGCGTATTGCTGGATCGGGGTGATCGAATTCTCGAGCAGCACGCTTTTCCATGCCGCGAATTTCGGGTCTGTGAAATCGCCGTAGATACGCTTGATCGTCGGCGTGCCGTAGTTGGCGATTTCGTCGAGTATGTCCTTGATTTTCCGGTGCGAGATGTTGTCGGCGTCGATCAGCACCGCGAATTTTTTATCGGATAGTTCCATGTCGGGCGGTTTTATTTTCCGAAAGATAGGAAATTTTTTCGGAATCAGGGTGCCGGTTCATCTTCTTTCGCGGCAGGTTCCCGGCTGCGGGTTCCGCCCTTCGCGCTTCAGCTGTGCCGTTTTTGCAGTACAATGTCCGGCAGCGGGGTTGCGGCGGACATCGGGGCGCTGCCGCCGGGATCGTTTCCCGGGAGATACGGGCATACGGGCGCCCCGTCCGGGCCGCTACCGGATCGAGTTCATCCTGATGCTGGCCTTGACCAGCGCGATTGCCCTTATGCGGTTGATTGCCACGTCCTTGTCTGCGTGGTGCGGGTTCTGGCTCACGAGTTTCACATACCCCTCGCGGTCGGATTTCTGAATGTATTTCACCGTCACGTACTCCTCGCCGTCGATGTCGATCGACAGCAGATACATATCGCCCCAGAAGATGTCGTTGATGTCGCCCAGTTGTTTGTAAAGTACGATGTCGCCGCTTTTGAGCAGCGGGTACATCGAATCCCCTACGATATATATGGCGCCGTCGCATTTGGGCAGGTTGGGAATGTGGATGAAATTCACGGGTTTGGCCTGCGCCTGGTCGGCGAACAGCGGTACCAGCCCCGCCGTGCCCTCGATCGAGTAGAGGGGCACGCTCTGCAACGGCAGCGAATTGTCCGTGCGGTGCATGTAAGCTGTCAGGTCGGGTTCGGCGTTGAACATGTTGCCCTTGCCGCTTTCGAGCCATTCGGGATTTACGTTCAATTCCTGAACCAGGATGTTCCGGTTGCGTGCCGAGAGCCCCGCCTTGCCGGTCTCGATCATCGAGAGCGCCGCCTTGCCGATGCCAAGCCGCTGTGCCAGTTGTTCTTGCGTCATCCCCAACTGTTTCCGTATCAGTTTTACCCGTTCGTTCATAACTTTTAATCGGAAAATTTTATATTAAAAAATTGAATGTTTTATTTGGAAATTCAATATTTGAACTTATCTTTGTCCTGCAAAGTTAAACAACTTATTTCTGCCTGCAAATTTATTTGCAAAAATCTTGCTAATTATCAACTATGTATTCGGTTTCACCTGAACTTTACCATGAGGCGGCGGCACGGTTGTCGGACGCCATCGACGGCGGGAACTATTTTTCGGGTTCGCTCGCGTTCCGCTTCGGCGATACGGACTGCCGCCTCACGGCGTCGGTCATCGTCTACCGCGGCCGCCTTTCGCTGCCCGAAGGGGTGCAGCACCCTGTTACGGATCTCGTGCCCGTCTGGTGGGAATTCCACACCACGCAAGCCGGGGGCGAAGTGCTCAACGACTTCGACTTCTCCGAGCTGAAGCGCTGCGTGTAATCCGCTTCATCCGTTCCGGCCATCCCTCCGGGCCCGGCGCAGCCGCCGGAACGGCATTTTCTTCCGAACCTCCCGCCGCGGCGCCGCGCATAGGGTTCAAAAATCAAACCAATGTCTGTTAAAACCGACCCGGCCTCTGCGGAAACCGCGTCCATGTGGCGGAACATATCCAGCCCGTACTCGTAGTACAGCGGCAGCAAAATCTCGCAGTCGCAGTCGGAGCAGAACTTATAGCCCCGGCGCTTTAAGATCTCCTTTTCGAACCGGAAGCCGTACAGCTCGCCGTTGCACACCACGCAGTCAGCGCCCCGGTAAAAGGGCTGCATCCCCTCCGGGGTCAGTCCCATGATGGCAAGCCGCCCAAAGCCCATCAGGCCGTAGGGACCCTCCACCACCCGCTGGTCGTCCGGCCCGCGGTCCACGGTGCGCAGCAGATACTCTTTGAATTTTTCGGCGGGCAAATCATGCCCCGTATAACCCATAACACAACACATACTTCTTACCCCTCTTAAAATAAAAATACGGCAGCACATTCATCCCATAGTCCTAGGACGAATATGCTGCCGTATCCGTGGTGCCACCTAAATTACCGGCATACGCAATACGCCGGTCACTTTTGTGCGCTCTCCCCGTTGAAAGCACTGCCGCGATAACGAGCGGCGCACGTCTGCCCCTACTGCTGCACACCACAGGTTCAGGGAGCGGCTCACGGGTGTTCTTCGGGTCTCGTTTTCTGCACGGTTCCCAGCATCCCGCACTCTCTGTAAGAAAAGGGTGAAACCTTACTTTTCCCGGTCAACGCTTTTATTGTCTGCATTGTATCACGGGTTTTTGTCTGTGTCAACACAGCAGGCGCATTTTTTTGCAGACTGTTCTTCTGCTGCGGACGGTGCCGCGTTCTGCGCGCAATGACGGCACAGCCCGTACAGCACGCTGCCCTCGCATTGCAGGGTAAAGCCATGCTCTGCCATCAGGTGGGCGCGCACCTCGTCCATAAAATGGCAGTCCAGATGATAGATGCGTCCGCACTGCACGCACTTGAGGTGCAGGTGCTCCCGGCAGTGGCGACCCTCGTCCACATACTGGAACACTGCCCGTTCGCCCTTGTCGGCCACATATTTCATAATGCGCTGCTCACCCGCAAGCTTATCCAGATAGCGGTACACGGTGGTGGGATTGGGGCTTGCGCCCTGCTCCTCCAGATGCTCCAGAATGTTGGAGGCGCTTACTGCGTGCTGGCGGTTGTTGATGAGGTAATCCAAGATGAGCTGCCGGGTGCGGGTGTTGTAGCCATCGCTTCGTGCCATGAGAGATACGGTCCTTTCCGGTGTAGATGTGTTGTTTTTCAGCCCTATTGTAGCACATTTTGCGCTTGGATGCAAAAGAAGAGGGTAAAAAGTCGGTCTGTTTGGCGATAAGCACAAAAAACATTGTAAAAAGTAGCAAAACCGGGGCGTAATCTTTGTATAAAACGGAAAACACGCCAAAGTTAAGCGAAAAGTCTTGTAAAAAACGCCCTAATGTGAAATAATATATTAGATAAAGTGGTTGGATTGCAGCCGGGATACAAGCTGGCTGAACATGAAGAAGAAGCGAACTGGCAGCGGTGGGTTTGCGCTGCCGGTTCGGACGTTTTGGAACGTTTTTGGAGAAGAAGACAAAGAAGATTAGGAGAGTGTGCTTATGAAAGAGCAGGAAGCACAGGCAAAGCTCAGCCTGAAGCTGCAGGCGTACCAGTACCTCAAGACCAAGATCCTGAACTGCGAGTACCGCCCCAATGAGTTTTTGAACGAACAAAAGCTCTGCGCCGAGATGGGCAACATCAGCCGCACCCCCATGCGGGATGCGCTGGGGCGTTTGGAGCAGGAGGGGCTGATCACCATTCTGCCCAAAAAGGGGCTGATGGTCTCCGGCATCACCGAAGAGGACGTGCACAGTATGTTTGAAATGCGTCTGCTGGTGGAGCCATACGCTCTGCGTACTTACGGCAATGCCATCCCCCGCGAGCAGCTGGAAGCCTATGCCGAGCTGATGCACCACAGCGAGCGCATCGAGGACTTCTGCGAGTCGGACGACGATTTCCACGAGCTGCTGATGAGCACCCTGCCCAACAAGTATCTGCGCTCTGCCTACGACCGTATCACCGGCCTGAACACCCGCTTCCGCATCATGACCGGCAAGGTAAGCATGATCAATCAGGAGCAGACCTGCGAGGAGCATCTGCAGATTCTGGACGCTGCCCTGTCTGACAACTGGGACGGTGCAGCCATGGCGCTGCAGCACCATCTGGAGCTGGCCCGTGATAAAGCCGAGGGCGTCATCAAGGTCATTCGCCTGTGGTAAAGAAATAAAAGTAAAAAGGTCTGCTGCACCGGTATGATGCAGCAGACCTTTTTCGCTTTTACGAGAAGGAACACAGCATAGAAGGAAGTCTCCCTCAGATAAGGTGGTTTTCAAGGCAGTAATGATAGACCCCGTCCTCTTCCACAGAGCGGCAGCGGACGGCAGCTCTGGCCTTGACCTCTTCGAGCGCGTTTCCCATGGCAACGCCTGTACCGACTGCTTCCAGCATTTCAATGTCGTTCCGTCCGTCCCCAAAGGCAATGGCTTCGGACTTTGAAAATCCATAATGCGCCAAGACCGCCCTTACAGCGTTTCCCTTGCCGCAGGAGAGCGGAATAATATCTACTGCCTTGTCCCACCATGCGGTGATCTGTGTGGCGTGCGTCCCCTGTAAGATCTGTGTGTATTCGGCGCTGTTGCAGGAGCACATGATCTGATAGATCTCCTCCTCGCACAGCGCATCAAAATGCTCGGAAATCACCAGCTTTTCGCTGCCAAAGGAAAAGTATTGTGCCAGATCGGGGTCTGTCCCGTTTGTTACGATAAAGTGCTCATTGCTGATAGCAGCTGCCCGGTGCATCTGCTTCAGGTTTTGTAGAATCTTGTGTTTGTCGTCAGCGTCCAGCGGATTTTTGAAGAGCACAGTATCCTTGCTGCGGACATAGGAGCCGTTGAAGGTAAGCCAGATATCAAAATCGACACCTTCAAAATGCGGGATGGAGAGATAGCCTCTGCCGGTCGCCATGCACAACAAGACCCCGTTTGCTTGCAGCTGCTGTAAAGCCTGCACAGTTTTTGGGGATGGCTCCTTGCTGCCCAGCTTGAGCAAGGTTCCGTCTACATCAAAAAAAGCAATTTTTATCATACGACACCTCTGGTAAAAATATTTTTATTTCTCCACCTTGCTCAGCAGGATGCGGTCATTATCCAGATTTTTGCCCGCGTTCTCGCGGAACTTTTCCAGCAAATCGTCCACGGTCATTTTGCTGCGCTCTGCACCCTTTACGTCGAACACGATGCGCCCGGCGTCCATCATCAGGGTGCGGTTGCCCAGTTCCAGCGCCTGATGCATATTGTGGGTCACCATCAGGCAGGTGATCTTTTTCTCTGCTACGATGCTCTTGGTCAGCGCCAGTACCTTTTCGGCGGTGGCAGGGTCCAGCGCGGCGGTGTGCTCGTCCAGCAGCAGGAGCTTCGGGGTGACAAGGGTAGCCATGAGCAGGGTAAGCGCCTGCCGCTGCCCGCCGGAAAGCAGCCCCACCGGCTGCTTCATGCGGTCCTCCAGACCCATGTCCAGCAACGCCAGCTTTTCGCGGAAGAGCGCCTTATCCTTGCGGGAAATGCGGGAGAAGATGGCGTTGGGCGCAGTGCCTGCCCGCAGGTAAGCCAGCGCCAGATTTTCCTCGATGGTCATGTTGGGCGCGGTGCCCTTGAGCGGGTCCTGGAACAGATGCCCGATGACCTTGCTGCGCTGGTGCTCCGGCGCAAAGGTGATGTCCTGCCCGCCCAGCAGAATGCTGCCCTCGTCGGCGATAAAGCCGCCGGTAATGGCATTGAACAGGGTGGATTTGCCCGCGCCGTTAGAGCCCACGATGGTGGCAAAATCTCCGGCTTCCATCTGCAGGCTCACGCCATTTAGTGCCACCTTTTCGTTGACGGTGCCGGGGTTAAAGGTCTTGTGCAGGTCGTTCAGCTGCAGCATTTCCATGTTACTGTCCCTCCCTGTTGGTCACGGTGCGGCGGGCACGGGCGGCGTGCCGGCGCTTTTCAAAGGCGAAGTGCCCCCGGATGGCGGGCATGGAGATGGCCACTGCCACAATGATGGCAGAAACCAGCTTCATGGCCGCGGCGGGCACGTTGAACCGCAGCGCCACGGCCACGATAAAGCGGTACAAACAGCTGCCGAACACCACGCCAAGGATGCGGCGCAGCATGGTGCGCTTGCCCACCAGCGTCTCGCCGATGATGAGGGAAGCCAGTGCAATAGTCACCATACCGGTGCCCACATTGATATCGCAGCTTTTCTGGTACTGTGCCAGCAGCCCGCCGGACAGCGCACACAGCGCACCGGACACGCACAGACCCACTGTGATGGTAAAGGCAGGGTTGATGCTGGAAGCCCGCACCATGGCGGCGTTATCGCCGGTAGCACGGATGGAAAGACCCAGCCGCGTGCCCAGAAAGCCCAGCATCGCCGCGCAGGCTACAGCAATGATGCCTGCCGCCAGTGCCAGCTTGTACCAGCTGCCCAGAAAGCCCAGCGAAGTTTTTGCCATGGAGAAAATGGTAGGGGTCTTGACCAGCGACATGGTGGAGGAGAAGCCCATCACTGCCAGATTGATGGTGTATAGGCCGGTGTTGACAATGATACCGGCCATAATGCTTTCCACCCCGAGCCTTGTCTGCAAAAAGGCGGTGACAAAGCCGGAGCACACCCCCGCAGCCATGGCTGCCGCCAGTGCAAGGATGGGGTGACCGGTCAGCGCCACCTGACAGGCCACGGCGCAGCCCAGCGTAAAGCAGCCGTCGGTGGAAAGGTCGGCAATATTCAGGATGGAGTAGCTCAGAAACAGTGCCAACGCCACCAGTCCGTAGATGCAGCCCAGCTCCAGCGCTGTCTGCAAAACGTTGAGGGAAAAAATACTCGCCAGCATGGTGTATGCTCCTTTTATGTTTTTTGAATCCCCTTTTCACGGGAGGGGTCGTAAAGGTAAACGGGCTCGCCCTCTCAGTCAAATCCTACGGATTTGCCAGCTCCCCCAAAGTGGGAGCCCTTGGCAGTCCACGCAAAGTTCATCTCTTTGCCAAGGCCTCTCCCTTTGGGAGAGGTGTCACCGTAGGTGACGGAGAGGGCGAGGACGCTGCCCGTGTGCAGCAATGTTCCGAGCGTCAGCCGCAAGGCTTTGCGCAAGAACTCCATGTTACAGGAGGTACACCTATGGATTCTGAAAAAGTCATCAAGCGGGACAACGAGTACGTCCTGCACACCTATAACCGCAGTCCCATCGTGCTGGAAAAGGGGCACGGGCTGTACGCCGAGGGCCCGGAGGGACAGAAGTATCTGGACTTCACCAGCGGCATCGGGGTGAACAGCCTTGGCTACTGCGACCTTGCATGGGCAGAAGCCGTGTCCCAGCAGGCACACAAGCTGCAGCACACCTCCAACCTCTACTATACCGCGCCCTGCGGCAAGCTGGCGAAAAAGCTGTGCAAGCGCACCGGCATGAGCAAGGTGTTCTTCGGCAACTCCGGTGCCGAAGCCAACGAGGGCGCCATCAAGGCCGCCCGCAAGTACAGCGTGGATCATTACGGCAAGGACCGCTACAACGTCATTACGCTGGTCAACAGCTTCCACGGCCGCACCCTTGCCACCCTGACCGCCACCGGGCAGGAGGTGTTCCACAACTACTTCGGCCCCTTCAACGAGGGCTTCCAGTACGTCCCGGCGGGGGATATCGAAGCGCTGCGGGAGCTGGTGGACCGCCACACCTGCGCCGTGATGATGGAGCTGATCCAGGGCGAGGGCGGCGTGATGGCGCTGGACCCGGAGTATGTGCAGGCCGTGCGCGCTTTGTGCGACGAAAAAGACCTTGTGCTCATCGTGGACGAAGTGCAGACCGGCGTAGGCCGCACCGGCACCTTCCTGTGCTGTGAGCACTATAACCTCAAGCCGGACATCGTCACCCTTGCCAAGGGGCTGGGCGGCGGCCTGCCCATCGGTGCGGTGCTGATGAATGAAAAGGTAGCCGAGGGCATGACCCCCGGCACCCACGGCTCCACCTTTGGCGGCAACCCGGTGGTATGCGCCGGTGCCAACGTGGTGGTGGATCGTCTGGACCAGAGCTTCCTTGCACAGGTCAGCGAGCGCGCCGTACAGCTGCGCACCGGCTTGGCAAAGCTGCCCCACGTCAAGAACATTTCCGGCATCGGCCTGATGGTGGGCATCGAGTTCTTTGACGTGCAGGCTGCGGATGTGCTGGCTGCCTGCCGCGAAAAAGGCTTGCTGGTGCTTACCGCAAAGGCCCGGCTGCGTCTGCTGCCGCCGCTTACCGTCTCGGAACACGAGGTAGACATGGCGCTGGACGTGCTGGCCGAGGTGCTGGGCACGATGGAGCCGACCGCTCCGAAGGAGCAGGCATGAAAAATCTGCTGAAAATGAGCGACCTTTCCCCCGCCGAGCTGACCCATATTCTGGATGTGGCCGACCAGCTGAAAGCGGACTGCAAGGCAGGCCGCACCGCGCCGCTGCTGGCGGGCAAAAGCGTGGCGCTGCTGTTCTCCAAGGCATCCACCCGCACCCGCACCAGCTTTGAGGTGGGCGTGTATCAGATGGGCGGCCTTGGCAACTACATGAACACCGCCGAATTGCAGGCCGGGCGCGGCGAGCCTTTGCGGGACACCGCCCGGGTGCTGGGGCGCTACTACGACTGCGCCGTCTGGCGCACCTACCGCCAGCGGGATTTGGAAGAGCTGGCGGAGCTTTCCGGCATTCCGGTGATCAACGGCCTTACCGACTACGCCCACCCCTGTCAGGTGCTGGCTGACCTGATGACCATCCGGGAGCGCCGGGGCACGCTGGCAGGGCTGAAACTCTGCTTTGTGGGCGATGGCAGCAACATGGCAAACAGCCTGATCGTGGGCGGTTTGCTGGCGGGGATGCAGGTATCCTGCGTCTGTCCCCCGGGCTACCGCCCGGCAGCGGATGTGCTGCTGTTTGCGCAGCGCTACGGCAGCGCCTTCCACCTGACCACCGACCCCGCCGAGGGCTTGCGGGATGCGGACATTGTAGCCACCGCCGCGTGGAACACCACCGCCCCCGGCACGGCTGAAAGCGAGCAGCGTCTGCGGGATTTTGTGGGCTTCCAGCTCACCGGCCGTCTGCTGGAAAACGCCAAGCCGGACGCGCTGGTGCTGCACTGTCTGCCCGCCCACCGGGGCGAGGAGATCTCCACCGCCCTGTTCGAGCAGCACGCGGACGAGATCTTTGACGAAGCGGAGAACCGCCTCCACGTCCAGAAAGCTGTGCTTGCCGTTCTGCTGGCGGGCAAGTAAAACGGTTTTGAATGCCCGCCGCGTATGCTTTGGGCATCAAGAGCGGAAAGAATATTTTTATTGCAGTTCCGAAACGCCCGCAGGCGTTTCGGAACTGCTTTTTACGGGAGGGGTCGCGGTGGAAAACCTCTCAGGCTCACATTCGTTCGCAGTCCCCTTTTTGCGCCCCAAAAGGGTGCGCAAGGGCTTTTTTAGGGCTTTTCGGGGCGATTCGATGCATTTCAGGGGTCATTCACGCAGAAATGCACCACTTTTGCCGCCGTTCGTGGTATACTACAAGCACAGAGCAGTGCTCTGTTCAATATGCCATTTCCGTAATTCCTATAGAGCAGAAAACCGTCCGGTAACCGCAAGCCGGGCGGTTTTCTGTTTTTGCGGGTGCGTGTGGTGCACCGGGTCGTTTCAGCGCATTTGCGGGGCGATTCGTGCCCAAAACCGTCCAAAGCGGGCAAAACGTGGTACACTGGGTACAATAAAAACGCCCGGCTTGGAAGGGCGCTTAAAAAGGAGAGGATCTTATGCAAAAACGGCTCATCAGCATGGTTCTGGCGCTGAGCATGGCACTGACCGCAATGCCGCTGCCCGCCCTTGCCCAGAGCGCCCCGCCCGACACCGCCAGCGCCGCCGCACTGGCAGAGGAAAACGACGATGTCACCTATATCTATGTAGACAACTACTCTGGCAAGCCCATGGGCGATCTGGGCGATAAGGGAGACAGCTGGTCCTACGATGAGGCCAGCAAGACGCTCACCCTGAAAACCGGCACCTTCCGGCTCCGCAATTACAGCCATGACAGCTACAATAATCACATCCAATGGAACGTGAAGATCGAAGCCGGTGCCACCCTGCAGGAGGCGCGGATCGGCTCGGAATACCATAACGGCTATACCGTGACCAACGCGGGCCCCATCTCCGGCGGCACCTTCTACGGCAAGGTGATCTGTGAAGCCGGGGCTGTCATCAGCGGCGGCACCTTTAAAGGAAATGCCATTGTTAATGCTGCGGGTGGCAAGGTCACCATTGAAGATGGCACCTTTGAAGAGGGGAGTTATACCAGCGGCGTGACCGTTAAAGCAGCGGGTACCCTTACCATCAACGGCGGCACCTTTAAGGGCAAGCGCACCTGCTCCGTGGATATCGACAATTGTGAAAAGATCGTCATCAACGGCGGCAGCTTTGAAAGCTCGCTCACGGATCTTAAAAGGACAACGGAAATCATCATCAATGGCGGTCTGTTCAACGACAAGCTGTATGTTGCAGAAGATAAATGTACCGTCAACGGCGGTCTGTTCACCACTGAAGATGACCCGCTGCCCGAGGACGCAACCGTCAAGGGCGGCTATTTCACGGCAGAACACACAGGGCTTGTAGCCATCGATGCATCCAAAGACCCGGTGTACCTCCCTGTCGCGGTGGCAGCGGACGGCACGGTGACTGAGTGGTCGGCAGACACTTATGGTACCCTCTATGTCGCTCCCAATACCAGTGTCACCCTGAAGCCCACCCGCAAGCTGGAAAGTGTTTTCAGCGGCGACGACAAGCTAAACTATACTGCCAAGGACGGCGCAGTCAGCTTTACTGTGGGCACGGAAGCTGTCCAGTTCAACAGCGTTACCGTAGAGGAACTGGTCATTGAAGCGAGCGGCTTCCCCGAGGGTACGGACGGCGGCGTCTATGGTGCCAAGGGCAACGGCTGGTCCTTTGAACCGAACCACAAGCACGCAGAACTGTTTACAAACGATGTCCCCACCCTGACCATCGAGAAGGGCGCTGTGCTGGACTTCGACAAGGTGAC
>OGXX01004435.1_pt1 | contig 10870 bp, 11 predicted proteins | sample 1576301 | NCBI WGS metagenome assembly OGXX01 (sample SAMEA3541469, study PRJEB24748) | human gut metagenome | biome: human gut; feature: human-associated habitat; material: faeces | place: China | collected 2012 | reverse complement strand
TGCTGGTTCAGAGAAGTGTAAAGGGTCCTTCTCCGAGCCAGCGTTTTTGTTGTCCGTATGAAAATACCTCTTTCGTGCCGCGAAAACCTGCTTTTGTGCTGGAATCGTTGAAACGAGCGACAAAGCCAATATATTGGAGTGCACCCTATTACAATGTGGGGTGCATTTTTCTAAATATGCACCCCACATTGTTTTTCATGGGCAAAGCAACGCCTCATCCTGTTTATAACAGACAAGCATCATGGTTTTTATTGTTCGAACAAAATGAACCAGAATAAATCAAAAACTGGATATGGAGACTGCTAATCCGATTACCATTACTGAGATGCGCGCTTTTCAGCGAGCTGCTTTCTCATCTCAATGGCATAGGACTTGGTAATGGGATAGCAGCGAATAACGATCAAGGTTACTACCAGAATAGCAAGGGGAGCAAATACTCTCAGGTTCAGTACAGTCTGCTGAATTTCAGGCGTGATAGGGGCATCTTTGACATATCCAACGGCAGCGTGCAGCGCCTACGATCAACGTTGAAAAAGAGGTGCACACTTTCTTCAGGAAAGAGGTTGCTGCACTGATGAAGCCGGGCTGCGGAGCACCAAAGCGCAACTCGGTGTAATCAATTACGTCAACAGCCAGGGAAAGTGTTGCGGCATTTGCAAGTGTGAAACCAAGATTGCCAATGGTCACGATCCCGATATACAGGAACATCAAGCCGCTGTTTGTAGCAAAATCTCCAGCGAGCAGTTGCTTGCTGAAAAGGAAGCATACAACACAAGGCAGGACATTTAACAAGCAGCCAGCGACCAAAACTTTCAATTTGCTGAAGCCACGAATCATGCGAGGCACAAGCGGAATAAACACAAAGCTGCAGATCATTCCGGTCATTGCAGTAATGGAGATAGGATGGGTACTACCAAGAACGATTCTCAGGAAATAAATGTTCAGTGACGTCGCGATGCCGGAGGAAAGATTGATCAGGCCGTTGATCAGAGACGACGTAATCACAGCTCGGTTCGCATAAATCGCTCTTCCGATCTTAAATCAGTTTCAACTGTTCGCGAAAGTTGATTTTTGCGGGCGTGGGAATAGAATCCTTATAATCCACTCTCCTGGCACCATTTGCACACAGAACACCGCATACAAGAATGACAGTGGAGATCAGAATTGCGACTTTCTGCCATGCATCCGCACCGCCGCCAAACTTTGCCAACAGCTTCATGAGGAACAGATTTACGCCGTAAACCGCAACAAAGCCGCCGAGCTGTCTTGAAGATAACAGAAGATTGCGTTGATTGTCATTTGGCGTCAATACCGAGTTTAGCGAAATCCAAGGAATGGTAAAGAACGTCTGGACAATGGAGAATGCAAAGAGAATGACGATGTAATACACAGTGAGGCTCTGGATATCCAGACCCGAAGGAATACTGAACATCATAACGCCCACAATGGCGAGAAGAATGCTGCCGATATACAGCCAAGGCCGGTATTTACCCAAACGCGAACGGGTACGGTCGGCAAGCGAGCCAATAATCAGGTCGTTGATCGCATCCCAGATCGTCATGATCGTCGACCATTTACCGACAACTCCGATCGGAACACCAACAACATCGCTCAGGAAGTTCATGTGATAGAACTGCTTGAACTTATCGTAGGTACTGGCAGTTACGCCGCCGAAACCGTAGGAAACAATATCGGCATTTGACAGCTTTTCATCATTTGGCGTCTGCGCTGGTGATGTGTTGACCTTTTTCATAAATGAAGCCTCCCAACTTTTATTATCTGCGAATCCTTAGTTTTCGTAGGCTCGCAAGACACACTCTGTCATCACCCTCTGCGGGCCTTGTCAAAATCACGTTTTGCACGTTCTACTAACTCCGGGCAACGCAGGAGCTCAACCGCGCTGCTTCCCAGAACTTTGGCCGCAGTATGCATACCGTGATGCGCGATGCAGGATTTTCCCTGTGCGACAACGTTCCAGCCATGCAGCGTGCTGCCTTTTGCAAAGCATGCGATATACACCTGCCCGGTTGGTACGATCCAGCTGACATTTCCTACATCCGTCGAGGCATAGGGCCCTCTGTGCTTGTCCTTTATAACCGTTGTGCTGATCGATTCGGGATCGCCTGGCATATTGCCAATCGCCTGAAATCTTTTTGCATACGCCAGTTCTTCCTCTAAGAATGTTTGAGGAACAAACTGCTCCATTTTTTCCAAAAGTAAATCGTCCAGCGTATTGTTGTCCAGGAAATCCATGTATGTATTGCAGAGCTGAATATCAACTTCAGTCCCTGTCATAAGAGCTGCGCCGCGGGCGACATTACATACCCTCTCGTAAATTTCCGCGCAGTCGGAAGATTTTGGCGCCCGGATGTTATATAAGCTTTCCGCCTCGGCCTGAACAATATTGGGCGCCTCGCCTCCGGTTTTTACAATGGCGTAGTGGATACGGGCTTCCGGAATAACGTGTTCTCTCAGATAATTTGCGCCAACATTCATCAATTCCATTGCGTCTAGTGCGCTGCGTCCACGGTACGGGGCGACTGCTGCATGCGCACTCTTCCCAGTAAAGTGGAATCTGGCAGTGGTAACTGCCAAAGCCGAATTGAACAGCCCATTGCTGATAGACGGGTGCCAAGAGAGACAGATATCAACATCCGAAAAGCAGCCTTCCTGTATCAAAATGGTTTTTCCTGCTTTGATTTCTTCCGCTGGGCAGCCATAATAGCGAATGGTGCCTCTTAGGTGTTCCCGTTCCATGAATGCTTTCACTGCCACAACGGCTTCGACGCCTGCGGTTCCCAGCAGGTTATGTCCGCAGCCATGGCCGGGAGCGTTTGGAACAACAGCAACCCGCTCCGTCAGATCACAGACCTGACTCATATTAATCAGCGCGTCATACTCGCCCAGAATGCCGATGACAGGACGCCCCTCGCCATATTCAGCTAAAAATGCCGTGGGCAGTCCGCCAAGAGGCGATGTAATACGAAATCCATTTTCACGCAATACCTGCATTTGTAATACAGAGGATCGTACTTCTTCAAATTGTATTTCAGCAAACTCCCAGATCTGGTCGCTGATTGATTCAAACACCTCCTTCTTTTCTTCAATTAATTGTTCCATGATCTCCCTATCCATAATTTCGACCGCCTTTACGAAAAATTAACAAACAGCTGCTTAAAACAAAGATACCATATCGCTTCCTTCCAAAGGTATTACCTGTAAGGAATCCAGCATTGAAATAATTGTTAATTGGTAAAACTGTAGAAATATAGTATTTAAAATTTGAAATTGTAAACAAATCGTGTTATAATAATAAAGTACCTGCAAAATTGCTCGAAATTCGTAATTATCGACATAATCGCGGCGAGTGTTTGTATATTGAGTTGTTTTTGAAGCTTTCAAGTATATCTCACCATGGAATTCTTCGATACTTGGGTAGTGGTTAACAAGCGCCTGCAGGAGGTGGCTTCTGATGCCCAAGAGAAGATTTTGGGAATCTATTTGCAGGAGGATATGTGCCATGACCCTTTTACAGATTCAATATGCTGTCGAATGCGCCAGGTGTGGATCTATCACAAAAGCCGCACAAAATCTTTTTACTTCTCCGCCTAACCTAAGCAAATCAATCCGGTCTTTGGAAGATGAGCTTGGGTTTCCAATTTTTTTGCGTGATAATAATGGCATCCACCTCACAGCAAAGGGAAATGAGTTTTTAGAACATGCGGTCACGGTTCTGACTGAGATCAAATCAATGGGCGGCCTGAGCGCAGAGCAGAAAACACCGCATTTTCAACTCGGCACCATTCCGTTTGATCCCTTTTATCAGGCATTCTGTAGACTCTTGGGCGAATATCAGGATCGGGGTAAACTGCGATTTGGCGTGCGGTACTGCGGCCTGGTAAGCGCCACTGAGGAAGTCGCGCATCACCGCATTGAGATGGCAACCGTCATGATAAGCCCTTCTCAATTGGCTTTTCAGAAGAGCCAATTCCATAAAAAGGGCTTGGAGTTTTATCCAATAGCCCATTTCCCGCTTGCCTTCCTCTTGCGAGAGGGCCATCCCGCTCTCGACGGTTGGAAACCTGACGAGCCATTTGATTTTTCAAAGCTATACGTATATCCGTATGTGGACTTTGACGAATTAGGATTGCTGAGTCTTCTTTCCCAGTCCATTTTCAATTTCAACGCAGTTAACTTGGAGAACATTGTTTACGTGAACGATCGAAGCTCGAAAACCACTCTGGTCCGTACCACTAATTTTTTCTCCTTGGGGCTAAAAACTGACGTTGGCGGCAGCACCGGGATTGTTGCCATTCCGCTTCCAGAATACGAGATGACGATCGGTTATCTATATCCGAAGGACAAAGAATTGACTCCGTTTGCAGAGCGTTTTCTGCAACTGGCAAATGAGGAATTGGGGCACACTTCCTAGCAGATAGGATTAATCGACAGCCCGATGCTTGCTGCAAAAAAGACAGGTTGGAGATTGCCTCTCCAGCCTGCCTTTTCTTTCAAAACTCTGCGAACCGCTTCCTCATCTCTTCGTTTTTAGCTTACCGTGCTCCACCTGCACCAATATCTTCATCGCTTCTGCGGTGGCAGCGTTCCACGCCTTCACCCAAATCCCCTTCCGGTCCCTCCGCTGCTTCAGCTGGTAATCTGTGCGGTCGTACTCCACCTTTGCGGGGGGCGGTTGACTTTGCTCTGAGCCTACCTGCGGTGAGCACTTATTTTTCGGAAGGTATGCTCTATCTCGTCAGAGTAAAGCTGTAGTAGCAGGTGTTATATCCTGACATCATCAGAGAATACTTGCCTGCCGACAGAGGTCCTCATCTGGCTGAATCAGCCCCTCTGTACCAGAAAAAAGGGTGCATATATTTATACTCCATGTCCTTATTATCCATCTGATCAAATACACCGAAAACAGCATTGATTGCTGTAACATGCTTTCAAACAACTCAACTTTATCCACTATGGACTCATTTTCTATATATGTCAGATATTTATCCGCCATCTTTTCCAATGAAACCGTGTGAAGAATTCTGAAAGAGAAAATAATTGTCAAACCAACTACCGAAACATCAGTTCGATTCATTGACGGAGCAGTATACTAGTCTTCTCTAAATATACGTATCGTGCTTTCAAATGTTCCGTATAATTCTGATAAAGTTCGATAAGCTGCGTAGAGGTTGGTAAGTTCTTCTCTTTTGTGACCATTGAGAAATCAAAAGTGCCTTGGAGATAAAATATATTTATTAGCCGCACAAAACGTCCATACATGACGCGCCGATACCCGACAACTTCTCCTGTTTTCTCATTAAACACATTATCAGCAAACACTTGACCAATATTGATTGCATAAGTATCATAGCTATTTTCTGTGCAGAACCTTTTAAATCTATTGCAAATTTGTTTGTAGTTTTCTATGTTTTTTAGAGCGTAGCCCGCATTGGTTAAAGCAGCTATAAAGGCATCGCACAAATTATCAATATCTGATCTCATAGAAGCCACACTCCGTTTGCTTGGTGCTTTTTATAATACCAGAAATAGCGCTCCTGAATCAGCCGGATGGCGTCCAGCTGCTCCTGCATGAACCTCGGCAGCGTATCGTCCTGCATCGCATATTCGCAGAACGCTTCCTGCGCTTCTCCCACGAATAATTTACGCACATCCATGCTTGCAAACAGCTGAACGTCATCCCAATACAGGCGGTAAAGCGGTAAAGATGCGAATCCATTTGTCACAGCCTGAAACGCCCGCGCTGCCTGCTCTGCATCCTTTTCTGCAACGGTCTTCCGATATTGATCCAATAATTCTTGAAACGGCGCAGCGTCAAGATTCAGAATTTCCGTCAGCGCAGTGCCGTAGGGCTGCATCGCCGGATTGGATTCTACCCAATAGCTGGACGCGCCGAACTCCACCTTCGTATTGGTGCGCGGCCGATGAAAATCCAATAAATCTTTCCCCAAAACGCCCATGTGCGTGCGCCTCCTTTGTAGAGAATGTATTTTCGCTTGTGTAGTGTATGTGCTTAAATGATACATTACCTATTGTGAAATGTCAATGGCTGTGCTATCATCCGATTGTAGAGAATGTATCTATAATAGATAAAATCGAAAGGAAGTGAACAAATGAAGAAACTCGAAACCGTGACTGCCGAGCAGCTGCAAAGCGCGCCATACGCACCGGTTCCATTTCTGGTAGAGGAACTGCTCCCGGAGGGTCTGCACATCCTTGCGGGCGCGCCGAAGATCGGCAAGTCTTGGCTGGCACTGTGGCTGTGCCTGTGCGTTTCGCAGGGCCGACCGCTCTGGAATTTTGCCGTGACACAAGGGGAAGTTCTGTACCTCAGTCTGGAAGATTCCTACCGGCGCATCCAGTCGCGGCTCTTTGAGCTGACCGAGGACGCACCGCCGACGCTGCACTTTGCGATCCTGGCAGACACACTAAAACACGGCTTGGAGCAGCAGATCGAGCAGTTTTTGGCCGAGCATCCGGTGACGAAACTCGTTGTCATCGACACCTTGCAGCGCGTCCGATCTACTGGCGGCGACAGAAATCTGTACGCGAACGATTATCAGGACGTCGGCCTGCTCAAGCAGCTTGCGGACAAACACCACATTGCGATTCTCTTAATTCATCATCTGCGCAAGCTCCATGACGATGACCCGATGAACATGATCTCCGGCTCAACGGGCTTAAGCGGCGCGGCCGACTCTGCCTCTGTGCTGCAAAAGAATGCGCGAAGCGCCAACGCTGCAACTCTGCACTGCACCGGGCGTGACATCCCAGATCGGACGTTAAAGCTGGAGCTGGGCGAGGACGATCATATCTGGAAGCTGCTTTCGGACAGCAAAACTTGCACCGACGCTTCTAAGATTTCTGCGCTTCAGCTCGTACATCTTTTCTCTGCGCTGCTCAGTGCCGATCCGGAATACATTGGTACGCCATCGGCACTGTCCGCAAAGATCGACCCTGACGGAAGGCTTGGAATCACGCCGAAAAAAGTAACCCGTCTGGCGCTGGAAAGCGTTGAGACTCTAAGGGAAAACGGAATTCTGGTCAAGACCTACCGCAGCAACGGCAAGCGGCTGATCTCGCTCCGGAGTGCCGAAAGTGCCGATCTTCCCGCCGTGGGGAAAATCGACCCTATCGACCCTGTCAGCAGGTCGAGCGCCTGCGCCGCGCCGTGAGGCGCGTGTTACCGCTGTGTGCGGCTTTGTGCCCCGGCTACGGGTGTGTGCGCGGCGCAGCTGAAAAAGCCCACGTTGCACCGACGTGCGGGCAACGCAGGAAAACACAGGTGCAATACGCCAGTCCAACGCAGAGAATCCCCGCTACGGCGGGGAAAATCCTCCCGTTCGGGAGGAGCCAGCATCGCATTTGGCTAGTCGCCGGTGTCCCGGCTCCCCGCCAAATGCCTCAAATCGGGCAGAAGCCCGTACCCACTTTTACAAATGGAATATAGGTATGCAGGTGCGTATAGAATGTGAAAACCCAAATTTACCCAAATTTACCGCTCGATACGGTAGTATTTGAATGCTCCATCTTCTCCGACAAAGCGGAAGCCCGCCTTTTCCAGCACGCGCTGACTTCGGGTGTTCTTCATCACGGTATCTGCGTTCACAGCAGCCATTCCCAACTCGTCAAAAGCGATTTTTACTGCCAGACGCTCTGCCTGCGTTCCATATCCTTTTCCCTTTACCGCGTCGTTTTGCATATGGATACTCAGCGTGCATTCTTTTTTATCATGCTCTATCTGCTTCAGCTGCAATTCTCCAACCACAGTATCTCCAAGCATGATTGCAAACAACCTGCGCGAAGCATCCTGCCCCTTTGCATCAAAATATCGGTTTACCGCTACTTCGTCATAAACATAGGGGCGGAATAAGCGCATGTCCATATAGATGGATGCGTCATTCGTCCAGTGCCTGTATAGTTCGTGACATAGCTCTCTTGTCATTGCTTTTAACTGAATCGTCTGCATTTTTGACCTCTCAAATTTCAATTTGTCAAACTGTATTTCATAAATTATACCATGTAAAAAATCGAACCTCAATGCCAAAACCGGAACAAAAAGAAAGAAAATTCACCTGTGCGCGTGGATCTCGATTACAGCGGTGATCTTGTGCGCGACGCTGTGCGCCTTGGCCGTGCTGTGGAGCAGATGACGGATGATGCACCGACACGTGACGGAACAACCACGCCACCGCACATCGACAGTAAGCGCAGGAAGAAGCTCAGGCAAAAGAAAACCGCCCTCGGTCACGCCGAGGACGATCACGAAGATTGGGATATGAAACAGGAACTATGAAAGGAGCGCCTATGGCGAGAAAACGAAAAGAAACTATTTCTGAGGTCACGTTCAGCTACATCGGTACAGATGAGCAGTTCGATGAATTTCTGAAAATGCTGCTGCATGACTACCTCTCGGTAGATCAGCCATATACAAAATCGCAGGAGGATTCTGTTGGTAATGGAGATTCCCGCTGCGCATGACAAATTGTTCTAGCTATCTGAAAAACAGTGTGCTATGGTGTGTGCTGCAATCGGCACACACCATAGCGGAAAGGAGCGGATATGCGAGTCTGGTTATATTATCGCCTGAGCCGCGACGAGGATGATGAGCTGAATTCCCTGACGAATCAGCGGAAAATTATCTACGAATATGCCGTCACAAACGGACATGAGGTGGTCGGCGAGTCCTTTGACGACAACGTCAGCGGCATGCACTTCAACCGCGAGGGCATCGATAAAATCTATGAAGTGGTCGAAGCGGGCAAGATTGAAGCCATCATTGTCAAAGACCTATCCCGCCTGGGTCGACACCGAACGCAGACTGCCCTGTTTATCGACTACCTGCGGGAACACGACGTCCGCGTCCTCTCGGCAACGGAAAATATCGATACGTTCAACGAAAACGACGATCTCATCATTGGCTTCAAGGGTCTTGTCAACGACTTTTACGCGCGCGATGGCAGCCGCCGTGTGCGGACCGGCTACCGGCAAAAGCAAAAGGAAGGGATCGTGACCATCCCGCCCTTCGGCTACTTCAAGGACAAGAACACAAAGAAAGTTGTCATCGTGGAGGAAGCGGCCGAAACAGTCCGACTGATCTTCTCCGCCTACGTCGGCGGCAGCGGCATGAAGACCATCGCCCGCACACTGAATGAGCAGCGAAGAAAAACGCCTGCGCAGATGCAGTTGGAAATGCTAAACAAACGACTTCCCTATACGCAGGATCACATTTCCAAGAAGTATCTCTGGGACGCGACTATGATAGCGCGCATTCTCAGGGACGAGAGTTATGTAGGCACGCTCATCTGTCACAAAAGTGAGCGGAACAAAATCAACAAAACCTTCCGCTTCACAGAGCCGGAAGAACAGTTCCGTCATGAAAATTACCTCCCACCGATCATCACGCCGGAGCTGTGGGAGCAGACGCAGATGATGCTGGCGGAGCGGAAACGGCTGAACGTGCGCGCCGCGCCCTCGCAGGAGATCCTGCGCTACAGTGGACTTCTCCGCTGCGAGGACTGCGGCAGAGCCATGTTCGGTAAGCGCATCCATCTGAAAAGCGGCGAACGGCTCACCTATGTTTGCAGCACCTACAACCGCTTCGGCAAGGAGCATTGCTCCCAGCACCAGATCGACGAAGCGGTACTGGATAGGCTGATTATCGACGAACTGCGCAATACAAAAGCACTGTATCAGCAGAACTGGGATGCGCTGGAGCAGCTGATCGCACAGTGGACACCAAAAGCAGAGCTGACCGGTGCGCAGATCATCAAGCTGGAAAAGAAAATCTGCTGTCTGGAGGATGAAACGGAGGCAATTTTAATGGAGCGGATACGGGATCGGGCGAACGCTGAACGCTACGACCGCATGATCCAAAAGCGCGAAGAAGAAATCGCTGCGGCAAAAAAACAGATCGAAGAACTGCAAAACATCTCCGCTGTCCTGCGGGAGCGACAAACGAAGCTCAAACGGGATATCAGCATGATCGACGACATTCTGGCTGAGGGAGCTATGACAGAAGCGCACCTTCGGATGCTGGTTGAAAAGATCTATGTGCAGGAGACAGACGGGAAACTCAGCCTGGACATTCAGATCAAAGCGCCGTTCCGCACACATCTGGATGTCTATGAAAACGGGACGCTCACGGAGCGATACGGTGCGCTGGATTTTGACTGGGATCGGCTGGCACGCCTGCTCTACGGCGACGGGCTTGCGGGGTAAACGGTTATGACAATGCGGGTTTGGCTCTATGCACGGCTCTCCAACGACGATGATCCGGCGCAGAATTCCCTGCAAAATCAGCAGGAGATCTGCCGCGCCGTTGCAGAAAAGAAAGGCTGGTCAATCGCCGGCAGTTCCGCTGATGATAACATCAGCGGCATGAGTTTTGACCGCCGTGGGCTGGACGAGCTCATGGCGGCTGTGGACGCTGATAAAATTGACGCTGTCATCGTAAAAGATTATTGTGCGATAATAGGACTAAATCAGAAAGACCTTGAAAACCAAGGCATTCTGGCTTAGTCCCTTCTTTTTTTGACCGAAAACAAAGGACTTTCACAATAATCAAGCAAGCCGGAGGGTGCTGCTGCACACTTCCGGCAGAAGGAGGATATAGTGGGTGCTATCAAAGTCTTCTTGAAGGAGGTTGTGCTTCCAATCGCGCTTGCGTTCTGCCTCGCGTCATTTCTCAAGCCGATCTATATGCCTGACGGCGTATGTGACTACTTCCTTATGTGGATCTGCGTCGGCTTGCCATTCGGCATCCGGAGGATGTGCCTCTGGCTCGTTCCCAGCGGCTACGGTATCTCCGGCTCAGTCGGCATCTTCGCATTGAACTTAATCATAGGCGGTC
>OGXX01004431.1_pt1 | contig 10874 bp, 10 predicted proteins | sample 1576301 | NCBI WGS metagenome assembly OGXX01 (sample SAMEA3541469, study PRJEB24748) | human gut metagenome | biome: human gut; feature: human-associated habitat; material: faeces | place: China | collected 2012 | reverse complement strand
AGAATAATCTGTCCTTCGCTCTTCTTTACTTCATCCAGAACGGCTTTCAGACGTTCCTCAAATTCACCGCGGTACTTGGCACCTGCAACCAGTGCACCCATATCCAGTGCAAAAATCTTTTTATCCTTCAGTCCCTGCGGTACATCGCCTCTTACGATACGCTGGGCAAGACCCTCCACAACGGCGGTTTTACCGACACCGGGTTCACCGATAAGAACGGGGTTGTTCTTTGTCTTACGGGACAGGATACGGATAATGTTACGGATTTCATTGTCCCTGCCGATAACGGGATCCAGCTTCTGGCTTCTTGCCTTTTCCACCAGGTCCTGACCGTATTTGGTCAGAGTGTCGTAAGTAGCCTCCGGATTGTCGCTGACCACCCTCTGGTTGCCCCTTACAGTGGAAAGAGCCTGCAGAAACCGCTCTCTGGTAATGCCGTATTCGTTAAAAATCGCCTTCATTTCCTTGTTGGGATACTGGATCATGGACAGGAAAAGATGCTCTACGGAAACATATTCGTCCCCCAGTCTCTTTGCCTCGTCCTCTGCGCAGATGAGCACTTTATTCAAATCCGCTCCCACACGGAGCTCACCGCCCTGTACCTTCGGGCGCTTCTGTAGTGCCTGCTCCACCCTGTTCTGGAAATGGGGCGCATTGATTTCCATTTTTTCAATCAATTTATAAATCAAGCTGTCTTCTATGGTCAGAAGGCTGTAAAGCAGATGTTCCTGTTCAATCTCCTGATGACCGTATTCATATGCCAGCTTCTGGCATCCTTCCACAGCTTCCATAGATTTCTGTGTAAATTTCTGAATGTTCATAGTCTTCCTCCCTTTCTTTGTTATATATACACTATAACACATATCTCATTAAAAACAATATACAAATTATAAATAAATTCTAAAAAAATTATATATATTAGTACAGAACCAAAAGACGAGGTATTTCTATATGGAAAATATAACCGCCTGTCTGGAACAGGTCAATCTGTTTTTGTGGAACGGACCGCTTCTTTTTTTATTGTCCGCCGCTCATCTGTTTTTTTCCTGTAAATTTTTTCCCCAGAAATATATCGGAAAGGCCATCCGCCTGTCCCTGCGCCCCGAAAAAAATGCCATACGGGAAAACAATGCCGCCGTACCAGACAGACAGCCATCCGATGCGCACACCGGACACGGTCTTAACAGCTTTGCCACTCTTGCCACCACCCTTGCCGCCACTCTGGGCACCGGCAATATTGTGGGCGTCTCCACCGCTATCGCCCTCGGAGGACCGGGCGCCCTGTTCTGGTGCTTTTTAACCGGACTTTTAGGCATGGCAACCTCCTACTGCGAATGTTATCTAAGCTGCCTGTACCGCAGAAAAGATGCATCCGGCAAACTCTGCGGCGGCCCCATGTATGTGATGGAATACGGCTTACATAATAAATTTTTAGGGAAATTCTATGCACTGTGCGTGATATTTGCCGCCCTCGGTGTGGGGTGCACCACCCAGTCCTCCGCCATGGCGGATGCCGCCTTCAGCACCTTTCACCTGTCTCCGCACATCATCGGCATCGGCGCCGCCGTTCTCTGCGGCTTTGTGATTTTAGGAGGCATGCGCAGCATCGGCAGTTTTTGCAGCCGCCTGGTACCGCCCTTAAGTATCCTGTATATGGGCGCCTGCCTTTTATTATTGGGTAAGAATTACCGTTATTTAGGCGAAAGCCTGCAGCTGATTTTATCCTCTGCTTTCACGAAAAAAGCTGCTGTGGGCGGATTTTGCGGCAGTACCTTTCTTATGGCGGCACGCTTCGGCATCGCCCGGGGACTTTTTACCAACGAAGCCGGTATCGGCACCTCCGCCATTGCTGCCGGTGCCTCTGCCTCCGAAAATCCCATGCGGCAGGCTCTTGTTTCCATGACCGCTGTCTTCTGGGATACCATCGTCATGTGCACACTCACCGGATTTACCATTATCAGCAGCATGCTTGCGCATCCCGGCAGCGCCGCAGCCTACAGTGACGCCGGTCTTACCACTGCCGCCTTTACCTTTTTACCGCATGGGGATTCTTTTCTTTCTCTTTCCCTGATGGCCTTTGCCCTCGCCACACTGGTCGGCTGGTGCTATCTCGGAGAAAAAGGCGTCACTTATTTTTTCGGAAAAACAGCGGTAAAATCCTACCATCTTATTTACATTGTCATGATTTATTTCGGTGCCATTCTGCCCATGGAAATTGTCTGGAGTTTCACGGATTTTATCAATGCAGTGATGGTTCTGCCGAATGTTCTGTGTCTCTTCCTATTATACAAAAAAATTAAAAAACCATCCGCAGAGGTTTTCAACCATTAGCAAAACTTACCATTATATTTTCCCGGACTCTGCTCATACTAAGACCAAGATAAGTGATAAAAACACACTTAGGACCGGCAAAAAACGGGATAAGTGGTTTTCATCCACTTATCCGTAAAAAAATCAGGAGGTGAAAAACTATGGCAAACTCAAAGTCTAATAGAGTAGAAGTTCCTGCAGCAAAGGCAGCTCTTGACCGTTTCAAAACCGAAGTTGCATCTGAATTAGGTGTAAACTTAAAGGAAGGTTACAACGGTGACCTGACTTCCCGTGAAGCAGGTTCCATCGGTGGTGAGATGGTTCGTAGAATGATTAAGAAGCAGGAAGAATCCATGAAATAATCCGGGTTCCACCTAAAAAAGAGGCTGTCGTCACATGAACATTCATGGGGCGATGCCTCTTTTTTTATTTCTAAAGAAACTGTGTTTATAACTGTGTTTCCACAAAAATCGCATAAATGGCACGGATGGCATTTTCAAAGTCTTCGTTTGCCACACCGATGATAATGTTTAACTCGGAAGAACCCTGGTCAATCATTTTAATGTTGATGTTGGCATGCGCCAGTGCGGAGAAAAGTCTGCCCGCTGTACCGCGCATGGATTTCATGCCACGTCCTACGACCGCAATCAGTGCCAGATCTGATTCAATATCAATGGAATCCGGATTTGCCAGTCTGTGAATACCGGCAACCACCTTCTGCTCCTTGTGCATAAACTCATCCTGATGTACAAAAACCGTCAGGGTATCGATACCGGAAGGCACATGCTCGAAGGAAATACCGTTTTCTTCAAAGGACTGCAGAACCTTTCTGCCAAAACCGATTTCGGAGTTCATCATATCCTTTTCAATATTTACCGCGCAGAAGCCCTTCTTGCCGGCAATACCCGTGATAATGTATTTGGATTTCTGGCAGGTGCTGCCCACAATCCATGTACCTTCATCTGCGGGAGCATTGGTATTCCGGATATTGATGGGAATGCCCTGCTGACGGACCGGGAAAATGGCATCTTCATGCAGAACTGTTGCCCCCATATAGGCAAGCTCGCGGAGTTCCTTGTAGGTGATAACTTCAATGACCTGCGGGTCCTTGATAATACGGGGATCTGCAATTAAGAAACCGGAAACATCCGTCCAGTTTTCATACACATCGGCTTTTACCGCTTTCGCCACAATGGAACCGGTAATATCGGAACCGCCTCTGGAAAAGGTCTTTACCCTGCCGTCTGCGTAAGCGCCGTAAAAGCCGGGAACGACCGCATTGGGACATTCCTCCAGTCTTGCGGAAAGCACTTCGTCTGTAAGGTCCGCATCAAATTCTCCGTTTTCCTTAAAGAAAATAACCTCTGCGGAATCAATGAATTCATAGCCTAAATAGTCTGCCATGATAATACCGTTCAAGTATTCGCCGCGGGAAGCCGCATAATCTCTTCCGGTTTTCGCCTTGAAATTCTTTTCGATGGTCTTGAACTCCTCCTCCAGGGAAAGCTCCAGATGCAGACCGTCGATAATTTCCTGATATCTTGCCTTAATAGCGGCAAGCTCCTTGGAAAAATCCTTATCCTCATCTGCTAATGCATAGCAGCCGTACAGCATATCGGTAACCTTGGTGTCATTTGAAAATCTTTTGCCGGGTGCGGAAGGCACAACATAAGCACGCTCCTTATCTGCCCGGATAATATTGCCGACCTTAATAAACTGTTCCGCGCTGGCTAAGGAACTTCCACCAAATTTTACAACTTTTTTCATAATAGTTTCCAAACCTTTCTTTCCTGCGATTTTATTTTCGCATTTTTCTCCTCATATTCCTCATTTTCTATTACTGCATATCTGCGTTTACACGGATTCTGTTTCCGACACAGATGTCTGCGATTTTTTCGTATTTTTCCGTAAAATCTTTTTCCTTCATAAGGGAGGTTACAAATGCCTCTTCCTCGTCCATGCCGGAAAGCTTTACGGACTTCACTTCACCGAATAAAGCCTTTACCTTTTCTCCGTTGCCGCTCTTTACACGGAAGAAGAATTTATTTTCCGCCTCTTCTACATTCATCAGTTTGGCATCCGTCGCATCCCAGAAGCACATAATCACCTTGCCGATATGTCTTGCACAGTCGATGACATCGGAGACAACCGCACTGGCGGTGGGAAGCTTTCCTGCTCCCTTGCCGTAGTACATGGAATCGCCCAGCATGTTGCCGTGAACAAACACCGCATTGAACACACCGTTTACCATATGAAGAGGATGATCCGCCGAAATCATAAACGGCGCCACCATGGCAAGTGTTTCATCTCCCACTTCCTTGCTCATGGCAAGAAGCTTGATGGACATATCCATTTCCTTTGCATAGGCAAAATCCGTTGCGGTAATTTTCGTAATACCCTCTGTATAAACCTTGCGGTAGTCTACATTTTCACCCAGCATCAGGGAAGAAAGAATAGCAATCTTGCGGCAGGCATCATACCCCTCCACATCGGCCTCTGGATTTCTTTCCGCATAGCCTTTTTCCTGTGCTCTCTTTAATACGGCGTCAAAGTCCGCTCCTTCTTTTTCCATCTTGGACAGAATGTAGTTGGTCGTACCGTTTAAGATACCGGTAATGGACTCAATTTTTTCTGCTGTCAGGGAATAATTCAAGGGTCTGATAATGGGAATACCGCCGCCCACACTGGCCTCGAACAGATAATTACATTTATGTTCCTTTGCCATGGTAAGAAGCTCCGGTCCGTGTGCCGCAACAAGCTCTTTATTGGATGTACATACGCTTTTTCCCACCTGCAACGCCTGTTTGGTAAATTCATACGCAGCACCGGTGCCACCCATGGTTTCGCAGATAATCTGGATTTCCGGGTCGTTTACGATGGTCTGGTAATCATGCACTACCTTGTTTTCGTAAGGGTCTCCGGGGAAATCTCTTAAGTCCAGGATATATTTAATGGAAAGATCTTCGCCCGCTTTCTTGTTTACCATGTCCTTGTTCTTCTCGATAACCTCTACTACGCCGCTTCCTACGGTACCATATCCGAGTACTGCAATTTTAATCATGTCTTTTCCTCTGCTTTCTTTATTCTTTTGCTGCATCTTATTCTGCTGCATTTTTGTCATCAGTCTTGTATGCGTTTATTCCTTTGCCAGAATTTTTACATGATGCACACCCTTTGTCCGCTCCATATCTCCAATCATGCCGGAAACATCCTGCGTGGTGTGCAAAATCTGAATGCTCAAGGTCAGCGATGCCATGCCGTTGATGGGAATACTCTGATGAATAGTCAGGATATTGGCACCATATTTTGCCACAATCCCCAGAACCTCAGACAACAACCCTGGCTCATCCTCCATCTGGAAGGTCAGGGTAATGGTGCTTCCCTGTGAATCCTCATGGAATGGAAAAATGTCCTCTTTGTACTTATAAAAAGAGCTCCGGCTGATACCTACGGCATCCACAGCCTCCTGTACGGAACGCACTTTTTCGGTTTCTATAAGCCGCTTGGCTTCCACCACCTTCAAAAGCACCTCCGGTACTGCCTTGCTCCTTACCACATAATAACCGGTTGCTCTGTCCATTTTTCCTCCATGCTTTTCCATTAAAGACAATTGTTTGTTTACCGCAGACATTTGTTTCCATATGTCTTTGTGTCAAATACAGTTGTCTGTTACCGAAAGATAGTTTATCATAGTCCTCCGAATAAAGCAAGGACGAAATTAGCATGACCGGCACTTTTATTATTTGACAGGTTTCCCTCAGCAAGAAAAAAGAAGAGAACAAAACTCCTTTGTCCTCTTCTGTCAATCAGATATTTTCCCTACACCTCACGGTGATCAATCACACGCTTTGCCTTCTTCTCTGTTCGCGGTAATGTTCCAACCGGCACAACATTGATCTTCGGTGTGACACTCATCTTCGACTTGAACAGATTCTTGATCGTCTGACCTGTCTGCTCGAAGTCCACACGGCCTTCCGCCTCAACAGTCACCATGATGATGTCACGGTTATGTGCTTCATCATGTGCGATGTTAATGTTATATTCGCTCGATACACCATCCACCATGCCGAGGATTTCTTCCACCTGACTTGGGAACATATTGACACCATGTACCTTGAACATATCATCACTACGTCCCTTAATTATATCAAGACGAGGATATTTGTTGCCACATGCACATTCACCAGGAATAATTTTAGAGATGTCATGTGTCCGGAATCGCAGAAGCGGTGCGCCTTCCTTGACAAGTGTTGTTATAACAATCTCTCCTTCTTCTCCGTCCGGAACCGGCTGAAGTGTCTTCGGATCAACAATCTCAATATATACATAATCATCCCAATAATGCATACCCGCATTTTCATCACAGCTGATCCCGATGCCCGGTCCGTAAATCTCCGTCAGGCCATAGATATCATAAAGAGAAACTCCAAGCTCCCTTTTAATGTATTCACGCATCTTCTCACTCCAGCGTTCGGAGCCAAAAATGCCTTTCTTCAGATACAGTTGATCGCGGATTCCTCTTTTATTGATTTCCTCTGCCAGAAGCAATGCATACGAAGATGTTGCGGTAAGAACAGTCGATTTCAGATCCATCATCATCTGAATCTGCTTATCTGTATTACCCGGTCCCATCGGAATTGCCATTGCGCCAAGCTTCTCACAGCCTGCCTGAAATCCGATTCCCGCCGTCCACAGACCATAACCGGCTGTAATCTGAATATGGTCTTTGTTTGTAATACCTGCTGTTTCATAGCAGCGTGCAAACATAATCGCCCAGTCATCCACATCCTTTGCTGTATAAGGAATGATGACCGGCTTACCTGTCGTTCCGGACGAAGAATGGATTCGTACCACCTCCTCATCCGGTACCGCCTGGATTCCAAGCGGATAAGCATTTCGAAGATCTGCCTTGCTGGAGAACGGAAGCTGTTCAAACTCCTCCTGACTTGAAACACCTGTGATTCCTGCTTCTTTATAAATTCTGCCATAATAACTGTCTGTCCGGAGCAGACGCTTAATCTGCGCGTCTACCTGTGACAACTGTAACTCTGTTAATTTCATGGTTGGTTCCTCCTCCAAATACGATTTATAATATCGACTGATTATACGTCGTTTTCTCTATCACAACGTTTTTCCGCTTCCCACTTCAACACCTGCGTAAAATGCCGCTTTGTTTGTCTCTACATATTTTGACGGCACGCGCTTTTCAAGCTCTGCAAGCACGGTTTCCTTGCTGATGCCAAGCCGTCCGCTTCCAACTGCCACACCCAGAATAGCGATATTGAAATATCGCGACGAGCCAAACGGTGCACAGATTTTCTCTGCATCAATTACGATACAGCTGCATTTCTTCTGCAGATATGCAATCATCTCTGTGCCATCGTACCCGGTATCCTGCAAAGATTCTGTCACCGGTTTTACCGGTACACGATTCACGATCACGATTCCATCCTTTTTCAGATACCCTAAGTTCCGCACAGCCTCCGCCGGCTCAAATGCGAGAATCATATCTGCTGCCCCCTGTGGGATCAGCGGTGCATATGCCTCCCCGATACGCACATGGCTCGTTACCGAACCACCTCTTTGTGCCATACCAATCGTCTCTGCCGAATGAACTGCCGAACCTTCATCCATCGCAGATGACGCAATAATTTTGGATGCCAGCACGGTTCCCTGCCCGCCGACACCACAGATCAATATATCTTTCTTCATGATGTGGCACCTCCTTTTTGAGTATCGTCACCAATAGCGTGAACCGGGCAGATCTGACTGCACAAGCCACAGCCGGTGCATAAGTTTTCATCAATCGTCACATTTCCATCTACGGTAATAAGTGCCGGACAGCCGATCTCGCGAATACATTTCTTACAGTTGATACACTGCTCCGATATCCGGCATTTGCCGTCTGGCTTGGAAATCGCAATACACGGCGATTTGAAGATAATCGCTTTCACGCCCGGAAGCTTATCGCATTCCTGCACAGCAGCCACCGACGCTGCAAGATCCAACGGATTGACAGTTATAATCTTATGCACACCGATTCCCTCTAACACCTTCGCGATGTCTACCTTATCCACAAACTGCCCCATCATATTCCGTCCGATTCCCGGATGCGGCTGATGACCGGTCATCGCCGTTGTCGAATTATCCAGCACGCAGAGAATCATGTCTGCATTGTTGTACACTGCGTTTACGACACCCGTCATACCCGATGCAAAGAATGTCGAATCGCCCACGAATCCAAAGCATGTGCCTTCCCCATCAATCCAGTGGAAGCCCTGCGCCATCGTGATTCCGGCGCCCATGCAAAGACATGTGTCAACCATATCAAGCGGCATCGCATTTCCAAGTGTATAACATCCGATGTCACCACAGAAATACGCTTTCTTTCCCTTCATCGCCTGCTTCACTGCATAGAACGATGCGCGATGTGGACATCCTGCGCACAATACCGGCGGACGCATCGGAAGAGATGGTGCATCGCTGCCATCATACCCACGCACGAGCTTCTCCGTACCAAGAAACTCGCTCAAAATATCTGCGACCAGATTCGAACTGTTCTCGCCACTTGCCGGCACCTTTCCGTCTAATTTTCCTGACACTTTGATGGCAAGCGCGTGCTTACCGACAAGCTTCAGAATCTGTTCTTCAATATACGGACTTAACTCCTCCACACAGAGCAGTTCCTCCACGCCCTCGAGTGCCTGAAGCAGAAAATCCTCCGGCAGAGGGTACGCAGTCGCAAGCTTGATGAGCTTGATATCGGTGTGGTCTTTCAGATATTCCTTTGCATAAGCATAGCTGATTCCTGACGTGATCACTGCCTTCTTGGAATTTCCGCCTTCCACACGATTCCATTTATATGTAGAAAAGTCTTTTCCGATTTCAACATTCCGCTGCTCGATCATCGCATGATTCATGTATGATAACCGCGGGAAGATGACCCATTTCTTTGAATCCTTCACGAAGCCATCATATGCTTTTGGTCCATTGTTGGCCGGATTCTCAATCGAGGCATACGCATGGCAGACACGTGTCGTCGGACGGAACAGAACCGGTGTCTTATATTTCTCCGAATATGCAAATGCGTCCTGTATCATCTCATATGCTTCTTCCGGGGAAGATGGATCAAAAACCGGAATACGTGCAAAGTCTGCGAACCGTCTTGTATCCTGCTCCGTTTGGGAAGAAATCGGTCCCGGATCATCAGCTGATACAACGACCATACCGCCCTTTACGCCCACGTACGCAAGCGACATCAGCGGATCGGCTGCCACATTCAGACCCACCTGCTTCATCGTGACCATCGTCCGTGCGCCACCATATGCTGCACTTGCAGCAACCTCCATCGCTGCCTTCTCATTTACTGACCATTCCAAATGCACCCCGTCATGCGGGTACTTGGATATTGTTTCCACAATTTCGGAAGATGGAGTTCCCGGATATCCGGACACAAGATTGACACCTGCTGCCAATGCACCGAGCGCAATCGCTCCATTTCCCATTACATATTCCTGCATGTAAATTCTCCCTTCCTCTTTCAAATATGTTCTATTATAACAAATTCTGCGTGATACGACTACTGTTAAAAATTCATCGTCGCCTGAACCTGGGACATAGAACTTTCAATGTCTGCTGCTGTCTTAAGAAAAAGCCCGGATTTCACCAAGCATGAAAAAAGCACCAGCCATTTCTGATGATTGATGCTTTCAAATTATTTTGTTTTTGTAAATCTGTTTAATTGCGTATCCACATCTCCTCCACCGTACATAAATAACACGGATAATCGTAACCACTTGCATTTTCTGGTGCCTGCAGTTCAAAAGCAATGTACTCCAAGATTCCACGAAGGTCTATCTCGGCCTGATCTGAAATTGCGATATCATAAATCATAAATTGTAATCCTTGCGGAGATCAGCAAAAACAGATTTTGCTGATCTAGTACGACCAGCCTGCATATCCGCATATCCTTTCTCTAGTTCTGCATTCATCTGTGCTTCTGATAATGCACTAACGTCTACAGGACGAACGGATGGCATTTTCACTTCAAAAGGAAGTCCTCTTTGAAGAATAATTTGTTTGTAAAACATATTTATTGCATTGGATGCAGGAATTCCTAATGCTGCTAAGATTCCTTCTGCCTGTTCTTTTACATCAGGCTCTATGCGTACGTATAAATTTGCTGATTTTGTTGCCATAGTAAACACTCCTTTCGAGTTTTTTCTAACTATATTATATCCATTTGTCCGGACAAAAGCAATACAAAATCAATATTTTACAAATTGTTCATACTCCAAAATCTACCAGTTGGTTAAAATTTGTCGAAGTCCTCCTGAGTCGCCACTTCCTTATATCCTTTATAATCATCGTTTAAGCCTTTATTATCTTCTGGTAAACTTGAAATGATGTTTCCAGACAAACCCAAAAGCAAAAACCAGAAATACACTACCGTTCATTCCAAATAACCCAGAAGCAGGGCATTGGGTCTCATCTCCCATTGTCCTGCTTCTTTTCATTCCAAATTATATTCACATCATTTACCCATACACCCAATCCTGGATCGC
>OGXX01004428.1_pt1 | contig 10877 bp, 7 predicted proteins | sample 1576301 | NCBI WGS metagenome assembly OGXX01 (sample SAMEA3541469, study PRJEB24748) | human gut metagenome | biome: human gut; feature: human-associated habitat; material: faeces | place: China | collected 2012 | reverse complement strand
GCGCACGATCGCGGGACTTCACGCGCTGCGGCAGAAGCCCATCCTTATTGCGGGCGGGTACGATAAGCATATCCCGTTCGACAAGCTCGGCGACGAGATCTGCCGCCATGTCAAGGCACTGTTCCTTACCGGTTTTACGGCGGAGAAAATTTACGATGCCGTGACAAAATCGCCGCTGTATGACCCCAAGGCGCTGCCGATCCGGAAGATCGACGATTTCCGCGAGGCGGTGCTTTCCGCCGCCGCGAGCGCGGAGGAGGGGGATCTCGTGCTGCTTTCTCCGGCCTGCGCGTCGTTTGACCATTTCAAAAACTTTGTGGAACGCGGCGAAACTTTCCGCTCCATCGTTAACGAACTGAAATAAAGGATATACTGCCATGAATTACGAAGAGCTTTATACACTGGCCGCCCAGGTGGAGGAACGGCTCCAGCCCATTTTCCGCGGATTTGAACGCACGGCGGAGAAGAATACGAAGCGCGTGCTGGATGCCTTCCGCGCGCACCGAGTGTCCGAGCCGTGCTTTGCCGGAACGACCGGCTATGGCTACGATGATCTCGGACGCGAAACGCTGGAAAAGGTCTATGCCGATGTGTTCGGCGCGGAGGCGGCGCTCGTGCGCACCACGTTTGTGAACGGCACGCACGCGATCGCCTGCGCGCTTTACGGCGCTCTCCAGCCGGGCGACACGATCCTTGCCGTTACGGGAGCGCCGTACGATACGCTCCACACCGCCATCACCGGCTCCGGCCGCGGCTCGCTCGCCTCGCTCGGCATCCGGTATGAGCAGCTGGAGCTTGCTTCCGACGGCGGGCCGGACTATGCCGCGATCACGCAGCACGTATCGGAGCTTCGCCCGGCAGCGGCGTTCGTGCAGCGCAGCCGCGGATATGCGCCCCGGCGCGCGCTTTCGGTCGCGGAGATCGGGGAGATCGTCCGCGCAGTAAAGGCAGGCTGCCCCGATACGGCGGTCATCGTGGATAACTGCTACGGGGAGTTCACCGAGGAATGTGAGCCGACGGCGCTCGGCGCCGATCTCATCGCCGGTTCGCTCATCAAAAACCCCGGCGGCGGACTCGCCCCCATGGGCGGGTATGTTGCCGGCCGCGCCGATCTCGTGGAGCAGGCGGCGGAACGTCTGACGCTTCCGGGCATCGGCAGCGAGTGCGGCGCTTCGCTCGGCGTGAACCGGACGCTCTTCCAAGGCTTCTTCTTTGCGCCGCACACCGTGTCACAAGCGCTCAAAACGATGGCCTTCGCCGCCGGAATGCTTGAAGAGCTGGGCTTTGAGAGCTTCCCGGCATCCGATGAAAAGCGGTCGGACATCATTCAGACCATCCGCCTGAAAACGGCGGACAACCTTGTGAAATTCTGTCAGGGTATCCAGAAGGGCTCGCCCGTGGACAGCTTCGCCCTGCCCGTCCCGGCGCCGATGCCGGGGTATGAAAGCCCGGTCGTCATGGCGGCGGGAACGTTCATTCAGGGCGCGTCGCTCGAGCTTTCGTGCGACGGCCCGGTGCGCGAGCCGTATCTCGGCTTTTTGCAGGGCGGGCTTACGTATGAATCCGGCAAGCTCGGCGTGCTGAGCGCCTTGTCTGAAATGCTCGCCTGACGCATATACTTTTGGGCATAAGGGGGTGTTCCCGTATGCCGTTTCCGCGAAAAATCACACCGCAGCAGACGACTGTGCTGCTGCTCCTTGCGCTCACCGGCGCGCTGATCGCGTTTCTGATCCCCGCCGTGCGCTATTTTCGGACGCTTACCGGCGCTATGGCGGTATCCAACGCATCGGATCTCATCACGCAGACCGTGAGCAACATTGTGGAGAACGAAATGCGCCTGCTTGGGCCGGACGGCGGAAAATTCGTATCCTTTGAAAAGGACGGCGACGGGCAGATCAGCGCTATTGTAACCGATACGTCGCGGGTGAATATCCTCTCCGCTGAGCTTCTCAACGCCATCGTGGAGGCCTCCGACCGGGGAGATCTTGATCTTTCGATCCCCTTCGGGAACCTGCTTGGCATCAGCTTTTTCCTTGGCCGCGGGCCGACCGTACCGGTCAAGATCACGATGCTCACATCTTCACGGGTGGATTTCCGCAATGTGCTGACGGATGCCGGCATCAACCAGACGAAACACCAGCTTCTTTTGGAGGTTTGTGTTGATGCGGACGTCCTGCTGCCGTGGGAGATCCGCTCTACGCAGATCGTCACGGAAGTGCTGGTTGCTGAAACGATCATCGTCGGACGTGTTCCGCAAACCTATTTCTATACGGGAGAGACATGATGGACTATTTACAGGAGATCGCCGAGCTCCGCGAAGAGCTGCGCCGCCACAGCATAGCCTATTACGACAAGGATGCCCCCACGATTTCGGACTTTGAGTATGACGCGATGATGCGCCGTCTGGAAAATCTGGAAGCGGAGCACCCGGAGACCGTTACGCCGGACTCGCCGACGCAGCACGTCGGCGGTCACCGTTCGGAGAAATTCTCGCCCGTGCACCATGCCGTTCCGCTTGAGTCGCTCAGCGACGTTTTTTCCTATGAGGAGCTGACCGACTTCATCCGCAAGACGAACGAAACGCTCGGCGGTGAGCCGCTCTATACGGTCGAGCCGAAAATCGACGGTCTTTCTATGGCACTGGAATACCGGAACGGCCTCTTCTATCAGGGCGCAACGCGCGGCGACGGCGTTACGGGCGAGGACGTAACGGAGAATCTTCGCGTCCTGCGCAACATTCCGCTCAAGCTGGAAAACGCGCCCGAGCGGCTGATTGTCCGGGGCGAGGTGTATATGGCTCGGGAGGTCTTTCTTGAGCATAACCGCCGCCGCGAGATCGAGGGCGAAACGCTCCTCGCCAATCCGCGCAACGCCGCGGCCGGGTCCATGCGTCAGCTGGACCCGAAGGTGACCAAAGAACGCCAGCTCGACATCATCGTTTTCAATGTCCAGCTCACCTCCGGCGAACAGCCGAAAACACACGCGGAATCGCTGGACATGCTGGAAAAGCTCGGATTTTATACGGTGCCGCATAAGGTGTTCCGCACCGTGGAGGAGTGCTGCGAGGAGGTTCGGCGCATCGGCGATACGCGCGAGAGTTATCCCTTTGATATTGACGGTGCTGTCATCAAGATCAACGACCTTGCGCAGCGCGAAATTCTCGGCAGCACCGCCAAGGCGCCGCGCTGGGCGGTGGCGTATAAATACCCGCCGGAGGAGAAGCCCTCTGTGGTGCGCGACATTGTCGTGCAGGTCGGCCGGACCGGCGCTTTGACGCCGAAAGCCATTGTGGAGCCTGTGCGTCTTGCCGGTACGACCGTCACGGCGGCTACGCTGCACAATCAGGATTTTATCGATAAGCTCGACGTACGCATCGGCGATACGGTCATCGTGCGCAAGGCAGGGGAGATCATTCCGGAAGTCCTCCGCGTTGATCTCACGAAGCGGCCGGAGGGAACCGTACCGTTCCGCCTGCCGGATACCTGCCCGGAGTGCGGCTCGCCGGTGGAGCGCGACCCGGACGGCGCAGCGGTGCGCTGTACGGGCGTGGAATGTCCGGCGCAGAGGCTCCGCAATCTCGTCCATTTCGCTTCCCGCGAGGCAATGGACATTGAAGGGCTCGGCTTCTCGCTTGCCGAGGCGCTGGTGAACAGCGGTATGGTGAAAACTCCGGCAGATCTCTACCGGCTCGACGCACAGACCGTTGCGACGCTCGACCGCATGGGGAAAAAGTCCGCGGAAAACCTCATCGACGAGATCGAGAAGAGCAAGCAGCAGGATCTCTCCCGTCTCCTGTGCGCGTTCGGTATCCGGCAGGTGGGGCAGAAGGCGGCCAAGGTGCTTGCGCGCACGTTCGGCTCTATGGACGCCATCGAAAATGCCACGCCGCTGGAGCTGACTGCCGTGGACGATATCGGCCCCATCACCGCCGAGAGCGTCGTCTCCTGGGCGCAGAACCCGCAGACGCAGCATCAGATCCGCATGCTGCGCGAGGCAGGCGTCAACATGCTCAGCCGCGAGGAGCGCCGCGACAACCGCTTTCTTGGCAAAACGTTCGTTCTTACCGGCACGCTCACGAAGTATACGCGCGACGAGGCGAGCGCCATCGTTGAATCCTTTGGCGGCAAGGCATCATCCTCGGTCTCCAAAAAGACATCGTACGTCCTCGCGGGGGAGGGCGCCGGGAGCAAGCTGGACAAGGCGCGTACGCTCGGCATCCCCGTCATCACGGAGGATGAGTTTGAAGAGATGATCCGCTGAAACATAACAGCAGCCCCTTTTCATGGAGAGAAAAGTATGAGCACGAGAAAAGAAATGATAACCGAGTTCTACGACCGGAGCGACGAGAACGGCCGGCTGGAGAAAAGCAGGCACGGTCAGCTCGAGTACGCGATCACGATGGCCTACATCCACCGCTTTTTGAACCCCGGAGCTAGGGTTTTGGAGGTCGGCGCGGGGACTGGTCGGTATTCCATTGCGTTGGCTAAAGAAGGTTTCGATGTGACCGCGGTGGAATTTGTTGAAAGCAACCTTGCCGCTCTTAGAGAAAATAGCTGCGGGCTTGATTTGATCCGTTCCTATCAAGGCGATGCTACGGATCTTTGTCTGTTTGACGATGACTCCTTTGATATGACCCTTGTTCTCGGCCCCATGTATCATCTGTTTGCTCCGGAAGACGTGAACCGGGCAATTGACGAGGCGATCCGGGTCACGAAGCCGGGCGGCACGCTCCATTTCGCGTTTCTTTCGATATACGCCCTTATGTACTCCAATGCCCTCTACGGCAGCTGGGCGCCTTATCAGGAAGAAAACTTCACGAAGGATTTCAAGGTAAGGCACTTTCAGGAACAGCTGTTCACTGGTTACGATGTATGCGAGTTTGAGCGTCTGTTCGATGAAAAACCGGTAGAGCGCGTCACAACCGCTGCCATGGACGGTCCGCTGGAGGCGCTGGAGAAACGTCCGGATTTCTTTATTTCGGACGAGAATTTTGACGCGTTTGTTAAGTGGCATCTTGCGTTTGCTGAAAAGCGGGAGCTTTTGGGCGGGTCCAACCATCTGCTGTATATCTGCCAAAAGACGAAGCGATAACGATGCATAACCTCCGCATGAGAACTCATGCGGAGGCTTGCCGTCTTTGCTTCAGGCGCAGTTTGTCCTGCTGCTTATTTTAAAACTTTAAGACTCTTCTCATTTTTTTCTTATAATTGTTTTGTATAGTATTATCCGAAAATATTGCTTTTTTCCGCAAAGTCGGATAATCTGAAAGCGACTTTAACCGAGCCTGGGGGACCTCTTTTGGAGAACAACATTCTGAAAAAAATATCGCGGCAGATCGTGGATAAGCGCGTGATCATCATGATCGCGTTTCTGGCCGCGTGCGTTTACTGTGCGCTTTCCATCAGCCGCGTGCATGTGAATAACGATATAACCTCGTTTCTTCCGCCGGATACCGATACCCGCCGCGGGCTCACGATCATGGAGAACGAGTTCACGACGTATGCAAGCGCCAACGTTATGCTTGCCAATACGACCTATGAGCGCGCGAGTGCCGCTGCGGAGAAGATCGAGACGCTCGAGCATGTGACCGGCGTGACGTTTGATAATTCTCCGGCGCATTTTGTGGATTCCGCAGCGCTGCTCACGATCTCCTTTGACGGCACAAGCGATGATGAAAACGTCATTGCGGCGATGAACGAGATCCGTTCGCTCACAGCAGGATTTGATACATATACCTCCTCGGACATCGGTGCGGACCTCCTTGGGGAGATCGCGCAGCAGATGGTTGGCGTCGTGGCACTGGCGGCGGTGGTCATCATGGCAGTGCTGCTCTTTACGTCGCGCAGCTATTTCGAGGTCGTCATTTTTCTTATCGTCTTTTCTGTCGCGGCGCTGCTCAATATGGGCACAAACTTCTGGCTGGGCGAGATATCCTCCATCACCAATTCCATTGCCGTTATTTTGCAGCTCGCGCTCGCCATCGACTATGCCATTATTTTCTCCCATCGCTATCAGGACGAGATCGACCGCTTCCCAACGGAACGCGAGGCGCTGATCGAAGCGCTTTCCAAATCCATCGTTGAAATTTCCTCCTCGAGCCTTACGACGATCTCCGGTCTTGTTGCGCTGATGCTCATGCAGTTCCGGCTGGGCTATGACCTCGGTCTGGTGCTCTCCAAGGGTATACTTTGCAGCCTTATCACGGTATTTCTTCTGATGCCGGGACTGATCGCTTCCTTTTTCCGCCCGCTGCGCAGAACGACGCACAAGTCCCATGTGCCGGATATCACCGGCTGGGGACGGTTCCTCATGAAAACACGCTTCGGCTTTGTCGCGGTGTTTGTTATTATCCTTCCGCTTGCCATCTGGTGTTCGAGCCGGACGGAATATGCGTTCAACGACGCGGGCATCGACGAACTCAAATACTCCGAGAGCCGCGCGGCGGCGCGGAAGATCACCGGCACCTTTGCGAACGACACGACGATCGCCGTGCTCGTTCCGAGCGGAAACTACGAAGCGGAAAAGCAGTTCCTGCGCGACGCCGCGGAGCTCGACAATGTGAAGACCGTCACCGGGCTTGCGAATATCGAGATCGAGGACGGGAAAGTGTTGACGGATTCCTATACGCCGCGCATGTTCTCCATGCTGCTGAACATCGATTTTGAAGAAGCGGAAATGCTCTATGCCGCCTACGGCGTGGAGAACGGGCAGTATCAGCCGATCTTCGGCAATGCCGAGACCTATTCCGTGCCGCTCATCGATATGTTTCTGTTCCTCTTTGAAAAGATCGATCAGGGCATCGTGACACTCGATGCCGATTCGCAGGAGACGCTGGACAGCCTCCGCGGTGAGCTGGAACGCGGCGAAGCGCAGCTTCGCGGCGAAAACTGGGACCGTATGGTCATCACGGCGGACGTACCCATCGAGGGTGACGAGAGCGTCGCGCTCGTAAACGCACTGCGCTCGCTGGCCGACGGACGCTACGGAGAAGGAGGGTGCCTCGTCATCGGCGACGTGACGAGCGCCAAGGAGCTGGCGGACACCTTCAACGGCGATTCGCTGCTCATCAATCTGCTCACCATCGCCTTTGTTTTCATCATCCTGATTTTCACCTTCCGCTCCGTGGTGGGCGCGGCGCTCCTCGTGTTCGTCATTCAGGGCAGTATCTGGATCAACTTTACGTTTCCGTACCTGACACATACCCGCGCGTCATTCGTCACGAATATGATCGTCTCCGCCATTCAGATGGGGGCGACGATCGACTATGCCATTGTTATCATGAGCCGGTATCTGGATCTCAAAAAGCTCCATACGCCGCAGGAGGCGATGGCGCGGGCGGTCAACGAGAGCTTTCCGACCGTTATGACCTCCGGCACCATCATGACCGTTGCAGGCATTCTGATCGCATACCGCGTGTCGGACGTATACATCGGCCACATCGGTCTCGCTGTTGGCCGCGGCGCGCTTATATCGGTCATCCTCGTTTTGAGCGTTCTGCCGCAGCTCATCGTGCTGCTCGATAAGGTCATTGAAAATACAACATTTCGGAAAAAAACGACGACGGGAGGTGCCGTGGAATGAAACGATGGATCGCAGCGCTGCTGAGCACGGTGCTGCTTCTTTCCGTGTCCGGCGCGGCACTCGCCGCCGACCCGGATACCGTTGAGATATCCTCTGCCGAGGATCTCGCGGAGCTTTCCGCGTTGTGCACGTCGGACGCATGGTCGGAAGGGAAGACGATCGTGCTCGCGCGCGACATCAGTCTCACCGGCTGCGATTTTTCGCCCATCCCGCTGCTGTCCGGAACGTTTGACGGCCGCGGCCACAGCATACTCGGCATATCCCTTGATGGCGACGCCTCAACACAGGGGCTTTTCCGTATGGTGCTGAAAACCGGCGTCGTAAAAAATCTCACGGTCTCCGGCACCCTCCACGCAACCGGAAACGGCGAAAACATCGGCGGTATCGCCGGGGTGAACTACGGAGCGATCGAAAATTGCCGCTTTGACGGGGATATTCTCGCGCAGGCCGCGGCGGGCGGCATCGTCGGGCTGAACCAAGAGGGCGCTCTCGTGAGCGAGTGTAAAACTTCCGGCTCCATTTCAGCTTACCACCGTGCCGGCGGCATTGCGGGCGAGAACCGCGGCGTGCTCAGCGAGTGCGAAAACCGCATGAGCGTTAATACGGATTATATCGCGGTCGAGAAGCCCGACCAGAAAAAATCGTTTGATATTTCCACGCTTACCCTGAACGAGGAAACCGTCATTGATATCACGGATCTCGGCGGTATCGCCGGGCTGAATACCTCCGTTATCAAGTACTGCGACAACTACGGCGACGTGGGATACCCCCACACGGGTTATAACGTCGGCGGCATTGCCGGACGCCAGAGCGGCCGCGTTCTTGGCTGCACAAACGCCGGAGGGGTCACTGCACGCAAGGACGTCGGCGGCATCGTCGGGCAGGTGGAGCCGTATACCTCGTGGAACGTTACCGGCACAGGTCTCGGCGAAGTGCAGTCCCAGCTTTACCGGCTGGAGAGTCTGCTGCGCACGACGCTCGGCGATTTCGGCGATTCACAGGCCGAAGCCCGTGCGCTGATGCAGCAGATCCTTGAGCTGCTCGGAAACTGCAGCGATATCATCGGCGGAATGTATCCCGACATTCCGTGGCCGACACCCGGCGGCGACGGCGGCAGCGATACCGGAGATGCCGGCGGAGGGAGCAACGGCGACGGCGGCAGCGGCGGATGGATCGATCCGGGCAGCGGCTCGATGGACGATCTCTCCGATAATCTTCAGCAGATCGTACGTCTTCTCGGCCAGATGACGGACGTCTTTACGAGCGACGCCGTGATCGAGGATATGCAGAACGTCCTCTCCCAGCTCATGAACGTCTCTTCGGCGATCATGAGCATGGCGTACAGTCTCGGCAATGCCTCGGTTCAGCTTGAGGACATTTCCGACACCGACGATGACGATGAAGCGCTCTGCCTCATCGCGCAGTGCGCCAATACAGCGTCCATCACTGCCGATACGAATGTCGGCGGCATCGCGGGAAATGTGTCACTCGATATCTCCTTTGACCGAGAGGATCAGCTCAACATTTCCTCCACGCTGATCGGCAGCGGGAAATATGAGATTTTTGCGCGCATTTCGTCCTGCGAAAACAGCGCTTCCGTCGCGGCCTCCAAGTCCTGCGCCGGCGGTATCGCCGGACGAATGGATTACGGTCTCGCGGTCGGCTGCTCCGCGCTCGGTGAGGTGACAACGGCGGAGGAGTATGCCGGAGGCATCGTCGGACACAGCTCTGCCGCCGTGAGGAATTGCCGCGCACGCGTCAATCTCTCGGGCAAACGGTATGTCGGCGGCATTGCCGGGCTCGGCAAGGACATCTCCTCGTGCAGCGTCATGCCGCACTTTGAGAATCGCGCGGAGCTCTGCGGCTCCGTGGCGGGCTATGCCGACGGTACGATCGCCGAAAATCTCTATTCCGACTCCACGGTCGGCGGTGTGGACGGCTTCAGCTTCACCGGTCAGTCGGACTATATGGACTATGAGGATTTTGCGGCCCTTCCGGACACGCCGGACTTTTTCCGCAGCATCGGAGTGACGTTTGTAAAGGACGGCGTGACGGCGGAGACGGTCGAAGTGCCCTTCGGCGGCAGGATCGCCTCGGTCCCCTCCGTCGCGGATGAGGACGGAATGTACTGGCAGTGGAACGACTTTGATCCCAACGAGGCCGTATACTACAGCCGGACCGTCGAGGGGGAGTATATCCGGCCGGTCACAACGATCTCGACCGGCGAGGACGAGCCGCTGTTCCTTGCGGAGGGCACTTTCCGCGACGGGCAGACGCTTCTTGCTGTGCCCTTTGTGCCGGATGCGGAAACGCTCGGCATCGATGCGGCGTCCATTCTCGCGGCATACACGGTGCGCGTTTCCGGCTATTCCGAGCCTCTCACCGTGCGCATGCTTACCTCGGCGTCCGGGAGTCTCTATACACTCTCGGAAGGCACGCTCACGCCGCTTTCGCTCACCCGAGACGGCAGCTATATTGTTTTCCGGCTGGACAACGGCGCATCGATCGTGTACCTTGCGCAGGAAACCTCCCGTACCGGCTGGATCATTGGCGGCATTGCGGGCGGCGCTGCAGCCGCTGCGGCGGTCGTCCTCATTATCGTGCGAAAAAGAAGAAAAAAGACTTAACAAGTTCTTGACGAATTCTTTATTTCCCTGTATTCTTTATATGTATTCTCTCCGGCGGTACGTCCGCACAATCCGCCGGGGAGACGTATTTTGTAAAGCAGAAAGGTGAAATGAGAGTGGAATTACTTCATTGGGCGGAGAGTGTATTAAAGTATCTTGTGCAGTTCGGGATCATTCTTCTGGAGGGAACGGGAGCGGTCATTCTCCTGTTTTCCGGCGCGAAGAGCGTTGTCCGACTTTGTAAAAATCAGCCGCATGCACGGCTCTCCATGGCGCAGGGCATTGCGCTCGCGCTGTGCTTCAAGCTCGGCGGCGAGGTGCTGCGCACGGTGATCGTGCGCGAGTGGAGCGAACTTCTTGTACTCGGTGCGATCATTTTCCTCCACGCGGCTATGAGCATCCTCATCCATTGGGAGATCAAGATGGAGGAGAAGCGCCTGTCCGCCATGAGCGACCTTACCGACTGATACATCAAATTAAAGAAGCTTCGTGGTTATAAAAATCACGAAGCTTTTTTGTAGCCTTATTTTTGTGATGCACAAAAGCAGGTCTTTGTCCGAACAAGCTCTTGAAAATCTCCGCATTGTCTGGTAGAACCATTTAATTTAAGCACTAAAAGGAATCAAGGCGATCAACCAGAACAAAGAAGGAGGCTTTTACACATGAAGG
>OGXX01004427.1_pt1 | contig 10882 bp, 7 predicted proteins | sample 1576301 | NCBI WGS metagenome assembly OGXX01 (sample SAMEA3541469, study PRJEB24748) | human gut metagenome | biome: human gut; feature: human-associated habitat; material: faeces | place: China | collected 2012 | reverse complement strand
GGTCCCGTTCCTTTCTTTGACGGAACACCGCATTATCCTTCATTTTATCACAATCTACTGCATTTTTTAAGAGAGCCGGTTCTTTTTTAAAGAAAAATTTATAATCTTCCATGCTGCACAGCTGCACCCGCATCCATTTTCCCGCAAAGAGGGGGATTTTGCCCTCCCTAAACGGCTGCTCGAAAAAGGGCTGCCGCTCACTTGAGTAAAAAACCTGCGTAAGCAGGGTGATTGTGCCTGCATCGACCTGTAACATCGTTCCTTTGGTCAGCTCGGTCCTGCCGCTGCCCTGCTCAATCCGCGCAAGCATCCGGCTCACCCGCTCATAGGACGGCTCGAGCTGCACCTGTTGCAGCAAAAGCAGCAGCACCCTTCTCTGCATTGCCGGATGCAGCTGCAAAAAGCCCTGCCGCTCCAAAGCAATCGGCTGCTGCGAGCGCTGTAATCGCCGGTATTCCTGCTGTGCCAGCTGCTGCAAAAACTGCTGGTCAGTGCGGGCTGTGTCACACAGCTCTGCGATATTCTGCAAAAATCCGCCGTTGAGCTGCTGCATCTGCGGCAGCAGGTGATGGCGGATGCGGTTGCGGGTATACCGGTCGCTGTCGTTGCTGGAATCGTGGATAAAGTCCAACCCATTTTCCCCGCAAAACTGCTCAATCTGCTCGCGGGTACACGCAATCAACGGACGGATAATCTGCCCGCGCACCGGCGGGATGCCGCCCAAACCGTTGAGTCCGGTCCCTCTTGCCAGATAGAACAGGACGGTTTCCGCGTTGTCATTGAGGTTGTGCGCGGTAGCAACCCTGCCCTGCTGCCCTGCCAGTGCGGTCAGCAGCTGATACCGGCGCTGTCGGGAAAAGGTTTCCACCGACTGTCCTGCCTGCTTTGCCTCCTGCTGTGCCCAGATGCGATGGACCGTCAGCGGGATGTTATATCGCTTGCAAAAATCGGTGCAGAACTGCTGGTCGCGCTCCGATTCCTCGCCGCGCAGACAGTGGTTGATGTGGCAGGCTTCCACCCGGATGTCCAGCTGCTGCTCCAACCGATGCAGAGCAAACAGCAGCGCTGTGGAATCCGCTCCGCCGGAAAATCCGACCACTACCCTCTGCTGCGGCTCCAGCATCCGATAACGGTCGATCGTTTGCAACATTTTATGGAGCATCGCGGAACAACTCCCTGCTTAAGAATCTGGTGTGCTGACCGTCGAACGCCAATTTGACGGTGTCGGTAGCTCCGTGACGGTTCTTTGCCACGATTACCTCCGCCACACCTTTGTCCTCGCTGTCGTCGTTATAATATTCGTCGCGGTACAAAAACATGACCAAATCGGCATCCTGCTCGATGGAACCCGACTCACGCAGGTCCGACAGCACCGGACGGTGGTCGCCGGTGCGCTTGTCCGGGCTACGGGACAGCTGCGAAAGGGTGATGATCGGCACATCCAATTCCTTTGCCATCACCTTGAGGTTTCGGGTGATTTCCGACACCTCCTGCACACGGTTGTCAATCCGTCTGCCCGAGGACATCAGCTGCAAATAGTCGATGACCACCAGTCCCAGATTGGGCACCCGGCGCAGCTTTGCCTTCATCTCCGCTACGGTGATGCCCGCACTGTCGTCGATATACATCGGCATCCGGGCAATGTTCTGTGCGGACACCGCCACCTTGGTCCACTCGTCCACACTCAGGTTGCCGGTGCGCAGCTGGGAACCCTGAATCAGCGCATCCGCCGAAAGCATACGGGAGATCAGCTGCTCGCGGCTCATCTCCAGCGAAAAGACCGCTACCGCGTGTCCCTGCTTTGCAACATTGGTGGCAATATTCATCACAAAGGTGGATTTTCCCATCGCCGGACGCGCCGCCAGCAAAATCAGGTCGGTTCGATTGAGTCCTGTCGTCAAGCTGTCCAACGCAGAAAATCCACTGGGAATACCGACATACTGGTTTTTGTCATCGCCGGAAATCCGCTGCAATTTGTCGTACAGCTCAAAGATGGCGCGGTCCACCTTGACCAGTCCCGTGGCGTCCTTGCCCTGGCGAATCTCATACAGCTTCTGCTCGGCAAACTCCATCAGACCGCGGGCATCCGCATCGCTCTTTTCCGAGTTTGTGATGATACTTTTTGCCACGTCGATCAGGGTGCGCATATAGTATTTTTCCTGCACCAGCTTGGCATATGCTTCCACATTGGAGGCACTGGGCACCACCTGCACCAGCTGGGTCAGATAGACCTTGGCATCCCCGTCGCTGGCGAAGATGCGGTCCGCCTTTGCCTGCTCGAGCACGGTGACAAAGTCGATGGGCTGGGCTGCGGTAAACATTCCCAGCATGATGGTAAACAGCTGCTTGTGCTGCGGACGGTAAAAGCTGTCCGGCGTCAGCAGCTCCAGCACGCGGCTGATGCACTCCGGCTCGATGAGGATTGCACCCAGCACCGACTGCTCTGCCTCCAGGCTGAAGGGCAGTTGCTCCGCGCCCAGTTCGATGGTTTCTTCTGCCATGCCGTTTTCCCTCCTACCGCACAAATCCTTTTTTTAGACAGGCAGCCGCCTGCGGAAATACTTTCCCAGACGGCTTTTCGCTGTTGTTATTCGCCAACTTCCACACCCATCTTGGCACTGATGCCGGTGTAGAGTTTGATTTCGGCGGTGTATCTGCCAAATGCTTTGATTTCGCCGATGGTCACCTTCTTTTTATCAACGGTAACATTGTACTGCTTCTGGATGGCTTCTGCAACCTCCTTGTTGGTCACAGCGCCGAACAGCTTGCCGCCGGCTCCCGCTTTTGCTTTAATCTGGACAGTTTTACCCTCCAGCTTTTTGGAAGCTTCCATTGCGGCTTCTCTTTCCACCTGAATCTTGTGCTGTTTGGAGGCTTCTTTTGCCTTCAGCTCATCCATCGCCTGATTGTTTGCCTCTACAGCAAGACCCTTTGGCAGCAGAAAGTTTCTTGCATAGCCGTCCGCTGCGTTGATCAGCTCTCCTTTTTTGCCGCTTCCCTTTACATCCTGTGTCAGAATTACCTTCATTACAATCTTCTTCCTTTCTTGCGTCGGGTGTTGTGTGACCCGTTGTGTCTATTTTTCCTCGGGCGGCACCATCTGCACCGGTCCCGGGTCAGGGGCAGGCAGAGCTTTTGGCTCCTCCTTATCCTCGAGGGTATCGTAGTATTCGTCGATTGCCTGTTTGAGCCTGCGTGCGCCTTCCTCCAGGTCGATTCCCTTGGTCTGGGCGCCTGCCATCGTCAGATGTCCGCCGCCGCCCAGCTTCTCCATAATAATCTGGACATTGATGCGTCCCATGCTGCGGGCAGAATAAGCGACCACGTCGCTCGATTCATAATAAAAGACGAAGGAGGCATCGACATCCTCGATGCCCAGCAGCTCATCGGCAGCCTGTGCGGACACCATCTTAATCTCGTCAATCTTTTCGCTGACACCGCACACCGCACAGTGGCGGTAGACCTTTGCCGCTGCCACTACCTTGCAGCGCTCCTGGTAAGCTTCCATGCTGGTGGCAAACAGACGTTTGACCTCCACTGTGTCCGCTCCCATCTTGCGCAGGTAGGCTGCTGCCTCAAAGGTACGCACACCGGTGCGCTGAATAAAATTCTTGGTGTCGAGCATCATGCCTGCCAGCATCGCTTCCGCAGCCGCGCTGCTCGGTTTATATTTGTCGCCAAAGTACTGCACCAGCTCTGCGACCATCTCCGAAGCGCTGGAAGCGTACGGCTCATGGTGGAAGATGACCGCATTGTCGATATAATCGACCATCTTGCGGTGGTGGTCGATGACCACCACGTTCTTGCAGTTTTTGTAGACCTCGGGCGCCTCGATAAAGTGCGGGGTATGTACATCCACGATAATCAGCAGGGTATCCGGCTGCACATACTCCAGCGCTGCCTCCGGCTCCACAAAGGCGGTATCAAAGCCCTGCTCCAGCAGACGCGCGTGCAGCTGCTTGACCATGTTGGCACGGCTGTTGAGGATAATCTTGACCGGCTTGCCCATCTGCTGGATTGGATGATACAGACCGACTGCCGAGCCCAGACAGTCCAAATCGGCAAAACGGTGACCCATAATCAGCACATTCGAGCAGGAATCGAGCAGCTCCATCAAAGCCGCTGCCACGATTCGGGTTTTGACCTTGGTGCGCTTCTCAATTCCCTTAGAAACACCGCCGTAGAATTCGTAGCCGTTCTTGTTTTTGACCGCTGCCTGGTCGCCGCCTCGTCCCAGTGCCATATCCAGCGCCTGACTGGCAAACTTTTCTGCCTGCAAAAGGCTCTGTGCATCCCTGCCCACGCCGATGGAAAGGGTCGCGGGCATCCTGCCGTTGGCGTTGATTTTTCGCACGGTATCCAGGATGGTGAAACGTTCCTCGACAATGCTGCGCATATACCGCTCCTCAAAGGCAACAAAGAAGCGGTCCTTCTCCAGCTTTTTAATCACGCCGTTGTAGTTTTCGACATAACATTCAATCTGGTATTCGATCTCGCCCATAATCTGAGAGCGTTCATTTTCACGCGCGCTTTGCAGCAGCTCCTCGTAGTTGTCGATGAGGATGATGGCTGCCACCGGTCGGGAGGAAAAGTACTCCCGTGCGATGCGCTTGAGCTTGTCGTCGTCCACCAGATACAGTACATTCAGGCGGTTGTCCTCCTCGCCGGTGGGTGCGTGGTAGGCGGTGTACTGGTGTCCATTGTACTCGACTCCATACCCCTGCACCGGACATTCGGTCTGCAAATTGACCGCCGGAAAATATTCTGCCAGGCTGTGCCCAAAGCAGTCGCTGCCGCCAAACACCTTTTCCCGCATCTGGTTGTTGTACCAGATGATTTCTCCGCCTCGTCTTCGGGTCACCAGAACCGGCAGCGGAAAATCCCGCAGCGATTTGTTGGTGTAAGGGGAAAGCTGTTTTTCCATCGTCTGATAGAACTTGTTGATACTCTTGCTTAAAGAGGCAATCATATAGATTCCCACCAGTGTCAATACAAGCAGGAAAAAGCAGGCGATAAACAGCCAGACATTTTTGCCGATGACCGCCACTGCAAAAGCGGCGACGTTCATCAGCACCAGCACCGCCATCAGCGGAATAAACAGGTATAATCTCTTTTTGCTTTTGATTTTATTTTTCATCTTTGTGCCTCACTTCTGAAGCAGCACAGCCGGTTTATGCCTCCTGGATCACCGTCAGCACCATCGGGCTGCGCTTGGTTTTGTTGTATACATAGCGGCTGACCTCATCCTTCATCCGGTTTTTCAAGGTAGTCCAGTCGCGGACACCGCTGCTGATGGATTCCTCCAGCGCTGCTTTTGCCACATCGCGTGCGCCGTTGATCATATCCTCTGCCTCACGCACATACACAAAGCCGCGGGAGATGATGTCCGGTCCAGACACGATGCGTTTGTTTTTGGCATTGATGGCTGCCACCACCACGATCAAGCCGTCCTCTGCCAGGTGTTTTCTGTCGCGCAAAACGATGCTGCCTACGTCGCCTACACCCAATCCGTCGACCATGACTGCACCCGATGGAACCTCTCCGCCAAAGCGGAAGCTTTCGCCGTCGGTTTCCAGCACCTGACCGATGGCTGGGATGATGACATGGTCCTCGTCGATGCCCATCTGTTTTGCCACAATGGAATATTTTCTCAGATGTTTATACTCTCCGTGTACCGGCAGGATGTACTGCGGCTTGGTCAAAGCCATCATCAGCTTCTGCTCATCCTGACAGGCGTGACCGGAAACGTGTACCTCGTACATCTTTTCATAGATGACCTCTGCGCCCAGACGCATCAGCTCGTTGACCACGCGGTTGACAAACTTTTCGTTGCCCGGAATCGGTCTTGCGGAGATGATGATAAAGTCGTTCGGGGTCACCTTCACCTTGCGGTGCTCGCTCATTGCCATGCGGCTCAAGGCGGACAGCGGTTCGCCCTGGCTACCGGTGGTAATCAGCACCACCTCGTTAAACGGCAGGCGGTTTGCCACGTCGATGTCCACCAAAATCCCGCTCGGAACCTTGAGGTAACCCAGCTCGATGGCGGTTGCCACCACGTTGACCATGCTGCGCCCGGAAACCGAGACCTTTTTGTCGTACTTGACTGCATAGTCGATAATCTGCTGGATGCGGTGGATGTTGGAGGCAAAGGTTGCAATGATGATGCGGCGGTCGCCTGCCATCTGGAACAACTTGTTGAACGATTCGCCCACTGTGCGCTCGCTCGGGGTGCTGCCCGGCATTTCGATGTTGGTGGAGTCCGGCAGCAGCGCCAGAACGCCCTCACTGCCAAGCTCACCAAAGCGTCCCAAGTCGATGACACCGCCTTCGATCGGGGTGTAGTCTACCTTAAAGTCGCCGGTCTGTACGATAACGCCAGCCGGAGTGTGGATAGCAAGTGCGCAGGCATCGGGAATCGAGTGGTTGACGCGGATAAATTCCACCGACATACAGCCTGCCTTGATGGTGTCTCCGGGTTTGACCTCCATCATCTTGACCTGATTGCTCAGTCCATGCTCCTTGAGCTTATTTTTGATAAGACCTAAGGTCAGCTTGGTCGCATACAGCGGCGCGTCAATTTCCTTCATCAAATAGGGAATGCCGCCGATGTGGTCCTCGTGTCCGTGGGTGATAAAGACGCCGCGGATTTTCTCTTTATTCTGCACTACATAGGTAAAGTCCGGGATGACGATGTCGATGCCCAGCATCGTTTCGTCCGGGAACGCCAGACCGCAGTCGACGATGAACATATCGTTCCCACACTCATAGACGGTCATGTTCTTTCCGATTTCATTAAGTCCTCCCAATGGGATAATGCGGACCAGCGGCTTTTTTCCGTCCTTTTTGCGGCGTCCCTGGGTGCGTGGGCGGGTATTTTTCGGTTTTGCTGCATTTGGTGCTGCTTCCTGTGCCGGCTGGTTTTCTGTCGGCTGTGCCTTCTGCTGGCTGCGCGCATTGTTGCTTCTGCTGCGCCCTGTTCTTTTTTCAGCGCCGGTCTTTGCTTTCTTTTCCCCACCGGCAGGCTCTTTGACCAGCTCGATTGCGCTCTGAACCGCCTGGCTGAGCGCATCGACTTCCTTGTTCTGCCTTGGCTTTCGGTTATAGTGTCTTGGTTTACCGGCATTCGGCTGTGGGCCGGTGTTTTTTTCATTCATGTGCATTTCCTCCTTGTCGTGTGCGGTCCTGCAACGCAGAGTGGCTCATTTCCCCTGTGCGGCTTTATTCTTCGGGCAGGTCCGCCGGTTGTGTTGTCTGGCAAAAGCTGTGTCATCTGCCGTTTTGCATCTCATTTCCGTTCCTGCTCAATCCGGCTCGTCAAACCACAGTCCTCTGCTTTCTTTAAAGTCCGCAGCAACTTCCTGTGCGGGCTATGGATAAAATATATAAAAATATATAAAAGAAACTGCGCGCCTGTCGCATGAAGGGACAGCTGCGCAAAATACCCATCATAATTTATTCTTTTTAATTGTACCTTTCTACAGCAAAGATGTCAAGAAGCATCTTGTCGCCGCTGTCACAATCAAACTATTGGAAAATCATCTTCTCCTTATACCAAAACTTGCGCTGCCCGACACAATCGCATATAATAAAGGATATGCAGCATAAAGCGGCGTTTTTGTGGAATCATTCTTTCCAGAAGCCGCTGTACAGAAAGGATGCAGAATATGAAACACGTGGACATCTTTACCGACGGCGCCTGCTCAGGCAACCCGGGTCCGGGCGGCTATGGGGTCATCCTGCGCTATAAAGGGGTCAACAAGGAGCTTTCCGGCGGCGAGCCGAACACCACCAACAACCGCATGGAGCTAACCGCCGTCATCACCGGTCTGGCTGCTTTAAAGGAGCCGTGCGAGGTGACCCTCTACTCCGACTCCCGCTACATCATCGACGCCATCCAAAAGGGCTGGGCAAAAAAATGGCAGGCAAACCACTGGATGCGCAACGCCAAGGAACCTGCCCTCAACGCCGACCTGTGGGAACAGCTGCTCGGTCTGCTCGAACGCCATCCGGTCACCTTTGTCTGGGTCAAGGGTCATGCCGGTCACCCGGAAAATGAGCGCTGCGACCAGCTGGCGGTGCAGGCTTCCATGCGGGCAGCCGGTCAGGCATAGTCCTTGGCTTTTAGGGCAAATGGTAAAAATCTGCGAATTTTGCCGTTTGCCACTTGCAAAATATACTTTTGGGGTATATAATTAAATCGGATTCAAAATTCCTTGTTTTAACCGACTTTCAACCGGTGACGACAAACCCTACACCAAGATGAAAGGACGATCTGTTTTATGGAACGATTTGTTTATGCCGACAACGCGGCAACCACCAAAATCACCCAGCCGGTGCTGGACGCGATGATGCCTTACCTGACCGAAGAATACGGCAATCCCTCCAGCCTGTACCGCTTTGCCAACCGCGCCAAACGTGCGCTGGAGCAGGCACGCGCCGAAGTAGCGCAGGTGCTGGGAGCCGACCCTTTTGAAATTTTGTTCACCGCAGGCGGCAGCGAAGCCGACAACTGGGTCAAAGAAGTGATGCGCACCCAGAAGGCAAAGGGCAAAAATCACTTTATCACCACCGCGGTGGAGCACCACGCGATGCTGCATTCGGCACAGCGGCTGCAAAAGGAAGGCTATGAGGTCACCTTTATTCCGGTGGACCGCGAGGGTCAGATCGACCCGGAGGACATCCGTCGCGCCATCCGTCCCGAGACCGGACTGGTTTCCATCATGTTTGCCAACAACGAAATCGGAACCATCTACCCTATCAAGGAAATCGGAGCCATCTGCCGCCAGGCAGGGGTCCTCTTCCACACCGATGCCGTACAGGCAGTCGGACACGTAAAAATCAACGTAAAAGAAATGAATATTGATATGCTCTCCCTGTCCGCTCACAAATTCCACGGACCGAAGGGAGTAGGCGCCTTCTACTGCCGCAGAGGGATTCCGCTGAACAATCTGATTGACGGCGGCGCACAGGAGAGAGGCAAACGCGCAGGCACCGAAAATGTAGCCGGCATCGTGGGACTTGCCACTGCGCTGCGCATTGCAGACAGCGAGCTTGAGCAGACCGCTCCCCGCCTGACCGCTATGCGGGACCGCCTGATCGACGGCATCCTGCAATCGGTCCCGATGTGCCGTCTGAACGGCTCGCGCACCAACCGTCTGCCGGGCAACTGCAACATCTCCTTTTTGGGATTGGAGGGCGAATCCCTCCTGCTGCGTCTGGATCTTGCGGGCATTGCCGCTTCCTCCGGTTCCGCCTGCGCCTCCAGCTCGCTTGACCCAAGCCATGTGCTGCTTGCCATCGGTCTGCCGCATGAGGTCGCACACGGCTCGGTACGGCTGTCGCTGTCCGATTTGAACACCGAAGAGGATGTCGATTATATTCTGGAAAAACTGCCGCAGATCGTTTCTACCCTGCGTCAGATGAGCCCGCTGTGGGAACAGATTCAAAAGGGCGAGGTTTCCTTCGAGCTGTAATTTCTTCGATCATAACTGTTTAATTGATATAAATTTTTTAGCAACATTGACCGATGGACAACAGATTGTCCATCTTCGAAAGGATGAAAAAACATATGATGTATTCTGATAAAGTTTGGGACCACTTCACCAATCCACGCAACGTTGGCGAGATTGCAGACGCCGACGGCATCGGCGAGGTAGGCAACGCTACTTGCGGCGATATTATGAAAATTTACCTGAAAATCAACGGCGACATCATCACCGATGTCAAGTTTAAAACCTTCGGCTGCGGCGCTGCTATCGCTACCAGCTCGATGGCAACCGAGATGATCAAGGGCAAACCGGTCTCCGAGGCGCTGGAGCTGTCCAACAAGGCCGTTGTTGAGGCGCTGGACGGCCTGCCCGCCCACAAGATTCACTGTTCCGTGCTGGCGGAGGAAGCTGTCCGCGCCGCCGTCAAGGATTATTATGACAAAAACGGCATCGCCTACGATCCGGAGAAGTTCCAGATCCACGACTGCGAGCACTGCCACGACTGAGTTATTGTACCGAATAATAAAAAAATTCCCCGGCTGCTCTCACTGAGCGGCCGGGAAATTTTATGAGCTGCGTTAACCGAGCTTCTTCGTCTTTTCGTAGGCTGCGTCGACGGCGTCGATGCAGGCGCTTCTGAAGCCGTGCGCTTCGAGCGCAGCGACGCCTGCGATCGTGCTGCCGCCGGGGCTGCATACCTCGTCCTTCAGCAGCTCCGGGTGCTTGCCGGACTGCAGCACCATCTCGGCGCTGCCGAGCAGCATCTGCGCGGCGTAGCGTATCGCCTTTGCGCGCGGCAGACCGCACTTGACGCCGCCGTCTGCAAGCGCCTCGATGAACATATACGCATAGGCCGGGCCGCAGCCGGACACCGCGCTGGCCGCGTCTATGAGCTTTTCATCGATGCGGTCAACAACGCCAGAGTGCTCCATCATCGCCTCAAAATCCGCCAGCTCCTGCGCGGTCACGTTCGCGTTCGCGCACACTAACAGCACGCCCTGTCCGACGGCGCAGGCCGTGTTAGGCATGATGCGGATTATCTTCTTGCCCGCGCCGAGGAGCTGCCCGAGCGTATCAAGGCTCACGCCCGCGATCATCGACACGAACACAGTGTCCGCTTCATGCAGCGGCTTTTCGAGATTCTGCACAACAGAGCGCAGCATCTGCGGCTTGATGCCTAAAAAGACATAGCGGCTGTCAGCTATTATTTCCTCCGCGTGCGCGGCGGCGCAGCCGAGCTTTGCCGCCTTTGCGGCGGTACTCTCCTCACTGCTGCATGCTACGGCGACCTTATCTCCGCCGACTTTCTTCATTGCTGCGAGCGCAAGCGCGCCGCCCATGTTGCCCGTCGCCCCCGTGATGAGGTACTGGCCCGCAGCATTGGTGAAGGTGTA
>OGXX01004421.1_pt1 | contig 10894 bp, 8 predicted proteins | sample 1576301 | NCBI WGS metagenome assembly OGXX01 (sample SAMEA3541469, study PRJEB24748) | human gut metagenome | biome: human gut; feature: human-associated habitat; material: faeces | place: China | collected 2012 | reverse complement strand
CCAGCAGCGCCGGGGCGGGACGCGCCGTTCCGCCCTGCCGGGCGAGCTTGCGCGCCGCCGGTTCGGCAAATGCCGCGGCGAGAGCGGCTCCGCCGCCGGCAAGCTCGAGCAGCGCGTCCGCCGTGACGATCTGCCAGGGATCAACGCCCTTGTGCTCCGCCGCGGCCTCGATGAGCGCCACGGCGAGATCGATGTAATCGCCCTTTTCCGCGTCGAGCCGCTTGGCGAGCGCGGGGAGCTGCTTTTCGCAGAGCGTGCGCAGACTCACGCTCTCCCCGGCGGAGGCGGCGTCCGACAAAAGCGAGAGCGCCTTCGTTTCGTCCCAATCGCAGTCCACATAGTATTTCGTGCCGCGCAGCCCGTAGAGGAAGCGCTGCATATCGTAATATCCGGCGCGCAGGTTTTCCCGGCTCTGCGCCGGTTCAAATTCGAGCGTGCTGCCGAGATCGGCCGTCGGCTCGACGGTATAGACGCGCGTATCCTCCGGGATCTTCACCGAGCGCTCCACGCCGATGCCGAACAGCCGCAGCGCGAGAATGTCCTTGTAGCCATGCTCAATGAGCACGTGCAGCGGCAGCACGTCGCGCAGCCCGCCGTCGGCGTAGCGCTTGCCGCCGAGCTTTTCGCTGCGGAACACCGGGAGATAGGCGCTTGCGAGCAGCATGTCGCAGAGCGTGCCCTCCGGCAGATCCTTCGCGCGCAGCTCGAGCAGCTTCCCGTCCGAAAGGGAGAACGTGTCGATGAAAAGCTCCACGGGAGATTCGCGCACCGTTTTCTCGTCCACGACCTGCGATATCCACTTGCGCAGCGGCGTAACGTCAAAGCCGCGGTTTTTTATCACTTCAAACATCTGCTGCGCCACGCCGTCGAGCTCGTCGAGCTTCACGCCGCCCTTCAAAAGGCGCGACATCGTCTCGTCGTCCACGTCCATGACCTGCGAATAGCGGATGTTTTCCCAGATGTTTTCCGCCTTTTCCAGATCGCCCATCACGATGAGCGAGCCGTTGAGCGCGCCGACGGAGGTGCCCGCGACGGCGTCGATCTTCACGCCCGCCTCACGCAGTGCCTTCCATGCGCCGATCTGGTACGCGCCCTTCGCTCCGCCGCCTTCGAGCGCGAGAGCGTAGGAGCGGGAGGTGTCGATGCGTAGTTTCATGGGGGATACGTCCTCCTTCCAAAATGTATAAAGATTTTAAATTCTTGCCGCGCAGCCGAGCTCTTCGGCGAGCGCGTTGAGCGTATCGCGCAGCGCCGGAGCTACCGGAACGCCGTTTGCCGCACTCTCGGCGGCGCGGCGCTCCTCCGGCTCGCCGGGGAGCAAAATCTCGCCGCCCGGCTGCGCCGGGGTGAGAGAAGTGACGCGCGAAAGGCTCTCCTCGCACAGAGCTTCAAACGTTTCGAGCGGCAGGAAGCGCTTTATATCCACGCAGCCGAAGATGTGCCCCGTTCCCGCCGGGCGCGAGAGATCGGAGAGAAGCCCCGTGCCGCCGAGAGCGCCGCTGCCCGTGAGTACGGCGCAGAGAAGCTCAATGAAGATCGCAAGCCCCGACCCCTTTGCGCCGCCGGCGGGGAGGAGCGTGCCGCCGTCGAGCACGGCGGCGGCGTCGGTCGTGGGCGCGCCGTGCGCGTCCAGCCCCCAGGTCTCGGGGATCGGCGTGCCGTTCAGCGCGGCATAGCGGATCTTGCCGCGCGCTGCGGTGGAGAGCGCCATATCGAGCGCGAGGGGAGCCTTCCCCTCGCCGCGCGGCAGTGCCAGCCCGACAGGGTCGGTGCCGAGAAGCGGCTGCGCCGCGCCGTGCGGCGCCATGGCGCTGGCTGCCGAGGAAATGTTGAAAGCGAAAAAGCCGCGCCGCGCCGCGGGGATGGCGTACCATGCGCCCGTGCCGAAATGGTTGGAGTTTGCCACCGCTACGAACGAAACGCCGTATTCTGCGGCGAGCTCTTCCGCCTTATCGGAGGCCTTCCGCCCGGCGAGCTGGCCGAGACCGTTCTGCGCGTCGAGTCGCGCCGTGCCGCCGGATTCCATCGTGAACGGCATCGGAACGTTGCTCGCCGTTGCGCCCGAGCGGAGCCGGGCTATGTACTGCGGCAGACGCAGCAGCCCGTGCGACGTGACGCCCCGGCATTCGGCAAAAACGATACTGTCGGTCAAAAGCGCGGCATCGTCCGCCGAAAGCCCCGCCGCGCGGCAGAGCGAAACGGAAAAATCGCGCAGCGCAGCGGTCTCGATGCGCTCGCTCATACGCGAACCTCCGCTTCGGCGACGAGCCCGCGCCCCTCGCCGCGGGCGAGCTGGCGCGCTTCGGGCAGATACCGCTCCAGCATTTCCATCACGATGGCGGCCTGCTGCGCCATGCGCGCGGCGTCCGCCTCCGTCGGCAGTGAGCCGTGGGCGGCGAGAGCGCTGTTGCCGATCTTGAGATACACCGGCGCGCAGCAGCGCACGATCTCGGGCGCTTCGTAGGTGCGGATGAACCCGCCGGAGCCCTCCGGACAGTCGGTGTGGACATCGAGCGGAACGGAAACGCTCGCGCGCAGCGCGCAGAGCATGTCGAGCGAAAGATCGCGCACGGGGTTGATGCTGTCCGCGCCGCACTGCTCGAGCAGCCGGAACGATGCGCCGTTGCCGTGGCCGCAGTGGGCGCTCGCCTTGAGCACCGTGTCCGCGGGCAGCTCGCCGGTTTTCCGCGCCTCGCTGAGCACCCAGAGCAGCCCCTCGTCGTATACGAGCAGCCCCCGGATGCCGAGATCGCACACGCGCTTCGCGTCCTCAAGCGCGCGGACGAGCTGTTCCTCGCCGCGCAGCCGGTAGCCGATGACGGCGCCCTGCCGCGAAAGGCGCGTGGCGGAGGTGTCATACGCGGCCCGCGGGCCGATCGACACGGTGAGCGCAGCGCCGCTGTCGCGGCAGAGCGCGGCATATTCGAGGAGCTCCGCGCGCGTGTGGCGGAACGCCCCGAGCGTTTCGTCGATGCGGTTGACCGTGACGCCGAGACGCTGCGTTTCGCGCAGCAGCGCCTTTGCCGCGGCAAAGGTGTTCACCGTGGGGATCTCCACGCCGAACTGCGCTCCGCCGGGAAATGTCGCCTCCGAGGTCGGAAGAGCGTGCAGATCGCCCCCCGGCAAACCCAGAGTGCGGAGAAACGCTCTCGATTTATCCATCATAACGGCATCGCTCCTTGTTCTAAGAGATACAGAAAAAGTATACCGCATTTTTCCGCCGTTGAAAAGACCTTGACGGGGAAAACCCTTCCGCCGCAAGAAACGGAAACGGAGGGGTCTCCCCCTCCGTTGAGCTTGTCAAAAAAGTATTTTTGCCGACGTACACGCCGCCGGCAAAAATGCTTTGCACTTTATTTGCGCCTGCGGGCGCAAACTCTGCGTGGCTCTTTCGCTCATTGAGCGCCGCATCCGGCAGTTCTTCGCCGTATACGCGCCGGAGACTCAGCGGTAATACTGCGCCTGCGCGTTCCAGAGCTGCGCATATTCGCCGCTCTCGTCCGCGAGCAGCGTCTCGTGCGCGCCCTGCTGGATGATCTTTCCGGCGTCGAACACGACGATCTCGTCGCAGAACTTGCACGAGGAGAGCCGGTGCGAAATGTAAATGGCGGTCTTGTCGCCGACCATGTCGTTGAGCTTTTCGTAGATCTCCGCCTCGGCGATCGGGTCGAGCGCGGCGGTCGGCTCGTCGAGAATGAGGAAGGGCGCGTCCTTATAGAGCGCGCGGGCGATGGCGATCTTCTGCCCCTCGCCGCCGGAGACCTCGACGCCGTTCTCGTCAAAATCGCGGAAGAGGCTCGTCTCCGTTCCGAGCGGCAGCGCTTTGAGCCGGTCGCCGAAGCCGGCCTGCCGGAGCGCTTTCTCGGCTCTCGCGCGGTCATATTCCGGCGCGGCGGCCACGTTCTGTCCGAGCGAGAACGCCAGCAGCTGAAAGTCCTGGAACACAACGGAGAATACGTCCATATACTCTCTGTAATTATATTTCCGAATATCTATGCCATTGAGTAATATCTCGCCCTCGGTAGGGTCGTACAGCCGGCAAAGCAGCTTGATGAACGTTGTTTTGCCGCTGCCGTTCGGCCCGACGACGGCGAGCTTTTTTCCGATCTCAAACTTCACCGACAGATGGCGCAGCGCCCAATTCTCCGTGCCGGGGTAGCGGAAGGATACATCGCGGAACTCGATCTCGTACTTTCGGTCGGAGCGCTTCTCGGTCGTGAGCGAGCCCTGATACATCTCGTTCGGCGTATCGAGGAAGGCGAAGAGCTCCTGCAGAAACGGCGCGTTGCTGCGCACGTCGCCGCCGTAGACGACGAGCTGCGAGAGATGCCCGGAAAGGGCGGTGAGCGCGGAGACATACTGCACAACGCTGCCCGCGCCGAACGCGCCCGCGAGCGCCTTCAGGCATACGAAAAGGTACGCTGCCACGGTGAACAGCACGGAGGACAAAGCGCTCACGATCATCAGCACGCCGCCGCGGCCCCACGCGAGCTTTGCGAACGGGCCGTTCGTACTGAACGGCGTATCGGACGAAGCATAGCTCTCGCAGATGTCCTGCTGGTTATACATGCGGATGTCGCTCGCGCGGTCGCGGTCGCTGACCGCCATGACCGCAAAGAAGTTGAAAAACCGGTTGCCGAGCCGCGCGAGCGGCGCGAGCTCTGCCGTGAGCATCGAGGCGCGGTTCATGCACAGCGACGGCAGCACCGAGAGCAGAGCAAGCAGCAGCAGGCAGCCGAGCAGAAACAGCGGATGGTTCAGCACCGTCCACGCCCCGGCGCTTTCCGGCACGCGCTGCGTGAAGAGCGTCACGGTGAGGGCGACAACGCCCAGAACGCCGAAAACGGACTTCGGTAGGTCCGTCTCCACATCAAGCACGCGGCCCAGGCCGTAGCCGGACCATTTTTCGTTCTGGAGGATCTGGGAGAGATCGTCGTGCGTTTTGGGATCGTCCAGCCGGGGGAAATCCATGTCCAGCAGCTTGTTGGCGTAGATCTTCTGGTTGATATAGAAGCTGTTGTCGTACAAAACCGTCTGCCGGCGCTCGAGCGCGGCGGTGATGAGCGGCAGCAGCGACACCGCGGCCACGGCGGCAACGGCGAGCACCGTGAGCCGGTGCGCGTTCCGCGCGCCCGTCAGCTCGCCGATGATCTGCGCGGAAAGGTAGATCAGCACATACGGCGAGAGCGATTTGAACGCGGCGTAAAGCCAGTTGACCGCGTGCAGCGCGGGCCGTTCGGCATAAAAGAGCTTCGCCGCGCGGCGGTGCAGCCGCCACGCCTCGCGCGAGGATACTTTTTTCTTATTCTCTTCCATCGTTTTCGCCCTCCTCCCGGTAATACTTGCTCTGCACTTCAAAGAGCCCGGCGTATTTTCCGCCGCGCGCGAGCAGCTCCTCGTGGCTGCCCTGCTCGGCGATGACGCCGCCGTCGATGAGCAGAATGCGGTCGCAGAAGCGCGTCGAGGCAAGGCGGTGCGAGATGAACACGCTCGTCCGCCCCACGGTCATGGCGGCGTATTTCTGATAGATATCGTTCTCGGCGATGGGGTCGAGCGCGGCGGTCGGCTCGTCGAGCAGCAGGATGGGCGCGTTCTTATAGAGCGCTCGGGCGAGCATGAGCCGCTGCATTTCGCCGCCGGAGAGCAGCACGCCGTCCTCGAACACCTCTCGGCCGATGTGCGTTTTGAGATCGTCCGGCAGCGCCGCCACGCGCTCCGTGAGCCCCGCCTTTTCGAGACATTCGCGCACGCGCGCCTCGTCGATGCCCTCGCGCGTCTGCGCAACGTTTTCCTCCAGCGTCGCTTCGAGCACCGAGAACTTCTGGAACACGGCAGTGAAGAGCGTGTAGTACTCCTGCCGGTTGAACTCCCGGATGTCCTCGCCGTTTAAGAGCACGCGCCCCTCGGTCGGGTCGTAAAAGCCGCAGAGCAGCTTTACGAGCGTCGTTTTGCCGGCGCCATTTAAGCCCACAACGGCGAGCCGCTCGCCGGGATGCACCGTGAGATCGATACCGTGCAGCGTGTCCGCCTCCGCGCCGGGATAGCGGAAGGAGACGTTTTCCAGCCGCAGCTCGTATTTCCCGTCCGCACACTCCGGCAGGGACTTGCCGCCCTCCATGCGGAAGGGCTCCGGCAGCTCGAGAAATTCACGCAGGGTACAGAGCTCGAGGCTCTGCCGCCGCAGCGTGCCGAGCTCGGTGAGAACGCCGTTGAGCTGCTCGGTATACGCGCCGACGGCGGAGAAGCACAGCAGAAAGTCGCCCGCGCCCATTCCCCCGGCGAGCGTCTGGCGCAGCAGGAAGTAATAGGCAAGGCCGTTTCGCACGGCGGTGAGCACGGCGTCGATCACGTTCGTCCAGAAATACACCCGCTCGCGCCGCTCGACGAAGGCGTCGATCGCGCGGAGCGTTTTATCGTATACGGCTTCGAGCCACGGGCGCATGCCGAAAATGCGGATGTCCTTGCCGAGAACGGTGCTCCGCGCCTTGTCGGAAACATAGTCCATTTTCTTTTCGAGCGCGGCGGCCTCGTCGCGGTGGCGGTAGCCCCACTCGTTGATGCGCCGGTTGACGAAATACTCCGCCGCGGTCGTCACGGTGAGCGCGGCGAGAAGCCACGCGCTCGTATTCGTGAGCAGCAGCAGATACACCACAAAGCTCAGCGCCGCGGTGAGAAACTTCTGCTCGTCCACCCAGAGCGCCTCGCTCGCGCAGCGGTTATTTATGGTCGCGCGTACGGCCTGCTCCTGCAGCTTGAGAACTTCCGGGTCCTCGGAGAGCGGATAGGACATCACGCAGGTCTTATAATGGATCTTGCGGATGAGCGCAAGGCGCACATCGACTCGCGCGAACATCGGCGCGTGCTCCAGATAGGCGCTGACCGCCGAGCACACGAGCAGCACCCCGGCGAGCACGGCGATCGTCGCGAGAATACGCGAAAAGCCCGCCCCTTCCTCTACGCAGCGGACGATCTCCGGCGCGAGCAGGAGACCCGAAATGCCCGTGCCCGCCATGGCGAGCGCTTTTATGACAGCGAATACCTGCACATCGTCCCGGTGTGCCGCGTGCGCCTGCCGCAGCATCCAGAGCATGTTCTGCCCCAGATTGTAGCGCGGTTTTTTCGTTTTTTCTTTCATCGAAACCACCTCTTCTTTGCGAGGATAACACTATCACAAAACTTCGTCCCCGGCGCAGACCGGGGACGAATTGCCTGTTTTCGGGGATGAACCGCTTTTCACACCTGCGGGAGCAGTATCTCGGTCGTGAACGCGCCGTCCTCGCTGTTGCGGGAGAGATACCCGTCCAGCCGCGCGACGATATCGTCGATGCGCACGAGACCGAAGCCGTGCCCCTCGCCCTTCGTGGTGCGGAAGCGCCCGCCGGTCTTTTCCAGCTTCTTTCCGGCGGTGAAGTTTGTGAAGGAGATATAAAGCTGCGTGCCCTTCATGTCCATGTACACGCGGATGAGCCGGTCCTTTTCCGGCAGAGCCATGCTCGCTTCAATGGCATTATCAAAGAGATTGCCGAGAATGCAGCAGAGATCGAGCTCCGACATTTTGAGCTTTACGGGGATGTGCGCGTCGGCCTGCACCGTGATGCCGCGCGATTTGGCGAGGGATATCTTGCTGTTCAAAATGGCGTCCGCCATGGCGTTTCCGGTTTTGACGACGGTGTCCACGGTGTTCAGATCGGTGTCCAGCTCGTCGAGATAGGCGCGGATGGCGTCCATGTCGCCCTTGGCGGCGAACGCCTTGAGCACCTGGATATGATTCCGGTAGTCGTGCCGCCAGCCGCGGATCTGGCGGTACATGTTCTCCACCTCTTTATAATGCGTGTCCACCAGCTCGCGCTGGTAGGCTTCGAGCTGCTTATCGACGCGGCGGGAAAAAAGGCTCATGCTCTCACCTCTCAATGATACGCGATAATGGCGCGGTTGAGCGCTTCGTAAGCGCCGCGCGGGAGCGGGACGGCCGCGCCGTCGGATAAGATCGCGTCCGTTTTCGTCACGCGGCGGATGTACGAAAGATTCACGATCGCCGCGCGCCCGATGCGGAAGAACCGCTCGTCCAGCTCGTCCGAGAGCGCGCCGAGCGTTTTCTTTACGGTGTAGTCGCGCTTCGCGTGGACGGTCGTGTAGTTTTTCTCCACATCGAGATAGCGGATCTCATAAAGCGGCACGCGGAAGATCTCGCCGCCGCACTCGAGCGTGAGCGCGCGGCTGTCGCTGCGCAGCTTCGCCGCGGCGCGGTCGAGCACCTCGAAGAGCTTTTCCTCGCGGACGGGCTTTACGAGATAGTGCAGCGCCGCCACGTCGTACCCCTCGGCGATGTAGTCCGTGTAGCCGGTGATGAAAACGATCTGCACGGCGGTGTTCTCCGCGCGGACGCGCCTGGCCATCGTCACGCCGTCCATGCCGCCCATCTCGACATCGAGCAGCAGAAGGTCAAAATTCTTGTCCTCGTCGTAGGCGAAGAGGAACGCCTCGGCGGAGGGGAACATCTCGAGCGCGACGCTCTCTTCCCGGCTCTCGCCCCATTCGCGGACATACTGCGCGACGAGCTGCGCGTCCTCGGCGCGGTCGTCGCAGATAGCGGCTCGCATATTCTCCCCCCTCACGATGTTTTTTCCATAGTATTCAATTCGCAAACGCTTGTCAAACTAAAAATGTGTATGGTATACTGAATCGATATGGAAAAGATGATGCATTCGTATATAATCTCCGGCGACGGAGACGCGGCGCGCTCTCGCGCGCGGGAAATGGCGGCGGCGGCGCTCTGTGAGAGCAGCGGCGCGAAGCCCTGCCGCGCCTGCCGTCACTGCCGCAAGGTGTTCCAGGGCGCGTTCCCCGGCATCCATCCGGACGTGGCGCTCGTCGAGCGCGCGGCGGACAAGTCCGGCAAGCTGCGGCGCGAGATCACCGTCGATCAGATCCGCGCGCTCGCCGTGGACGCTGCCGTGCTGCCGAACGAGGCCGACGGCAAGGTGTACATCTTTCCCGAAGCGGACACGATGAACATCGCCGCGCAGAACGCGTTCCTGAAGCTGCTCGAAGAGCCGCCGCGCGGCGTCATGTTCCTTCTCTGCGCCGAAAGCCGCGAAAAGCTGCTCGAAACGGTGCAGTCGCGCTGCGGCGAGATCCGGCTCGCGGGTGGGACTGCCGCGCCGGAGAACGAGCGCGCCCGGGGCTTCCTCGAAGCGCGGCTCGACCGCGCGGAGCTTCTGCGCTGCTGCACGGCGATGGAAAAGCTCGATAACGCGCAGCTTCTCGAGGTCGTTACTGCGGCGGAGGAGCTCGCTGTGAAGCTCGTTTCCGACCGGCGGGAGCTTCTCGCGCTCGAAGCGTTTCTCCACCGCGCGGAGGAATATCTCCGGCTGAATGTCGGCCCGAAGCACGTGACCGGTTATCTATCCACCTATCTGCCGGACGGCGAATGACGCCCCGGCGCTCACACATCAGGAAATGAGGAAAATCCCGTGACAGAAGTAATCAGCATAAAATTCCGCGGCCGCGGCAAGACGTACTATTTCGACCCCGCCGGCGTGACCGCGAGGACGGGCGACACGCTCGTCGTGGAAACGTCCAAGGGCATGGAGCTTGGCGAGTGCGTCAAGGGAAATCACATGGTCGGGGACGGCGACTGCGTTCAGCCGCTGCGTCCCGTCGTGCGCCGCGCCACGCCGGACGATCTGCGCATCGCGGAGCTCAACCGCAAGCGCGAAAAGGAAGCGCTCGGCATCTGCCGGGAGCTCATCGAAAAACACAAGCTCGAAATGAAGCTTGTGGACGTCGAGTGCTCGTTTGAGGGGAATAAAATTCTCTTCTTCTTCACCGCCGACGGGCGCGTGGACTTCCGCGAGCTCGTAAAGGACCTTGCGGGCGTGTTCCGCACGCGCATCGAGCTGCGGCAGATCGGCGTGCGGGACGAGGCGAAGATGCTCGGCGGTCTCGGCATCTGCGGGCGGCCCTTCTGCTGCCACCAGTTTCTGGACGATTTCCAGCCCGTCAGCACCAAAATGGCGAAAACGCAGTCGATGTCGCTCAACCCGGTGAAGATCTCCGGCACGTGCGGGCGGCTGATGTGCTGCCTGCGCTATGAGCAGGAGGCGTATGAGGATCTTTTGAAGCACGTGCCGAAAAACGGCGCGTTCGTCCAGACCGAGGACGGCTACGGCAGCGTCACGCTCGTCAATCTCCTGCGCCAGAACGTCAAGGTAAAGCTGGACGGCCCGGGCGAAGCGCAGATCCGCACCTACGATGCCGACGAGATCGCCGAGATCCCCGGCGGCCGCCCGGCGGAGGGCCAGCCCCTGCCCGACCTTCTCCGCAACAAGCCCAAAAAGGTCAAGGAAGAGAACGCCGAGCCGGAGACGAACGGCTGGATCATGCCGTCGATGATCGTGGAGGACGTGTGCACCGCGTCCGCCGCGCCGCAGAGCGCGGAGAAGCCCTCCGGCGAGAAGAAAAGCAGCCGCTCCCGCCGCCGGAAGCGCGGCGGCGCGAATGCCGAACGGTCCGAGCGCACCGAAAGAGCCGAGCGTCCGGAACGCGCCGAAAGACCCGAGCGCCCCGAGCGCGCGGAAAAGAAGCCGGAGCGCAGCGAGAAAAAGCCCGCCGGGGAAAACCGCAGCGCGCGCCGCGGCGGTGAAAAGCCGCCGGTGAGCGCAGCCCCCGCCGGGGACAAGGCCGAGCGCACGGATAAGCCCCGCCGCAACAACCACCGCCGCAGAAAGCCGAGACCCAAGACCGACGGCGAAGCAAAATCCTAAAACGCTTTTAAAGCCCCCTTGTGTAAAGGGGGCTGTCAGCGAAGCTGACTGAGGGATTGTAGTCTTCGGAAATCGACAATCCCTCCGGCTTTTGCCTGCGGCAAAACCCACCTCCCTTTACACAAGGG
>OGXX01004419.1_pt1 | contig 10900 bp, 12 predicted proteins | sample 1576301 | NCBI WGS metagenome assembly OGXX01 (sample SAMEA3541469, study PRJEB24748) | human gut metagenome | biome: human gut; feature: human-associated habitat; material: faeces | place: China | collected 2012 | reverse complement strand
CGGCAAGGAGGGGCAGAATGCCCGTCTGGCCGCCAAGCTCACCGGCTATAAGATCGACATCAAGCCCGAGAGCGAGGCATAATGCGAAAGGAGGCAGTCACCCATGCCCAAGTCCATTCCCCAGCGGCAGTGCGTCGGCTGCCGTGAAAAGAAACCCAAGCCGGAGCTCATCCGGGTGGTGCGCGCGCCCGACGGGGGCAGCTCGCTCGATGCGCGCGGCCAGGCGGCGGGTATCTGTGACCGGATCCCGAGTGCCTGAAAAAGGCGCGCAAGAGCCGTGCGCTCGAGCGCGCGTTCGATGCGCCGATCCCGGCGGAGATCTATGAGCAGCTCACAGCGGAACTGGAGGTGCTCCGACACGGATAAAGCAGCCAACTATCTCGGCCTCATGCGCAAGGCCGGGCGCATCGCGCTCGGCGAGTATGACGCCGGAGCGGCGGCGCGCGCCGGGCAGGCGTGCCTGGTGCTGCTGGCGCAGGACGCGTCGGACAATGCCCGCAAGCGCGCCGAGGGCTTTGCTTACACCGCGCAGGCGCCGCTGCTGCGTCTGCCGTATACGAAGCAGGCGCTCTCCGAGCGGCTCGGCAAGACCGGCTGCGCCATCGCTGCCGTCACCGATCCGGGGCTTGCGAAGGTCTTTGTGTCCGCGCTGGCACAGGCAGATCCGGAGCAGTACAGCAACACGGCGGCAGCGCTTGCCGCAAAGACGATATCAGACAAGTGCACGGCGCAGACAAGCGGCGGGCGCCACGGTAAGAGGAGGAAACAAGTATGAGCGGATTGATTAAATACAGAGTGCATGAGGTGGCAAAGGATTTCAACATGACCTCGAAGGAGATCACGCAGATCCTGACGGATTACGCTACCACTCCGAAAAATCATATGCAGGTGCTCGAGGACGCAGAGCTCAACGACATCTTTGAGTATCTCACCCAGCACCATCAGGCGGCCAGCCTGGAGGAGCTCTACAAAGTGCCCGACCAGCCCAAGGCCAAGCCGCAGGCAGCGCCCGCCGAGGCGCCGAAGAGCGGCGCCGCGCAGCAGCCGGCCGCCCAGACGCAGCAGACCGCGCAGCCGCAGCAGCAGCCCAAGCCGAAGAAGGACGACAAGCCGCACCAGCCGCGTCAGGTGGCGGAGCGCCGCGTCGTCGATACCCGCGGCGCGACGACGAACCTGTCCAAGTACGACCAGCGACTGGACGATCTTGTGCCCGAGCGCGCGCAGAATAAGCGCGGCGGCAAGCAGAAGATCCAGAACCGCAACCGTCAGCGCCCGCAAAACCCCGCCGCCGGCGCCAAGCGCCGTCAGGAGGAGCGCGACAAGATGCAGAAGCTGCAGCTTGAGATCGCCAAAAAGCAGCAGCTCAAGGTGCAGATCCCGGACACGATCTCCGTGGGCGAGCTCGCCTCGCGCATGAAAAAGACCGGTGCCGAGGTCGTGCGCCGTCTCGTGAAGATGGGCGTCATGGCGTCGCTGTCCGACACCATTGATTACGATACCGCCGCACTCGTGGCCATGGAGCTCGGCTGCAAGGTCGAGCACGAGGTCATTGTGACGGTGGAGGAGCGCCTGATCGACGACCGCGAGGACAGCGAGGACGAACTCGTCCCGCGCGCGCCGGTCGTGGTGGTCATGGGTCACGTCGACCACGGCAAGACCAGCCTGCTCGACCGCATCCGCCGCGCAAACGTCGCAGCCGGTGAGGCCGGCGGCATCACGCAGCACATCGGCGCTTACCGCGTCATGGTCAACGGCAAGCCCGTCACCTTCCTCGACACCCCGGGCCACGAGGCGTTCACGTCCATGCGTGCCCGCGGCGCGATGGTCACGGACATCGCCATCCTCGTCGTCGCGGCCGATGACGGCATCATGCCGCAGACGATCGAGTCCATCAACCACGCCAAGGCCGCCGGTACGCCGATCGTCGTGGCGATCAACAAGATGGATCTCCCCGGTGCGAACCCCGACCGCATCAAGCAGGATCTCACCAAATACGATCTCGTCCCCGAAGAGTGGGGCGGCGACACGATCGTCTGCCCGATCTCCGCAAAGACCGGCGCGGGCGTCAAGGAGCTTCTGGAAAATCTCGTGCTGCAGGCCGAGATCATGGAGCTCAAGGCCAACCCGAACCGTCCGGCGCGCGGCACGGTCGTGGAAGCGCGTCTCGACAAGGGCCGCGGCCCGATCATGACCGTTCTCGTGCAGAACGGCACGCTCCACACCGGCGACATCATCATTGCCGGTACTGCCGTCGGCCGTGTGCGCGTGATGACGAACGACCGCGGCGAGCGCATCACCGATGCCGGCCCCTCCGTCCCGGTGGAGATCGCCGGTATGTCCGAAGTGCCGTCCGCGGGCGACGTGTTCAACGCCGTCGCCGACGAGCGCATGGCGCGCGCGCTCGCCGAGGAGCGCCTTGCCGCGCAGCGCAGCGCCGCTGCCGCGGGCGCGGGCAAGAAGGTCTCGCTCGAGGATCTGTTCGCCCGCATCCAGGAGGGCGATCTCAAGGACTTCAACATCATCGTCAAGGCGGACGTGCAGGGCAGCGCCGAAGCCGTCAAGACCTCGCTCGAAAAGCTCTCCAACGAGGAAGTGCGCGTGCGCGTCATCCATTCCGGCGTCGGCGCGATCAACGAGTCGGACGTCATGCTTGCCTCGACGAGCAACGCCGTCATCGTCGGCTTCAACGTCCGTCCGGACAACGCCGCGCGCGACAGCGCCGAGCGCTCCAAGGTCGAGCTGCGCATGTACCGCGTCATTTATGACTGCATCAACGACGTCGAGGCCGCCATGAAGGGCATGCTCGCGCCGAAGTTCCACGAAGTCATCATCGGCCACGCCGAGGTCCGCCAGACGTTCCGCGTGTCCAAGGTCGGCACCGTGTGCGGCTGCTATGTGCAGGACGGCAAGATCCAGCGCAACTGCAGCGTGCGCGTCAACCGCGACAACATCGTCATTTTCGAGGGCGAGCTTGCTTCGCTGCGCCGCTTCAAGGACGACGTCAAGGAAGTCTCCGCCGGTTACGAATGCGGCATGCAGGTCGAAAAGTTCAACGACATCAAGGAAGGCGACGTCATCGAGTGCTTCGTCAACGAGCAGCTGTAAAGAAAGGAAGGGTAAATTATGCCGTCCAATCACATCCAGCGCATTAACGACGATATCCGGCGCACGCTCGCCTCGCTCCTGCGCGAGGTGAAGGATCCGCGCGTGCAGCAGGGCGATCTGCTGAGCATCGTCCGCACCGAAACGACGGGCGATCTGCGCTACTGCACCGTGTATCTGAGCGTGCTCGGCGACGTGAACGAAAAAGAGCTCAAAAAGGGTCTCAAATCGTGCAGCGGCTGGCTGCGGCACGAGCTGGGCACCTCGCTCTCGCTGCGGTATACGCCGGAGCTGATCTTTGAGCTCGATCACTCCATCGAGCACGGCGCTCACATCAACGACATCATCCGCCATCTGGACGACGCTTCGCCCAGAGACGGGGAAAACGGGTAACCATGGAACTTCTGGAATGCGCCGCGTATCTTCGCGCGCACGACAATTATCTTCTGGTGACGCATCAGAGGCCGGACGGGGACACTCTCGGAAGCGCCTCTGCGCTGTGCCACGCACTGCGCCGTTTGGGAAAAACGGCGCATCTTTATAAAAACCCCGAGATCACGGAGATGTTCGTCCCCTTCGTTTCGCCGTACTATGCGCCGGAAGGGTTCGTCCCCGAGACGTGCGTGAGCGTGGATGTGGCGGAGAACAAGCTCCTTGCCATCGGGTTTGAAGGGAAGATCTCCCTCAAGCTCGACCACCATGTTCCCCGCGGCGAGCAGCCGGAGAACGCCGTCATCTGGACGCACAGCGCCGCCTGCGGCGAGCTTGTTCTCGCGCTCATCGATGCGCTGGTCGGCGGGCCGGACAAAACGGAGGCCGACCTTCTCTATATCGCCGTCTCCACCGACACGGGCTGCTTCTGCTACGCGAACACCAACAGCGCCACATTCCGCGCCGCCGCGCGCCTTTGCGACGCCGGGGCGGATCTGCCGCTGCTCAACAAGATCTTTTTCCGCACCAAGTCCCCGGCGCGGCTCGCGCTCGAGGGCATGGTGTGCTCCTCGCTCCGTTCCTACCGCGATCACGCGATCAATATTGCCGTCATCACGCTTGACATGCTGCGCCGCGCCGGTGTTACCGAGGACGACTGCAGCGATCTCGCCTCGCTCGCCGGACAGGTCCGGGGCAACCGTGTGGCCATAACGGTGCGCGAGCTCTCCGTTGACCCGCCGCGCAGCAAGGTATCCCTGCGCACGGACGGCGGCGTGGACGCCTCGCAGGTCTGCGCCCGGTTCGGCGGCGGCGGACACAAAATGGCGTCCGGGTGCGAGCTGGATCTCCCGCCGGACGAAACGGCGGACGCGGTGCGCCGCGCCGTGGAGGAAGTATGGGCGTAAACGGTATTCTGCTTCTCGATAAGGACGAGGGCTGGACAAGCCAGGACTGCGTTTCCAAGCTCCGGGGCATTCTGGGCGAGCGTCGCATCGGCCACGCCGGTACGCTCGACCCGCTGGCTACGGGGCTTCTTGTCGTGCTCGTCGGCCGCGCCACGCGCGCGGCGGCGTTTGCCGAGGCGGAAACGAAGGAATATATCGCTGCGTTCCGGCCCGGCATCGTTACCGATACCCAGGATATTACAGGCAACCTTCTGCGCTCGTCGGACGTCTTACCCTCGGAAGAGGATGTCCGCGCCGCTCTTTCCCGGTTCACCGGCGAGATCGAGCAGATCCCGCCGATGTACAGCGCCATTAAAATCAACGGCCGGAAGCTCTACGACATCGCCCGCCGCGGCGGGGAGGTGGAGCGTGAGGCAAGGCGCATAACCATTCATTCCATCGACTATCTCGGGCAGGAAAACGGCGATCACATGCTCCGCATCCGCTGCTCGAAGGGCACCTACATCCGCACGCTCTGCCACGATCTCGGCGAGTATCTCGGCTGCGGCGGGGGCATGGCGGCGCTGCCGCGCCCGCGCTCCGGGAGCTTTTCCGTGGAAAATGCCCGGCGCATCGGCGAGCTCACGCGCGCCGACCGCGATACGCTTCTCCCGGCGGACACGCTCTTTTCCGCGGCGGCGTCTCTGACGCTCACCGCCGCGCAGGAAAAGCGCTGCCGCTGCGGAAATCCGTTCCGGACCGACGCGCCGGACGGAGAGACGCGCTTTTATTCCGAAAACGGCGAATTCCTCGCCATCGGGCGCGTCGCAAACGGCGAGGCCGTTACGGTAAAAAGTTTTTTTGAGGTTTGATCATTCATGGCAGAGAGAAAATGCGTTCTCGCTCTTGGATTTTTTGACGGCGTACACCGCGGCCACGCGGCGCTTTTGAACCGCACGATCGAGCGCGCCGAAGCGCTCGGCGTCGAAGGTGCCGTTATGACCTTCGACACGCACCCTGACACGCTCGTGCAGGGCACGCCCGTGCCGCTCATCAACAGCGCGCCTGACCGCGCGAATCTCATCCGGCGGCTGTTCGGCATCGACCGCGTGGAGTTTTTTCGCTTCACGGAGGAGACGATGCATATGCCTTGGGAGGAGTTTCTGCGCAGCATCCAGGCAGAGCTTGGCGTCGTCGGCTTTGTCGTCGGCTACGATTTCCGCTTCGGCTGGCGCGGTGAGGGAAATACCGAGCGCCTGCGCGATTACTGCGCGGCAAACGGCCTTACATGCGACGTGGTCGATAAGGTCGAGCTCGACGGCATCACCGTCAGCTCCACCTACATCCGCTCGCTTCTGCGTGAGGGGGACATGCTTCGCGCCGAGTATTTCATGGGGCATCCGCATTTCCTCACGGACGTCGTCCGCCACGGCCACCGGCTCGGCCATCATCTCGGCGCGCCGACGGTCAACATGCAGTTCGCGCCCGGCGTGCTCGTTCCGCCGCACGGCGTTTATGCCGCGCGCGCCCTTTTGCCGGAGGGCGAGTTTCCCGCCGTTACGAACATCGGCGTTCGCCCCACCGTGAGCAGCGAGCCGGTCGTCACCGTGGAAAGCCATCTGCTCGGGTTTGACGGGAATCTCTATGGCCGCACGCTTGCGCTTGAGTTCTTTGATTTTCTGCGTCCGGAGCGGCGTTTTGCCGATCTCGACGAGCTTGGCGCGCAGATCGCCCGCGACGGCGAGCGTGCCCGGCAGATCGTGGAGGCGCGCCGATGAATTTTGCCGATATCCGAAAGAAATTTTCCGGCGGGGATCGCGCCGCGAGTGCCGACCCCAGCCGCGCCTTCGGCTCGGAGGCGGAAATGATGCAGGCGCTGCGAAAGCAGGAATTCCCCCCGCCGAAGCCCCGCCCCACGGCGGCGGAGGTCATGGGCAGCATCCGGCAGCGCTTTGCCCGCCCAGCGGAAGAGATGCAGGACCGCATCCCCCGCGACGAGGCCGCCGCGCGTACATACGCTCCCGAGGCCATGGCGCAGCCGGAATGGGAAAACCCGTTCACCGCGCCCGAAAAGCCGAAGAAACCGGCGCGGGATGTGCCGGTATACGAAACGGTCGGCGGTGATATGCCGTTTGAGCGCCGCAGCGCTCCGGCGTATATACCGCAGAGCTACGCGCCGCAGCAGGGCTATGACCCCTACGGCGGCTATGCTGCGCCCTATCCCCCGGCCGGGTACGAGCCTTACGCCGCCGCGCCCTATCCGCCGCAGGGCTATGCAGCGCCCGCCTACGGCGCGCCGTATTATGATCCTTACGCCGCTCCGGCGTACGATCCGCGGTATAACGCCCCCTATCCTCCGAACGCATATTACGCGCCGCAGCCCGTCTATCCGCCCTACCCTCCGCAGGGCTCCGCCCCCGCGCCGGAGGCACCCTATGCCCCGCCGCAGCCGGAGATGCCGCGCGCCCCGCAGCCGGAATATGAGGCCGCTTTTTACGGAAGCGGCATTCCCGCGCCGGAGGGTTATCCCGCGCCGCCGTACGCCGCAGCGCCGCAGCGCCCCGCCGCGCCGGTGAGACCGAAGCGCAAGCCGCTGGAGGGCGCCGATCTCCGGTATGTTCTCTGGTCCAGCTCGATCGTCTCCGGCGTGCTGCTCACGCTCGTGGCGTTCGTTTACGCCTGCACGCTCTAAAGAATCCATAATATGAAATGCGCCCCGCTCGGGGCGTATTTCGCATATTTGCTTAAATATTTCTTTTTTCTGTTAATGACTGGGTGTCGATCCATAGTATATGGGTGAAGGCGAAAGGAGGTGACAGCCCATGACCGACGAGGAGATCATCCGCCTGTTTTTTGAGCGCTCGGAGCAGGCGATCGCAGAGCTTTCCAAAGCGCACGGCAGCGCCGCCGCGCGCGTGGCCCGGAACATTCTCGGCAGCGAAAGGGACGCGGAGGAGTGCCTCAACGACACCTATCTCGCCGTTTGGAATGCCATCCCGCCGCAGAAGCCCGATCCGCTGCGGACGTTCGTATGCAAGATCGCGCGCAATCTTGCCGCGGCGAAGTACCACGCCAACACCGCGAAAAAGCGAAACAGCCGCTACGACGCCGCGCTCGATGAGCTGGAAGGCTGTCTCGCCGCCGGCGGCAGCGTGGAGGAGGCGTACGACGCAAAGGAGCTCTCCGAGGCGATCAATGCATTTCTCTCGTCGCTGAGCTATACCGACCGGTTCCTTTTCGTGCGCAGGTACTGGTACTCCGATTCGATGCAGGATATCGCCGCCATGATCGGCTCCACCGCCAACAGCGTGGCTGTCCGCCTTTACCGCCTACGGGAAAAACTCCGACACTACCTTATCAGGGAGGGATTGCTTGTATGAAACGGGAAACCATCACTCAGGCGCTGGGCGGTCTGGACGACCGGTTTGTCAGTGAAGCCGCGGTCTATGCTCCCGGGACGATGCAGGAAGGCCCGGAAAGGATCGTACGCATGAAAAAGAAACGTTTTCTCAGCATCGTGCTCGCCGCGGCGCTGATCCTTGCGCTGGGGATCACGGCTTACGCGGCATGGAGCACGCACGCCGCCCGGCAGGAGGAGATCAAGGCCGATCTGAAGATCGAAGAAAACAACGTGAGCAGCTATGCCGAATACCCCGTCCCGGAGGCAGCCAACAGCACGGTCTCCGACGTTCCGGAAGAGGAAGGGTCGGAAAGTGAGCTTGTCCTGCTCTCCGCCGTAAACGCCGGAGATTTGCAGCGCGTCTATGTGAATATCTCGCCGGTAAGCGAGAAATGCATCGCCGATTACCCCGGATATCCGGGAGCGCTGAACTTTTCCTGGAGCATCGACGGCACTGGTATCGGCGGCTTTGCCTCGCCGAGGCTTCCGTCCGGTCTCACGCTGCACGGGCAGGAGGCAGTCCGCGACGCCGTTCTGCAATACGCGTACGACAGAGAGACGCAGACGCTGACGCTCGAGTGCATCGTGGAGGACATGTTTCTCGAAAAGGCCGCGGCGGCGCTCGGCACGGACAGCTTTCCGTTTCTCGTGCATATGTCCGACAAGGACATGGATATGCAGACTTTCGGGCCGGTGTCCTTTACGCCGGTGGACGAGCAGACCCGGTATTTTGACTTTGGACACGCCGTCTACACCGACGCGGCGTCGGGCAAGTCGATCGAGATTTCTGGGCTCGAGCTGACGCCGTTCGGCGCGGTGTGGAAGGTGCGCTACGAGGGAGCCGAGGCCATCCATTCGCCGAACGGCGATCCGGCGGACGCGGAAGTCTGGTCCATGCTGGAGGACAAGGTGTGCACCGAGTCGCAGCTCTTCTTCTCCGACGGCTCGGCCTTCTCCACCGGCGGCGCGCTGACCGCCCCGTATACGAATGGCGCAGTGGAGCTCCATTGCGAATGGGGCAGTGCGATCAACATAGACGGTATTCAGAAGATCGTTCTGGGGGATCTAGTCCTTTGGAAAAACGACCCTTAACGAGAAATTTCAAGCCATTGCAGACAAAGAGCCGGTATCCCCTTTTTCGGGATACCGGCTGTTTGTCTGTGTCCGCATCTGTGATTTTATGTTTATGTTACGGTAAAGGACGCATCCTTCAGCACAAGATATTGAAAGCCGTTCTCTTCCTGCATCAAGGCAAGCTCACCCCTCACGCTGATATCCGTCCCCGGCTCGGGAAAATCGTCCGGATAGGCAAGCGCGTCGGCCGGAAGAAATTCCAGCCCCTGCGCGCAGCATCCGGCGGCATCGGCAATGTAGCAGGCATAATAGCTTTTCCCGCTCTTCTCATCCACATAAGCGGAAAACTGCCCTTTGACGCGGATCGTCCGGCCAAGATAGTCGTCCGGCTGCATCATCATGTTGTAGATCATCGTATAAAGCATGGTGCCGCTCATGCCTGTCAGATCCAGTTCGCCGGTTTCGGTCTCCGAAAGCGGCTGCGGTGTAGGCTCCGCCGTTGGGAGAGGCGTCGGCTCTCTTGTCGGCAGCGGCGTTTCCGCCGGGAGCGCAGGCTGCGTCTGCTCCGATGCAGACGCAGCCGCCGTGCCGCAGGCCGCAAGAGAGCAGAGCGTTATGACGATCAGCAATACGCAGAGTCGTTTTTTCATTTTCTCACACCTCCAACGACCGTGCCTACCAGCCAGGACAGAGCGAAAGCAATGATCTGAACCGCGACAATGGTCGAGCCTACCGGCGTACCGGCAAGGATCGATACCAAAATACCTGTCAGCGAACACACGACCGACAGGATCGCCGCGCAGATCGTCACACTGCGGAAGCTCTTGAATACGCGCATAGCGGACAGCGCGGGAAAAATCACCAGTGCGGAGATCAGCAGCGAGCCGACAAGGTTCATCGCCAGCACAATGATGACAGCCGTAACAACAGCGATCAGCAGATTGTAAAGTCCTGCTTTCGTGCCGGTCGCTCTGGCAAAGTTCTCATCAAAGGTCACAGCGAAGATCTTGTTATAAAACAGGATAAACACTGCCGCCACCGATATCGACATCCCTGCGCAAAGCCACACCTCCGTCAGCGACAGAGTGAGGATGGAGGTGGAGCCGAACAGCGTACTGCACACATCGCCTGAAAGGTTGGATGAGGTGGAAAAGATGTTCATCAGCAGATATCCGACAGCCAGCGCCCCCACCGAGATCATGGCGATCGCGGCGTCGCCCCTGATCTTCGTATTCTGTCCGGTACGGAGAAGCAGCACAGCGCTGAGGATCGTAACGGCCATCACCAGCGGCATTTCGTTGGTGAGCTGCAGCACGGCGGCGATAGCCATTGCACCGAACGCCACATGGGAAAGCCCGTCGCCGATGAAGGAAAAGCGCTTCAGCACCAGCGTCACGCCCAACAGCGACGAACACAGGGCGATCAGCACGCCGACAACAAATGCATAACGGACAAACGGGTATGCCCAATAGCTGGCCAGTTTTTCCATAATTGCGGTCATTGTGTGCCACCGCCTTTCTCCGCGGCAAACAGCCGTCCCTGCGGGCTTCGGAGATACTCCGCCCTTGTTCCGAAGAAAACGGCGTCGCCGATATGCAGAATGTGGCTGGCGTATTTGACTGCTGCGGCAATGTCGTGGGAGATCATAATCACGGTGATACCGTCCTCCCGGTTGAGCTTTTCGATAAGCGCATACATCTCCGCCGTGACCTTGGGATCAAGCCCGGAGACCGGCTCGTCCAGAAGCAGCATTTTCCGTGTGGCGCACAGCGCACGGGCAAGCAGCACCCGCTGCTGCTGCCCGCCGGAAAGCTCCCGATAGCACCGCTTTGCAAGCTGCGCGATCTGCATCTTTTCCATAGCATCCGCCGCAAGCTGCTTTTCTTCTTTGTTGTAAAAGGGACGGCTGCCGCAGCGTCCCTGACACCCGGAGAGAACGATCTCTCTCACGGATGCCGGGAAGTCCTTTTGTACCACTGTCTGCTGCGGCAGATAGCCGATCTCGTTT
>OGXX01004417.1_pt1 | contig 10902 bp, 9 predicted proteins | sample 1576301 | NCBI WGS metagenome assembly OGXX01 (sample SAMEA3541469, study PRJEB24748) | human gut metagenome | biome: human gut; feature: human-associated habitat; material: faeces | place: China | collected 2012 | reverse complement strand
TCACATACTCTGCAAGTCCGTCCAGCATGGCTCCGCCGCCGGTCAGCGTTATGCCGCTGGTATATATATCCCCCGCAAGCTCCGGCGGCGTCTCCATATCGGCGCGGCCGTTTTTATCCTCCGCACCGCAGACGATGATGCGCGAGGAGCCGCAGTATAAGGGCTCATAGGAGTTGCTCAGAAAATGTGCGCCGTGGCTGAGCGCAAGCTCCCTCACCTTATCCACGCAGTGCGCTGCCCACTCATGGTTGCCGTTTATACAGTATATGGGCGCGATGCCCTCAATGCCGTCGAGCAGACTTTCAAAGGCGGGCAGATCGGATGGGTAGGTTATCATGTCCCCGAGGATGGCGATCATGTCGGGCTTCGCGTCCGACACAGCGCGGATGAGACGGGAATTGTCCTTGCCGAAGCTCATGCCGTGCAGGTCAGAGAGGACGGCGATGCGGAAGCCGTCAAACTCCGGTGGGAGATCATCGAACCGTGCGCTGTATTCGGTTGTCTCGAGGGTAAAGCGGCTGTCCAGAACAATGCAGGCAGTCAGCATGATTGCCGCAGCCGCCGCGGTGAGCTTACGGTTCATTGGCACCTCCGTGATGAAACGTATTTATTTTAACACACATTCGTGTCGAAAACAGCATTATATTATAAAACTAATTTTAATAATTTGAGAATAGTCGCAATATGGCTTGAATCGCGGGTAGACTTGCGTTATAATACCTTAGTCTGTTCAGATAGCTTGTTACAGCTTACGCATTACGCGAAAATTACGCAAAGGATGAGATGACATAAGATGAGTGCATCGACCGAGAAGAAGAACCGTCAGGCCGCCCGCGAAGCCGGTACTGACAAGAAGATGCTGGCCGCACAGGAAGAGGCCCGCAAAAAGGCGCAGAGCAAGAGACGTTGGACCTTAGGTACCATCGCCGTCGTGCTGCTGATCGCGCTTATTATTTTCCTTGACTCCGGGATCCTGTATAAGACCACGGCCTATACTGTAGGCGACAGGAGCTATTCCGCCTCCGAGCTCAGCTACCACTATGCCACGCAGTATTACAGCACCGCCAACCAGTACGGCAGCTATGCCTCGCTGTTCGGCCTTGATACCTCCACGGGCATCAGAGGGCTCGGCAAGCAGACCAGCCCCTACGGCGGCACATGGAAGGAGCATTTCCTGACCGTGGCTGAGAACGAGCTGCTTCAGGTCAAGGCTCTGTGCGACTATGCCAAGGCAAACGGCATCGAGCTTACCGAGGATGAGATAGCCGATGTCGACGCAAACTTTGAGAACCTTGAATCTATGGCAAAGCTTCAGGGCTACGCCAGCGCCGATAAGATGCTCGCCGCAAACTACGGCCAGGGTGTGACGGTCGAGATGGCACGCAGCGCTGCTATAGACGCCGCTCTTGCCAACAAGGCAAGCACCGAGAAGCAGAATTCTCTCGAATACAGCTCCGATGAGCTTGAGGCAAAGTACGAAGAGAACAAGGATTCCTGGGATACGTTCGGCTATGTCTACTACTTTGTAGAGGCTGAGAAGACCACGACTCAGGACGCCGACGGCAACGATACCCAGACTGTTACCCCCGAAGCTCTTGACGCCGCGAAGGCCAAGGCCGATGCGATAGTCGCGGCCTACAGCAAGGCTGACTCCGAGCTTGAGGGCGAAGAGAAGCTCAACGCCGCGCTCACCGAAGCCGGGATCGACGGTGCCGCTCAGTCCGCTTCCTCCGTCTCCGGCAGCAGCATCACCACCGCGGCCGATTGGCTCAAGGACGCCAGCCGCAAGGCCGGTGACATCACCGCCGAGGTAAACAGCGGCGAGACCGGCTATAACGTCGTCGTGTTCCTCAGCCGTGACGACAACCACTATAACACCGTTTCCGTGCGCCATATCCTCATAAAGGCTGAGAAGTCCGCAGACGGCACCTACACCGACGAGGCCAAGGCCGCAGCCAAGGCGCGCGCCGAGGAGATCCTTGCTGAGTTCAACTCCGGCGATAAGACCGAGGACAGCTTCAAGACCCTCGTCACCGCTAACTCCGAGGATACCGGCTCTGTTGAGAACGGCGGCCTCTATGAGAATATCAGAATAACCGACAACTACGTTTCCGAGTTCCTTGACTGGAGCTTCGCAGACGGCAGAAAGGCCGGCGACAGCGGCATAATCGAGACCACCTACGGCTATCACATCATGTACTTCGTCAGCGACAACACCGACGATCTTGACTGGAAAAACACCATCCGCACCGACATGGGCAAGGCCGCATTTGACGAGTATAATGAAAATTTGCTTGCCGACGACGGCAGCTACAAGGTAGTTGAGAACGAGACCTGGACTTCATATGTCAGCAAGGATTTCTGCAAGAAGTTCAAGAAAAATCTCGCCTACTCATCGGCATCCAAAAAATAAGATATAAAGCCAAAAGGGCTGTGCTTCAATGCACAGCCCTTTTAATTAAGCGACCGCAAAGCAAGTAAAAACTGCTTTGCGGTCAATGATTTAATAAAGTATTTTTTTCAGCATATCGGTGAATTGATGCGTGTCGATATTGCGCAGCAAGTGCGCATCCGTGCCGATGTTGAAGGTGACGCCCACTTCCTTGCCGATTTGGAAATAGCGGTGGTGGAACTCGGGGTCGCCAGCAACGGCGCCGACGTTAAGCTCCCACGCGGTGCCGAGGGAATTCGCCTTTGTAAGGATATCGCCGATATCGTTATCTGTGAAAGCCCTCGTGACCTCGTGCGGGTCGTTGAAGGCATTGATATCCCCCGCCATGAACGGATGAGCAAAGCAATCCGCCTTACGCATATCGAGCACTGAATTCATTATCGCAAGCATGAATTCGGCGTAGGCTCTCGGGGTCTTGACCTCGGGGTGCTTCCAATAATCCTGATGGAAGTGGTTTGTCGTATAGAGCCGATAATCGAGCGCCTCATCGCAGGCAATGTCGTTGGTGAACTCCCCTACCCCGTAAGCGGAAAGCTCGGAGCCGACGAGCACCTTCACATTGTGCTCGACCTTCTCAAGCTCGCCGAGTATTTCGAGCCGCTGAGCTGCAACGGCATTTTTCTTATTCGGATAGTCGTGATCTGTCAGCGCGATTATCTCAAGCCCCGCCGCATCGGCTGCCTTAACGATATCGGCAACGATCATCTCGGGTTTGGCGCAGCGGGAGAAATGCGTGTGGATATGGGTATTATATTTCGCCAGCTCGTCTATATCATAGGTTTTATCGTGAATGAACATATCAAAGCTCCAATCGGAAAAGTGTGTCGGCATTCCTGCGGGTAAGGTCGAGGATATCCTGCGCCGAAACGCCCCTCACACCCGCCAGCACCTCGGCGGTATAAGGAATGTATGAAGAATCACAGCGCTTGCCTCTGAACGGCACGGGAGTCATATAGGGTGAATCCGTCTCGATAAGCAGACGATCATCGGGCACATAGGCCGCGACCTCGAGCGGCTTGCGGGCATTTTTGAATGTCACCGCGCCGCCAAGCCCGATATACATACCGAGCTTCACGACCTCCTTTGCCATCTCGACCGAGCCGCTGAAGCAATGCACCACACCCTTGGGGGCATAGCGCCGCAGCAGCTCCAATGTGTCCTCATGCGCCTCACGGTCGTGAACGACCACGGGCAGGTCAAGCTCCTTAGCGAGAGCAAGCTGCCGCCCAAAGAACTCCTTTTGCAGCTCTCGGGGCGAGAAATCATAGTGATAATCGAGCCCTATCTCACCTATCGCAACGCATTTATCATTGCGGCAGAGCAGCTTTAACTCGTCGAGCCAATCCCCCGCCGCCTCCTGCGCCTCATGCGGGTGAACTCCGCAGGCGGCGTAGATGAACGGGTATTTTTGCGCCAGCTCAAGGCTCGTGTGTGATGTGGCGATATCGCTCGCACAGTTTATAACGCCGCAAATCCCCTTATCTGGCAGCGAAGCGACAAGGCTGTCTCTGTCCTCGTCAAAGGCTTCGCTGTCGTAATGGGCGTGGCTGTCAAAGATATTATTCATTTTATCTGACCTTGCTTCCGGCGGGAATACCGTCGACAAAGATGACCTTGACCTCGTCCTCACCGGCGTCGGCTGCAAGGATCATGCCGCAGCTCTCAACGCCGCAAAGCACGGCAGGCTTGAGATTTGAGACAAGGATGACGCTCTTGCCGATGATGTCCTCGGGCTTATACCATTTGGCTATGCCCGACGCAACCGTCCTCGGTGAGCCTGTGCCGTCGTCAAGGGTGAGCTGAAGCAGCTTCTTTGCCTTCTTGACGGGCACGCATTCGACTACCTTTGCCACACGCAGGTCGACCTTGGCAAAATCGTCGATGCCAATCTTGGCTACGCCCTCGATCTCCGCCTTGAGAGGATTGACAGGCTCGGCATGGGTCGCCTCAAGCTCCGCAAGCTCCTTCTCGAGGTCGATCCTCGGGAATATAATGTCGCCCTTGCAGACGGTGTAGGTCGCATTCTTGCCGAATTCCTTGCATTCCTCCCACTCAAAGCCGCCCTCAAGACCGAGCTGGCGTCTTATCTCGGCACAGGTATCGGGCATAAAGGGAGCGATGAGAACGGAGATTATTCTGATGCTCTCGCAAAGATTATACATGACCTCGGCAAGCCTTGCCCTCTTACTCTCGTCCTTGGCGAGCGCCCAGGGAGCAGTCTCGTCGATATACTTATTCGTCCTCGATACGAACTTCCATATCTCGGTGAGGCCGATGGAGAAATTCAGCTTGTCAAGCGCATCGTCGGCAGCCTCGGCGGTCTTAGCGGCAAGCACCTTGAGGTCGTCGTCAAATTCGCCGCTCTCTCTCTCCGCGGGAATGGTGCCGCCGAAATACTTGATTACCATTGCAACAGTCCTCGAAACAAGGTTGCCGAGGTCGTTTGCAAGGTCGGAATTAATGCGGTTGATAAGATTCTCGTTGGAGAATGTGCCGTCAGAGCCGAAGGCTATCTCACGCAGCAGGTAGTATCTGAGCGCGTCAACGCCGTATCTCTCGGCGAGCACGACGGGGTCAACAACGTTGCCCTTGGATTTGCTCATCTTGCCGCCCTCAAGCAGCACCCAGCCGTGGCCGTAGACCTTCTGCGGCAGCGGCTCGTCTATCGACATAAGGAAGGCGGGCCAATAAATGGTGTGGAATCTGATGATATCCTTGCCGATAAGGTGGACGTTCGCCGGCCAAAACTTCTTATAAAGAGAGTCATCCTCCGAGCCGTAGCCGAGAGCGGTGATATAATTGGTGAGGGCGTCGAGCCAGACATAGATGACGTGATTCTCGTCAACGGGCACAGGGATGCCCCACTTGAATGACGAACGGGAAACGCAGAGATCCTGGAGGCCGGGCTTAATGAAGTTATTTATCATCTCATTCTGCCTGCTCTGAGGCTCAATGAAGCCGGGATGCTCCTCATAATACTTTATCAGCTTGTCGCCGTAAGCGGAGAGCTTGAAGAAATAAGCCTCCTCCGTTGCTTTGCCGACGGGTCTGCCGCAGTCGGGACACTTGCCGTCAACCGCCTGAGTTTCCGTCCAAAATGACTCGCAGGGTTTGCAATAAAGCCCCTCGTAATATCCCTTATAGATATCGCCCTTGTCGTACATTTTTTTGAATATCTTCTGCACGGCTTTCTCGTGATACTCATCGGTGGTCCTGATGAATTTGTCATAGGATATGTTCATCAGCTTCCAGAGATCCTTGATGCCCGCAACGATATTATCGACATATTCCTTGGGGGTAACGCCCGCCGCCTTGGCTTTATCCTCGATCTTCTGACCGTGCTCATCCGTGCCGGTCAGGAAAAAGGTGTCGTAGCCCTTGAGGCGTCTGTAACGAGCCTCGGCATCCGCCGCAACGGTCGAGTAGGTGTGGCCGATATGCAGCTTATCCGAGGGATAATATATCGGCGTAGTGATGTAAAAAGTCTTTTTATCCATATTTGCCTCCAAATATTATTAACACATAAATCGCGTAAAAATAAGGCTGTCACAACGAATGCAACAGCCTCTTTGATCCGATAAAAAACGCATGGGTAACAGACCCGAGGCTATCTTGGGGTTTCCATAGCTGCGGGCATGATGGCGGCGGAATACTGTTTATCAGTGAAATAACCGCTCATGATTACCTCCGTTTGCATTTTCTGCTATTGTAGCACACGCACCGCAATAAGTCAAGGATATTATGCTTATTTGAGTAATGCGGCGGCCGCTTCGTCAAGGAAAATAACGGCGTCGGGATGCTGCTGGAGAATGGAAGCCGGGCAATGCGGAGTGACGGGACCTTTGACCATGTCTCTGACCGCCTCGGCCTTCTTATCGCCTGTAGCGATGAGGATTATCTTCTTTGAACGCATTATTGAGCCGATGCCCATAGTCATGGCGTAGTGCGGCATCGGGATATCGTCAAAATAGATGGAGTTGGCATCGATAGTGCTCTGGGTCAAAGCGACCTTAAAGCTCTCGCCCGTGAATTTATCCGACGGCTCGTTGAACGCGATGTGACCGTTCCTGCCGATGCCGAGGAGCTGAATATCAATGCCGCCCTTGGCAGCGATCGCAGCGGTGTAGCGCTTGCTTTCGGTCTCGGGGTCTGCGTTGCCGTCGAGGAAGTCGATATTCTCCTCCTTGACATCAACAAGCGAGAAAAGATTCTCGTGCATAAAGGTATAGTAGCTGTTTTTGTGGTTCTTCGGCAGGTCACAGTATTCGTCAAGGTTGAAGGTGCTGACCTTTGCAAAGGACACCTTGCCCGCCTTATACTGCTCAACAAGATACTTATAGGTAGGCACAGGGGTCGCGCCCGTTGCGAAGCCGAGCACGCAGTCGGGCTTTGAATTGATAAAATCGCAATAAAGCTCGCCTACCGCCTTGCCTATTTCTTCTTCATTTTTAAAAACTCTTATATCCATCGGGAATTCTCCTTTATTATTACTTCTCTATTATGATTTCCCTGTGAGCGTCGGTTGAGTCATAGACCGCCTGCATTATTTTGGAGGTCTCGACCGCATAGTCGATATACTGCTGATTATGCTCGCCCGTCTTGATGCTCTTAATGAAACCTGCTATCTCGTTCTCATACATATCGTTGGTCTTGGTCGCCACCTTGGTCTCGGTGAGCATACCGTCCTTGACCGACCAGAGCTTGAAATCCGAGCAATACTGGAGCCTAATGCCCGCCTTATCGCCCATGAAATCGACATACATTTCGCCCACGCCGACATTCTGCGCCCATGCGCCGTTGAAGCTGATAACGGGGCCGCTCGTCCTGACTATACCGACAACGGAATCATCGACGTCATAGGTGCCGTGCTCAACGTCGCTCGTCTCCTCCGCCCACATGCTGGTGTAGACGTAATTCTTCATATCCTTGCCGAGCTTGCAGAACGCCTCGCCCGAGACGGTCAGGGGCTTGGGATCGCCGCAGCAATACATGACAAGGTCAAGGAAGTGAACGCCCCAGTCAATGAGAGCGCCGCCGCCCGAATGCGCCTTGGTGGTGAAATCACCGCCGAGACCGGGGATCGACCTGTGTGCTCTGAATGAAGCATAGACATGATATACCTCGCCAAGCTCGCCGCTGTCGATAAGTTCACGGATCTTCATAACATAATTGTTGAAGCGGTTGCAAACGCCGATATTGAGAATTTTGCCGGTCTCGTGGGCAACTTTCTGCATTTCAAGCGCCTCTGAGAGCACTCTTGCGGCGGGCTTCTCGCTCAAAACATGCTTGCCGGCTTTGAGAAAGTCAATGGCTATCACCGAGTGAAGATTGTTGTGGGTGCAGACCGACACGGCGTCCAGCTCGGGATCGTTGAGGAAGTCGTGATAATCGGTGACCGCCTTACCGCAGCCGTATTTCTCGACGGCAGCCTCGGCACGCTCGGGAATAATATCGCAGAAATACTTTATCTCCGCGTCCGGATTCTTCATATAAGCAGGGATATGAGCGGAATTGGCTATATTACCGCAGCCGATAACGGCAACTTTGAGCTTTGACATTGTGATACCTCCGCAAACTCGTTATATATATTATGATATATCATTTAAAATAAAAAGTAAAGTTAATTGTAAAAAAAACTTGCCAAAAGGTTCATTCTTTGCTATTATTAAGTTAAACAAAGTGAATTTTTAACGATTCTTTAATAATTGTTTAAGGAGAGATTCAAATGGGCAGATTTCCTATAGGCGTTATAATCGACAGCTTCCGTACCGATATCCCGACCGCAGTCAAAAAGGCTGCCGAGGTAGGTGCTCAGGGCATACAGGTCTACGCTACCAGGGGTGAAATGGCTCCCGAAAATATGAACGCACAGCGCATTGCGGATTTCAAAGCCCTTGTCGCCGACAATGGCCTTGTTATCTCCGCTCTCTGCGGCGATCTCGGTGGCGGCTTCGGCAACAAGGAGGAGAATCCCGGCAAAGTCGAGCGCTCAAAGAGAATTCTTGACCTTGCTAAAGAGCTCGGCACAAATGTTGTCACCACTCATATCGGCGTTGTGCCGACCGACAGCAGCATCGACCGCTACAAGGTCATGCAGGAGGCCTGCTTTGAGCTCTCCCGCTATGCAGACGAGATAGGCGCTCATTTCGCCATCGAAACCGGCCCCGAGACCTCGGCAATCCTCAAGGGCTTCCTTGATTCGCTCGGCTCGACAGGCGTAGGAGTCAATCTTGACCCCGCAAACCTCGTAATGGTCACGGGCGACGACCCCGCGGGCGCAGTCTATAACCTGCAAAAATACATAGTTCACACCCACGCAAAGGACGGCAAGCAGCTCTATTATAAGGATCCCGAGATCATCTACGGCCTCGTCAAGGATTCGCTCGTCACCGGCCCGTCATTCCTCGAGGTGCCCCTCGGCGAGGGTCAGGTGCCTTGGGAGAAATATCTCAACGCGCTTGAGGATATCGGCTACAAGGGCTTCCTGACCATCGAGCGCGAGGTCGGCGACGACCCCGCCAAGGATATCAGAAGCGCCGTGGAATTCCTTGAAAAACTTGGTTAAGAGGTAATTGAAATGAAAATTGGAGTCAGCAGCTACAGCTTCCAGCAGCTCATTGATTCGGGCGAGGAAACTCAGCTCAGCATTATGAAAAAAGCCGCCGAAATGGGCTTCGACGGCATAGAATTCACCGACCTTATCCCCCCTGCAGATGTAAGCGAGAGCAGCTACGCCGAGATGATAAGATCTGAGAGCGAGCGCCTCTCGCTGCCTGTTATCAGCTACACCATCAGCGCAAATCTGCTCAGCGACAAAGGGCTTGACGCAGAGGTCGAGCGTGTTTGCCGCAAGGTTGACGTGGCGGCGATACTCGGCGTTAAGTGCATGAGGCACGACGCCGCATGGTCAATGCCTGCAGATAAAAAGAGCTACGCAGGCTTTGAGCAGATACTCCCCACCCTCATCGAGGGATGCAGGAGGATAACCGAATACGCAGCATCAAAGGGCATTGAGACCATGATAGAGAATCACGGCCTCTTCTGCCAGGACAGCGACAGGGTCGAGCGCATAATCACGGGCGTCGGCTCGCCGAACTTCGGCCTGCTGCTCGATATCGGCAACTTCAGCTGCGTTGACGAGGATAATTTCAAGGCGGTCGGCAAAGTAGTGCAGTATGCAAAGCACGTCCATGCCAAGGATTTCCATATCAAGAGCGGCAACGGCGTAAACCCGGGCAAGGGCTTCTTCAAATCGAGAGGCGGCAATTACCTGAGAGGCTCGATAATCGGTCACGGCGATGTGCCCGTAGCACAGTGCCTGTCGATCATTAAAGGCAGCGGCTATGACGGCTATGTCAGCGTTGAATTTGAGGGCATGGAAAAATGCCTCGACGGCATCGCCATCGGTGCAGAAAACCTCAGAAATATCATCGCCGCGCTTTAACAGAATAACAGATCAAATACTGAAAGAGCTGCCACAGCAAGTGACAGCTCTTTTAAATGTTTAAAAACGTCAATACACACGTAAAAAAGCAACTGCTAAATGATATTTGTCGTTAGGTGGAAAATTTGTTTGCCAACTAAAACTTTTCGAGCCTGCGAGACGGATGAGAAAGATATTTTTCTTGCAGCACAATAAAAAATTTACTTTTCTAAACCGCACAAGGTATATAATTCTTCAATACAAGGCGATTTATATTCCATATACTTTTCAATATCATGCGGAAATAGCCGTGCAGCCGTTTCTTTTACATAGCTATATTTTTTGACAGCATCGACGTTATTCCTCAAAAAGTCTCTAAAAGTAATATGGCGATAGAGTTCTTCTGACTTCTGCGGACAAACATACAAATGGTGAGTCCGTAAGTGAGGCTTATTAAAATATTTAAACGCCTCTCTATCCTCTATTCCAAGATTACCCTCGTAAATGTATCCTATCATTTCTAACCTGCTGACAATGATATCGAAGGCGGAATAATCTTTGATTATTACATCTATATCAATGCACGGTTTAGCAGACATTCCCTCAACCGAAGTACTTCCGACATGCTCAACGCCTATAATCAAATCACCGATGGCATTTATAATTTCTGATTTAATTTTCTCAAAGTCATCTTTCCATTGTACATTGTAAGGTAAAACAACAACTTTTGCTATTTTAAACACCACCTAAACCAACAATATTCTACAAGCTCAATATATCATATAATTTGAAAAGTGTCAATTGCGCTTAAATATTAATTTCATTATTTTCTAATAAGGCAAAAACCGTTTTTACAAGGTTTCTGATAAAAATTATACGTTTCTCAAAGCCAAGATAAAAACTAACGTCCTTGCACATCAAAGTTTTCATGGCTTTTCGTATGGCGTCCCAAACAGGACTCGATTCGCGCGGCTGCGGGCGCTTGGTCGCTCGCGGTCGCAACAGTCCACCGGACTGTTGCTCTGTG
>OGXX01004404.1_pt1 | contig 10925 bp, 10 predicted proteins | sample 1576301 | NCBI WGS metagenome assembly OGXX01 (sample SAMEA3541469, study PRJEB24748) | human gut metagenome | biome: human gut; feature: human-associated habitat; material: faeces | place: China | collected 2012 | reverse complement strand
TTTTTTATCACCAAACCATTGCCACTGCGATTTACCAGTAACTTTTTAAAGGTCGCTTTATTTACCGGAGCAATACCCGCCGGCCGGTAAAACAATTTGATTCTGTTTTGCAAGAGCTGCAAACTCTTCTGCCTGAGTTGGAACAATATTTAAAAGATATAGACGAGCAATAAAAAAGAGCCGCAGCTCCTTGTAACGGGAACTGCGGCTCTTGTCATGTACAGATCACTTACCCTGCGCCTTCAGGCGGTCATAGGTCTTGTCTGCTTCCAGCGCAGCGGGCGTGAAAGAGTTATTCTTCCACCACGCCACAAGGGCGGTGACAGGGGTAATGCCCGCCGTGACCAACTGCTCCACGGTGGCGCTCTCAATGGGCAGCATGGGTTTTCCGCAGGCGCTCAGCACCTGATTGGTCAGTGCCAGCGCCAGCGCAGCCGTGCGCGCCAGCGTGGCGGCAGAAATTTTGCAATGGGTATCGTTCATAGCTTCAGTTCCTCTCTTTCTCCAGATCTGCGATGCGGTGGTTCGCCACCTTCATCTGTTCTTCTAAAATGGGTACGCGGCGGGCAAAGTTGTTATGCTCCCGCACCTCCCGGGTCAGCTCCTCCAGCTTGGTGTCGGTCACCGCCTGACTTTTCCCGTTGGCGATCAGCACACCGATCAGGGTCACTGCACCGGCAAGAATGGCCGAGATGATGCTCTCCATCGCGCTCACCCCCTCCACCGGGCTTTTTCTGCCCGGGTGTCCACGTGCACCCAGCCGGCGGCTCTGCCCGCCTTTGCCGGGTATCTCCCCACGCCGCCGCAGCCGTGCAGCAGGCGCTCGGCACAGGCGGCTACCTCCTCTACGCTTGCGCCCTGCACCCGGATATCTGCCGCCCGTCCGTACAGATGCTGGCTGAACCTCGTCCCGCCCGCTTTGGCGTTGTGCGCCGGGGTGCGGTAGCCGCTGGTAATGGTCACTGCCTTGCCAAAATGCGCCCGCAGCTGCTCCAGAAGTTCCACCAGCGCTGTGTCAACGAAAACCGGGTCGCTGCCGTCTTTACAGCGGAACTCCTGCACCCTGAAATGGGGCGAGAGGTACGCTTCGCCGTCCCGGGCAAGAGAGTATGCCTGCAATGCCATTGTGTCCCCCCTTACAGCCGCTTCAGCAGTGCTGCGATGGGCTCCATGTAAAATCGCTCGTAACCTGCCTTGTTGGGGTGTGTGCCATCAATCGTGTACTTGTCGCTCAGCTCGCTGACGCCGTGGGCACCCATGGGCGGGGCGCATTCCTCAATATCCACATAGGGCACGCCCCACTTTTTAAGCGCCGCAAGGATCGCGGGCTTGTAGGTCTTGTACCAGTTTTCGCTGCTGGCAAACAGTCCGCCGTGCGGGAACACATAGGCCACACGCTTATCACTGCGTTTTTTGGTCAGATAGTCCAGCATCGCTTCCAGCGTACCGATCGTGTCCCCCATATAGAACGCCGGAGCAAAGCTTCCGTTCAGCGTGCCTAGCTTGGCATTGTTCCATGCATCATTCACGCCGCCCTCCAGCAGGATGTAGTCTGCCTTTTCCAGCTCCGTAGAGCTTTTCACGGTCATGCCGATGCTGGTGCGGTAACCGCCGTTCACATTGTCAGGGACCAGTGTCGCCAGCGTTGCACCGTCCACCGCTTCGTTGATCAGCTGCATTCCGTACCGGTCTGCAATGCACTTGCCGTAGCCGCCCGCGCTGCCCTTGCCATAGGCGATGCTGTCGCCTGCAACGTACAGTGTTTTTCCCGCCAGCGGGTCAATGATCTGACCGTTGATGTCGTATATCTCCATCTTACCACCCCTTATTGATATATGCTTTTATCCGGTTATCACTCAGCAGGCCCTTGTACACCTTGCACTGATACAGTGTGCCCGGCCAGAACTGCTGCTTTTTGCTGCCGTCCGCGCTCTGTGCCGCACCGATCAGGAAGGTCTGGGGCACATCGGTGATCGTGCCGTTGCTGGTCAGCCATTCAGTCATCGGGCAGTAGGTGCTGCCGCCGCGGTACTTTTTACCGTCAAGCTGCACCACATACCGCGTGCGGGTCTTGAGGTGCTCGATGCTGTCCGACAGGGTAACGCCGCCGTAGTTGTAGTAGGCAAACTCCGTCTTATTATTCAGCGGACTGCTGGTGGAGTTGAAGCCGGGCAGGTTGGCGGTGCTGCCGGTCTCGGTCAGGCAGTGCAGGAAAGCAGGCCATGTGCTTGCATCGAAGCTGTCTCCCGCCTTTGCATCCACCAGAATGGTATACTGCGGCGACTCGGTGGATGCGTGCTCCAGCAGCTTCAGGCCGGTGTCAAAGCCGTTGGTCAGCTCCGTTTCGGCGGGCAGGGTGTAGATCAGCTGTGCTGTCTCCGCCTGCGCAATATTCACCGTGCAGCTGGCGCTCTTGCCGCCTGCCGTAGCTGTCACCGTGCAGATGCCGGCCTTCACGGCAGTCACCGTGCCGCCTGCCACCGTAGCAAGGCCGGCGGGCGAAACGCTCCACCACACCAATTTGTTGGCAGCGTTCGCGGGCAGCACCATGGCGGTCAGGGTCTGGCTCTCGCCCTCGCTCAGGTTCAGGATCGCGGCGCTCAGGCTCACGCTCTGCACCGGAATGTCCTGTGCACTGCCGCCCCACTCTGTGCGCAGGGCATTCAGGGCAGACTGTGCATCGCCGGTCGTGTAGGCCGCGTTTTCAAACAGGGTCAGCAGCAGTTCCTTTGCACCTGCGGTAAAGCCGCCGGCTGCTGCAATGCCCTCCTCCATGTGGTTCAGGTGGGCAGCCGTCAGGGTCTGGCCGTCCACAAAGTTTTGTTTTTCGTAGCTCATTCGTTCCTCCCTAAGCTCATTTTTCCAAGGATCGCCCGTCCCAGCACGGCAAAAACGTTCTCCTTCGGCGGCTGCGGGGCGCTCCACAGCGCTTCCAGACGGGCATAGGCCGTCATGGCTGCGTCATTGCCCGCCGCCAGAAGCCGCAGCACTGCCAGCAGCGCCTGTTTTTCCTCTGCGGAAATGCCGCCCGCGCCCAGCAGCCTTACCAGCGCCTCCCATGCAGAGGTAGCCGGTGCGGGCAGTGCACCCTCTGCCGTGCCGCTGTTGGCACACACTTTACACCGCACATCGGCGCTGGTCACGGTGCGGCTGCCGTCCGACCCCTCAAAGGTGATGCAGCCCGCACCGGGCACGGCCGTCACCGCCGCCGGAACCTCCAGAATGCCGTTTTCCACAAGCTGGGCTGCGCTTGCACCGGGGGTGTGCCAGTGGGCGCACACGGTCAGTCCCTTCCACTCGCCCCGCTGCTCGATGCGCAGCCGATAGTTGCCCCGGTTGCCCGCATACCCCAGCAGCAGCTGCCCGCCGGGCACGGCTGCCGCGCCGTTTTTGTCCAGCCGGATGGTCATCTCGTTCATACCGCACCACCCTTACACATACTGGTAGCCTTCTACGTTAAAGGGATACTCAAAGCTGAGACTCGTGTCCGTTCTCACAACGCCTATGCTCAGCACACCGCTGTCTGCAAAGTTCATCCGCACAGGCGCTGCGCCGCTGCACTTGACGCCGTTGCTCAGATCAGAGCTCGTGCCGCCCACCATGGCCACCGCTGTGCCGCCCCGCACGATGCGGGTGCTGCCGTAGTCCGCAGCAGCGGCGACCGGGTTTGCGTCGTTTTCTGCCGTGGGTGCCACCATCCGCACCACAATGTAATTCACCGTGCCCGGCACGGTCAGGCTCGTGGCAGATTTGCCCGCAACGCCTGCGCCGGTGTAGACCAGTTTTCCATCCATATTCATCATCCTTTCCAGTCGTTCCAGTTTTTCTGTCAGGCTAAAGCCCAGTACCGCGTTCAGGTTTTCTCTGGTCACCTCCAATGTTCCGTCTGCGCCCACAGTCACTCCCCGCCCGGCCTTTACGCCGCCCAGCACGGCGGCGGTGGCACACGGCAGCGTGTAGGCCGTGCCGAATTTCCGGTCAGCTTCGGCCTTGGAGTAGAACCGGTCATCTGCGCCCAGCTGCAGCAGCGCTGCCGCCTTTTCCTGCGCCGACCAGCCCGCCGCCCCGGCGGCGCTGGTCAGCGCTTTTTTTACGCCGTAGGGCAGCAGCGCCGGGGTCAGGGGCGCATAGGCTTCGGTCATGCGGTCCAGCTGTGCCGCTGTGGCGGGCACGGTGGTCAGTGTGGCGTCTGCCCGCACCGCAACACCGTACTGCCCGTCTGCACGCACTGCGCCGGACGTTTCCGCTGTGGGCACGGTCTCGCTGCGCACATAGGGGCGCAGATCCGGCAGCGGGGTCGTGTCCGTCTGCACCGCACCGGTGGCACTATTCACGCTGAGGATGCGCACCACCGCGCCGGGCAAAGGCTGTGCCGGGCGCGGCACCGCCGCCACATCCTGTGCGGTCAGCCGCACCGCGCCGCCCTTGCCGTTCACGCTCAGCACCCGTCCATCGGCAGGGGCATAGCTCTCGGCCCGCAGCGCAGCGGCCTCCGCCCGCTTTGCGCAGGCGTCGGCATCGGTGCGGTCGGCAAGGATCTTGTCCGCAGCCTTTTGCGTCAGCGCCGCCTGCACGGCCGTGTCTGCCGCACCGTTCTCGGCGCGGCGGGCGCTCTCCGCTGCGGCGCGGGCGCTTTCCAGCACGCGCGCCACGAACTGCTCGTACACCGAGGGCGGCAGCTCCTCACTGCCGCCGTCCGTGGGCAGGGTGGCGTACACGTCGTAGCTGCCGGGGCGGGTGTAGGCGGTGTAGCCGCTGCTGCCCATGGCGGCCAGCATCCACTGTCCCCGCACGCTGCCGGTCAGGCGGCGGTCCACCGTCACGCTGCCGTCGGTGTCCAGCGGAATGGCGGCCAGCTGCACCCCGTCGCTGCGGCGCAGGTACAGCGCCAGCGTGCACTCCGCCCACGCTGCGGGCAGGATGAACTGCAGCCGGTCCACCCCCTCGGCGTTCTGTGCGCCAAGGTGCAGCCGGTGCGGGCTGGGCACAAATTCGGTGCCGCCGCACTGCTGTTCAAGGATCTCGATCTCCATGCAAAACCTCCTTTTCTGTTTGCTGTCCCGATTGTACCGCCGGGGGCGCAAAACTATCCAGTGTGTACAGAAAATGTGAAATTTTCTGTTCTTCGGCATTTTGCTAAACGGGGTTTCTGCCCCGCAGAGACAGGCCGTTTTCCCCTGCCGGAGCAGGGTAATTCCCCCGCAGGTTTTCCATGCAAAACCCGCGATGTGGGGCAGCTTGTTTTGGGCGCAGCGGCAGTATCTGCGGCCTTATTTGCAGGAAAAAAAGCCGGTGCAAATGTTAAAAATTCATGAACAAATCATGCGCAGAAAAAAGGCAAAAATCAGAAGGAAAACACCTAAAAACCAAAATATCAAAGAAAACACTGTGGAAATTGCACAAAAAATAATGTTATAAATCTAACAAAGTACATGATGCAAATTTGACAGATGCTTTACGGTCTGGTAAAATAACGTTTGCGCAACGAACGTTGCAGCGTTTAAATTCTATCTGGATGAAGTAAAAAGCCGTCCTGCGTACGGCACGGCATGGGCAGATGCGGCCCGTGTCTGGGCAGTTTTGTGGTCTGCCCGAAGCGGATTCCAACCTGTAATACGATGCTCCGCTTTTTACCCAAAGAGAGCATCGTATTTGACTGTGCGGCACTTATATCCCCAGCCGCCGCAGTCCGGGCGGCCGGGGTGCTGATGCACTGCCCGCAGCCGCGCAAAAGCAAAATACGACAAAGAGAGGAGTTGTCTCGTATCGCTTCCGTTAAATTGAAGAAAGCAGTTACTGCCGCAAAGCAGGCAGTATCTCCCCGTGTGCTGGCATTTTGTGTCATGGTGGTATGTCTTGTGGCTACCCTTGGCGTCACCGCTGCAAATCTGCGGCTGACCTACGTCACCGACTCCAATGGTGCACGGCAGGTCCTTGTGACCGATGCCGATGCTTCTCCCGCACAGGTCATGCACCTTTCCGGCATCCGCTCTGAAGAGGGCGATGAGGTCTACTACACCGCGTTCAGCGGCAATCTTGCCTCCCTGAACATCGAGCGCGCATTCTCCGTCAGCATCACCGCCGACGGGCAGGAGTACCCGGTCAAACTGGTGTTCGGCACTGTTGCCGATGCACTGGAGCGCGCCGGTATCACCCTTGAAGGGGACGACTACACCGAGCCGGCGCTGGATCATGTTGTGACCGCCGGCAGCAAGATCGTGGTCCATCGCGTGGACTACGAAGAGCGTGTGGAGACCCAGGCCATCCCCTACGACACCCAGTATGTCTACACCAGCCTGTACTTCCGCAACACCGGCCGCACCACCACCCTGCAGCACGGTGCAGCCGGTCAGCAGACCGTGACCACCCGTGACCGCTATGTGGACGGCGAGCTGGAGAACAGCACCGTTGTAGATACCACCACCACGGTGGAGCCCACCGACCACGTCATCAAGACCTACGGCGCAGGCGCGCCGGTGTCCCCCCTGACCGGTGCGGACGGCACCACCAACGCCCCCACCTCTTATAGCAAGGTGCTTACCGGCAAGGCCACCGGCTACTATTCCCGTACCGGCAAGGGTTCTTCCGGTCTGGGTCTGGGCTATGGCACCGTGGCTGTGGACCCGGACGTGATCCCCTACGGCACCAAGCTCTACATCACCTCCACCGACGGCAAGTTCGTCTACGGCTACGCCGTAGCCACCGACACCGGCATCGCCGTCCAGAAGGGGCAGATCCTTGTAGACCTGTTCTACGAGACCTACGCCGAAAGCGTTATCAACGGCGCGATTCAGGTCAACGTCTACGTTGTGGGCTGAGCTGTAAACAAAACACAATAACCACTAAAAATCGGAGCACCCGCGGGTGCTCCGATTTTTTATTTTCACGGGAAAGTTTGTAACTAAATTTTGTCTAATACTTTAGCCGCGAGGCTAACAACTTGGCTCTCCCTTTGGGAGAGCTGGCGCGGAAGCGCCTGAGAGGGCGAGGTTGCCGACCAACCGATTTGAAATGCCCTCCGCTTTCGCTCTGGGCATAATAAGCGGAAGAACTTTTTTATTTCGGAGCACCGGAGCGTCTGCGGACGTTCCGGTGCTCCATTTTCACAGGAAGGGACCCTAGCCGAAACCCTTCCCTCTTTTTCGCAACGCTTTCGCCGGAACCGTTCGGCAAATGAGCAGTTTACACGATGTCGAGCTGCAAATTTTGGATGGTATGCCCACAACATACAGAGAAGTCCAGAAAATTTGTGGTAATTGTATTTGAATTTTGGACAAAAAGTCTTGCAAATCTGGTCAAAACCTTTTAATATAAAAGAGTACAAAGCTGCGGAATCCGCTTTCGGTTTCCGCACGGGGAGGAGCAGTCTATGAAACCGACCGAAGAAAAGATTCAGAGCAATACATCGGATCTGCCGGTGTACCTGTTCAAGCAGGGCAATAACTGCGAGGCTTATCGCTACTTCGGCGCACATCTGGAAACGCGGGTCGGGGAGTCCGGCGTCGTGTTCCGTGTATGGGCACCGCACGCCGCAGCCATCAGTGTGGTAGGCGACTTCAACAGCTGGAAGCCCGGCAGCCATCCCATGCGCAAGGTTGATGGCGATTCCGTGTGGGAATTGTTCATTCCCGGCATGAAGGAATACGATGTTTATAAATACTGCGTGACCACCCGCGCAGGCGACCTTGTCTACAAGGCCGATCCTTACGCCTTCCACGCCGAGACCCGGCCGTCCAACGGCAGCAAGGTCTATGATCTGTCCGGCTTTGCATGGCACGACGCCGCATGGCAGGCCGCACAGAAAAAGGCAGACGTGATCAACGGCCCGATGAATATCTACGAGATGCACGCCGGAAGCTGGAAGCTGAAGGAGGGCGGCAAGCCCTACAACTATTCCGAGCTGGCGGACGAGCTGATCCCGTACATCAAGGATATGGGCTATACCCATGTAGAGCTGCTGCCGGTGATGGAATATCCGTTTGACGGCAGCTGGGGCTATCAGGTCACCGGCTATTTTGCACCCACCAGCCGCTACGGCACCCCCAAGGACTTTATGGCCTTCGTGGATAAGATGCACGCCGCAGGCATTGGCGTCATCATGGACTGGGTGCCCGCCCACTTCCCCAAAGACCAGTTCGGCCTGTACAATTTTGACGGCGAGGCCTGCTACGAGGACCCCAACCCCAAGCGCGGCGAGCACAAGGAGTGGGGCACCATGGTGTTCGACTTCGGCCGCAGCGAGGTGCAGAGCTTCCTCATCTCCAGCGCACTGTACTGGCTGGAGCAGTACCACATCGACGGCCTGCGCGTGGACGCCGTGGCCTCCATGCTGTATCTGGACTATAACCGCAAGCAGGGTGAATGGGAGCCCAACAAGGACGGCGGCAAGGAGAATCTGGAAGCCGTTGCGTTCCTGCGCAAGCTGAACGATACCGTCCTGGGCCGCCACCCCCACAAGTACATGATCGCGGAGGAATCCACGGCCTGGCCGATGGTCACCAAGCCTGCGTCGGACGGCGGCCTGGGCTTCAACTTCAAGTGGAACATGGGCTGGATGAACGACATGCTCAGCTACATGAAGACCGACCCGCTCTTCCGCGCCGGCAACCACAACAAAGTCACCTTCAGCTTCTTCTATGCCTTCAGCGAGAACTTCGTGCTGCCCATCAGCCACGACGAAGTCGTCCACGGCAAGGGGAGCCTCATCAATAAAATGCCCGGTGAGTACGAGGCCAAGTTCGCCAACCTGCGCACCTTCTTCGGCTACATGATGGCCCACCCCGGCAAGAAGCTGCTGTTCATGGGCCAGGAGTTCGGTCAGTTCGCCGAGTGGAACGAGAACAAGCAGCTGGACTGGATGCTGCTGGGCTACGACAAGCACACCGAGCTGCAGAACTACGTCAAGACCCTGAACGCCTTCTACAAAGAGCATCCGGCGTTCTGGCAGATCGATTACAGCTGGGAGGGCTTCCAGTGGATCGTGCCGGACGACTCGCAGCAGAGCGTGGTCGCTTTCCTGCGCAAGGATGCAGCGGGCAAGCAGATCCTGATCGTCTGCAACTTCAACCCCGTCCTGCGCGAGGGCTACATCCTGGGCGCACCGGTGGCGGGTACCTACAGGGAAGTGCTGAACAGCGACGACGAAGCCTTCGGCGGTTCGGGCGCGGTCCACAACAAGGCCGTCCGCACCCACAAGAAGCCGCTGCACGGCTTTGAACAGAGCATCACCATCACCCTGCCGCCCATGAGTACCCTCTACTTCGAGGTGCCCACCAAGCGCACCCGCAAGGCAGCAGACCCGGCCAAGGCCGACGAAAAGGCAGCCTCAAAAAAGACCACTGCCAAGACCGAAAAGGCCCCCAAGAAGACTACCCGCGCCACCAAGGCGAAGACGGAGAAGGCCGCGGAGGAAAAGCCCGCAAAGGCCGAAAAGCCTGCCAAGGCAGAGAAACCGGCTAAGGCCGCAAAACCCAGAAAGACCTCCGCAAAGGCCGAACCGGCCGAGAAGGCTGCGCCTGCGGAAAAGCCCAAGCGCACCCGCAAGACCAAAGCAGAAGCTGCCCCTGCGGCAGACGCTGCACCGGCAAAGCCCACCCGCAAGCCCCGCGCCAAAAAGGCAGCAGAGCCCAAAGAGTGAGCCGTGCGCCCAGACCATTCACATCGTTAGACCATTTCCAATTCCAAACCAACTCGGAAATGTGTAAAAGGGGAGAATAAAGCTATGGCAAAAGAAATTGTGGCAATGATCCTTGCCGGCGGACGTGGTTCGCGCTTGTATGCGCTGACACAGAAAACGGCAAAACCGGCGGTCGGTTTCGGCGGCAAATACCGCATCGTGGACTTCCCGCTGTCCAACTGCGTCAACTCCAACATTGATACCGTTGGCATCGCGACCCAGTATCAGCCCCAGAAGTTGAACGAGTACATCGGCAACGGCCAGCCCTGGGACCTCGACCGCCTGCACGGCGGTGTGCACACCCTGCCGCCGTATGAGCAGGCAAAGGGCACCGACTGGTACAAGGGCACCGCAAACGCCATCTACCAGAACATCAGCTTCATCGACAATTATGACCCGGAGTATGTCATCATCCTGTCCGGTGACCAGATCTGCAAGCAGGACTATGCAGACTTCCTCCGCTTCCACAAGGAGAAGGGCGCAGAGTTCTCGGTCGCCGTCATGGAAGTCGATTGGAAGGAAGCTTCCCGCTTCGGCCTGATGGTCGCAGACGAGAACGACAAGATCACCGAGTTCCAGGAGAAGCCCCCGGTCCCGAAGTCCAACCTGGCTTCCATGGGCATCTACATCTTCAACTGGGACGTCCTGAAGAAGTATCTGGAAGAGGACGAGGCAGACCCCAACTCCAAGAACGACTTCGGCATGAACATCATCCCGGCCCTGCTGCGGGACGGCCGCAGGATGTATGCGTACCGCTTTGCAGGCTACTGGCGCGACGTCGGTACCATCGACAGTCTGTGGGAGGCCAACATGGAGGTCCTCGACCCGGAGCACTCCGGCATCGACATCTTTGATAAGACCTGGAAGATCTACAGCCGCAACCCCGTTCTGCCGGCCCAGAAGATCGGCCCCCGCGCCGTCGTGCAGGACTCCCTCGTCACGGAGGGCTGCAAGATCTACGGCAATGTCCGGCACTCGGTCCTGAGCGCAGGCGTCGTCGTGGAAGAGGGCGCGACCGTGGAAGATGCCGTTCTGATGGACGGCGTCGTGGTCAAGGCGGGCGCTGTGGTCAAGCGCTGCATCCTCGCTGAGGATGTCGTCGTGGGTGCCGGTGCAAAGATCGGCGGCGACGGCGCCATCGCACATGTGGGCACCGGCCTGACCGTCGGTGCAGGCGCGACCGTCAAAGAGGGCGCCAAAGTATTTGATTCCGTCAAGGAGGGCGAGGAAGTATGCTGAGCCAGAACAA
>OGXX01004403.1_pt1 | contig 10926 bp, 6 predicted proteins | sample 1576301 | NCBI WGS metagenome assembly OGXX01 (sample SAMEA3541469, study PRJEB24748) | human gut metagenome | biome: human gut; feature: human-associated habitat; material: faeces | place: China | collected 2012 | reverse complement strand
TATCTCGGTTACCGTGAGATCGCCGATATGCTCGCGCCGTATCTGAGAGACATGGGCTATACACATGCCGAGCTGATGCCGATAGCGGAGCACCCGTTTGACGGCTCGTGGGGCTATCAGATATGCTCATATTATGCACCGACCTCGCGTTTCGGAGCGCCCGAGGATTTTGCCTATTTTGTCGATCGTTTGCACGAGTACGGTATCGGCGTTATTCTCGACTGGGTGCCGGCGCATTTTCCGAAGGACGAGCACGGTCTGTACGAGTTTGACGGCGGACCTCTATACGAATATCAGGGCGAGGACAGACGTGAGCACAAGGGCTGGGGCACACGCTGCTTTGATGTCGGTCGGTGCGAGGTTCAGAGCTTTCTTATCTCGAATGCGCTGTTTTGGCTGCGTGAGTATCATGTGGACGGGCTGCGCATAGATGCGGTAGCATCCATGCTCTATCTCGACTATGACCGCAAGCCGGGAGAGTGGATACCGAATATTTACGGCGGGAACGAAAACCTTGAGACTATCGCCTTTTTCCGAAAGCTGAATTCCGCTGTCTTTGCCGAGTTTCCCGATGTGCTTATGATAGCGGAGGAATCGACCGCCTTTCCCGGCGTTACTAAGCCGGTTTCCGAGGGCGGGCTCGGCTTTAATTTTAAATGGAATATGGGCTTTGCCAACGATATGTTCGAGTATATCTCGATGGACCCGATTTATCGGCAGTATCATCATTCAAAGCTGACATTTCCGATGATGTATGCCTACTCTGAGAATTTTATTCTTCCGGTGTCGCATGATGAGGTCGTACACGGAAAGCGCTCGCTCATAGGAAAGATGTACGGCGAGTATGATGAAAAATTCGCCATGATGCGCGCCTTTATGACATTCCTGATGACCATGCCGGGAAAGAAGCTGACCTTTATGGGCACAGAGTTTGCCCAGTTCCGTGAATGGGACTACGAAAATGAGCTTGAATGGTTCATGCTTTCATATCCGCGGCATGCCGAGATGCAGAGATATCTGCGCCGTCTGAATCATCTATACCTCAATTCGCCGGAGCTTTGGCGGATAGACGACGGATGGGACGGATTTTCGTGGCTCGAGGCTGACCGTGCACGGGATAATGTAGTTGCATACAGACGGCTCGACGGGCGCGGAGGCGAGCTTATTGTAGTGATAAACTTCTCACCAGTCGATCGCCCCGATTATCCCATTATGCCGCCGAGACACGGAAAATACCGCATACTCCTCGACTCGGACAGATACGAGTTCGGCGGCGGAGAAAAGATAAACTCCGATCTTATCAAGACCGAGAACGCACCGAGCTCCTCGGATATCGGCAGAGCCGGTGCAACCGATACAAGATCCGTGGGAGAAGCAAGGAACGAAAAGGCTCCCGCATTACTGCGCCTGATGCTTCCCGCATACTCTGCGCAGATATTAAAAAAGACCTCAAACAGAGCACGCCCGCACAAATCGGCATCAAAGCCCGAGAGCGCGTGCGGCTGCGGATATAACAACAGAAAGGATTCGACATGTACAGAAAATCTGAATGTGTAGCAATGCTTCTTGCCGGCGGTCAGGGCAGCAGACTATATGCACTGACCGAGAGAACGGCAAAGCCTGCCGTCAGCTTCGGCGGCAAATACAGAATTATCGACTTCCCGATGTCCAACTGCGTAAACTCGGGGATATACACCGTCGGTGTGCTCACGCAGTATCAGCCTCTCGTGCTGAACGAATACATAGGTCACGGCAGCCCATGGGATCTTGACCGTGCGCAGAGCGGAGTGACCGTACTCCCGCCGTATCAGGCAAAGAGCGGCGGACAGTGGTACAAGGGCACGGCAAATGCGATATATCAAAACCTGCGCTTTATCGACCGCTACGATCCGGATTATGTACTTGTCCTGTCCGGCGACCATATATATAAGATGGACTATTCCAAGATGCTTGCGGCGCATAAGAAAACGGGCGCGGATGCGACCATCGCCGTGCTGCGCGTTCCTATGGAGGAGGCGAGCCGCTTCGGAATAATGAATACAGATGAGGATATGCGAATAACCGACTTTGAGGAGAAGCCGAAGCATCCCAAGAGCAATAACGCGTCCATGGGTATATATATCTTTAATACCGCGCTGCTACGCGAATATCTTATTCGCGACGAGGCGGACAAGAGCTCGTCGAACGACTTCGGCAAGAATGTTATTCCCGCAATGCTTGCAGACGGCAGACGGATGTACGCATATCCCTTCAGCGGCTATTGGAAGGACGTTGGGACTATCGCGAGCCTCTGGGAGGCGAATATGGATCTGCTTGGCTCCTATCCGGTATTTAATCTTCGCGACAGCGAATTCCGCATCTATTCGCGTAACGAGGCAAGCCCGCCTCAGCATCTCGGCGTGGATGCGCACGTGACGAACAGTATCGTTACCGAGGGCTGCGAGATCGACGGCGAGGTCGAGAACTGCGTGCTCTCGAGCGGCGTTCGCATCGAGCGCGGCGCACATGTCCGCGACAGCGTTATAATGAACGATGTCGTGATCGGTAAAGGCTCTAATATTGAATACAGTATTGTCGATTCGGATACCGTTATCGGCAGCGGCTCTGTCGTCGGCGAGCCTAAGGAGGGCGGCGGTGATGTCACCGTTTTGGGAGGCGGAATATACCTCGAGCCGAATACTGTTATCCCCGGCGGGGCAATGGCGGATGAAAAGTACATCGAGACCCATATCGCCCATAATGTCGAAAAGTAAAACTACGGAGGATAGAGATGGCTGCATCAGGAATCATATTTTCAAATGTCCATGACGAAAAGCTCCCTGAGCTCACCGATCGGCGCACCATCGCCTCGGTGCCCTACGGATGCCGATACCGTTTTATCGACTTTGTTCTGTCTAACATGACAAATTCGAATATAAATAATATCAGCGTTATCACCACCAACAACTACCTCTCGCTCATGGATCACATCGGCTCGGGTAAGGACTGGGACCTTGCACGCTCGAACGGCGGTATAAAGCTGCTCCCGCCGAATGTTACCCCGCAGGCATACGGCACACGTTCACCGTCGGTCTCGCGGCTTGAGTCGCTCAAGGGTGTGAACTATTATATTGCCGGAATTCAGGATGAATATGTCATTCTTGCGGATTCCGACGTCATCTGCAATATTGATCTTTCGGAGGTGCTTGACGCACATATCGAGCGTGACGCGCGAATGACCATAGTTGCTCATCGACTAAGCCCGGAAAAAGCCGTGTCATCGAGCGGACATATGTTTCACGAGGGTGAGAGCGGCTTTGTTTCGGAGCTTGCCGTCGACCCGTACGAGAGCGATGAGCCTTGCTATGAGAGTCTCGGAATGGTCGTTATGCGCACGTCGACTCTTCGCAGGATGATAGCCGAGTCGATTTCTCACAACTATACCAGCTTTACCCGCGATATTGTCGCGCGGACGCTCCGAGAGCACGGTGAGTCCGGCAGAATTGCTTTATATCACTTCGACGGCTACTATGCTATGATAGACTCAATAGAGGCGTACTACCGTCACAGCATGGATCTTATCACCGATGAACGCGTCCGCCGTGCACTGTTTGCGGTCAAAAAGTGTCCGATACTGACAAAGGTTCGCAATTCGCCGCCAACATATTACAGCCCGTCGTCTTCGGTCAGGAATACGCTCATCGCCGACGGCTGTGTTATCGAGGGAGAAGTGGAGAACTCCATCATATTCCGCGGCGTTCATGTCGGACGCGGCTGTCGTATACGCAACAGCATTATCATGAATAATACCGTCTGCGGAGAAAATGTTTCGCTTACGAGCGTTATATCTGACAAATATGCCACCATCCGCAGCGATATAACTCTCGCGGGTGCGGAGACGAGACCGTTCTATATACCGAAGAATAAGATCATCTGATTTTACCGCATACGGCAAATCGTCCGACCGCTGTCGGACGCTGTATATATTGTGTTAGGAGACCTGTTATGAAGATACTCTATGTTGCCTCCGAGGCGCTCCCGTTCGCTGCATCGGGCGGTCTCGGTGATGTTATGGGCTCGCTGCCCTCTGCCGTCTCGTCATGCCTCGGGGAGGGCTCGGATGTCCGCGTTATCATGCCGATGTATAAATCGGTCAAGGATAAATTCGGCGCATCACTCTTTTTCGAGCGTGAAATATACGTTCCGCTCGCGTGGCGCAGACAGTTCTGCGGAATATGGAGCACCGAGCGGAATGGGGTAAAATATTACTTCCTCGATAACGAGTTTTATTTCAAGCGCGATTCGATGTACGGCAGCTTCGACGACGGCGAGCGTTTTGCCTTCTTTTGCCGCGCCGTACTCGAGGTAATGGGTGCCGTCGGCTTCTATCCCGACATTCTGCACGCAAACGACTGGCAGAGCGCGCTCTCTATAATCTATCTAAAGAGGAAGTACGAGGGGATACGCGAGTATTACGGCATAAAGACCGTCTACACCATTCATAACATAGAGTATCAGGGCAGATACGGCTTTGATATACTCGGCGATGTGTTCGATCTTTATGAGTGGGACCGCGGCATAGTCGAGTACGACGGCGACATTAATCTCTCAAAGGGTGCGATAGCGCTCGCTGACCGCGTTACGACCGTATCGCGCAGATATGCGGAGGAGATAATGAATCCGTATTATGCGCACGGACTATCGCACATTCTCGAGTCCTGCCGCTATAAGCTCAGCGGCATAGTTAACGGTATAGATACCGATTACTATAATCCCGAGACCGACCCCGATATACATTATCATTTCTCGGCAAAAAGTCTTGCAGGTAAGGCTAAAAACAAGCTCGAGCTGCAGAAGAAATGCGGCTTCGAGCCGGATAAGAACGTTCCGGTAGTCGCGATGATCTCGCGCCTTGTTGCTCACAAGGGATTTGATCTTGTATGCCGAATAATCGACGAGCTGCTTGCGGCGGACAATATTCAATTCGTACTGCTCGGAACAGGCGAGAGCGATTTTGAACAGTTCTTCCGCGGGCTGTCGCAGCGTCACCCCGACCGCTGCTGTGCCATGATAGAATTCAATAAGGAGCTGTCAAAGCAGATATATGCGGGCGCGGATATGTTCCTCATGCCGAGCAAGAGCGAGCCGTGCGGGCTCTCGCAGATGATAGCATCGCGCTACGGCACCGTTCCGATTGTCCGCGAGACGGGCGGTCTGTATGATACAATTCACGCCTATAACGAGTACGACGGCAGCGGAAACGGCTTCTCGTTCGCCAATTATAATGCACATGAGATGATGGCTACCGTTCGCTATGCCGAGAGTATCTTTGCCGACCGCAAGCGTTGGAATGCGCTCGTGCGTCGGGTCATGGGCGTTGATTTCTCATGGAGCTCGTCGGCGCGTCAGTACGTACAGCTCTACGAATCCATGCTCTGATGCAGCTGCAAGATACATTTGCACGGATCGGCTTACGCGGTGCATTCTGCATTTTGAATGCATCAAGGGTGCTGCGTGTCGAGCAATGATCATCTTGTAATGCGGCGCGGTTTGTACATGAAGGCAGCCCCGCAGCATTTATTATCCGATAAAAACTATTAGAAAGGTCAGCAGATGAATAACAGCGAAAAGAAAAACGATAAAAACAACGAAAAGGTAAGCGAAAAGAAGAATACAAAAAAGACCAAGGGCGTCGCGTCAGTGGATCCAACCGGTCTGTTGGAAGAAACCGTGCAGATCGTGCTCGATCATGACAAGATCGACGAGATCAACGCCCAGCTGCTGGACCTGATCGACACCAAGCTGGCGGACGCCCGTGCCCAGCTGGACAGTGCGGAAAGCCAAAGCAGGTAACGGCGCCGCTCGCCCGCAGCTACACGCTCCGAGAGCGGCTCGAGCATAAGCTCTCGGGCTATTTCGGCACAACGCCGGACACCGCGACCGAAAAGCAGATATACACGGCGGTAATTCTCTGCGTAAAGGACATGCTTCTCGACCGCAGAGGCGCATATAAAGCGGAGATGAAGAAGCAGCAGTCAAAGCGCGTATACTATATGTGTATGGAGTTTCTTATCGGACCGTCGCTGCACAATAATCTCGTCAATCTCGGTATCGAGGATGAGATGCGCACAGTTCTCTCAGATATCGGCATATCGCTCGAGTCACTCTATGCGGCAGAGCCGGATCCGGGCCTCGGAAACGGAGGTCTCGGGAGACTTGCCGCGTGCTTTATGGACTCGCTTACAACGCTCTCATATCCCGCAACCGGATTTTCAATTCTCTATGAATACGGTCTGTTTAAGCAGAAGATAATTGACGGAAATCAGGTCGAGCTGCCCGATACGTGGCTTGAGGGCGGCGACGGATGGCTGATCCCCCGTACAGATAAGACCTTCTCGGTCCGCTTCGGCGGCAATGTCACCGAGAGCTGGGAGGGCGACCGCCTGACCGTTACTCACGACGATTACGATGAGGTAATAGCCGTTCCGTACGATATTATGATATCGGGCGCCGGCTCCGAGGCTGTTAACAATCTGCGTCTGTGGCGCGCTAAGAGCAGCACGAACGTCAATATGAGTCTGTTCTCGCAGGGACAGTACGAGAGCGCAATGCACGAAACAACGAATGCCGATCTTATCTCTAAGGTGCTATATCCCTCGGATGAGCACGACGAGGGCAAACTGCTCCGTCTCTCGCAGCAGTATTTCCTTGTCTCCGCATCGCTTCAGTGTATTATTGCCGATCATCTGCGCGCATACGGTACGCTGTATAATTTTGCCGACAAGGTCGCTATCCATATCAACGACACGCATCCGGCGCTTGTTATTCCCGAGCTTATGCGTATACTCATGGATGTTTATTCATACTCGTGGGACAAGGCGTGGTCGGTCGTTACCGAGGTGGTTTCCTACACGAACCATACGGTTCTCCCCGAGGCGCTTGAGAAGTGGAATGTAGGTCTTTTCAAGCTGAAGCTGCCGAGAATATATATGATAGTCGAGGAGATAAACCGCCGACTCTGCGCCGATCTGTGGAAGCTCTATCCCGGAGATTGGGACAGAATATCCCGCATGTCGATAGTTGCGTATAATCAGGTCAGAATGGCAAATCTCAGCGTTGCGGCATCACATACCGTAAACGGTGTTTCCGCTCTGCACTCAGAGATACTCAAGGATTCGGTATTTCATGATTATTACAAGGCTATGCCGTATAAGTTTACAAACGTAACGAACGGTATCGCACACCGCCGCTGGCTGTGCGAGTCGAATCCCGGGCTTACCGCGCTGCTCGAGCGCAAAATCGGCGACGGCTTCCGTCTGCATCCGGAGACGCTTTCCGATTTTGCCGCATATGCGGATGATACCGCCGTGCTCGACGAGCTTGCGGATATCAAACGAGAGAACAAGGCGAGATTGGCTCAGTTCTTCTCCGATCGCTTCAATGTAAAGGTCGACACCTCGTCGATATTCGACGTTCAGGTAAAGCGCATTCACGAGTACAAGCGTCAAACGCTGAACGTCCTGCGCATAATCGCACAGTATAATTATCTGCTTGAAAATCCGAATGCCGAATTTGCTCCTGTAACCTACATTTTCGGCGGCAAGGCGGCGCCCGGCTACTATCTCGCAAAGGATATAATCAAGCTGATATGGAGTCTCGGACGCGAGATAGAGAACACTCCGCGTGTTCGCGAGCTCATCCGTGTAGTATATCTTGAGGATTACAGTGTTTCCAACGCCGAGTTACTTATCCCCGCCTCCGATATAAGCGAGCAGATCTCGCTTGCGGGCAAGGAGGCGAGCGGAACCGGTTGCATGAAGTTCATGATAAACGGCGCGCTCACCGTCGGTACGCTTGACGGCGCGAATGTTGAGATGAAGGATGCTGTCGGCGACGATAATATCTATATCTTCGGACTTGATTCCGCAGGTGTTTCCGAGCTTTGGAAGCGCGGCTACGATTCAAGTGAGTACTATCGAAAGAATCCCGCTTTGGCAGGCGCGATGAATTCGCTGCGTACCGGCTTTGCGGGTAATCGCTTCCCCGAGCTTGTCAACTACTTTATGTTCAGTCACGGCGTTTCCGATCCGTATATGTGCTTTGCGGATTTTGAGTCGTATATGAACATAACCGAGCGGATGCACCGCGACTATCTCGATACCCGTGCATGGCAGCGCAAGGCTCTGCTCAATATAGCAGGCGCGGGTTACTTCGCTTCCGACCGAAGTATTCGCGAGTATGCAGACAACATTTGGCATATCAAGCCGGTCACCGAAGAATAAGTCGGATAATTGATTCCGAAAAGGATCGTTAGCGGCGATTTTCTGCAGCGATAACGCTCTCACAAGAGAATACGGCAGGGGCTCGGAAAACCGGGCTCCTGCTGCGCTTGTTTTGAAGCCGTCTGTGCCGTGGTGCACCGTGCATGTCATATGTGACAATGATCTGCCGAAAAGCATGCTTGATATTATTTCAAAAAAATACAGTGGAGAAAACATATGCTGCAATACCGTAAATACACCGAAATAATAACGCCGCACTGCCATAATGTCACACGCCGAAATGCGGCTTGTACCGATTCGTTCGGTCACACGTATGAGTGCTCGGATGAAGTGTCGCCCGCCGGCGCGTTTCCGTATGATGCCGCGCTGACCTTCTCGCTCGGCTGTTCGGATATACCCGAGCGAGCTTCGCTTTATATCCATGCCGACGGTCTGTCGTCAGGTAAGGGAGAGCAGGGAATGCGGCTCGCCATGGAGCGCTCGATGTGTGACGGAGGCTGCTTGTTTTTCGTACGTATTGAACGCGGCGTACTTGCCCGGCTGTCGGAGGGCGGTTTGTTTTACTACCGATACGAGCTTGATTTCCGTACCGATACGGACAGCGACTACGACGAAGGTGCAGCAGGCAGAGCGCATTTTTGCGGCGGCAGTGACGGCTCAAGCGATTTTCTTTGGCTCGGCGGTGAGGCGGAGCAGCCGCAGCCCATGTCCGATGGGATAGGCGAACGGCAGCTGCTTCTTTATCGACCGGAGAGGGAGAGTCTGCTTTCGGGAGGCTTTATTTATCATATATTTGTCGACCGCTTTGCATCCTCCGGCAAGCACAATGTACGCGCAGGGGGTATTGCCGCACACGACTGGTACTGCGGCGATATTCAGCATGCTTCGGTTCGAGGCGGGGAGCTGAAAAACGATCAGTTTTTCGGCGGCGATCTTGACGGCATTACCGATAAGCTCGACTATCTTGCCTCGCTCGGCGTGACCGTGATATATCTCAGCCCTATATTCGATTCGCCGTCAAACCATAAATACGATACGGCGGATTATATGCGCATTGATCCTGCGTTCGGCGACGACGAATCGTTTTCCCGTCTCTGCCGTGAGGCTGAGGCGCGCGGTATCTCGATACTGCTCGACGGTGTATTTAATCACACCGGGGCGGACAGTCGCTATTTTGACATATACTCGCGATACGGCGGCGGTGCATATAAGAATCCCGACTCTCCCTATCGCAGCTGGTATAATTTCGGAGCAACGGATGATGAATATGAGTGCTGGTGGGGGATAAAGATACTGCCGCGCGTGAACGGCGAGGACCCCGGTTACCGACGCTTCATTGTCGGTGAGGACGGTGTGATACGTAAGTATATGCGGCTCGGTGCCGCCGGCTTTCGCCTTGATGTTGCGGACGAGCTGAGCGACGGCTTTATCGCCGATATACACAGCGCGGTTCGCGAGGAGCGGGAGGACGGCGCAATCATCGGCGAGGTATGGGAGGATGCATCAAATAAGATTGCATACGGCGCGCGCCGCAGTTATCTGCTCGGCGGCGAGCTTGATTCGGTAATGAATTATCCTATGCGGGAGGCTATAATCGGCTATGTTATGCGCGGGGATGCCGAGCTGTTTCGACGCACGGCGGTCGGTATCTATCGACGCTATCCGCGCGTAGTGTCCGATTCGCTTATGAATCTGCTCGGAACGCATGATACCGAGCGTATTCTTACCGTACTCGGAGGTATCAGCGGAGACGGCAAAAACGAGGATGAGCTGTGCAAAATGCGTATGACGACCGAGCAGCGAAAGGAGGCTCTGTCGCGCCTGCGCTGTGCCTTTGCCATACTGTTTACCGTTTACGGTGTGCCGTCGGTCTTTTACGGTGATGAGGCGGGTGTTGAGGGTTATCACGACCCGTTCTGCCGCCGCCCGTATCCGTGGGGACGAGAGGATATAGGGCTGCGCGATTATGTTACACGGCTCGGCGGGCGCCGCAGATACCGGGTATATGCGCACGGCTTGTTTCGCATCTGCTTTGCGTCGCCCGAGCTGCTTGTTTTCTCACGCGGAGAGGGCAGCGATATGCTTTATACCGCAGTTTCGCGAACCGATGTACGCTATACCTTCACTCGACCGGTATCCTGTATCTGCACCTCTGCAGTGCCGCCGCAATCAGAGGACGGCTGTACCTATCGGCTTGAACCGAATTCGGCGTATATTTTTGCTGCAGGCGTCCGTAGTGACAGGTATTTAGACGATACGCAAACTAACGACAGCGGTGCTTTTGATAATGTATGACTCAGCTGCCTCAAGCCCTAAAACGGAATAATAAAAAGCAGAGGACTCTAAAAAGTCCTCTGCTTTGATATATTACTCTGCTTTATTTCAGTACAGTCTCTTCAGCTGTTCGGTGAGATAATCAAACGCGAGCTGAATATCAGCCTCGGGGGCATCTCCGCACTCGCGCTCGATGGTGAGGAAGCCGTCAAAGCCCTCATCGCGCAGCGCTGCAAGATACTCGGGATACGGTACGGCGCCGGTACCGAGCGGCAGCTCCTGATAGGTAGTCTCGCCGGTCTTGATACCGTCCTTTGCATGGGTATGTACGATATAATCCTTGAGCACATGCACCGCCTCAACCGGATCCTGACCGCAAAGCATTACCAAG
>OGXX01004401.1_pt1 | contig 10934 bp, 7 predicted proteins | sample 1576301 | NCBI WGS metagenome assembly OGXX01 (sample SAMEA3541469, study PRJEB24748) | human gut metagenome | biome: human gut; feature: human-associated habitat; material: faeces | place: China | collected 2012 | reverse complement strand
CTTTGCGGCGGCCATCCTGTCCCTGTGCCTGCTGCCGGTGGGGCATTGGGTCTTTTGGGCGGCGGGTATTCTATCAGCGGCCGGCGGAGCCGTCTTGCTGCTGCCCAGACTGCGGGCCCTCGGGCGGCTCCGGGTCTACCTGGCCCTCATCACCCTATCCCTGGCGGCGGGGCTGCTGTATGGCCGTGGCTGGAGCGCCCTGGTGGCGCAGCCTGTGCAGGATAAGTGCGGCAGCAGCCATCTGTTTTCCGCCACGGTGTGTGATTGGCCGGAGCAACGGGATTTTGGCTGGCGGGTCACGGTGCGCCTGGCAGATGCCCGGGGCGCCAAGGCCGCGTGCTATCTCAGCGATGAAGCGGCCGCCCTTTTGGAGCCGGGGCAGACCCTTTTGGGAAGTGCCTACTGGCAGGATGCCTCCGTTATCAAGGGCACAGACCTGTCCACCTTCACCTCCCGGGGTATCTTTGTCCTGTTGTACTGCGAGGAGATGCCCACGGTGGCCCAAGGCCAGGTGGGCTCCCTGCGATATCTGCCCCAGCGGATGGAAAAGGCCTTCCGGGAAAAAATCGCCCGGATATGGGAGCGTGACGGCACTGTGGCCGGTCTCCTGCAGGCGGAGCTTCTGGGAGAGCGCAGCGGCATCTCCGAAGAACTGTCCGTCCGCTTTTCCGAGGCGGGGGTGAGCCATCTGTTTGCCGTTTCCGGGCTGCACTGCGCCTTTTTGCTGACGCTGCTGAGTCTGCTTGTAGGGCATCGGCGCCGGCTTTTGGCGGCAGTGGGCACGGCAGTGCTGATATTTTATATGTTTATGGTGGGGCTGACGCCCTCGGTGGTTCGGGCGTGTATCATGCAGTTTTTCCTGCTGCTGGCGCCCCTGCTCAAGCGGGATGCCGATCCCATCACCTCCCTGGCGGCGGCTCTGGGACTCATTCTGCTGGTCAACCCCTATGCCGCAGCCAGCGTGAGCCTGCAGCTCAGCTTTGGCGCCATGCTGGGGCTGATCCTGATCACGCCCCGGGTCTACGGGTTCTTCCGGGCAAGGAAACAGCCCCGGGCAAGGCTTGCGGCCAAGGCATGCACTTTTTTGACCGGTACACTCTCCTCCACCCTGGGGGCTATGGTCTTCACCGTACCGCTGACGGCCTACTATTTCGGCGTATTTTCCGCAGTGTCGCCGCTGACAAGCCTGGTGTGTATCCCCTTGGCCTCCGGTAATTTCATGGCCGGCTTTTTGACGGTGCTGGCGGGCTTTGTTTGGCTGCCCGCCGCCCGAATTCTGGGATATGTCAGCTGGGCCCTGAGCAAGCTGTTTCTGCTGGCGGTGGACCTGGCCGTCTCTATTCCCCACCACGCGCTCTACACGGATACCAATCCATTCTTGGTTTGCTGGCTGGTGTTTGTATACGCTCTTTTCATTTTGTGCGTCCTGACCCGAGACCGGCCCCGGAAATATGCCCTGGCTGCCGTGCTGTCCCTCCTGGCTTTGGTGCTGTGCGTCAACCTGCGCGCAGCAGAGTTTCACAGCGGTAAGCTGACAGCGGTCGCCGTGGATGTGGGACAAGGGGCCAGCACCCTGCTGCTGTCCGGCGGCGATGCCATCCTGGTGGATTGCGGCAGCAGCAACCGCTACAAGCATCCGGCCCAACAGGTGCTCTCGCAGCTGGGCAGTATGGAGGTGCGCCGTCTGTCGGCGGTGGCCGTAACCCACTTCCATGCCGACCACACCAACGGCCTGGCGGAGCTGTTCAGCCGGGTGGAAATTGACCGGCTCTATCTGCCGCAAATAGAGGACGACTACGGCGTGCGGGATAAACTGGTGGCTCTGGCCCAGGAGCACGGCACTCAGGTGCTGTTCGTCACAGAAAAACAATCCATTCCCCTGGGGCAGTGCAGCCTCACGGTTTTCCCGCCCGTGGGCTCGGGCGATCCCAACGAGCAGGGACTGACATACCTGTGCAGCAGCGGCGATTTTGACCTGCTTATTACGGGCGATATGTCCGGGCAGACGGAGCTGGCGCTGATCGGGCAGTACGACCTGCCGGATCTGGAGGTCCTTATGGTGGGCCATCACGGATCCAAATACAGCTCCCAGCAGGATTTCCTGTCCGCCCTTACCCCGGAGGCGGCCATCATCAGCGTGGGAGACAACAGCTACGGTCACCCCACGGACGCGGCCATTTCCCGGCTGGAGGCCGTGGGCGCAGAGGTCTACCGCACCGACAACCAGGGCTGTATCACCGTGACCGTACACTATCACTAACGAGAGGAGCCACACGCTATGGCATCGGAAAAGAGCAAAGCCTCAGGCAAAAACGCCGCATACGACCGCCTGCGCAAGGCCATAAAGGAAAAAGCGCCTGCCCGGGCCTATCTGTTTTACGGGGAGGAGAGCTACCTGCGCCAGACCTATGTCCAGCAGCTGCAGGAGCTTCTCATTCCCAAGGGCAGCGAAGATTTTAATCTCCACCGGCTCTCCGGCAGCCGTGTCACGACCCAGGACGTGGCCGATGCCGTGGAGTCCATGCCTATGATGGCGCCCAGCACCCTGGTAACAGTGACGGATTGGGATATTTTCAGGCTCGATGAAAGTCAGCGCAGCCAGCTCACAGAGCTTTTAGGGGATCTGCCGGACTACTGCACCGTGGTGTTTATCTATGACACAGTTCCCTACAAGCCGGACCGGAAAATGAAAAAGCTCACCGCCGCCATAGATAAAAATGTGGAGGTGGTGGAGTTCCAGGGGCAATCCCGGGACGCACTGGTCCGTTGGCTGCAAAAACGCTTCCGCGCCCTGGACCGCAGCATCGACCAGCAAACGGCGGACTATATGCTCTTTTACTGCGGCTCCATGATGGATAACCTCATCGGCGAGGTGAACAAGGTGGCGGCCTTTGCCAAGGCCGAGCAGGTCACCGCTGCCGATATTGCCGCCGTGGCGGAGCCGGTGCTGGACGCCCGGATCTTCGACATGACCAACCACATCTCCGCCCGGGATTATAACAAGGCTGCCGCCGTGCTGGGAGACCTGCTGCGGATGCAGACGGAGCCCATCGTCATCCTGGGAGCCATTGGCAAGGAGCTGCGGCGGCTGTATACCGCCCGCATGGCTTTAGACAGTGGCAAGGACCGTTTTTGGCTCATGGACCTGTGGCAGATGCGCAGCGACTATCCCGCAAGGCTCCTCCTCCAGGCGGCCCGGCGGGTGGATCATGCGTGGTGCAAGCACTCCCTGGCCGCCTGCCAGCTGTTGGATCGGCGCATGAAGAGTGAAAAAAACATTGACCGGGAGGGTGAGCTGGTGCGATTTGTTATGGAGCTGGCGGAGCAATGAGCAAGCCGCGCATTGAAGAAGTCATCGTGGTGGAGGGCCGCTACGACAGAAATATGCTTTTACAGGTGGTGGACGCCACCGTTGTGGAGACCGGCGGCTTCTCCGTGTTCAACGACCGGGAGAAGCTGGCCTTTCTTCGGAAATTGGCCCAAAAGCGGGGCCTTATCCTGCTGACGGATTCCGATGGGGCGGGCTTTGTCATCCGCAATTATCTCAAGGGGGCTATTCCAAAGGAGCAGGTAAAGCAGGCCTACATCCCCGACATCCCCGGCAAGGAGCGCCGCAAGCGCAAGGCCGGGAAAGAGGGCAAGCTGGGCGTGGAGGGCATGACCCCGGAAATTCTCCTGCAGGCCCTGCGCCGGGGCGGCGCTACCTTTGCGGGGGAGGCCGCTCCCTCAGCCGCAATCCCCATCACCAAGGCCGACCTGCTGGACCGGGGCCTCATCGGTCCCGGCAGTACTCAAAAGCGACAGCAGCTGCTGAAAAATCTGGAGCTGCCGGAACACCTGACCCCCAATGCCCTGCTGGAAACACTGAATCTGCTGATGAGCCGGGAGGAATTTTATGAACAGTAATTCTTTGGAGATTGAGCGCCGCTTTCTCATCCTCCGCCCGCCGGAGCCGGAACTGGCGGCCCGGTGCAGCCACGTCTATCACATGGAGCAGACCTATCTTCTCTCCCCGCCTCACCAAACGGAGCGCGTCCGCCGCCGGGAAGGGGCTGACGGCGTGGCCTTTTTCCACACTGTGAAAATTGACCGCAGCGCCATCACCCGCCTGGAGCAGGAGGAGGAGATCACCCCCGAGGCTTACGACGCCTACCTCACCCGCCGGGATCCCATGACCGGGACCATCCGCAAGACCCGTTACTGCCTGCCGGAGGGGCCATACACCTTTGAGATCGATTTCTATCCCTTCTGGCCCAGCTGCGCCGTCATGGAGATCGAGCTGCCCCGGGAAAATGCCCCCTTCCGTTTTCCGGATGGCATCACCGTGGTGCGGGAGCTCACCGGAGACCGGCGCTTCAGCAACGCGGCCCTATCCCGGCATATACCCGCGGAAAGTGAGCTAATATAGAACGGAAGTCTTGCATTTTTCGTATGCAGTCGGTATAATAGTATAATATTTTTGCAGTAATTTACTATAAGGAGTAAAACGATATGAGCGAGGAAAACAAAGTCATCGCCGCTAACGAGCCCGAGCGCGCCGAGGGCAGCAACTTTATTGACAATTTCATCACCGAGGACCTGGCTCCCGGCGGTCAGTACGAGGGCATGACCGTCCACACCCGTTTTCCCCCGGAGCCCAACGGTTACCTGCACATCGGCCACTGCAAGGCCCTGTGCATCGACTTCGGCACCGCTGAGAAGTTTGGCGGTCTGTGTAACCTCCGTATGGACGACACCAACCCCACCAAGGAGGATGAGGAGTTTGTGGGCGCCATCCAGCAGGACATCCACTGGCTGGGCTTCGATTGGGGCGACCGTTTCTTCTTCGGCAGCGACTATTTTGAGGAGGATTACCGCCAGGCGGTGCTGCTCATCCAAAAGGGTCTGGCCTATGTGTGCCAGCTGACCCCCGAGGAGTTCAAGGCCAACCGGGGCGACATCGGTGTGCCTGCCATCTCCCCCTACCGGGACCGGCCTATTGAGGAAAGCCTGGACCTGTTCCGGCGTATGCGCGCCGGGGAATTCCCCAACGGCGCCATGACCCTGCGTGCTAAGATCGACCTTGCCAGCGGCAACTTCAATATGCGCGACCCGGTTATCTACCGCATCAACCACATGAGCCACCACCGCCAGGGCGACAAGTGGTGCATCTACCCCATGTACGACTTCGCCCACCCCATTCAGGATGCTCTGGAGGGCATCACCCACAGCCTCTGCTCCTTGGAGTTTGAGGCCCACCGGCCGCTCTATAATTGGGTTATTGAGCACTGTGAGCTGCCCGCCCACCCCCGGCAGATCGAGTTCGCTCGCCTGGGCATCGACCACACCGTCATGTCCAAACGCAAGCTGCGTGCTTTGGTAGAGGAGGGCCGGGTCTCCGGCTGGGACGATCCCCGTATGCCCACCCTCTGCGGCCTGCGCCGCCGGGGCTACACCGCCGCCTCCATCCGCAATTTCTGCGAGCGCATCGGCGTGGCCAAGTCCCCCAACACCGTGGAGTACGGCTTTCTGGAGCATTGCCTGCGGGAGGATCTCAACGCCACCGCCGAGCGCACCATGGCTGTGCTGCGCCCCATTAAGCTCACCATTACCAACTATCCCGAGGGCCGGAGCGAGGTTTTCCAGGTGGAAAACAATCCCACTGATCCCACTCAGGGCACCCACGAGATCACCTTTAGCCGCCACCTGTGGATGGAGGCCGACGATTTCCTGGAGCAGCCCATCCCCAAGTATAAGCGTCTGTTCCCTGACGGCCCCGAGTGCCGCCTGAAGGGTGCGTATCTGGTGAAGTGTACCGGCTGTGTCAAGGATGAAAGGGGCCATATCACCGAGGTTCTCTGCGAATACGACCCCAACTCTCGGGGCGGCGACCCCGCTGACGGCCGCAAGGTCAAGGGTGCAACGCTCCACTGGGTAGATGCGGAAAACTGCCTGGACGCTGAGGTGCGCCTCTATGATAACCTTTTCTCCGATGCCCAGCCCGACGGGCCGGATAAGAACTTCCTGGATTGCCTGAACCCCGAATCTCTCTCCATCCTCACCGGATGCAAGGTGGAAAAGGGAATGGCTGCCGTGGCCGCCGAATTTGATAAGCGGGAAAATCGCACCGGCACCAACGCCCCCACCTTCCAGTTTATGCGCACCGGCTATTTCTGCATGGATAACCGCCACTGCACAGCAGACCACCTGGTCTTTAACCGCAGCGTCTCCCTGAAGGACAGCTTCAAAAAATAAGAATGATATGGAAGTATCCCCCGCGCCGAAGGGCGTGGGGGATACTTTTTTGGTGTTTCAGGGCGCAAAAAAGCAGGGGTGGACAGAATCATCCACCCCTGCAAGGGGTCAACTTACTATGATGCCCTCGTGGTCTACAGGCAGGGGGAGCTGACGCCAATGGCCGGGAAGCTCAGAAAGACGGGCGGCAAGCCTTGCGTCAAAATCCGGGTCTGCGGACAGGCACAGAAGGGTGGGTCCCGCGCCGGAGATAAAGAACGCCACGCAGCCGCAGCTATTAGCCAGGGCCTCGGCCTCGTCAAACCCGGGGATCAGGGTGCGGCGGAAGGGCTGATGGAGCTTATCCCGGAGAGAGACGGAAATGGTCTCCGTGTCACCCTCCTCCAGGGCCCGCAGCAGCACGGCCGTACGGGAGACGTTAAAAATAGCGTCTCCGTAGGGAACCTCCTTCGGCAGGACACCCCGGGCCAGGTGGGTGGAAAGCTGAAAATCCGGGATGAGGGCCGTACAGCGCAGGCGCTTGTGCAGGCTGTACCGGGCGATATAGGGCCGTTCATTTTCCACAAAGGAGGCGACCAATCCGCCGAAGATGGCTGGGGCCAGGTTATCCGGGTGGCCCTCAATGTCATTGCACACGGCCAGCAGCTCCGCCCGGGTCAAGGGGGAGCCGTGGTTTGCATTGGCCCCGGCGGCACCGGCAGCGATAAGGGCGGCGCTGCTGCCCAGGCCCCGGCAGATGGGGATCTCCGCCTGCACAGAGATGCGCAGGCCCGGCATGGGCAGGCCCAGCTTGGAAAGCACGGCCTTGTAGGCGACCACGGCCAGGTTCTCCGCCGTAGCATATTCCGGGTCAACACCCTCGAAATACAGCCCCTCGGCCAGTTCCTCAAAGGTGAGGGTATTATAAAGGGCCAGGGCCAGACCCAGGGTATCAAAGCCGGGGCCCAAATTGGCGGTGGTAGCGGGAACGCGGACGGTTACCATTGTGCCTCACCTGCCTTCTGCAGGACATAGTCCAGCATGTCCTCCCGGTCGATAACGTCGGTATGCCGCACGGGCTTTTGCCGCAGAGAGGCGAGATTTTTAGGCACAGGCACGCCGGTGCAGGCGCGGAGATCTTCCATGACGGCAAATTCATCGTCTGCCACCCGCTGCCCCAGGGCAGATAGAACAGCCGTGGGGAATTTATAGGGGCTGGCGGTGGAGAGGACCACCACCGGCACACCGTCCCGATGCATGTGAATAAACTGGTCGGCCACAGTCCAGGCCACGGCAGTATGTGGATCACAGAGGTATTTTTCCCGGGCCCAGACCCTGCCTATGGTGCGAGCGGCGGCGTCATCATCGCAGCAGCCGCAGGAGAACTCCGCCTGGAGCTTCTGCAGCAGCTCATCCGTCACCTTATAGTGGCCCACCTCATTGAGGTCCTTCATAAGCCCCGAAACATAGGCATCGTCCCCGGTGAGGAGACTCAAAAGCCGCTCTAAGTTGCTGGAAACCAGGATGTCCATAGAAGGCGAGGTGGTCTTATAGAAGGTGCGGCGTTTGTCGTATACGCCGGTGGAGAGAAAGTCCGTAAGGACGTCGTTGCGGTTGGAGGCACAGATGAGCCGGCCCACGGGCAGGCCCATACGTTTGGCAAAGTAGCCTGCTAAAATGTCGCCGAAGTTGCCGGTGGGTACGCAAAAATGCACCTTATCCCCCACACGGATGCGGCCGGAGCGCACCAGATCGGCGTAGGCCTTGAAATAGTACACGATCTGCGGCGCCAGGCGGCCAATGTTAATGGAATTGGCGGAGGAGAGACGCACGCCGGGCAGGTCCTCCTCGTCACAGGAGGCGAAGATGTGCTTGACGCCGGTCTGGGTATCATCGAAATTGCCACGGACGGCGCAGACCTTCACATTGCCGCCCTCCTGGGTGACCATCTGCGCCTGCTGCACGGCGGATACGCCCCCGTGGGGGTAGAAGACGATGATCTTGGTGCCGGACACATCCCGAAAGCCCTCCAGCGCCGCCTTGCCGGTGTCACCGGAGGTGGCGGTGAGAATGAGCATCTCGTCCTCAATCCCCTCCATGTCCCGGGCCTGACTAATCAGCTGGGGCAACAGGCTCAAGGCTACGTCCTTAAAGGCGCTGGTAGGGCCCCGGAACAGCTCCAGCACATAGCGGTCGCCCACGGATACCAGGGGAGTCAAGTCCTCTGTCTCAAACTTTCCGGCGTAGCCCCGGCGCACCAAGGCGGGCATATCCTCGTAATCCGGCAGCAGGGCCGAAAGGATCCGGGCGGACATGGTGAGGGTGTCCTCTTTCATAAGAGATTGCCAATCCAGAACGGGGATAGCTTCGGGCATATAGAGTCCCCCATCCGGCGCAATGCCCTGAAGTACGGCGGCCGCAGGAGAGGCCGTGAGGGCGTGGTTGCGGGTGCTTTGATATTTCATACAAGTTTCTCCAATCTTTTTCTTGCAATTTGCATAATGATATGATACACTGTCCCCAAGAAAAAAGCAAGTGTTTTTTATGTGTGGACAAAATCAACTTTTTTGTCAGCGTGATTGAAAACTTTGCATTAATTCCAAAGGAAAGTGAGCTGAAAATATGTTAAAGGTGCTGAAATTCGGTGGCTCCTCCATGGCGGACGCCAAACAGTTTGAAAAGGTAAAGCGCATTGTGCAGGCAGACCCAGCCCGGCGGGTGGTCATCGTTTCCGCTGCGGGAAAACGGTTTTCCGATGACCACAAGCTGACAGATCTGCTGTATCTGTGCTACGCACATCTGAAATACGGCGTGTCCTGCGACAGCGTGTTTCACATGATCCGTTCCCGGTACATAGAGATCCGGGACCACCTGGAGCTGAAGACCGACCTGGAGACGGAATTTGACGCCCTGCGCAGGAAAATGGACGCGAGCATCAGCCAGGACGAGCTGGTAAGCCGGGGCGAATACTTCGCGGCAAAGCTCATGGCGGACTATCTGGGCTATGACTTCCTGGACAGTGAGCTGTGGCTGAAGTTTAACCTGGACGGCACGGTGGACCAGGAAAAGAGCTACGAGATCCTGGCCCGGATGGCCTCCGGGCGGCGAGTAGTGATCCCGGGCTTTTACGGCGCCATGCCCGATGGGAGCATCAAGACCTTTACCCGGGGCGGCAGCGACATCACCGGCGCCCTGGCGGCGGCGGCACTGGATGCGGATGTATACGAAAACTGGACGGATGTGTCGGGCTTCCTCATGGCAGATCCCCGCATCGTGAAGGACCCGCTGCCCATTGAGCGCATCACCTACTCGGAGCTGCGGGAGCTGAGCTATATCGGCGCCCAGGTGCTCCACGAGGGGACCATCTTCCCGGTGCGGGAGAAGAACATCCCCCTGAATATCCGCAACACCAACCAGCCCGACCATCCCGGCACTATGATCATGGAGTCCTTCGATGAGACGGAGGAGGCCAAGGACGGCAACTTCATCACCGGTATCGCCGGGCGGAAGAATTTCTCCGTTATCACCATCACCAAAAACGGCATGAGCAATGAGGTGGGTGTGCTGCGGCGGATATTGGAGGTGCTGGAGAAATATCAGCTGGTGCTGGAGTACCTGCCCTCGGGCATTGACAGCGTGTCTCTGGTGGTGGCAGCGGACAAGCTGCGGCCCTGTCAGTATCAGCTGCTGGGCGACATACAGAAAATGCTGAAGCCTGACAGCATCCATGTCACCGATGACATGGCCATTGTGGCGGCGGTGGGCCGGAAGATGGCCTTTAAGCCCGGTACATCCGGCAAGATCTTCGCCGCCCTGGGTGAAAACGGCATCAACATCCGCATGATCACCCAAGGCCCCGACGAGCTGAACATCATCGTGGGCGTGGACAATAAGGACTTTGCCGGAGCCATCCGGGTGCTGTATGACAGCTTTGTGAAATAATAAAGGAGGATTATATCATGAAAAAGTATAAAGTAGCGATTCTGGGCGCAACGGGCGCTGTGGGCCGGGAAATGATGAAAATTTTGGCAGAGCGGGATTTCCCTGTGGAGGAGCTGCACCTGCTGGCGTCAGAGCGGTCCGTGGGGCAGAAAATCGATTGGCAGGGCCGGGAGCTCACGGTGGAGCTGGCCTGCGATGAAGCCTTCCAGGGCATGGACATTGTCCTGGGTGCGGCGGAAAATGACATTGCCAAGAGGTTTGCACCGGCCATCGTAAAGGCGGGGGCGGTATTCGTGGACAACTCCAGCGCCTTCCGGCTGGACCCCGATGTACCCCTGGTCATCCCCGAGATCAATCCCCAGGACGCCAAGAAGCACAAGGGCATCATCGCAAACCCCAACTGCACCACCATCGTGTCCCTGGTGGCCATCAACGCCCTGAATCAGGACAGCCCCATCGAGAGCATTGTGGCAAGCAGCTATCAGGCCACCTCCGGCGCAGGCGCAGGCGGGCCTATTGAGCTGATGAACGAGGTGGAGGCCCTGCGGGAGGGCAAAAGCTACGAGCCCAAGGTGTTCCAGTATCAGATCGCCTACAATGTCATTCCCCAAATCGGCGGCGAGGCCTTTGAGGGCTACACCTCCGAGGAGATGAAGATGCAGAACGAGGGCCGCAAGATCCTGCACCTGCCCGACCTGAAGGTCAGCTGCACCTGCGTCCGCGTTCCCGTGGTTCGCAGCCACAGCGTATCCATCGTGGTGCGTACCAAGGATAAGATC
>OGXX01004400.1_pt1 | contig 10938 bp, 10 predicted proteins | sample 1576301 | NCBI WGS metagenome assembly OGXX01 (sample SAMEA3541469, study PRJEB24748) | human gut metagenome | biome: human gut; feature: human-associated habitat; material: faeces | place: China | collected 2012 | reverse complement strand
GATGCGCAGACCCCAACGAGAGCGGGTAGTGGAAACCGTCAGACAGCACGGGATAGGATATTGCCCATCGTTTGCGCCGCTTTGAGCTGCGCGTCCGTGGTAACGCGGGCGTATGTATCCAGCGTGAAGCCCGCCGAGTAGTGGTCGAGCATACTGCTGACGGTCTTGATGTCCACGCCGTTCTGGAGCGCCATCGTGGCGAAGGTATGTATAAATCGTGAAACTCGAATTGAGTGATTAATTGCACTATTTGGCAGTTTTGTGAAACAAATTGCGGGATAGTGCTTTTTATTCTCAATCATCTGCTATACTTGAAAGAATAAAAATGATAATTGAGGGATAGCAAGAATTGGTGCATTCCTTCAAAACCATCAAGTCACAAAAAGGGATTCTGTTGGGCGCATATTGAATCAGTCCTTCTAACTGGCCAAGGTTATGATGTGCCTCTGCTAAGAGAAATGCCAATTCATCGTCCATTTTAGGTGTAAAGGCGCTCTTGAAAATCAGGGCAAACATTTCCGGTACTACGCTGATGTGCATGATCAGGACTCCCAAGCCGCCTACAATATAAATCAGAGCCGAACGGCACAACTTTTTCCATGATATCCGCGATTCGCTTTGGGCCGCCATCGGCAGTAGCAAGGTATCAGTCGGTTTTTTCTACAAAACAAGGGGCTTTCTTTACGAAAGCCCCTTGTTTTTAATGTTGGCCTAAGTTCGTCTGCCAAGTCATCCCCAGTCAGCACGCTCCCTCAAAGCAGAGAGTTTTGTTTCCAAACTGAGCGGGGACGTTTTCCGTTCGATTATTTTCTCTCGGAAGTTTCAGCAGTATTCTGCTTTGCCAGCTTTCTGGACTTGTAGTTCCGGATGCCAAAAATTGCCACGGACACAATCGCGATCAAAATGAACGCGCAGCTGATCGGACGAGTGAAGAAAATGCTGAAGCTGCCTTCAGAAATGACCATGGCACGGCGGAAGTTCTTTTCAGCCAGAGGTCCAAGCACGATGCCCAGCAGAATAGGCACCAGTTGGAAGCCCATGCGCCGCAGGAAGTAAGAAACGATACCGAAAATCAAAATGATATAAATATCATAGATGCGGTTGTTGGTAGAATAAGAGCCTGCAATGCAGAATGTCAGTACGATGGGAGCCAGAATCTCATAGGGAATGCGGGTAATATGCGCATAAAACCGGGTCAAACCAGTGCCCACGATATACATGAACACATTCACCACGAGCAGGCCCAGCATGATGGCATAAAGAACGTTGCCCTGCTCAGCAAACAAGGACGGACCGGGAACCATGCCGTGAAGCATGAATGCGCCCATCAGAATGGCCGTTGCACCGTCACCGGGGACACCCAGCGTCAGCATGGGGATCATAGTTGCACCGCAAGCGCCGTTGTTAGCAGATTCCGCAACAGCCACGCCCTCGATCTCACCCTTGCCGAACGTTTCCGGGTGCTTGGACGCCTGCTTGACCTGATTGTAAGCAATAAACGCCGCCAAACCGCCGCCAGTGCCGGGCGTTGCGCCAATGATGACACCGACAAGAGAACCAATGCCAATGGGCTTGCGGCAGCGCCGATATTCCTCTTTTGTGATCTTATCCTTCGTCAGGGCCTTGGGGTCATAAATTTTATGATCCGTTTTGGGATCATATTTCTCTTGCGGCAGATTGCCGCCTCCATCTAAGAGCGCCGTATAGCCCGTGTCTGATTCCATCAAAATGGCATCGCCATATCCGACATTCACAAATGTGATCCGCATTTCTTCACCTCGTTTTTTGTTTTGATAAAAAGATTCTCAAGTGGTTCCGCGAACGATCAGTTCTGTTGGCATTTCAATATACCATTCCGAAAGCTCTTCCCCGTCGATCAGGCGAAACAGCATTTCTACCGCTAACTTGCCCATCTGAAGGGAATCGATCCGCACCGTGGTCAACTCCGGTTCAATGACCCGGCTGACATAGCTGTCATCAAATCCGATCACTGCTACATCTTCCGGAATCCGGAGTCCCATACGCATCGCAGCCTTCATCGCTCCTACCGCAATGGTATCATTGGTACATAGCAGCGCAGTCGGCCGCTCCGGGCAGCTCAGCATTTCACGGGCACAAGTTTCCGCGCACAGCTCATTGGCATCCACATCCCGCATAAACAAAGGATCTACTGTGAGTCCGGCACTAACGATCGCGTCCATGTATCCGTTGTGGCGGTCATGGTAAATTTGGGGAGAAAAACGTCCCTCCAGCAAAGCGATCCGTCGATGACCCTTCTGAATCAAATGTTCAGCGGCACATTTTGCCCCATGATAGTTGTCAACAGCGATGCAAGGCAAGTGTTCCATCTGGATCAGATTATTCAACACAACAACAGGAATGTTCTGTTTGCAAAAGCTTTCGATAGAACTTCGGTCTGTTTGTCCGGCTATGATAACGCCATCCATGTGCTTTTTTATGCTCACTTCTCCGCTGGGCAGACGCACATGGTCATTTGTAGTGACAAAAAGGCCATAGTTCCGTTTCATCGTTTCCTGCATGATCGCTTCCAAAGCTGACGAGTAGAACGGATTCAGGATAGCAGGATACTGATTTTCATGGATCACAAACGTGATATTATCCGTTTTCTGGCGAGCCATTGCTCGGGCGATTGGATTCGGCGTATAATTCAGCTCATTTGCCGCAGCGTAAATCCGGGCCTTTGCTCGCTCGCTAACCGCTTCCGGAGACGCAAATGCACGCGAAACAGTTGCTTTTGAGTATCCACATTTTTTCGCAACGTCGATGATCGTAGCAACCATTCAAATACCCCTCGCCCAAAATGAGAACGTTCTCATATCGTTTGCAAAAATAATGATGGCGTATTGCCCTCATTGCATTTTTAACATATCATGCGCTTCTTTCGTTGTCAACACACTTCTGTTTTTTCTACTTTCTGCTGTTTTTTGCTCAAGTTTTTTGTGTATAAACACCAGTATTTCCTCGCTTGGACGCAGTCTGTCCACCCCTTATTCACAAAAACGCAGCTACGCAATGCAGAATAACCTTCTCGCCTGTGGCACAGGTCGTTTGCAGCGCTGACGCGGTATGAAAAGCGCAGATCGCCGCTTTCTTCTCTGCTGTACAGTGTAACCTGCATGTGATACAACAGAGTTCAACAGCAAGAAGCAAACTGAGATGTCCTTGCAGAGTTTTGCCCCCATTCATCAGTGCTGCACGGTTCTGCAGGTACCGCGATGTCAACAAGAAAGGGACATACGCCAAAGCGTATGTCCCCTTCCCTTTCCCTATTTTTTAACGGATCAGATCCCGTCCTTCGTCCGGGCCAGGCGGCGGCTCACAGCCATACCGAAGGCGTCCGGCCCCACATGGCTGCTGACGCTGAAGGAAAGCGGATCGGCGAAGATGCCGCCGTGCTCCGGGAACGCGTTCACCGCCATCTCCCGCCAGTCCTCCAGTGCGGCGGCGTCCTGATAGCTGCCGGCCACGGCGATGTCGATGTCCCACTTGGCGGAAAGCCGCTCCGCGTCGCCACGAATGGTCTCCAGCAGCTTTTTCTTGCAGCCTGCGGTGCCGCGCACCTTGGCGCAGGCGTCCAGCAGCTCCCCCTCGATCTTCAAAAGGGGCTTGATCTGCAAAACCGCGCCGATGGCCGCGGCTCCGGCGGTCACGCGCCCGCCCCGGCGGAGATATTCCAAGGTCTCCACGCCCACATACACAATGGAATCCAGCCCGCTGGCCTCCAGCTCCCGCCGGATCTCCTGTGCCCCGCAGCCCGCCTCCCGCAGGGCCACGGCGTCCCACGCGGAGCTTTTCTGAGAGATGGAAATGCGGTGATTGTCCACCACAAACACCCTGCCCTTGTAATCCTCCGCCAGCATCTGCGCCGTGGCGCAGGAGGCAGAGAGACCGCTGGACATGGGGATGTACACCAACTCCTCATATTCGGCCAGCACCTTGTCCCAAAGGGCCGTCACATCGCCGGGGGACGGCTGGGAGGTGGAGACCGCCTGCCGCTCCGTCAATGCACGGAAAAACTGATCCGGCAGCAGGTCGATCCCCTCGTAATACGCCTGTCCCTCGATGATGACCGGCATCGGCAGAACGAAAACGTTCATTTTCTGCGCTTCTGCCTGTGTAATGCCGCTGTTGCTGTCTGTTACAATGGCTGTTTTCATGCGTTTGCTCCTTATGTGTGAACGGGTTCTTTCAAATCCGTGTTCATGATTTTGCGTGCCGTCAGGGTGCAGCAGCTCTTTCTATATGCTTTTCTGCGGCCTGCGTAGATTTTTTATTATAACAGATACCCAAAAAACATTTCAACACTTTTCGCTCAATTGGGCTGAAAATATCCCACATTTCAATGCAGTGCCTTTGTGGGACACACCTTCGTGCACTCATAGCAGAGTATGCACTCTGTTCCGTTTTTCCGCTTGCGGGCTTCCCTGTTGACCTCCACATCCATGGGGCAGGCTCGCAGACATTTCCCGCAATGGACGCATTTGCTCTCATCGCAGTGGACGCGGAGCAGAGAAAAGTAGCTCATGGGCTTGAGAAAAACAGTGACAGGGCATAGATATTTGCAGAAAGCCCGGTTGTCCTGAAATTGAAAGGCCAGCCCGATCCCCAGCGCGTAATACAGCAGATTGCCCGCGATGAACCGCTTGTACCACGGCAGGCCCGCCTTGTCCTTCTCAAAATTCATAGAAAGCTGCCCGCGGCAGATTTCGGGGCGGAGCTTTTTCACGTCGATGAGCGCGAACGGGTCAAACGACTCGATGCAGAACTCGCCCTGATAGCTGTCCAGCCGCTCGCAGACTGCCTTGGCCAGCGCCATATGGTTGCCGCGCGCGGTCTTAAGCTCGATGATGAGCGGCGTTTCGTGCTCGAACAGGGCAAGAACCTCGTCAAAGGTCGGGATCTGCTCGTCCGTGCCCTCAAGCCGGAGCTGCTTCAGCTCGTCCAGCGTCAGATCCTCGATCTCGCCCTCGACATTCGCGCAGCGCTTCAGATCAGAGTCATGGAAGACGGCAAGCGTGCCGTCCTTCAAAAGATGCACGTCCAGCTCCGCGCCGAAGCCGCGCTCGATGGCCCGGCGGAAGGCGGGCAGAGAGTTTTCCGGGACGACGGGCTTGTCGTGATAGCCCCGGTGGGCGTAACGGTACTTCTTGAGAACCTCCCACTTCCGGTGTCCCTTCCGGCACCGCAGCGCCAGCGTAAACAGCAGATCGAGCGCCAGAAGCACGATCAGGATGATGCAGATTGTCAGCATAGTTACAGACTTCTTTCTTGCTATATTTAAGATAGGCTTGAGCAGCACTGAAACCCAAAACACAAACCAGCGAAGCGTTTGTGTTTTGGAAAGGAGGAAACGGGCTCAGAGGATAAGAAACGTCGCACATAGCGGCGGCTCGTTCCGTCGAGGCCGTTTCCGACGCGCCGCCTGTTACGGTACACCAAGTTTGATAACAGCTGCCTTTGAATGGCTGCTGTAAAAACGCTTTGCGTTCAAAATTTGCAAAGCAGTACGGATTCGCCGGAGTTCTGTAGGTTATGCAGACGGGGTCAGTCGTCCATTTCCTCGAACGCTTCCAGCCCCTTCTTGGCCTCGGCCTTGGCGTCGCCGTGGTGGACGAAAAGCATCGTCACAAAACTCAGCGCAACGAACAGCGCAGCATACGGGAACAGGACGCGGTAGTCGATCTTGCGCATGAGCGTACCGGCGACGATGGGCGTAACGACCTGCGCAGCCATGGAGGCCGTGTAGTAATAGCCGGTAAATTTGCCGATATCCGAGCCCTTGCACATCTCGACGACCATGGGAAGCGAGTTGACGTTGATCGCGGCCCAGGCAAGGCCGACGAGGGCGAAGACGACAAACATAATGGCGTTGATCGAGGAGAATGTCGTTGTGAGCACATAGCCGCTGGCAAAGCAGGCGGTAAGCAGGATGATGCCGCCCTGGATCGTGCGCTTGCGGCCGATCTTTGAGGCGATCTGGCCGATGGGGATGTACGAGACGATGGCGCCCGCCGTGGCGATGAGCAGGCAGGTCGATGCGCCGCCGAGGCCCTGCCCCATGACGGTATCGACATACGTCGAGAACCACGTCGTCACGCCGTTATAGCCGATGAACCAGAGCGCGATGGAGGCCAGCAGGAAGCCGAGGCTCTTTTTGACGGGCTTCGGGAGCGTCTCGTGGCCGCTGCCGTCGTCCTGCGCAAGGTTCCATTCCGGGTGCTGCTTTTCAAGCGCCTGATTTTCCGCCGTGAGCTTCGGCTCCCTGATCGTGAGGAAGAGCACGGCGACAGCGACGAACATGATGGCCGACACAACGATAAACAGCGGCTGATAGTTCACATGCTCCACGCCGGCGGTCTTGGAGTTGGGATAGAGCACCGCCGCAACGCCGAGATACAGAATGCCGCCGACCGCGCCCATCAGATTGATGATGGCGTTCGCACGCGAGCGCAGCGGCTTTGGCGTCACGTCGGGCATGAGGGCGACGGCGGGAGCGCGGTACGTTCCCATGGCGACGAGCAGCAGGCCGAGAACAATGACGAACGAAGCCGTCTTGAAGCCGGAGGGCTGGGCGGCGTAGCTGTTGTCGAGCAGAGGGAGAATGTTCATGAGGATGATGGCGCAGCCAGTGCCGAAGAGGATAAAGGGCATCCGCTTGCCGAGCTTCGAATGGCTCTTATCCGAGACAGAGCCGAAGAACGGCAGCAGAAAGAGCGCCAGAATGTTGTCCGCCGCCATGATCGCGCCGGAGAACGTTTCGTTCATGTGGAAGGTCTTCGTGAGGATCAGCGGCACGATGCTGTCGTACATCTGCCAGAACGCGCAGATGGACAAGAACGCGAGGCCGACCAGGATGGTGCGCTTGTTGTTGAGCTTCATTTCGGTTCTCCCTTTAATGTATTGAGGACTTCGCGGATATTCTGCATACAATACGTCGGCTGAACGCCGTATTTCTCAATATCGTCCATCACGCCCTCGCCGGACAGGACGAAGATCGTGTCGATCCCGGCGTTCACGCCGCAGGCGATGTCGGTATACACCCGGTCGCCGATGAGGCACGTTTCGCGTGGCGAGAAGCCCGTCTGCTCCATAGAAAGCCTCGCCATTTCGGGCTGGGGCTTGCCGATGACCTTCGGGCGGCGGCCCGTCGCGGTATGGAGCATTTCGATCACGCTGCCGCAGTCCGGCGCGCTGCCGTACCATGTCGGGCAGACAAGATCGGGGTGCGTGGCGACGTAATCCGCGCCTCGGTTCAGAAGAATGCAGCAATTTTCCAGCTTTTCATACGTCAATTCCGTGTCGTAGCCCAGAAGCACAACGGCGCAATCGTCCCGCAGCGTCTCGGCGACCCGCAGCCCCGCCAGCCGGAGCTGGTTTTTCAGCGATTCCGTCCCACAGACGTAATAGACCGTCTCCGGCAGATACCGGCCCCGCAGATAGCGGATCGTCGCGTCCGCGCTGGTCAGAAAATCGTCGGGGAAGGCCTCGATGCCGAGGCGGGCCATCTTTGCAATATACGCGTCGGTCCCGCGCGAGGAATTGTTCGTCAGGAACAAATACCGGCCGCCGATGGCGCGCACATAGCGCAGGAACTCCAGCGTGCCGTCGAAGAGCGTTTCGCTTAAATAGATCGTGCCGTCCATATCCAGCAGGAACAGCCGTTTTTCCGCAAGAGACATTCAGCCACCTCCGAGGATCAATAAAAATCTGATAATGATTATACAGTGTTCCGCGCCGTTTGACAAGCGCCGGAGAAGGCCGTACAATACACATCAGAAAAATTGACTGAGAGGAAGCCGCAATATGCTGAAAGATCTGCACACGCTCTCGCCATATCTGGACTTTATTCATGCCTGCAGCGCAGACCCCGACTACCGTGACCCCATGCTGCTCACAGAGCAGCAGCTGCACCGGAACCTGCTGGATGCGCCTGAAAACCCGAATACGCGCGTGCTCGGCACGTTCGAAAACGACACCGTCACAGGCGTGTTTGCGCTGCTGGTGCTGGAGGACGAGAAGTATCTGGAGCTTCTGGCTGGACTTTCCCGAAGCGCGGCGGCCTATGACGAGCTGCTTGCGCATCTGAAATCGGCTTACCCCGGCTATCAGGCGGACTTTGTCTATAACCCGCGCAACCGGCTTTTGCAGGCAGCGCTCGAAGCGCTGGACGCGAAATTTGATCCGGAGCAGCAGAAGCTCGTCCTGCGGCGGACTGTCCCGTATGTGCCGGATGCGCGCATCGTGCCCTACCGTCCGGAGTACCGGGCGCAGTATCTGGCGCTGCACACCGGCGACCGCTATTGGACGGGCGAACGCGTGCTGGCTGCGCCGGAAATTTTCCGCGTTCTGCTGGCGATCGAGGACGGCGAAGCTGCGGGCTATATCGACCTGACCCACAACAGCGCGGAAAACGAGCCGTATGACCTGTTTGTCCGTAAGGAGAGCCGCAGGCGCGGCCTTGGCCGCGCGCTTCTATCAGCAGCGGTTCAGGAAAACCGGCCGAACGGCATGGCGCTTCTGGTCGACATCGACAATGAGGCCGCGATTGCCCTGTACGAATCACAGGGCTTCGACCGTGCGGAGGGCGAAAACAACATCACCGCGCATATTTGCCTGTAACGCATCAGCCCCCCGGCGGCCCATTCGGGCTGCCGGGGGGCTGGTGTTTTTGGGGTCAATCCCACGGGTTCATCGGGTCGTCCGGGTCGCTCGGATCATCCGGTTCATCCGGATAGTCCGGATAGTCGGGGTAATCCGGGTAATCCGGGTCAGTGGGATCCGGCTCCTCCGGAACTTCCGGCTCAACGTACGGCGTACACTTGTAGCTTGTGTTGCGGGCCTGATACGCATCCTTGTGCAGTGTCTCGGTCTTGATGACAGTACCGTTTGCATCCACATAATCGCGGTAGGCCATGACGGTCTTGCCGACGTAGGAATACTGCACCATGTCGCCCTTGATATACTTGTTGCCGTCCTTGTCAACGACGATGTTGACGGTGTTGCCGTTTTCGTCGAGGGCGGTACCGGCGTCGGTGATGATGGTCTTGTCGCCGTCGATCTCCATCTTGGGCTGGACGGTCGCGACAACCTCGTGCCGCAGGACGATATGGTCGTAGCCCTTGTCCTTCGGCGCGGTGCCCACGAGCTTGACGTGGACATAGCCGCCGGAGACAGACGCGTCGATGCGCAGCGGATGGTCGGTGCTGTTGACGAATTTGTAATCCTGACTGCCCCAGTAGATTGTTGCATCCATGCCGAGCTGGACATAGGTGACAGTGAACATATGCGGAGCACGGTCGGTGACCTTGAGGTCGGCATAGAGGCAGGCAGTATAAATTGTGGACGCGACCTGGCAGATGCCGCCGCCGGCCTCTGCCTCGCTCTTGCCGCCGGTCTGGTAGACGATAGCGGACTGATAGCCCTTCTCCGGCGTGCGCTCACCGACGATCTTGTTGAACGAGAACTCGTCTCCGGGGTTCAGGATTGTGCCGTCGATGGCTTTGCAGGCCAGCTCCAGATTCTTCGTGCGGCCTGCCTGCGCGGTATGCGGGCTGTCGCAGGAACCGAGTACATCGGAGAAGTATTCCTTCTCCAGCTCGGCCAGCGTGACCTCCGGCTGGATTGCCTCGGCCTGAATGACGATCTTCGTGCCGGGATCGGCCATGGCAAGCTGCTGCGTGTAATACGACACGTCAAAGCCGAAGCCGACCTTTTCCGCAACCAGCTCCTTCTTTTCCTCGTCGTAGTACGCGTCCTTCATCTCGGTTGCGAACTGGTCGTAATACTGTTGAAGATCAACCGGCGCGCAGGGCTCGGTATCGTAGTCAAATTTCAGCTCGGACAGGTCGCCTGCGTTGAACCGGGCGACGACCGCGTCATAGAGCGCATCGGCGTCGAGCGAAATTTTCGGCGAGCCCGTCACGACCGTGACGGTCTTGGCATCGGCGTCGACCGTAACGGTCGGGTCGACCTTTTCCGACGCGCAGGCGCGCGCGGTCTGGTCGATCAGATCGCGGATATACGCGGTATCAAGATTCGTCCCGGATTCGAGCGAAATGTCCTGCCGGGTCTTCTTCGCGCGTTCGTATGTGAGAAGCGCCGTGATCGGGCCGCCGTCGCGGCCATAATTCATGGCGGCATCCGCCGCCTCGTCCGGGTTGAGGGCGACGTTGGTGATCTCAGGGGTGAAGTCGATCGTCCGGTCTGGCAGGACGACGGTGAGCGTATCGGTGGCCGTCTCCTGTTCGACGGCAAGCGTCACAGCGTTGATCGCGGCGTCGCGCTTCAATCCGCCGACGTTCACGCCGGCGACATAGACGTTCGGGAAAATGGTGTCGCTTCCCTTTAATATAAATCCATAGGTGCACACGCCGAGCACCGCCAGCAGCACGATGCAGCCCGCGATCACCGCGGCCTTCTTCCCGGCATTGCCGGACGGCTGCTTCTTCGGCGCGGCGGCTCTGTCCGCCGCAGTTTTGTGCGCGGGACGGCTGGCCTCAAATCTGCCTTTCTTTCTGATAAGAATCCCTCCTATTCAAAAGCCGCAGAGGCGACATACTCTATTTTGTGTCTGTATTATACATAAACCGACCGCTTTTTGCAACGGCATTCCCGACAGGAACAGCCCCCGGATTTCTGAAATTTCTATTAACATTTTCGGGTTTACGCTCTGCGCATAGCAGAGACCCGTTCCGTCGAAGCCGTTTCCAACGCGCCTCCGGCGGCCCACACCCTACGAGCGCAAAACTACGCGCCGCCTGTTACGGTACACCAGGATTGATGGCAACTGCCTTTGAATGGCCGCAGTAAAAACGCCTTGCATTCAAAATTTGCGGGGCAGTACGGATTCGCATTGGTCTTGCTGACTGCCGTATCCCAACGCTGTTCCTGTTATCGCGGGAAAAGTCCAGAAAACCC
>OGXX01004397.1_pt1 | contig 10945 bp, 7 predicted proteins | sample 1576301 | NCBI WGS metagenome assembly OGXX01 (sample SAMEA3541469, study PRJEB24748) | human gut metagenome | biome: human gut; feature: human-associated habitat; material: faeces | place: China | collected 2012 | reverse complement strand
TAAATATTCAAAAAATAATAAAAAACTTTATATAAAATCAGTAGTATTTATGATTTTATTTACAGTATCAGAAATGCTATATAAGACATTCATATCTAAATTTTTAGCAAATATGGTAAATAAAGAGTTTGAAATAGCATTTAATTTAATAATACTATGTGCGCTTTTTAGAATATTTGGAATAACCTTTTGTCATAATCAATACAGAAAATGTGGAATTATTGCTGGAGAAAAAATTAGTGCAAATTTGCAGGAAAAATTATACAAAAAAATAATGATATTATCTTCAAAAGGATTTAAAAACATAGGAACAGGAAAAATCTTAACCATTATAAAATCATGTGAAAGCAATATGGTTAAGATTATAGACAGTTTATTACAAGAATCAGCATATGTTTTTAGTTCTTTTGTAATGCTAATTGTTATTTATATCATTGACTATAAACTTGCACTTGGTATTACATTAATATGTGGTATTAGTTTATATTTGTTTAAATTTGAATTATCAAAATCAAAAAAATCATTAAATGATGAATATAAAACGACAGACGAATATACTAAACTTATTTATGAAACAAGCAAAGGGATAAATGATATAAAGGCATTGAATTTTGAAGAAAAATGCAATAATATATTTTACAATAATATCGAAAACTTAAAAAAAACAAGAACTCATCGAAGATTATTGGGAAAAACGATTAATACTTCTAAATGGACAGTCAGAACAATAATAGAATCTTTACTATTAATGTATATACTTAAGATGATTCAATTAAATGTTTATTCAACAGAACTTGCTATGTTACTTGTAACATATATGGACAATATAATAGATGATGTATTTCATAGAATAATTGAACATGATTTTGAAATTGCTGAATTCACAGCCAATATAAAAAGAGTTAAGGGTATACTAGAAAGTGATGATACAGAAAAATTTGGAGAAGAAAATTACCAAATAAAAGGACAAATAGATATCGAAAATTTATCATTTAAGTATGATACTTCAAAAAATGATGTTTTAAGAAATATAAATATTTCAATAAAACCGCATACGCAAAATGCAATTGTTGGACTTAGTGGAGTGGGGAAAACAACGATATTTAAATTGTTAACTAAAGAATTAACGGATTATACAGGAAAAATTGAATTCGATGGAATTGAAATTAATAAGTTAAATAAAGAAAGTTTTAGAAAATCAATTTCAATTGTAAATCAAGAACCTATTTTATTTAATATGTCTATAAAGGAAAATTTATTAATGGCAAATGAAAGTGCAACAGACAAAGAAATTATAGATGCTTGTAAATTAGCCAATATAGATTCATACATAGAAGAACTGCCAAATAAATACAATGAAATAATTACAGAAAATAGTACAAATTTTTCAGTTGGTCAAAAGCAAAGATTAGCTATTGCAAGGGCAATTTTAAGAGATACACCTATAATTTTGTTTGATGAGGCAACATCTGCACTAGATAATTATAGTAAAAATAAGATAAAAGAAACAATGAAAGAGTTGGCACAAAACAAAACTATAATAATAATTTCACATACTCTAGATTTAGTGAAAGATTGTGATAATATAATTTATATCGAAGATGGACAAATACTGGAAGGTGGAAATCATAATACTTTAATTGAGGAAAAAGGTAAATATTATGAATTAATAAATAACAGCATTTAATAAATGAAAGAAGATAGCTGGATATTGTATTTACAATAAAGTAAACAATTGTAACAAATAAAAGGTTGCAATTAGCGACCTTTTATTTATAATTCAATTTTAGGCTGATATTTCTCAAGCCACATATTAACCTGGCACAAATAAGCCATAAGTTGAGGTCCAGTCATCAATTGTCCAAACCAAGGTCTAGAAAAAGCCGAACCATCAGAAGCTAAAATATCTAAAATATACTCACGATTAAGCAAACTATTAATAGGAGCATCTTTATCTTTCATAATTTCACTAAGCATACCCTTAACTTTAGCCAAATAAGTAGGATTATGAGTCTTAGGGTAAGGCGATTTCTTTCTATCAACAATTTCAGAAGGAAGAAAATCTTTACAAATATATCTAAGTAATCCTTTCTCACGACCTTTCAAAGCCTTAATCTCCCAAGGAATATTCCAAACATATTGAGCTAAACGGTAATCACAGAAAGGAACACGAAGCTCTAAACCATTATACATAGCCATTCTATCAGACCTATCAAGAAGAGTCTGCATAAACCAATTTAGAGTCAAATACGAAATCTTTCTTTTCTCAGCGGTTTCTTTTGAATCTGTATCTAAAATTTCAACTTCAGCCAAACTTTCATTATATCTATAATCAATATAATTTTTCAAATTGACTTGTTTGCCAATTTCAGGATTTAAAAGCTTTTGCCTTTCATCAATAGCAATAGACCAAGGGAAAGTTCCACTATTCAAAGCGTCTTCACGGAAAAACCAAGGATAGCCTCCAAAAATCTCATCAGCACATTCACCAGTTAAAGAAACAGTCATTTCCATTTTTACATTTTTGCAAAACAAGAGTAGAGAAGAGTCAATATCGGCCATACCAGGCATATCACGTGCAATCATAGCATCTTCAAGATATTCAGCAAGTTCTGGAGTATCGATTACAATTTGATGATGATTTGTATGCAAGTTTTTGTTCATCAAATTAATATAATAATTATCAGAATTAGGCTGAAAATCGCTTTTAACAAAGTTTTTATCATTATCTACATAATCAATCGAATACGTATCTAAAGGTGGTAATCCTTCTTTTTGACAATAATCAGCTGCAAATTTTGTGATAATACTAGAATCTAAACCACCAGAAAGAAATGTACATAAAGGAACATCTGAAACAAGTTGTCTAGTAATAGCATCATGCAATAAGTATTCAACTTTAGAACAAGTTGTGCCAAAACTATCTGTATGTTTTTTTGAATGTAATTTCCAATATCTTTCAATATGCAGACCGGAAGAATTATAAACTGCAAAATGGGCAGGTTTTATTTCATAGATGTTTTTGAAGATAGTTGTACCAGGTGTATGAGCCGGTCCAATTCCAAATAATTCACAAATTCCTTGATTGTCTAAAATTTTTTCAACTCCGGGGTATTTAAATAAAGCTTTTATTTCAGAAGCAAAAATCAATGTATTATTATTAATAGTATAAAATAAAGGCTTTACTCCAAAATGGTCACGAGCTAAAAATAATTCTTTAGTACGACTATTCCAAATTGCAAAAGCAAAAATGCCGTTCAAATGTTTAACTACATCATTTCCATAATAGATATAAGATTTTAATAAAATTTCTGTATCACAATGTCCTTTAAATTCAAAGCCATTAAGTGTCAAAGTTTCTTTTAATTCTTTTGTATTATAAATCTGACCATTATAAACAATAACATATTCTCCATAAGAAAATTTTTCAATCATAGGTTGTTTGCCTCCATCAGGGTCAATTACAATAAGTCTCTTATGAGCTAGAGCAATATGAGAATTTATGTAAAAACCATCTTCATCTGGTCCTCTTTTAGAAAGAGTAGAATTCATATTTAATAAAATCTCTTTTTTATTAGAAATATCATTTTTAAAGTCAGCAATGCCAACAAATCCACACATAAAAATACCTCCTGTTATTTTATAATATATGCAAAAGTTAAAATAATATTGAATAAAAAAATAATATATGTTAAAATGTTAGCGAAATAGGAGATGAAACATAAGTGAAACTAAAAAACGTAGTAGGACATTTTTGTACAATAACAAGACATAGATGGGTTGTCTTTAAATTATGTACCAAGGGTAGGAGAACCTTGGAGAGGCTTAGTACATGACCTTTCTAAATATTCACCAACAGAGTTCTGGGAAGGAGTGAAATATTTTAATGGACACCATTCACCAATAACTGATTGCAAAAAAGACAAAGGTTATTCTGATGCATGGTTACATCATAAAGGAAGAAATAGACATCATGCAGATTATTGGGTAGATATGGATGCACCAGTAAAATATCCATTAATTCCATATCAATATGTAGCTGAAATGATATGTGATAAATTAGCAGCAGGAATAATTTATCAAGGGAAAGATTGGACTAAAGAGTATGAATTACAATATTGGAAAAGAGAAAGAGTAAATTATCCATTAAATGAAAATGTAAAAAAAGTGATAACAGAAGTACTTGAACAAGTTAGCAAAAATGGAATAGATAGTACATTAACAAAGAAAAATATAAAATCACTATATAAAAAATACTGTATAGACCAAATTGAAATTAATGAAAAAATGCTAGAAAAATAGTTGACAAAAATAAAAAATACTTGTATAATTTTATAGTGACATAAAAATAGTAAAAATTTCAAATAGATATAAAACATATATCTTTAAGCAAGGGGGGAATTAAAATGGCACAACCAAAAAGAAGATGGTCAAAAGCAAGAACACATTCAAAAAGATCAACATGGAAAAAAGAAGAACCAAAATTCGCTACATGCCCAAATTGTAATGAACCAGTATTACCACACAGAGTTTGCGGAAACTGCGGATATTATGATGGTAAACAAATCGTAGCAAAAAAAGAAACTGAAAATGCATAATTATAAATAGCACAAAGTGCTATTTTTTCTTTTTGTTACAAAAAAATACAAAAAATTCAAAAAAACGTATACAATTTTTAATTAATGTGATATTATATAGCCATAAAATACTAAAGAAAGAGAGGGAGTATTATGTTTGAAAAATTTTTAAAAAGATCAAGTTGGACAGACATAGTTATTTCAATAATATTCGTATTATTTGGAGCACTTTTAATAGCTAAACCAAATGAAATGGTTGCTGCAATCTCAATAATATTTGGAATTGTATTCATAGCAATGGGTGTTTTAAAATTAATAGAATATTTTACTTCAGAAACAAAAGAAGACTATCTATTATCAATTGCATTAATAGCTGTAGTATTTGGAGTAATTGTGTTATTTGCATCTGATTCTATAATTTCATTATTTAGAATTATTTTAGGTGTATGGATTATAGCAGCTGGAATAATGGATTTTCAAACAACACTTATTTGGAAAGAAGTTAAATCAGTATATTGGACATTAGCATTATTATTCTCAATGTTAATGATAATCGCTGGTATAGTAATCCTAGTTAATGCAAATATCTTATTCACAACAATAGGTGTTTTAACTATAATTTATGCAGTTCTAGATATAATAGACAGAATTATATTTATGAGCAAAATAAAAGATTATATTAAAGAATAATTAATTTAATATACATCCAAAATAAAGTTGTCAGGAGGATTTACCTTTTGACAACTTTTTGACAATTAATTATAAAGAAAAGAGGAATAAAATGAAAAGATATTTTTTTACTTCAGAAAGTGTAACAGAAGGACATCCAGATAAGTTATGTGATACAATATCTGATAAAATTTTAGATGAATATTTGAAACAAGATATTAAATCAAGAGTTGCTGTTGAAACTTTTGCATCAAAAAATGAAATAACAATAGCAGGACAAATAACTTCAAAAGGAAATGTTGATATAGAAAAAGTTGTAAGAGATACAATAAAAGAAATTGGCTTTGATAATGAAAAAACAGATATTGATTATAGAACTTGTAAGGTTCATATTAATATAACAAAGCAAAGCCCAGATATTGCTATGGGAGTAGATGTTGGCGGTGCAGGCGACCAAGGAATAATGTTTGGTTTTGCCTGTGATGAAACGCCAAATTATATGCCATATGCTATTGAAATGGCACACAGATTATCAAAAAAATTAACAGAAGTTAGAAAATCAAAAGAAATAGAATATTTAAGACCTGATGGAAAAACACAAGTAACTGTAGAATACGAAGATAATAAACCAAAAAGAATAGAAACGATATTGATTTCAACTCAACATTTAGAAACAGTAAGGGATGAACAATTAAAAAAGGATATAGTAGAAAAAGTAATAAAGCAAGTAATTCCTCAAGAGATGATAGATGAAAAAACAAAAATATATATAAATCCAACTGGAAGATTTGTAATAGGTGGACCTTTGGGAGACACCGGTTTAACTGGAAGAAAAATAATTGTTGACACATATGGTGGTTATGCAAGACATGGGGGAGGAGCATTTTCTGGAAAAGATGCTAGTAAAGTAGACCGTTCTGCAGCTTATATGTTACGCCATATTGCGAAAAATTTAGTAGCAAATGGTTATGCAAAAAAATGTGAAATTCAAATTTCATATGCAATAGGAATGGAAGAACCATTATCAATATGTGTAAATACTTTTGGAACAGGAACAAAATCTGAAGAAGAACTAGAAAAATTAATAAAAGAGAAATTTGACTTAACTCCAAATGGAATTATAAAATATTTAGAACTAGAAAAACCAATATATTCTAAAACAACAAATTATGGACATTTTGGAAAAAATGAGTTAAAATGGGAAGAAATAATAGAAATCTAAAAGGAAAAGAGGAACTTATATGGCAAATGTATTTGATTATCTAAAATGGAGAGGGGATTTAAATTTAGAACAATCAAAATTTAACGAAATAGATAATTTAATTTTATCACGTTTTTCATACTTTCCATTTGATAATATAATAAAAGAAAATGAAGTAGTAACAATAAAAGAACTAAGCGAAAGATTTAGAAAAACAGACATAAACCCAATGCATATTTTATGGAAAGATGATAAAGAATTCTTTCCTGCGATGGGAAAAACAGAAAGATTTGGAAATATGCTTGCTACAAAATATATAAATAAAATAGAAACAGAACAAGAAAAACAATTTTCTGCAATCACTGTATTAATGCCAGATGACACAATATATGTATCATTTAGAGGGACAGACAACACAATAGTTGGCTGGAAAGAAGATTTTAATATGAGTTTTAAAAGTCATATAGCATCTCAAATATCAGCAAAAGAATATTTAGAAAATATAGCAGAAGAATTTCCAAATAAGAAAATTAGAGTTGGTGGACATTCTAAAGGTGGAAATATTGCAATATATGCCTCAGCCTTTGCAAAACAAGAAGTAAAAGATAGAATAATAAATGTGTATAATAATGATGGACCAGGTTTTTGCGAGGACGTTATAAAAACAGCAGAATATCAAGAAATTATGCCAAAAACACATACATACATTCCACAATCATCTATAATAGGAAGATTAATGAACCACAAAGAAGAATATACAATAGTTGAAAGCACTCAAAAAGGAATAATGCAACATGACCTATATACTTGGCAAATATTAGGAAAAAAATTCGTTACAGCCAAAGAACTTACAAATGACAGTGTATTTATAGACAAAACAATAACAAGTTGGCTTGAAAAAGTTGAACCAACAAAAAGAGAACAAGTTATAGATGTAATATTTGAAATTTTGAGTAATACAGATGCGCAAACAATGAAAGAATTGAAAGCTAATTGGTTTGTAAATGCTAGAACAATTTTGACTTCATATAAGAATATTGATAATGAGACTAAAGAATTAGTTTGGCAGACTTTAAATGAATTATTTAAAGCTACAAAAGATAATTTAAACCAATGGGGACGTTGATAAAAATGGTTGAAACCAGCAGAAAAAATTTCTACTGGTTTTTTACCATTCGTTGATATATTTCACAATATTAGTTATTGATGAAATCTGGTAATGTCATAGAGCTGTTACCGTGTTTTTTGGCATATAATTCAAGAATAAATTTAATAGTGTACTCTAGTTTTTGAAGTGATACTAATAAATTCATATTTTTTTTATGCTCTGCTTTTGACATTTTATTCCATTTGTTTACCAAGTTGTTGTATTCGTCAACAACATTTTTAAGACGTTCTTGAAATTGTTCGTCAGTTAAATCTTTATAATCATTATAATCAATGATAAAATTTAACGTTTTAAAAAAATCAACTTCTGGTTCTTTGTCGAATTTTACAAAATCAAAACGATTAGAATCATCAACCATAGTAACACCTTTTGGACAAATTTTTATATGGATTGATGCTGGTATTGCAATATCATCAAGTTCATTCTCGATAAACATTATGTATTGCATTTGAACATATACTACATCCCGGTTGTTTTCTTTGTGAAATATTTTCATTATAAATCCTCCTAATAAGTAAAAATTTAATAAAATTATAAGGTTACATAATTGTAGTATAACATATTTTTACAAAAATGTAAATAAAAACTGCTACCAAACTCTTGTTTTAATCTTAAAAATATAGTATAATATTTTCGAACCAATTAAACAACGTCCCCGTTGGTTGATTTTGGTTTGAGGGGGAATAAAAAATGAATGATAAAATAATAATAAAAGGAGCAAAGGAACATAACTTAAAAAACATAAATCTAGAAATACCAAGAGATAAAATGGTAGTAATAACAGGACTTTCAGGTTCTGGAAAATCATCTTTAGCTTTTGATACTTTGTATGCCGAAGGACAAAGAAGATATGTAGAAAGTTTGTCATCATATGCAAGACAATTTTTAGGAATAATGGAAAAGCCAGATGTTGAAACAATAGAAGGATTATCTCCAGCAATATCAATAGACCAAAAAACAACATCTAAAAATCCACGTTCAACAGTTGGAACAGTAACAGAAATATATGATTACATTCGTTTGCTATATGCAAGAATTGGTGTACCACATTGTCCTAATTGTGGCAAAAAAATAGAAAAGCAAACAATAGACCAAGTTGTAGATTCTCTTATGGAATTAGAAGAAGGAACAAAAATACAAGTCTTTGCTCCTGTGGTAAGAGGTAGAAAAGGTGAGTATACAAAACTTTTAGAAGACTTTAGTAAAGAGGGATTTGTTAGAGTAAGAGTAGACGGTCAAATTTATGAATTAACAGACGACATAGAAATAGATAGAAAGAAAAAACACAATATAGATATAATAGTGGATAGATTAGTTATAAAAGATGATATTAGGAGCAGATTAACAGAGAGTGTTGAAACTGCATTTAAATATGCAAATAATCTTGTACTAGTTGGAATAGGCGGGACCACAGAAACTAGGGATGTTTTGTATAGCCAAAATTATGCGTGTCCAGATTGTAATATTAGTTTTGAAGAATTGTCTCCAAGAATGTTCTCTTTTAACAATCCATTTGGGGCATGCCCAGAATGCTTGGGAATTGGATATTTAATGAAAATGGATGAAGATTTAATAATTCCTGATAAAAATAAAACATTATATGATGGTGTAAAAGCATTTGGAGCTAGCACTATGAAAAAAGGCGATACTATGGCTAAAATGTATTTTGAAAGTATTGCAAAACATTATGGCGTAAAAATAAAAGATATTCCAATAAAAAAATTACCAAGATGGTTTTTAGAAAAAATTTTATATGGTACTGGAGAAGAAGAAATAGACTTTGAATATTCATCAGCAGCAGGTGTTAGAAAATTTACAGCACCATTTGAAGGAGTTTTACCAACTTTAGATAGACGTCATAGTGAAACACAATCACAAGGAATGAGAAGTTTTTATGAAATGTATATGACAAATTCTCATTGCCATACTTGTAATGGTGCACGTTTAAAAAAAGAAGTATTATGTATAAAAATTAATGGAAAAAACATAAATGAAGTAACAGACATGTCAATAAAAGCTCTAAAAGAATTTTTAAGTAATTTAGAATTAACAACAAAAGAAGCAATGATTGCAGACATGATTTTAAAAGAAATAAATAAAAGACTTCAATTTTTAATAGATGTAGGATTAGAATATTTAACATTATCTAGAAGTGCTGGAACATTATCTGGAGGAGAAGCTCAACGTATTCGTTTAGCAACACAAATTGGATCTGGACTTACAGGCGTTATGTATATTTTAGATGAACCAAGTATAGGCTTACATCAAAGAGATAATGATAAATTAATTGCTACACTTAAAAAATTAAGAGACTTAGGAAATACTTTGTTGATAGTAGAACATGATGAAGATACAATGTATGCAGCAGACCAAATTATAGATATTGGACCTGGTGCTGGTGTACATGGTGGAAATGTTATGGCACAAGGAACAGCAGAAGAAGTAAAATTAGTTAAAGACTCTGTTACAGGACAATATTTAAGTGGAAGAAAGAAAATAGAAGTTCCAAAAACAAGAAGAAAACCTACAAAATCAAAAGTAATAGAAGTAAAAAATGCAACAGAAAATAACTTAAAGAATATTAGTGTAAAATTTCCACTAGGAGTATTTACTTGCGTTACAGGAGTTTCCGGTTCAGGAAAATCCACTCTTGTAAATGAAGTATTATATAAAACAATAGCAAAAGAATTAAATGGAGCTTCAGAAAAACCTGGTAAATGCAAAGAAATAAAAGGACTAGAAAACATAGATAAAATAATAAACATAGACCAATCACCAATAGGAAGAACACCACGTTCAAATCCTGCAACATATACAGGAGTATTTGACTTAATAAGAGACATATTTGCTGGAACAAATGAAGCAAAATTACGTGGTTTCCAAAAAGGTAGATTTAGCTTCAACGTTGCAGGTGGAAGATGCGAAAGCTGTAATGGAGATGGAGTCCATAAAATAGAAATGCATTTCTTACCGGATGTCTATGTACCATGTGAAGTGTGTAATGGAAAGAGATATAATAGAGAAACTCTTGAAGTGAAATACAAAGGTAAGAGTATTAGTGATGTTTTAGATATGACTATTAAGGAAGCCTATGAGTTTTTTGAAAATATACCAAAGATAAAAAATAAGTTAGAAACAATGGTTAATGTAGGATTGGATTATATTCGATTAGGTCAAAGTGCAACAACTCTTTCAGGAGGAGAAGCACAGAGAGTGAAACTTGCGAGTGAGCTTTATAAAAAATCAACTGGAAAAACTTTATATATTTTAGATGAACCAACAACAGGATTACATATTGATGATATAAGCCGTTTAATTAAAATTATTAAT
>OGXX01004393.1_pt1 | contig 10950 bp, 10 predicted proteins | sample 1576301 | NCBI WGS metagenome assembly OGXX01 (sample SAMEA3541469, study PRJEB24748) | human gut metagenome | biome: human gut; feature: human-associated habitat; material: faeces | place: China | collected 2012 | reverse complement strand
AATCGTACTGGCCGGTATCGTCATTGTGTTTGCAGTGAAGCTGACTGGTGGTTCCGGAAAGAAAACATCAGATTCTGAGACAGGAAGCCAGACGATTGAGACCGGCACAGAGACACAGGCTCAGACAGAGACGGAAGAGGCTTTGACAGAAAATGATCTGACCGTTCTTGAGACTGTGCAGAAATATTATACAGCAATGGGCAACAAAGACCTGGATACGCTGTCAGGCATGACAGAGTCCTTAAGTGACAGCGATAAGCAGAAAATTGAGAGTTCTATCATACAGAGCTATAATAATATTGCTGTGTATTCCAAGAAAGGTCCGGTGGACAATTCCTATGTTGTATTTGCTTATTATGAAGCAAAAGTAGGCGATGTCGAGGAACTGGTTCCGAGTGTGGTCTGTCTGTATCTGAAACCAGATGAGAACGGCGGATTGTGTGTTGCTGACTGGAAGTCTGATCAGGACACCAACGATTATATCGAGAAAGTAATCCAGAATTCAGATGTACAGGCTCTTATCAAAGATGTAAATGACAAGTATCAGGAGATCGTTTCCGGCAACGATGAGCTTCAGAAGATTGTCCAGGAGATGGATCAGCCGGAGACAGAGATTACGATTCCGGATGCAGAAGATAGCGGTGTGAAAGCCAATAAAGTCATGAAAGCAAAAGATGTGCTGAATGTCCGTGCAGATTCTTCCGAAGATGCAGAGATTATCGGTATGCTTGACAAAGGTGACAAAGTGACCAGAGTCAGAGTTCTGGATAATGGATGGGCAGAAATCAAATATGGCGAAACGACCGGCTATGTATTAAACAAATATCTGAAAGATGTGAAGTAAAGAAACATCCTTCCTGCGGGGAGGATGTTTTTTTGAACGCAGAGAAGCGGATTGTGAATGTCAGCAAAGCTGACCAGAATCGCGTGCCAAGTCTCACGTGCGTTCGACTTGAATATCGTCACTGTGCTTTTTATATATTTAGTTTCACGTGAAACATAGCGATGTGAAACGCAAAATGTGGTTGTTTTATAGAAAAGAGAAGACAAAGAGAAAACAACTGTACTTTTTATTGGACATGTTGTACTGTATAATGAAGTATAGAAGACGTGGAAAGGAAGGTATGGGGAATGGAGAATGAGAAAAAAATCAAAAAAGTCTATTTTACGTTGACGGGTACGAAGTATCATTATGGAATGGATTTTCTGGAAAAGGGTATGAAATTATATCTGGAAAAGGAACCGGATAATAAATATGATAAAGAAGCAATTATGGTAAAAAAAGAAGGACTTGGATTGATTGGTTATGTGGCAAACAGTACATATACAGTAATCGGAGAAAGTATGAGTGCAGGTCGTTTATATGATAAGATTGGAAAGAAAGCAACAGCGAAAGTTGTTATGCTGACAAATGCAGGTGTTATCTGCAAAATCTGTAAAAAAAGTCTGCTGGAGTATCAGCAGCAAAATAAAGAAATCGAGAAAAGCGAAGAGCCGGTTAAACAGAATTAAAAGAGTTTCACAACGTTTTCACTCTATATGTTATACTGATTTCAACAATGAAAAAGGGAGAAAGGTATATGCCTAAAGGTACAAATCAAAAGTTTAAATTGTACAGACTTGCACAGATTATGCAGGAGAATACAGATGACAGCCATTATATGACAATGCCGGAAATTATGGTTGAGCTGAAAAAATATGGAATAACAGCAGAAAGAAAAAGTATTTACAGTGATCTGAAAGATCTGGAACAGATGGGCATAGAAGTTCAGGGGGAAAAGACAGGAAAATATTATCAGTACCATGTTGTAAATCGCCCTTTTGAACTTGCAGAACTGAAACTTCTGGTAGATGCAATTCAGTCATCGAAATTTATTACAGAGAGAAAAAGCAATGCACTGATTAAGAAAATAGAGAAAATGGTCAGCAAATATGAGGCAATGACACTGCAAAGACAGGTTTATGTTTCCGGGAGAATTAAAACGATGAATGAAAGTATCTACTATACGGTAGATGCTATTCACAATGCAATATCTGAAAATCGAAAAATTAAGTTTCAATATTTTCAATGGACGGAAAAGAAAGAAATGAAATTGCGACATGGCGGAAAGTATTATCATATCAGTCCGTGGGGGCTTTCGTGGGAAGGACAAAACTATTATCTCGTAGGTTATGATTCTGAAGCAGAAAAAATAAAGCATTATCGGGTGGATAAGATGCTACATATCCAGGTGTCAGAAGAAAAGAGGGAAGGTGAACAGCATTTTCAGCAGCTTGACATGGCTGATTATGCAAAAAAGAGTTTTGGAATGTATGGGGGAAAAGAACAGCTAGTAAAATTAAAAATTAGAGATACGTTGGTGGGAGTGATGATTGATCGTTTTGGAAAAGATGTGATGATTATTCCTGAGGATAAAGGTCATTTTATCGTTCCGGTCTGCGTATATGTCAGCAGACAGTTTTTAGGCTGGGTGTTTTCTCTCGGGGACAGCATAGAAATTCTTTCGCCGCCACAAGTGGTTGAGCAGATGAAAGAGGAGAGTGAAAGGTTGTTTCGACAATACCATTAGAAATACAGAAAGAGCGGCTGAATCATGTAAAATCATGATAGCAAAAGATAAAAAGCAAAAAACTATTTCGATGGAGGGCATTCATATGAACTATGTAGTGATTGATCTGGAAATGTGCAAAGTACCAAAAATGTATCGAAACAAAATGTATAAATATGCAACAGAGATCATTGAAATTGGGACAGTTTTATTGAATGAAGATTTCAGGCAGATTGCGACATTAAGACAGTATGTGCATCCGGAATATGGAGTATTGGATCACTATATCAGCAATTTGACAGGTATTCAGAATGTTCAGATAAAAAATGCACCATTACTTGAGGAAGCCCTGAAACATCTGACGAATTGGCTTGGAGACAGGGAGTATAAAGTTTTTGCGTGGAGTGAGTGTGACTTTGCTCAACTGAGAAGGGAAATAAAAAGTAAACAGATAGAAGATGAGCAAATCCAAAATTTCATGCAGCCAAAGCGTTGGGTTGATTATCAGGATGTGTTCGTGAAACGAAGCGGATTCTCCAGAGCGATTTCTTTAAGCGAAGCGTTGATACTTTGCGGTATGGAGCCTTACGGCAGACTGCATGATGGTCTGGATGATGCAGTTAATACGGCAAAGTTGATTGAGATGCTGGAATTAAATCCAAATTATCAAATTCACAACTATGAAAAAGAACTTGCAATTTCTGCCGAACCGTTGCAGTTTTGCATGGGAGATTTGTTCACAGGAGTTAAGCTTGAGTGCATAGCTTGATGATGTGGAACGGAGTATAGACTGCACGGCGATTCTGCTGGATAAATGTCAGCCAAGCTGACCAGAATCGCGTGCCAAGTCTCAAGTGTGTTCAACTTGAACAGCTGTGCTGCATCTTTTTGTTGTCCACAATTTTCTTTGTTTCACGTGAAACAAAACGGTCTATTCTCCAAAGAAAAGTTTCATATCGTTTTCTACGCTGTCTATTCCGGCAATTCCAAAATTATCAATGAGTACTTTTGTTACATTAGGACTGAGAAATGCAGGGAGTGTCGGTCCGAGGTGGATATTTTTCACACCAAGATACAGGAGGGAGAGAAGCACAATAACGGCTTTCTGTTCGTACCAGGAGATATTATAAATGATTGGAAGCTCATTGATATCGTCGAGTTCGAATACTTCTTTTAATTTCAATGCGATCACAGCCAGAGAGTAAGAATCATTGCACTGGCCGGCATCTAAAACGCGAGGAATTCCGTTGATATCTCCAAGATCCAGTTTATTATATTTATATTTTGCACAGCCGGCAGTGAGGATGACAGCGTCTTTTGGAAGAGCTTTCGCAAAGTCGCTGTAATAGTTACGGCTCTTTGCACGTCCGTCGCAGCCTGCCATTACTACGAATTTTTTGATGGAACCGGATTTTACGGCAGCTACAATCTGATCAGCAAGAGCCAGTACCTGTGCATGTGCAAATCCGCCGATAATTTCCCCTTCTTCAATCTGAGCAGGTGGGGCACATTTTTTTGCGTGTTCGATGATCACAGTGAAATCTTTGTTCACAGTAGAAGCACTGCCGTTTTCTGCTGAAATATCTCCAATATGCTGACAGCCAGGATATCCGGCTGCACCGGTTGTGTATAAACGGTCTTTATAGCTGTCTTTTGGCGGAACGATACAGTTGGTTGTCATCAGGATCGGACCGTGGAAAGCTTCAAATTCATCTTTCTGTTTCCACCATGCGTTCCCATAATTTCCCACAAAGTTTTGATATTTTTTAAAAGCCGGGTAGTAGTGTGCCGGAAGCATTTCGGAGTGTGTATAGACATCTACGCCAGTTCCCTGAGTCTGTTCCAGCAGCATTTCCAGGTCTTTCAAATCATGACCGGATACGAGAATGGCAGGGTTGTTTCTGACGCCGATATTGACTTTGGTAATTTCCGGATTACCATAAGTTTCTGTGTTGGCTTTGTCGAGGAGAGCCATGCCATCCACACCATATTTGCCGACTTCCAGAGCCAGGGCAACCAGTTCCTCTGCACCTAAAGAATCATCAAGCGTTGCAGCCAGAGCCTTCTGAAGAAAAGCATCCACGTTTTCATCATCGTGCAGAAGGGCATTGGCGTGTTTGGAGTAAGCAGATAATCCTTTTAATCCATAAGTAATCAGCTCACGCAGGGAACGGATATCTTCGTCTTTTGTAGACAATACACCTACTTCTGCAGCTTTTTCTTCAAAACTGTCTTCAGTGCCATCCCAGAGGGCTGCGGATGGAAGAGAAGAAGATGCGGAGAGCTGTTTGATAAGGTTTCTTTTCGCTTCGAGCGAAGTGTGGATACGTGAAACAATCGCATCTTTATCAAAATTTGCATTTGTTATTGTGACAAAAAGGTTTAAGGTGATCAGGTGATTGATGTCGGTACTGATCTCAACGCCTTCTGCCCGAAGCTGTGTGGTTACTGCGGACAGACCTTTTGTTACAAATACCAGAAGATCTTGCATGGCGGCCAGATCTGGTTTCTTTCCACAGACTCCGACTCTGGTACAGCCGGTGCATCCTGCGGTTTCCTGACACTGATAGCAAAACATAGTTTGATTCATAAATGAAATCCTCCTTTAAGATGACAGTGCAAACTGTCTTTTATTTATCTCAGTCGAGAAGACTCCCACTTCTGTAAGTGGTGAGTAATAACAAGTCTTTCTCAGTGGGAGTACAATTTCCGATTGAGATATGCTCTGTACGGGCGATGCCTGCTTCGTATTCTTATCTCAATATCATTTGAAAAAAGTTATTCTCTTTAGTATAATGCTTGTATTGTGTTTGTCATGTGAGTAAAAGTATCTACTGAGGCAGGTCTTCCTGGTACTACACGTGACGTTTGTAAATATAATGGAAAAATGAAAAGAAATCGGTTGTTTTAACAACGAAGGAGAAAAATATATGTTGAAAAAAATGGAAATAAAAGATTTTGACCAGGTATATACCTTGATGGAAGAAAGTTTTCCGAAAGACGAATACAGAGATTATCAGAAACAGAAGGAACTGTTTCAAAATCCAGAGTATCAGATTTTGATAGAAAAAGATCCAGAGTTCCGGAAAATCAAAGCATTTTTTGCAGCATGGGAGTTTGAAACTTTTATTTACGTGGAACATTTCGCAGTCAATCCGGTATTGAGAAATGGAGGCGTAGGAAGCAGGATGCTAAAAGCATTGAAAGAAGACGCAGAAAAAATGATCATTCTGGAAGTGGAACCTCCGACAGAAGAAATAGCAGTAAGGAGAGTTAGGTTTTACGAGAGAAATGGATTCTTCTTTAATGATTATCCATACATTCAGCCATCCATGGGTGAAGGGCGTAAAGAGACACCGCTTTTTCTGATGAGCACAGAGAGAAAAATTGACGAAGAAGAGTATAGAATGATTCGCAATACACTGTATACGAAAGTTTATGGAAAGAAAGACGTGCTGGAAAGAGAAAGATTTATTGATATGTGTTAGTTTCACGTGAAACATAATTTCGGATAAGCTAATTTGGACGGATATGCGTGAGATTTAGAACACGATTCGGGTCAGGTCAGCCAGCCGACTGAAACAAATGCTCCGCTGGTAATAAATTTGTGTCAGGGTGGTGAAATGCAATGCCCTGTCTGATACAGATTTGACAGATTGTGGAAGTGCACAGAAGAAAAATAAAAAGAGCATATAAGCTAAAAAAGAAAATGCTTTGCTTATATGCTCTCTTTGTATATTGGATGTGAAATGACTTCTGCCTCTGCAATCAGTCAGAGGTATTCTTGAATGTTAATGATCAGTGGTGACCACAGCCGTGATTTCCACAGGCGTGTCCTTCTTCGTGACTGTGGTGGCTGCATGTAGCACCGGCAGAGGTCAGCTCGCCACGCAGGTAAGCTTCGACTGCTTTGTCTGTGTCTCCGGATGCACCGGAACATAAGGTAATGCCGGCATTTGCGAGAGCTACCTGAGCACCGCCGCCGATGCCTCCGCAGATCAGTACATCGATCTGGTTACCGGAAAGAAGTCCGGCAAGAGCACCGTGTCCAATACCATTTGAGCCCATTACCTGGCTGTTTACGATTTTATTGTTTTCCACTTCATAAATTTTAAAATTTTCTGTTCTTCCAAAATGCTGGAATACTTCTCCGTTTTCATATGTTACAGCAATTCTCATGACGTTTTCTCCCTTTTTCTGCATATAATTTACTGGCTGCGTGGATTTACAGCAGTTTTCACAGCATGGACTTCCATCACATAAAATGTAATTTCCGCCCTCGATGCGGATGGATTTTCCAAGGACAATGCTTTCGGCAATTTTTTTTCGCGCGGAATTATAAATCAACTGTGCAGTTGTACGTGCAACACACATCTTTTTTGCACATTCTTCCTGGATCAGACCTTCCATATCAATTTGCCGTATGGCTTCGTATTCGTCTACTGTCAGTGTAGTTACATCGTCCAGTCCGTTTTCAGACTGAAAAATCACATAATCAGGTTCTCTGCAAATCCTTCTTTTTCTACATTTTGGCATAAGTTTTTCTCCTTTTATTGGCATATGCCAATAAAAATAATAGCATAGGTAAGTTAAAAAGTAAAGAGTACATTTGAAATCAGAGGTCAGGTATTCAAAGAATCGAACATTTCTGACCTGAAACAGGGAATTTCGAATTACAGTTTTGGCTGGTATCGCATGCTGGATACGTTGTAAACGGTAACGAATGCCAGCGGATCTTCTTTTGTAATATAGTTCATAAGTTTCTGATATTCAGATTTGTCCACGATGGTAATGATCTCGTTTCTCTTTTGCATGTTGTAGGCTCCGATGGATTCATAAATGGTAGCTCCGCTGTGCAGATCGTGAATGATAAAATTACGAAGTTCTTCTTCTTTTTTTGTAATAATGCAGACACGACGCTTGATGTTATGGTCGAAAATAAAGTGGTCAAGAACCATACCGTTGAAATAAGTTCCGAGGATACTGAGCACTACGGTCTTCTTATCGTAGACGAGTGCGGCAGAAAGTGCAACACACATTCCAGAAAGAGACATGGCTTTTCCTAAATCTATATGTGCATATTTATTCAATATTTTTGCAACAATATCCAATCCGCCGGAAGAAGCATTGCGGTTAAAAAGGATGCTTAATCCGACACTGACAACGAGAATATAGCAGAGCACATCCAGTTCCTGACTGTTTGTCATGGAGCCAAAATCTGGCAGGATCATTTCAAAGAGCCAGAGAAAGAATGGAAGCATAATGCTGGTATAAACGGTTTTAACGCCAAATTCCCTGCCACAGGTGAAAAAACCGATGATCAGGAGAGCAATGTTCAGGATCATGCTGATCGCAGACAGAGGGAGCGGAATAAAGTTTGTCAGTACAATACCAAGCCCGGAAATACTGCTGACGGAGGTATGGCTTGGAACAAGAAAAAAGTAAACTGCAGCGGCAATGATCGCGACAGCAACCGTCAGAATAAAAGTTTCTTTCAGGACGTTTAAATAGTTTGTTTTTGTTTTCATTATTTGCCTCGTTTATCAATAAAATTTAGTGTCCGCAACAAGAATGCCAGGGCATCCTCATATATTTAAATTAAAAAAATCAGATAAAAACCAATAGTTATTGCTAAAAATCATACAATTTCGATGGATTCAAGATCATTCGGAATGTAAAGATTGCCGGAAAAATAAGATTCTCCTTCAGCTGAATACAGTTCTTTACGGTTCTGGATGTTTTTGTCCTCTGTGTGATAGAGAACAAGGTTCGGAACATGAAGCTTCTGGGCAAGTTCACAGGCGTCTTTTACGGTTGAATGGTGCTTCTCGTAAGGGCTGAAAAGGTCTCTTTCAGAGTAGAGGCAGAAAGCTTCGTGCAGGAGCCATTCGCAGCCTTCTACGTAAGGCTTTTCACAGTCGTTATAAGGCTCATCGCCGCAACAGACGAGCTTTTTGCCACTGTTCAGTTCCATAGAAAAGCCAAATTGCTTTGCTTTGGTGGATTCGATATCGAAAAAGGTCACATTTCGGTCGTTGATAGTGCGAGTTTCAGCATCGGAAACACAGACTAGATGTAGCCTGTCACCGATAAAACGAGTCTGTTTCTTTGGGAGGAGCTGTTCGACCAGGTTATGGAGCAGGGAAATGACCTCCGCGTGACCATAAATAGTGGCTTCTCCTTCATATTTGCCGCTGTTCATATTCTGACAGATCATGCGGATCATCCAGATGATACCGATTAGATGGTCGATGTGTTTGTGGGTGATAAAGATTTCACGCATATCCATCCAGTTAAAACCGGCGTGTTTTAACTGATGAAGAATGGCGCTGCCGCCACCGCCGTCCACCATAAAATATTTTTCATTTTCTTCCAGGACAAAACAGGTATTGTAACATTCGGTTACAAGTGCGTTTCCGGTTCCTAACATTGTTAATTTCATATGTAACACCTTCCTTTGAAAAAAACAGTAAAGAGGAAATCTGCTACGGTAAAAAGAAACAGATTTCTGGTTACAAGTTTCCGTTAAAATGTCCGTTTTAGAGGCTTAAATATGGATTTCCAATATATTGCACATAAGAAAATGAAATAATGTGGGAACGATTTCATATTGCAAAAAATGCCGGAAAATCAAGGCTTTTCGGGAATATGAGTATTGAGAAAAGCTTCATATCTGACCCAAAACAGACATATAATTATTACAGGAATGCTGTTTACAGCCTGTAAACCGTCGGATATACGCTGCATATAAGGAGATGCAGGCTATCCAAAGTATATTTTGCAGTAAAAAAGGAAATATTGCAAGAGAAATAAATTGGTGTTTTCTAAATAAAACGTCACATATAATGGTATTTATGCATAAAAATAAACGCTTTATGCATAAATGTATACATATGCATAAAAAGAAAACAAGGGAATTATACTGCATAATAAGTGATGTTACGAGACGAGAAAGGGAACAAAAAACACCAGATTGACTGAAAAAATGAGGAATTAATACTTGTTTTTTCTGAGTATATATTTGATCGTCCTGGCTTTCCTTGCACTTTGAGTGTGGCAATGTTAAAATCAAAAAAAGAGTGAAAAGGAATCGTAAAACAAAGATAGAAATTTTGAAGAGATGAAACGATTGTGCCATTGATCAATATGGATTTTGATGGTTTGAGGACTGCAATTATTGAGATGTTATCCGGCGTATCGGTAGAAGTGGACGTATCTTCTTTCCAAAATGATATGACCAGTTTTGTGAATAAAGATGATGTGTTCACGTATTTGATACACTTAGGTTATCTTGCAAACAAAGAAACATCAGTGCATGATAGAAAAAGTGTGCATTTGATGAGGAAGGACAAAAAATTGAAGATAAGAACAGCAACAATAGATGATCTGGAAATGATAGCCGCTGTGGAGGCAGAATGTTTCCCGGCGGCAGAGGCAGCAACCAAAGAAGAGTTTGCAAAAAGGCTGCAACATTATAGTGATCATTTCTGGCTTATGTTTGAGGGGGAGAAACTGATTGCTTTTGTGGATGGATTTGTTACGGATGAAGCAGATCTGACGGATGAAATGTATGAAAAAGCGGAGCTGCATAATGAGCATGGAGCATGGCAGATGATTTTCGGCGTAAATACAATCCCTGCCTGTCGCAGGCATGGATATGCGGGAGAACTGATCTGCAGAGCAATCCAGGATGCGAAGAAGCAGGGACGAAAAGGTCTTGTACTTACGTGTAAGGACAGGCTGGTTCCATATTATGCAAAATTTGGTTTTGTAAATGAAGGAGTCTCTGATTCCGCACATGGAAATGTAGTGTGGAATCAGATGAGACTGATTCTCTAAAAAATGCGATTTCCATTTCGATCAAAATGTGCCCGAAGAGCCTTTTCGGTAAAGAAAATCGGAAGGATCAGCGGAATCAACTGCAGGAAGGTGATGATCAGGCCCATATTGCCGACCGGATCATTGCCTTTTCCAATTACAAAAAGCATTGGAATGACAGAAGGTATGATCAGAATCCAGCCAAGGGTACGCCAGATTTTCCCAAAATAGTGATGGGCAAACTGCCAGGTATCTGCATTTTTCATAGACATGGAAGTGCGGTAGCCAAAAGCTGAATTGATTTCCTTTGGAGCACTTCTGGAAAAAAGTCCGCCAAAGATGATCATCAGGAATGGAATCAGCAGAACCGTTACACACATAAAAATCCAAAATCCCATAAAAATCCTCCTTTCGAAAGTCGAAAAATCCCAAGCGTATCTTAGAGGGGAGAAAGGTGTAGTTAAGGATAATATAAGACTAAAATGGGAGAAAAGCAAGATGAAGTTGGGCATTAAGAAAACTTATATGTAAAATATGACGCCATGATGATTCGAAAACAATCTCCTGACACGCTGCGTTTCCT
>OGXX01004388.1_pt1 | contig 10956 bp, 11 predicted proteins | sample 1576301 | NCBI WGS metagenome assembly OGXX01 (sample SAMEA3541469, study PRJEB24748) | human gut metagenome | biome: human gut; feature: human-associated habitat; material: faeces | place: China | collected 2012 | reverse complement strand
AGTACCGAGGATGTAGGAATTTCGGACGCGGGTTCAACTCCCGCCAGCTCCACCACTTGCTCTTCCGGATACGTCCGGAGAAATCCTGAAAGCCCGCATGGCACAAGCTCTGCGGGCTTTTTTGTGTCTACCGTTGTCCGAGGATATCCAGCTAAATCCAGTGATTATTGGTATACGTTTAGGTATACGGTAGGATGTTTACCCAAACGCGTATACCAATTAATGAAGGAGCGGCCACAGTGGCAAGAACGACACGCCCCCTGACCAACACTGAAATTCTGCGAGCTAAAGCGTTAGAGAAAGATCTAACACTGCATGATGGCGAGGGGCTTTTCCTGATAGTGAAAACAAACGGGAAAAAACTCTGGCGTTTCCGTTATCAACGCCCAACGACAAAGCAGCGGACAATGATGGGGCTAGGAGCTTTCCCCGCTCTTTCACTTGCAGATGCCCGGAGGTTAAGAGCGGATTATCTTGCTTTATTGGCTAATGGAATCGACCCTCAAATTCAGGCCAAAGTTGCAGAGGAACAACAGCAAATCGCTCAGAGCAGTATTTTCTCAACGGTTGCCACTAATTGGTTTCAGCTCAAAAGCAAAAGCGTTACCCCTGATTACGCAAAAGACATTTGGCGCTCATTGGAGAAAGATGTATTCCCTGCCGTCGGTGAGCTCCCCATTCAGCAAATCAAAGCCCGAACATTGGTTGAAGCGCTTGAGCCAGTCAAAGCTCGTGGGGCGCTAGAGACTGTACGTCGACTGGCGCAACGCATTAACGAGATAATGATCTTCGCTGTAAATACAGGGCTGATCGATGCCAATCCAGCTTCCGGGGTTGGAATGGCCTTTGAGAAGCCCAAAAAGCAAAACATGCCGACACTGCGGCCAGAAGAATTACCTAAGCTAATGCGTTCTCTCGTTATGTCAAATTTGTCTATTCCGACTCGCTGTCTTATCGAGTGGCAACTCCTCACCCTTGTACGTCCATCGGAGGCCTCAGGAGCTCGTTGGGCTGAGATTGATCTTGATGCAAAAATATGGGTTATTCCAGCAGAAAGAATGAAGGCCAAAAGAGAACATATAGTTCCTTTATCGTCTCAGGCGTTAGATATTTTAGAAGTAATGAAACCTATTAGTGCACATCGTGAACATATATTTCCTAGTAGAAATGACCCTAAACAGCCAATGAATAGCCAAACTGCGAATGCTGCTTTAAAACGAATTGGTTTTGGCGGAAAACTAGTCGCTCATGGCCTCCGTTCTATTGCGAGTACAGCAATGAATGAAGCCGGTTTCAACGCGGACGCCATTGAAGCTGCTTTAGCCCATGTTGATAAAAATGAAATTAGGCGAGCTTACAATCGCTCGACCTATATAAAACAAAGAGAAGAACTCATGCAATGGTGGGGTAATAAAGTACACAGTTAAGTCGAAGGGCCCCATTAAAGAGGCCCGAAACTCAAACCTTGCTTTTAAAATACTCCAAGCAGTTTTCTCTTATTAAATTCAATTCACCACTTTTAGAAAATTCATCATACTGAGCATTTGTCACTTTTTTTCTTTCGGCTTGCTTAATCCCTAGCTTCTTGTTTATTTCTTTATCAATTTTTGATTTAACCCAGACAAAATTCGTTTTCAATGGGTTAAAGTTTCTATCGTACATCTTCAAATTTAATTCGGAGAGTATATCCACAGCAATAGATTTAGACGCTTCATTTAAACTAGATTGCGCAGCTTTTTTCTTATTTATAGGTTTAACTCTTTTTTTGCGGGTCGTAACAGCATTTATTGAATTTGCATCAAGACCGAGTCTAGTCAATAATTCTCTAGCCTCGCCCTCATTAAGCCTTTTAATCGCTCTTTCAACTTTATCCACTTTTGAAAGATCTACATAATCTTCGTTAAACTCCACAAGACTATCACCAATTTCTTTAATTGTAACTTCAATTGGGTTTCTGTCTTGTATATCGACAAAAGAAGATTCACCACCTACCCCTTCAGTATTCTTTCCAGACAAAAGCTTTTCAAGAATCTCCTTATCATCAGCATCAAACAATTTAAACTCATTGAATCTAGATATTTGGTTCAACCCTAAATGAGAAACAACCCAGCAATTTTTTGTACTACCATTTTCTCTAATAACTCTTCCTAAAAATTGGATATATGGATTCAAAGAAGCAAAAGGTCTGAAAATAGCTGCCACACCTAAAGGCTTATGGTCAAATCCCTCACCAAGCATACCAATATTGACTATCACATCGATTTTTCCTTGCTTTAACTTCTGTATAGTATGTTCATTATTTTTCTCATCAGTGCTAACCAAGCCGACTTTCAAGCCCAGACGTTCAAATGCTGGCTTAACAAATTCTCTAGCATGTCGTTTTGATATTGCTGCTGCAATAATTTGGTGAGTATCATTTGGATTTGAATTTCTTAGCTCCAAAAGCTTTTCAAAAGATTTACTTGCTATGCTGTCGCAACAATCTTGTGATAAGGCGATTCCACGTCTAAACCATGCTTCTTCTTTTAACTCAAGAATATCTTCGAGAGAGTATTCTTTACCATCCTTATCATTAAACAAACCTACTAACGAAATAGACTCTGGGGCTATATCACAGACCTTAATATTCCTAATGTATCCATTTCTTATGGCGTCTGAAAAATGATAAGTATAAACAACCTTGCCATCTAGAGGCTTACCATCAGAACGAAAAGGAGTTGCAGTAAGGCTTAAAATTTTAGCCTGAGGGAAAAAGCCAATGACTTCCTGATAAGTTTTAGCTTTTTGGTGATGAGCCTCGTCTATAATTATTAAATCAACCTGTTCTTCTTTACCCTTAAACCATTTTTCAACGTCATTTAACTGTTGATAGTTAGCTATAATTATTTGATGCTCATCTATATCATTCGAACTAACACTATCATTTAACCGCAGAGGATAAGCCTCGCTTTCTGTATAAAAGTCTTCAGAAAAAATCCCTAATTTCTTATATATATTACTAGTGGGATTTTCGAATATATCAATATCTTGCTCAATTTGATTTGCAAGTGTCAAGTTTGGTGTTAGAACCAAAACTTTACCTTTAGCTACTTCATAAGGCGATATAGCAATTACCGCTGACTTTCCTGTCCCCGTAGGCAACTGTACTAAAATATGATTTTCTGTATTAGCGGGATCTGCAAAGTAATCTCTAACCGTTAAATACGCCTCTTTCTGGCAATCTCTTAGGTTTGCTAAATTAGGCTTAAAATTAAAACAATTTTCCATGTAAACATCCTTTTTTAAATAAAGTACAAACTGCGTTCACGTTGAACAACATCTGAATTCTCAACACAATCATATGTGTACCATAAAGTGCAAATCAAGCGCGCTGTAAAATAATAATTATCATGTCAGCGCGCAGTGCTTTCCCCGCCTCGCCCGCCCGCTTTGCGGGGCGGTTTTAATGCAGTTGCACTGACACGCTCAGACCGCGCCGGGAATGGTGCGGTCTGCAGAAAATGAGGCAGGAAAACGCATGCAAAGCCATGCACCTTATCGATGCATGGCTTTTTTCAGTAAAAACGGGCGGATTTTCGGGGAATTTTACACAGACTGACGTGATGCCAGTTGTGCACTTTTACGCGAAAAAATCATGTTCTGCGCAGGAGTGAATTTTTCACGGCTGTCATCCACCGAAGCCGCGTCAGGCCTGAATCCGATGGTCGTTAAAATGTCGCTATCCTGTGCGGAATAATTAATTTTTTCCCCCTTCGCAAGCCAGGACAGAAGGGCTTCACGCAGGGCATCTGTGGCACGCTGTATGGCACAGTTTCGGGCAATGGCCGTCAGCTCACTGTAGCCCATCAGCTCCGGTGCCAGTGCCGCCGCCAGTGCTGTGCCGTGCTGCTGCATAAAATCATTCAGCCGGTCGCGGATGCTGATGTGCTGAACGGCTTCATGCGAACGAATATAACGACCGGCGGCCTGATTCACCTGCCATTTTCTGACTTCGATAATATTGCGTAATTCGTCCAGGCGACTGACGTTTCTGCCTTCTCCTGACAGAAGCCGCAGATATTCCTGTTCGGCCGCTGCCAGCTCATTTTTGCGTTGCAGCCATGCCGCTTTGTTATTCTGACAGGTGTCAAAGGCCTGCTGTAAGGCTGTGCTTTCCATCGTTATCTCTTTCTCATCATGCTGAAGAATAAAAATACGGTGTGCGGCGACGGCCGGTGTTAACCGGCAGCCCTCATTCCAGACGCAGCGAATATGATTGTGTTTTTAAGCGTACTGGCGGCAGTTCCTGTTTTTCATGCAGGCGTTCTGCCAGTTCGTCCGGCGTGACCGGGCGGACAATGAAGCGGTTGATGGTCTGAAGCGTTTTAAACACCAGACCACAGCCCGGATCCGTGCACACATAAAAACGCTCGGTGACTTCCTGAGACAGACGCCGCGATGTTCTTGACAGTGCAAGGCCTTTACATCTCCGACAACAATATCCGGTAACAAGCATTCTTTTCGGGCGTTTCATACTGCCGGAGGCTGACGTCAGTGAATCGCGGTATCTCTGTTTGCCTGAAATGTATTCCATTCCTGAATCTTTACAGTCAGAGAAAAAGCTTTCACTCGCTTCAAATGTCGCAGAGCAATAAATATTCCGGCACTGTGCAATCATTATCTTGGTGCCATCGTCCATGAAATGTGCGCGACGGGTGTGAGCAACATGTCCACACGACGGACAGTAAATCATGACAGCAGCCCTCTGGCCTTAAGCTCTGCTCCCTGCTGGTCTATTTTGTCCTGCCACACCTTGCGCTGTGCCGGTGTGCCTGCCACCTCATAATCCATGTGCGGGAGTGTTGCCGCTGACAGTCCGGTCAGCCGGAGAACCGGCTCGCCGGTGAGGCTGATTTGCATCTGTTTTATTTTCTGTTCCAGCGATGATTTCACCTGCTGCATGACAGCCTTTTCCGGCGCGACGTAGCCCTGATGGCCGGTGGTGTTGGCGAGCGGATTTTCCTGTACCAGGATGCTCAGATGCATTGCCCGGACAAGCGCCTCACAGGTTTCATTCAGGGCGTGTTCCAGCTCATGCTCTGCATACAGACTCAGAAGGTGATGATGTGCCTTCCGGTAGGCGGTGGCCGTGCTGTCACACGCCCCTTTCAGGCGTTCGCGTTCAAAATTCAGCACCACGGCCAGATTGTCATATTCCTGTACCAGCTCCCGGCGTGCCACGCGCTCAATGTGGCGCTGTTTCAGCTCGTCGCTCAGGACACCACCGGCTGCACGAAAGGCCGTGCGCCAGTCGTCAGCGTCGTTTCCGTCGGCCTGCGCCAGCGCATTTTTTTCCTGCTCTGCCCGTTCAATGGCCGTGACGGTCTCATCCATCAGGCGGGCGTTCTCAAGATGAGCGACTCTGGCCTTTTCCAGTTGTGCCAGTGCGGGTTGCAGATATTCAGGGATGGTGTTGTCAGACATTTTCCGGCTCCTCGTCACTTCAGGTTAAGAAAATTGTGACGTACACCGGACAACAACACGACGCATTGCAGATGTGCCAGCCCTGACACAGGAGACTCATCCTCAGACCGGCAAGCCAGGAAAAGGTCGCAGGAAAAACCGGCTTACTGTTTGTTTTTTTATATTTTACTGTTCACCTCTGTTCACCTTAATAAAAAAGATAAGTAATACAGTAAGTTAAAGGGTGAACAATCGCAGTAATGACTGTTCACCGTCTGTTCACCACTGTTCACCCGTTGATGGGCTTTTTGTGCTGTTTATTACTTTTTATTTTTATTAATTCACTGAAATAAATAAGAAAAAACAATTTGTATTTCACTATAATTTTTTCCAGCTCCTTCCAGAGCGTTTTAAAGCTATCTGGCGCTGATGTACAAAAAAATGCACAGCCATTGTAAGGCTGCCGGAACAAATCCCCCCTGTTGCGTCTGCTGAAAATATTCACAAAATAAAGCGCTACCCGAAGCCGGACGGACTTATCCGGTGCTGTATGGACATTAACGAGGTAGCCCGATGCAAGCTGTTTTTTCTTCCCCGTCTCCCGCCCCTGTGACGCCACTGATGCCGCTGCCGGACATCACGCAGGAGCGTTTTTTACGTCTGCCGGAAGTGATGCACCTGTGCGGCCTGTCACGCTCGACCATCCACGAACTCATCCGTAAGGGGGAATTTCCGCCGCAGGTGAGTCTTGGCGGTAAAAATGTGGCCTGGCTGCACTCTGAAGTCACCGCATGGATGGCCGGGCGCATTGCCGGACGCAAACGGGGGTACGACGCATGATGATGCCCGCTCTGCAAAAACTCCCTTTTTCTGGCTTGCCTTTTTCCGGCATTTGCGGATATAGTTTTTCCGCTGCCGCAAAATCGGCAGCCGGGCGTGAGAACCCGAGCAATTCACAGGCGACATATGACGCGCCACGCGTCTTTTTTTGTGTCGCAATCAATGCCACAGAGCGCCAGATTATGGTGTGGTGTGTGGTCAGTCGTGCAGATGGCATTCCGTGCATCCTGCCCGCGTCCGCTCATTATGCCGCAGAGTCAATGGTAGCTCAGGCGGGGCAGCCTCCGGGCTGACCGGTATCCTGTGAAGCCGGTATTCTCACCCCCGTCTGGGCTATCGCCATCGAGCGTGAGAACTCCGGCGATAGCGTTATTTGCTATTCACAGGAGGCTGCCATCATGGCTACAACCCTTACCCCCTCACACCCTGAATTTGTCTTTGTGTTTGCGGCTGTCCGTCGCGCAGACCGTCATCCCCGTATCTGTATGCTTCGCACCGTCGCCGGTGATGAACGCAGTGCCCGCCGTTCCCTTGTCCGTGACTATGTGCTCTCCCTTGCTGCCCGTCTGCCGGTGGTGGAGGTGTCCCGTGCGTAATAAAAAAGCCCCTCAGACCGTCTCAGCGCGTCATGACGCCCGTGAACACCTCAGCATTGAGGCTTACCATAAGCTCAACCGCGCCAGCGCCGTATCCCAGTTTGTTGGGGGTGATTTGATTCACCGTGAACTCTCCGGCCTGCATCAGCTCTACATTCCGCATATTTTCAGCTACCTGAATGAAGATATTGATTTTGTGCTGAATGAACTGAAAGCCAAAGGCCTGTGCCGCGATTTTCTCGCCCAGCAGAAAGACCGGGGAGACAGGACGCATGTTTGATTTTCCCCAGCCCGGTGAGATTTACCGTTCTGCCGGTTTTCCCGATGTGGCCGTGGTCGGCATTCTGGAAGACGGTATTCCGTGGGAAATGCCGTACCGCTGCCCGGAAATTGTCTGGAACCCGTACCGCCGTAAATTCAGTATCCTTGTGCGTATCCTCGCCGACGGGCGCACCACAGACATCCCGCTGGGGCGTTTTCTGCGGGAATTTACCTGTGACCGTCCTGACCTGTTCAAACGCAGCCCCGTAAACCGGCATGCGGTACTGAAAGAAATGGCCGGAGACCCGGAATTACAGAAATGGCGGGAGAAATATCTGGATATTTACCCGCAGGACCCTGTTCCGGTCAGCCGGGCGGCACCGGTGGCGCGGGAATGGCGGGAAATTCCCCGCACGGAGCCTGACCCGGAAATCACCCCGGATAACAGTTACCGCAATTATCTGTAATTAAAAAACGACACCCGAAAAATTAAATGTGCGTATTCGCGCAGGGATACGCACGTCTTCAGGAGACGCAGATATGCCTTATCAGTTAATGCAACCGGCACGGAATGCAGTCATCTGTCACAGGGAGGAAAGCAAATGAAAACACCCTTACCGCCCGTCTTACGCGCTGCCCTTTACCGTCGCGCTGTCGCCTGTGCCTGGCTGACCGTGTGCGAACGTCAGCACCGCTACCCGCATCTCACCCTTGAATCACTGGAGGCGGCCATCGCCGCTGAGCTGGAAGGCTTTTATCTGCGCCAGCACGGTGAGGAAAAAGGGCGTCAGATAGCCTGTGCCCTGCTGGAAGATTTAATGGAATCCGGCCCCCTGAAGGCCGCGCCGTCGCTGTCCTTTCTCGGGCTGGTTGTGATGGATGAACTCTGTGCCCGTCACATAAAAGCGCCGGTACTGCACTGAAGGAGAACAACACCATGAAAATGAACGTAACCGCCACCGTCAGCCATGCACTCGGCCACTGGCCGCGTATTCTCCCGGCGCTGGGGATTCAGGTGCTGAAGAACCGTCATCAGCCCTGTCCGGTCTGTGGCGGGAGTGACCGCTTCCGTTTTGATGACAGGGAGGGGCGCGGCACCTGGTACTGCAATCAGTGTGGTGCCGGTGACGGCCTGAAACTGGTTGAAAAGGTGTTTGGTGTTTCCCCGTCCGATGCGGCCGCAAAGGTGGCTGCCGTGACCGGCAGCCTGCCCCCGGCAGTGACGGCTGCCGCCGGTGCTGAAACAGACGCTGCCCGGAAGAACGCCGCCGCACTTGCACAAACCCTGATGGCGAAAACCCGTCCCGGAACCGGTAACGCCTACCTGACCCGCAAGGGCTTTCCCGGCCGGGAATGCCGGATGCTGACCGGCACACACAGAGCCGGTGGCGTGAGCTGGCGTGCTGGTGACCTTGTGGTGCCACTGTATGACGACAGCGGCGAACTGGTTAACCTTCAGTTAATCAGTGCTGACGGCCGTAAGCGCACCCTGAAAGGCGGACAGGTCAGGGGCACCTGTCACACCCTTGAAGGACAGAATCAGGCCGGAAAACGTCTGTGGATAGCGGAGGGATACGCGACCGCACTTACCGTGCATCACCTGACCGGTGAAACGGTGATGGTGGCGCTTTCTTCCGTGAATCTCCTTTCTCTGGCCAGCCTTGCCCGGCAGAAGCATCCGGCCTGTCAGATTGTCCTTGCTGCTGACCGTGACCTCAGCGGTGACGGCCAGAAAAAAGCCGCCGCAGCCGCAGATGCGTGTGAAGGTGTTGTTGCCCTGCCGCCGGTCTTCGGTGACTGGAATGATGCCTTCACGCAGTACGGCGGGGAAGCCACCCGTAAGGCCATTTATGATGCCATCCGGCCACCGGCTGAAAGCCCGTTCGACACCATGAGCGAAGCGGAGTTTTCCGCCATGAGTACCAGCGAAAAGGCCATGCGTATCTATGAGCATTACGGCGAGGCGCTCGCGGTCGATGCCAACGGCCAGCTTCTGTCCCGCTATGAAAATGGTGTCTGGAAGGTGCTGCCGCCACAGGACTTTGCCCGGGATGTGGCCGGGCTGTTTCAGCGTCTGCGCGCGCCGTTCTCCTCCGGGAAGGTGGCCTCCGTGGTGGACACCCTGAAGCTGATTATTCCGCAGCAGGAAGCCCCCTCCCGCCGCCTGATTGGCTTTCGTAACGGCGTGCTCGACACGCAGAACGGTACGTTCCACCCGCACAGTCCGTCACACTGGATGCGTACCCTGTGTGATGTGGATTTCACCCCGCCGGTGGACGGTGAAACGCTGGAAACCCACGCTCCCGCGTTCTGGCGCTGGCTTGACCGTGCTGCCGGTGGTCGTGCGGAAAAACGCGACGTGATTCTGGCCGCACTGTTTATGGTGCTGGCAAACCGCTACGACTGGCAGCTCTTTCTGGAGGTGACCGGTCCCGGCGGCAGCGGCAAAAGTATCATGGCCGAAATAGCCACCCTGCTGGCCGGTGAGGATAACGCCACGTCGGCCACCATTGAGACGCTGGAATCCCCGCGTGAACGTGCCGCGTTAACTGGCTTCTCACTGATACGCCTGCCGGACCAGGAAAAATGGAGCGGCGACGGAGCCGGACTCAAGGCCATCACCGGCGGCGATGCAGTGTCCGTTGACCCGAAATACCGGGATGCGTACTCCACGCACATCCCGGCGGTGATTCTGGCCGTGAACAATAACCCGATGCGCTTCACCGACCGCAGCGGCGGCGTGTCACGCCGGCGGGTGATTATTCACTTCCCGGAACAGATAGCCCCGCAGGAGCGCGACCCGCAGCTTAAGGACAAAATCACCCGCGAGCTGGCGGTCATCGTGCGTCACCTGATGCAGAAGTTCAGCGACCCGATGCTCGCCCGGTCACTGCTTCAGTCCCAGCAGAACTCAGACGAGGCACTGAACATCAAACGGGATGCCGACCCGACGTTTGATTTTATCGGCTATCTGGAAACCCTGCCGCAGACCAGCGGCATGTATATGGGGAACGCCAGTATCATCCCGCGTAATTACCGTAAATACCTCTATCACGCCTATCTGGCCTACATGGAGGCAAACGGCTACCGGAATGTACTCAGTCTGAAAATGTTCGGACTGGGGCTACCGGTGATGCTGAAAGAATACGGGCTGAATTACGAGAAGCGCCATACCAAACAGGGGATACAGACCAACCTGACGCTGAAAGAGGAAAGCTACGGCGACTGGCTGCCAAAATGTGACGCCCCTGCAACAACCTGACCCACCTGACCGGCATCTGCCGGTCTTTTTTTTATCCCGACATCCCCCGAAGGTGAACAATCCAGTGTTCACCCTTCACCGTATATTCACCCGTTATCATACTGAAATTAAAAGAGAAAAACGAAAGGTGAACAGTGTGAACAATCAAATCAAAAAAAACTTTTTTCTTCCTGAGTGATTTCAGTACGGGGGATTAATCACCGGTATGAGTCACACCGGCAGAATGCCGGAGGTGAAGAATCGAATGTTCACCCTTCACCCATTATTCACCACCTATCACTCTGAAATAAAAGGAGAAAAAAGAAAGGTGAACAGTGTGAACAGTTCTTTCGAAAAAAAATTTTTTTCCTGTACGATATAGCATCAATCCAAGTAAAAATGCGCTTTCATTTCACATTAACTTACAGCCATTGGTATACGATTAAGTATACGCACAAAAACTAAATTAAATAAAATCATTAAAAATCAAAGCAATACAATATTTATTCAAACTCCGCCAGCCAATCATGATTGGACGGTGTAAGGACAACACCAACAAAAACAGGAAGTTAGAAG
>OGXX01004386.1_pt1 | contig 10960 bp, 9 predicted proteins | sample 1576301 | NCBI WGS metagenome assembly OGXX01 (sample SAMEA3541469, study PRJEB24748) | human gut metagenome | biome: human gut; feature: human-associated habitat; material: faeces | place: China | collected 2012 | reverse complement strand
ATATGCCAAAAGTCTGATCCGACGTGAGAATGGAGAGATTTCAATCCGTTGCTGCCCGCGTCTCGTCCGCCTTTGCGGGTTCGAATTTTACCAAAATCCAGCGCCGTGTCGTCGTGAATAATTAGTAAATCGTCCAATGTCAATTTGTAAAAATCTAAAATTGCTCGAGCGGAAATTCCAACCTCGTTGTAAAAAGTAGTTGGCTTAACTAGTAAAACTTTTTCTCCAGAAATATTTGTTTCTGCGATATCTGCGGAAAACTTCGGCTTATTCGAAAAGGTTTTTCCCTGTTCTGACGCAAATTTATCAATAGCCAAAAACCCAGCATTATGCCGCGTGTTGATATATTTTTCGCCTGGATTTCCCAGCGCTAAGATGACTTTCATAGACTTAGTATATCACCTTGTGAAAATGACGTATAATAAGCATATGGCAAAACGCGATGACGATCTGGAATTTAGCATTAATGCGCCGTTTGATGATGGGCGAGCGATTATCGATAAAGTTCCGCTATATTTGGTGAACGGCTCGTTGGGCGCTGGGAAAACTAGTGTTCTTGAGTTCTTATTGCAACAAAGTGACTATAAGGGTTCTCGGGTGATTGAGAATGAATATGCTAATGAAAACGTCGATGGTTATCGATTGGAAAAGTTGTGACCTCTCCCGGCTTGAAGGATTGAATGATGTGGTAATACTGCACCCCGTCCTCCTTGCCCACGGCCCGCTTGGTGTCCAGCATCTGGCGGCACTCCCGCAGGCCCTCGGCATACACGGTTTTGACCTCCATATTCGGGCGCTCACGGTGGATCACGTCCTCCACCGCCTTGGCCACGCCGCCGCCGGCGGCAAAGCCCACACCGGGCGCCGACGCCTCATAGTGGGCGGTGTTGTCCTCGATCTGGTCAAAGTCGATGTTCTTGGCATCGAACATACCACGCAGCTCCTCGAAGGTCAGCACAAAGTCCACATCGCTGCGGATGGAGCGGCGGCTGGCCTCCAGCTTCTTGGCGGCGCAGGGCCCGATGAATGCCACCCGGCAGTTGGGATCCTTCTGCTTTTGCAGGCGGGCCGTCAGCACCATGGGCGTCATGGTCATGGAGATGTACGGTGCAAAGCCGGGGAACTCCTTCTTGGCCATGACCGACCATGCCGGGCAGCAGGAGGTCGCCATGAACGGCTGCTTCTCCGGCACATCCCGCAGGAACTCCTCCGCCTCCTCGATGGCGCACAGGTCGGCGCCGATGGCCACCTCCACCAGCGAGTCGAAGCCCAACAGCTTCATGGCCTCCCGGATCTGACCAGGCGTCACGTTGTCGCCGAACTGTCCCCAGAATGCCGGTGCGATGATGGCGACCACCTTGTCACCCTTCTTGATGGCGTGGATCAGCTGGAACAGCTGGCCCTTATCCACAATGGCGCCGAAGGGACAGTTCACCAGACACATACCGCAGTTGACGCACTTGTCGTAGTCAATGTCCGCCCGGCCGTGCTCATCCTGCCCGATGGCGTGCATACCGCAGGCCTCCTGACAGGGACGGGTGAACTTGATGATGGCCTGATAGGAACAGGCGTCCTTGCACTTGCCGCACTTGATGCACAGGTTCTGGTCGATGACCGCCTGCCCTCTCTCCGTCCGGATGGCGCCCTTGGGACAGGCGTGCTGGCAGTGCCGCGCCAGACAGCCCTGGCAGGCGCTGGTCACCTCGTAGTGGGTGGGCGCGCAGGCGTTGCAGGCGTATTTGATGACGTTGATCAGCGGGGGATCGTAGTATTTCTCCGCGATGGCGCTCTCCTCCACGCCGTCGGACAGCAGCGAATGCTCCGTTACCGGGCGCAGGGGCAGTCCCATGGCCAGCCGGATGCGCTCGCCCACGATGGCGCGCTCCAGAAAGACGGATTCCCGCTGCCGGCCGATCTCGCCGGGTATGATCTCATAGGGCAGCTTCTCGATCCGGGTGTAGTCGCCGCCCTCATAGGCCAGCTTTGCCACCTCGGCAAAGACGCGCCTACGGATATCCGCCACGCCGCACTTGATGTTTCTCATTCTTTTTGTTTCCTCCCACACAGGTGTGTATGTCTCTAATTGTCCATTATATCTGTTCCCCCACCGGAAAGGCAATATCTGCCGTAAGAAAATTTCCCATATGATACAGATATTTTCTCATGCAATATGACCAGACGCCTCTCGTTTTTTGTGAAAAAAAGATTTTCCGTCAAAAATCCGCTAAATAGTTCCACAGTTTTTTCCTTTTCGCGCATCTGCTAAATATCTTTCTTTAAGGGAAATTATTGCTTTTTTGTTTCTAAATCCGCCCCTGTAGGGCCTCCTCCAGCTTCGCCAGCGCCTTCTTCTCGAGACGGGATACATAGCGCATCGGCTATTGTAAGTGATTTTGCCTACAAAATTGCGACTCTTAAATTGGTGCAAACCGTTGATATAACTAGATTTATCCCACTTGCTGAAGCTCTGCGAAACGGAATTTGATGATGATCTCTTTGTCCTCCGTCAGCTCGATCCGCTCGATCAGGCTCACCAGCAGCTCCCGGCTGGCATAAGCCGATGTGATGAACCTTTGCACCAACTCTCTGGCTCGGTCTTCGGTGCTGACCGGGCTTTCTTTTTGCACTTCCAAGTCCTTCAGCTTTTCCTCAAGTGAGTTGCGCTCCATCTTGATGCGCTGATAAATCCGTTCAAAATCCGACTCAGCAAGGAGGCCAGTCAGCCGATCCATGTACATCTTATCCAGATTGGCAGTCAGGCCGTCGATCTTGCTGTGCAGGGATTGAATCTCGCTATCGTGGCTCTCTGCTTTGCGCACCTCTTCCACAGCAGTAATGGCAATTGGCTGCAGCTGACTCGGATCCAAATAGGCCTCGCAGACCTCCTGTATCTTGGCGACAACGGCGTCCGTCACAGTCTTTTCCTTGATGCTGTGGCACGAACAGACACCGGCTTTGGTGAAGCGCTGATAAGTCCGGCAGACAAAGTACAGCACATCCTCTCCGGCAGCATTTTTGCGATTGAGCACCGCCAGCGGGTAACCACACTCATGGCAGAAGATCATGCCTTTGAGCAGAAAGTCATAGGTTCGGCTTCTGGTGTGCTTGCGGCTGTTGACCAACATGCGTACTTTTTGGAAGGTTTCCCGATCAATCAACGGCTCGTGCGTTCCTTCCACCACGACCCAGTTTTCACGGTCCTGCTTCAGGCACTTCTTGGACTTGTAGCTGATCTTCACCGTTCGTCCTTGAACCATGTTTCCGATGTAAGTCTCATTTTGAAGCATATCTGAGATGCGTTCACTGCTCCACAGACCGGTGTAGGGACCTGGGTTTGCCACAGGCAGTCCTGCATAGGTTGCCGGAGTGGGTACACCCTCTTCGTTTAACTGTGTGGCGATTTGCCTGCAGCTCATACCTTCCAACGCCATGTGGAAGATGCGCCGCACTATGGGCGCTACTTCCTCGTCAATGACGATTTTGTTCTTCTCTGTGGGATGCATCTTATAACCATAGACCGGTTTGCCGCCGATAAATTGTCCCTTACGCTGCTTATCCTGCTTGACAGATTTGATCTTCTTGGAAATGTCCTTGGCGTACATGTCATTCATGATGGCACGGAACGGGGTGATGTCGTTGGCACTGGATTCCACACCAGTGTCGATACCGTCCAGTAGTGAGATGTACCGCACCCGCTTTTCCGGGAAGTACCGCTCCATGTAGTGGCCGGTCATGATATAGTCACGGCCCAGACGGGACAAGTCTTTGGTGATGACCATGTTGACCTTCTTGGCTTCGATGTCGCCGATCATCCGTTGAAAATCCGGGCGGTCAAAGTTAGTTCCAGACCAACCATCATCGATGTAAGTGTCGTAGACCGACAGCCGATGCTTCTTCACAAAATCATCCAAGAGGGATTTCTGATTGTTGACGCTTTCTGACGGCCCTTCGTTTTCGTCCTCCTTTGATAGTCTGATGTATAATGCCACATGGTAATCCATGGGGTTGCTTATCTCTAAGTACATAAACTGTCCTCCCGAAATAAGCGACCATTCATCGTCACAACAATACTACATCGGCTGGCGAATAGCCAGGGCAAAAAGCTCTTTTTGAAGAAAGAACCGAAAGGACTCTTGGATGAGTTCTGCCAGCATCTGGTCCGTATCGGAATACGTACAACGAACGATTATTTGCTTATTTTTCATGAGACACCTCCTGTATTGATACTATGAAGAAACGGCAGCCAACTTGCGGCTGCCGAACAAAAAAGAACCCGTACCGGGTTAGGTACGGGTTCACAACATTTATTCAGTTGATTTAGCTTGCTTGGCATACTGGCTTAATGCTGCCTTGTGCTTATAGCCCAGACCACTCGTATTAGAGACGTTGCGCAGCATGTCATTCGTACTATGGCCTGCACGCAAAGGTTTCATACGACGTTCGACATGTCCGTTCTCCATGTAGTAGTTTGTTGATGCAAATATAAGGTCTCGCGTAAGAAGAAACTCAAGGATACTGAGTAACTTGGTAATGTTTCTCGTAACGGACTTCAACGAATCAACGATCAACGCGCCATTGGAGTCGGCGGAAAGCATTTTTAGAAAAGCCATAAGCGGCGGCTCTATTTCGGGAGAATAGCCATCGTAAATTCCTGTTTTCATCTCACCAGACGTTGCAGTAATCTCTGTCTCTTTATCTACGCCTTCCAGAAAATAAGGTTCGGAAACGGATACTTTCGGATAATCAACGGTCTTGCTGTTCGTTGCGGCAAGGTGCTTCAGCGCAGCCCATGCGACAGGGTACTCATTTGCGAGTTCCTGATACAAATCCTGTCTTGCGCTAAGCTTTGCCTGTCTGCACATTTCAGCAAAATCCTGCTTACTGAAATAGCGAATGGCCTCCGATGTAATTTCCTTCACATCTTTGCTGGGTAGCGATTTACTCAGTCCGGCCTCTCCATAGGCGTCACTCTGGATCGTTTCAATGGGACTGTTTCGAATGGCGACGACCACAAAACAGCGAATATCGATTTTTGCCCGAGGTTCATAAAAGCTGCCTTCTTCCAGGCCAAGCAGTAAAACGGTATTTTTGAAAACCCGATCATCCCAATGGCGCAGAAGAGAGGTCATCTGTGTATGAATGATACCAATGGTACGTAGCAGAAAGTGTTCCGAAACACCATAGCCGCGCAGCCTGGGTGCGAGGATACTATTCAGATAATGGGAAACTGCGTCCACAACATACACATCCTCTCTGGAAAGGTATTCCTATTGTGGCATAGTTTCCGACAAATTTCAACTAAAAGCCCCAGTACATATATACATTCTTTGGCCGGAGGTCTTCTTCAGCCACTTGGACATCTTTATTTCCAAGGATTTCTTGCACACCCTCCCGTACAAAGCACACCTCCATGCATGGTATATGTGCTTGCTGCGACAAGGGAAATAAATCCTTGCTTTCTACAAGAACAAGCCCAAGATCATCGGCCTGCGCGCGTTGCAAAAAACGAAGCAAGACCTGATCCGGATCTTCCAAGTTGAACTCGCCCACATGGAAAAAGCAATGCTCAATTGTCCGACCGGAGCTCGCTGCATTCTGAGCAAGTATATCATGTTGTCTTTGCAGTTCCCGCTGTATCTCCGCTTCAGGTATACTTTCGGAAACATGACAGAAGAGTGAAGCAATCAATTCCATACGCAATACTCCTTTCCGCATTATTCTATTGCTATTGTAGAGCGCAGTTTGTCGAATTATTTTATGCTGTCAAAAGTGAGCGAATGTATGTATAACAAGCCATAAGTACTCTTTCTGAAAATCCCGGTTTCGGCATTCCTAATTCAGGCTGTCTGCAAACAACAGCCAGCATAAATGTATCTGCAAACAGTTCCCGAAGCTGCGCTGTGGTCAGCTTCCTGCAATCTATGCCCAGTCCCAGCAAATGTTCCTTGAAAGAGTCAGGAACATCAGTCAGTGTCCCGGTCGCCTTGATGTGGAGCAAATGACCCAATTCGTGCAGCAGTACATGGATAGGGTTTACCTCCTCACTTTGCATTCGGTACATACAGATACAACTCTGCATTCCTCCCGCTGTAAACATAGCAAAGGTTTCGCCATTCAAGCACTCGTGTTGGGCATCAATCAGTAAAATGTCGACCGGATGCTTGTCCAGTACTTTTTGAGAATAGGAAAACAGGGCGTCCACCATCTGAACCGCCGTTGCCACGCCTTCTTCCGTGAGTATCGGTGTTTCCGCATACCAGAATCTACTGGCATATTGGTGCAGGCCGTCTATGCAACGGTCAATCCCGAGTTCCTTGTTACAGGCTATAAACCATTGGGCGTATCTTATGACGGCATCGTCCTGGTAGACTGCATAGCTTTTGGTTGCCGAACACGAGGGCGACATAGATGAAATACGGTTGGCAAAATCCACCGCAGCCAGCTCGTTCCCTTCGTCCAATTCTGTAATTACGTTTTCCGTTTCTTCGAAAAGATTCATGATATCAAACGCCATGGTGTTCTCCTTTCTTTTGTCAAAGTAACATCTGCGAGATGACGCGAGCATTTTGCTCCTTGGCGGCATACTCCAGATGCGAATATAAATCCGCCGTAGTTGACAGGCTGCTGTGCCCCAACCACTGCTGTACCTCTATCAGCGGCACACGGGCAGAGATCAGCAAATTGGCACAGCTATGCCGCAAATCATGAAATCGAATCCTGCGCAAGTTGTTCTTTGCGAGAATTGTTTTGAAATGCTCAGATAGATAGTCGGGTGTAAACAACTGCCCCGTCCCATTCACACAGATGTATTCCTCATTAGGCGGAGGCTGTGTCCCATAACGCTGGATCGCGGCATTCTGGAGCATAGCTGCAACCTGTGGCATAAGCGGCAATGTTCGAAAGCTGGACTTGCGCTTTAATTTGTCCTTCGCGATCAGCTGCCGCTTCCCATTAACTGCGGTCGATGTTACGGAATGTGAAATGGTAATTGTGGCTCGCTCATAATCAATAGCACCCCATCGCAGCCCCAAAACTTCGCTGCGCCGCAGTCCATACAGAACGGCCAACGTAATGGGAAGTTCAAGTGGATTATCATGAAGCGCATTGAGTAATTTTCTGCATTCCTCCGGAGAATAGCAATCCGCAGCAGACTGCTCCTTTTTAGGTCGTGGAATAAAGTCTGTCGGGTCATTCTGAATGAAACCCCGCATGCTTGCCTCCTTCAAGGCCTTGCGGAGAAGCACATGATAGTGCAAGACTGTATTTCCCGTAAGGCCTTTGGCATATAGCGAATTGTAGTAATCCAGAATATCTGCCGGTTTCAGATCTAAAAGCAAAATATTCCGTTCTTTGAAGTAAGGGGCAATTCTGTTATTAATGCAGTTCTGGTATTCTTCGTAGGTGCCAAATGAAACTTTTCCACGACAACTCTTGACCCAGGTCGTGAGGTAGTGGCTGACGAGAACATCGCTGCTGCGCTTTTGTATTTCGGCGAAATCCGTATATTCCCGTCGAGCGGCAAGGAGCATTGCTTCTGCTTTCTTTTTATTTCCCTCCACCCGAAGGTGGGTTGAAATCCACTTCTGCTTTAACCGGCCCGTCTCATCCCTCTCCATAAGAATCAAGTACCAATACCCATTTTTCTTTGTCATGTGCCCTGCGACCATATCAGCGCCTCCCGTTTTTGCTTTCATTTTACATAAAGGAGGCCTGCAATTCTCGTTTGAGCCACAGCAAATCTATTTTCTACAGATTTATGCGAGTGGGCATGAACGGCTTGACTCGAAATCAGTTTGGGATATCTGTGCATGGGTTCGAATTGAAGAATAACCATCTAAATTGAAACGGCCCGGAGAGTTGCCTCTCAGGGCTCATTTTTATATAAGCAATACGCTCCATCACTCAATCATGTCACCAAAATGATTGATGAACTGAGCGATGTGTGGTATAATACGGTCGAATGAATCTTTTGCATGAGGTGGTTCTATGAGGAATAAGAAACCTCCTTTTGAAATTACAAATACGATGATCCATGAGATTGCGGAAATCGCCGAACTGGTGGGCAAGCTGACTTCCACCAATCAGCTGTCTGCGAACCCAACTTTACGGCGGACAAACCGTATCCGGACGATCCACGGCTCTCTGGCCATTGAACAGAACACTTTGAGTTTAGAACAGGTCACCGCAGTTCTGAACGGCAAGCAGGTTCTGGCTCCGCCCAAAGATATTGCCGAGGTTAAAAATGCCTATGAGATCTATGAGCGATTGGAGGAGCTTGACCCCTACTCTGTGGATGACCTGCTGACCGCTCACGGCATCATGACCCGGGGGCTGGTGGATGAGTCCGGGGTGTTCCGCTCCAAGCCCGTCGGCGTCGTTGACCAGGAAGGGCATGTCCTACATTTTGGCACGCTGCCGCAGTATGTCCCCGATTTAGTCATGGAGTTGCTGGACTGGGTCAAAAACAGCGATGTGCATATGCTGATTCGCAGCTGTGTATTCCATTATGAGTTTGAGCTGATCCACCCCTTTGCGGATGGAAACGGCCGTGTAGGCCGCCTGTGGCATACGCTGTTACTTTCCAAATGGAACCCTGCCTTCGCATGGTTGCCAGTGGAATCGATGATTCATGCCCGCCAGCCGGAATACTATGCGGCAATCAACGCATCTAACGATGCCGGAGAGTCTACGGAATTTATTGAGTTCATGCTCTCAGCCATCAAAGCATCACTCATTGATGCTATCTACACGAGTGATGAAATGAGCGATGGAGCGATGGATAAGGCAGCAATGCGCTGGCGGCAGATTGAGAAGTTCCTGGAAACGCACGAGTTTATTATGAATGCAGATGTGCGAATACTTTGTAATGTTTCTGCCGCTACAGCAAACCGCATCCTGGTAGGATTAGCAGTAGAAGGAAAACTTTTTAAATGCCGTGAAAATGGGCATTGGGTATATAAAGTACAATTATAGCAACGCATTGCGCGGATAAATTCTACAGAGAAAGAGGAGACAATTATGTTTGCAGCAATGGCAGATCATTTCATACGGCAAATAAAAATCGCCAGATATTTTTATGTCTCTCAATATAAGCAAATCGATAGGGTTAGTAAAAAGAATATAAAGAGGAATCAGTTTGGCGCAATAGTGGATATGTATCTACGTAGCCTTTCCTCTGGAGATATGTCCTTTTTCGAAACAGAAAGCGGAAAAAAACTTTTGAAATATATTGAGTCTGTCGTTAAAGTAGAAGAAGTAGAAACACCTAATAGGCACTATTATAATGTCGCTATAAATAGAAAACGAGTAGACTCTGAAAAGAACGAGCTTAACATTGAAAAAGCGGCTATTGAATATGAAAAAGCGCGGCAGATGGTCGATATACATAACAACAATGCGTTAATCTCACTACTTATTCGTTTCGAAAGCTTTTTGACTGACTATTTCGAGTGGCTTGTTAAGAAATATCCTAATAAATATTTGAACGAAAAAAGCATTAGGTATTCTGAACTGATTAAATTTGACCTTGAAAACCTAAAAAAAGAACTGTCTGTAGAAGCTGCTAACGGCATCATGAGCCAGCCTTTAGATGAATGGCTAAAAGTTATCAAAAGCCATAAATTCGATCTGTCAACACTCTCGGAGTACCTTAATCAATTTACAGAAATATATTATAGACGTAACCTAATTGTCCATAACAATGGGAAAGTCAATCGTCAGTATCTTGCAGGGATTAAAAAGGATGAGGCTGAGCATCCTCTTGGAGAAAAATTAGTTACTGATAGGCAATACGTTTTGGACGCTTTTAATGTTTCTATGGTCATTGTTTACGGGCTTTTATACGCATCATTAAAAGGCAACAAAGATGATGGACCGGAATACTTAGATTTTCTATTCAGTTCTGGTTTCGACCACATGATGGAAAACAATTGGCTTGTAAGTTCTTATATTTTTGAATTGTTGATTAATGATGATACTCAAGATGAAATCAACAGTACGTTATCTCAAATCAACTATTGGATTTCTTACAAAAACATGGGCCGGTTTAAGGATGTAAAGGAAGCAATTGAAGCCAAAGATTTTTCTGCAATGAATATCTCGATTCGGATGGCAAAGGAAATGCTTTTAGAAAACTACGAAGTAGCAATCCCGTTATTAGATGAGGCTTTATTAACTGGAATGACTCCCAATATGGTTGAGACGTGGCCTCTGTTTATACAGTTTAGAAAAACAAAGCGCTACGAAGAGTTTCGGCGCAAATATGCTAAAGAGTTGGAGCATCAGATTATTAATCCAGAAGACTTAAACAAATCTATGGATTCGAATAAAGCTGATGAATTACATGAATTAAGACATGCTCTTGGAGAGAACGCAGAAGGAACTGAAGAAAACTCAACCGATGTGTCAAAAACAAAAGTCACTTAAATCATGATGAACGGCCGCTTACCTTAATTTTCTCGCCACTTATAATAATGGTGGCGCTACTCCTAATATACCAGAAGCCCGGAATCCCTTGATTTTCAAGGCTTTCCGGGCTCCACTTACATTAAACGCCGCGCGATACATAGCTTCGGCTGATGCCGTACAGCGCCGCCACCTGCTTCTGCGTCTGGGGCAGCCGTCCCTCCAGTCCGTAGCGCCGCCGGACGATGTCTGCCTCCCGTTCCGTCAGCACCTCCGCCACCAGCCGCCGGATAAGCTGGCGGTTTTCCTTGTTTTGCAGCTCCTCCAGCATGGTGTCCTCCTCGCCCACCACATCGCTGAGGTACAGGGCGTCCCCCTCCGGCCCCGTCTCGATGGCGTCCGACAGTGACACCTCGCCCTGCAGCTTCCGCTGCGCCCGAAAATGCATCAGGATCTCATTCGCTATCCTCTCCCAACGGATACATAGGTTGGTCAATGGGCGGCAAATCCGCCTCTCCATCCTCCGCAAAGAGGTAAACATAGGCATTTTTGCCGT